>ENA-OPTB01002609-OPTB01002609.1-human-gut-metagenome-genome-assembly--contig:-NODE-2609-length-11133-cov-4.997472_pt1 | contig 11133 bp, 10 predicted proteins | sample MGYA00241810_ERZ501911 | MGnify/ENA primary metagenome ERZ501911 (study PRJEB25962, sample SAMEA2042304) | human gut metagenome | biome: human gut; feature: human-associated habitat; material: faeces... | reverse complement strand
GCTGATGGGCGAGTACGGCTACGAGGCCGTGTTCGTGGGCTCCGGTGCCGGTCTGCCCCGCTTCATGGGCATCCCCGGCGAGAGCCTGAAGGGCGTGTACTCCGCCAACGAGTTCCTGACCCGCTCCAACCTGATGAAGGCTTACCTGCCCACCAGCAAGACCCCCATCCGCACCGGCAAAAAGGTGGCCGTTGTGGGCGGCGGCAACGTGGCCATGGACGCTGCCCGCAGCGCCCTGCGTCTGGGTGCCGAGAGCGTGTACATCGTCTACCGCCGCGGCATGGCTGAGCTGCCCGCCCGTAAGGAAGAGGTGGAGCACGCCGAGGAAGAGGGCATCATCTTCAAGACCCTGTGCAACCCCGTTGCCATCCACCCGGACGAGGACGGCTTTGTACACTCCATGACCTGCATCGAGATGGAACTGGGTGAGCCGGATGCTTCCGGCCGCCGCCGTCCCATTGAAAAGCAGGGCAGCGAGTTTGAGCTGGAAGTGGATACCGTGATCATGAGCCTAGGCACCAGCCCCAACCCGCTGATCCGCTCTACCACTCCGGGTTTGGAGACCAATAAGCACGGCTGCATCGTGACCGAGGGCGACGAGGGCAAGACCAGCCGTGACGGCGTGTACGCCGGTGGTGACGCTGTGACCGGCGCTGCTACCGTCATCAAGGCCATGGGTGCCGGTAAGGCAGCTGCAAAGGCCATGGACGAGTACATCCGTAATAAGTAATAATAAATACAAAATGAGGGCGCTGCACTTTTACTGTGCAGCGCCCTCGTTTTGTATTTTTAATGTACGCCAGCCAGCTCCTTTATAGGGCGGCCGGTGCGGGTCATTTCAATCTTGCGGGATTTATCGTAGCAGTAACGGATGATGGCCTGCCGCCGCACAATGCCGATGAAAATGCCCCGGTCATCCACCACCGGGACGAAGTTCTGGCTCATGGCAGCTTCTACCAGTTCATCCATGCTGGTGGTCACCGTGACGGCCTTGTAGTCCCGCTTATGCGCAAACTCTGAGATGGGAATGTCCTCGGCGGCTTCCAGATCCAGACCATGGTATTTTTTCAGTCCCCACAGGATATCGCCCTCAGTCAGGGTGCCCACATATTCGCCCTTGCGGTTCAGCACCGGAATGGAGGCGTAGCGGTTGTTTTCCCACTTTTCCAGTGTCTGCCGGAGGGTGAAGTCATCGTAAACGTACATCAGATCCTGCTTTGGGGAAAGAAAAAAGAGAATGTTCATGCCAACAGCTCCTATCGCATTTTTTGCAGGCAATGCCCGTTGGAACGGTCTGCCTGCGCTATGTAATGTGCCGTGCGTCCGGCGTATTCCGGGAAGTATCATGGAAAAAGGGGGCTGACCGCCCCTTTTCCTTTTCATTTATATTTTAGCACTTTTCCATAGGCAAAGAAAGCCAGACAAGGAAGCTTTTATAATTTATTCACAGATTGTTTTTCTTTATTTGTCATACTTTCCGTTTTGATGGGTTCCGCACAGCCTGCCTTCAGCATACCACGCCCGCTGCGCAAAGCGGCGCGAGGGCTGTCGAAGGAATTTGCTCTTTTTTCTTTACAAAAACCATGCAAAAAGAGCGCAAAAAGCAGTAAATCCAACAATTTGAACTGTACAACCACGGTGCAAAGTTGTATAATAGGGTGGGTGTTTATCTGAGGCAAGTTTCGTTTTGCACAGCCAATGCCCCCGACCCTTGCGTGTATTTTTATAAAAAATAACATAAAGGAGCAGAGCGACTATGATCACTTCCCGTTTCCCGCTTGGGAATGTCAGCTTTACTGATGGGTATTTTTCCACCCTGGTGGGTGAAGCCACCAAACAGTGCTACGGCGTTGCTGCCATGGCTCCCCGTGATATGACTGACGCTGTGAAAAGCATGGTATACGGTTCCGATTACCCGGAAAAGGGTGTGCGCGTGACCCAGCAGAATGGGCGTCTGGTGATCGAGCTGCACATTGCCGTCAGCTACGGTCTGAACATTTCCACCGCCGCCCGCAGCATCTCCCACCGTGTCAAGGACGAGGTAGAACAGGCCACCGGGCTGAAGGTCGCCCGCGTGGTGGTGTCCGTGGATGACGTCATCGCCTGATTTGTCTGCAAACCCGAGCCGGGATTTTCCGGCCAGCTACTAAGGAGTAAGAACAATGATTTCTGGTAAGATCCTGCGCGACGCCATCATTTCCGGCGCCAACAACATCAACAACCAGCGTTCCCGCGTGGACGAGCTGAACGTTTTCCCTGTGCCGGATGGCGACACCGGCACCAACATGGGCATGACCGTGGGCGCTGCCGTGCGTGAGCTGGAGGCTCTGGACGACAGCTGCACCGTGGGCGAGTCCGCCAAAACTGCTGCTTCCGCCATGCTGCGCGGTGCGCGCGGCAACTCCGGCGTTATCACCAGCCTGCTGTTCCGCGGCTTCTCCAAGGCTTTGGAGGGCAAAAAAGAGGCTGACGTTGCCGATATCGTGGCTGCCCTGCAGAAGGGTGTCGAGGGCGCTTACAAGGCCGTGATGAAGCCCACCGAGGGCACCATTCTGACCGTTGCCCGCGTTGCTTCTGAGGAAGCCGCTGCCAGTGATGCCGCCGATGTTCCCGCCCTGTGGGACGTGGTGCTGACTGCCGGCCAGAAGGCACTGGAGGACACCCCCAACCTGCTGCCCGTGCTGAAGAAAGCCGGTGTTGTGGACGCAGGCGGTCAGGGCATCATGGTCATCTTTGAGGGCATGGGCAAGGTGTTCCACGGCGAGGGCATTATTGCTGGTGGTGAGGCTGCCCCCAACAAGGCAAAGCTGTCCACTGAAAATGCCGGTAAGGGCGTGTTCACCGACGACCTGATGAAGGTGGAAGACATTACCAACGGCTACTGCACCCAGTTCCTCATCAATAAGTACGAGGGTGCCAGCGCCGCCAAGATGCGCGCCTTTGCAGAGTCCAACGGCGACAGCGTGGTCTGCATTGAGGATGACGATGTCATCAACCTGCACGTTCACACTGCCGACCCCGGCAAGATCCTGAGCGAGGCCATCAAGTACGGCTACCTGACCAACTTCAAGATCGAGAACATGCACGAGCAGTTCCTGGCCCGCCAGAAGCAGGCCAAGGGCCTGGAAAAGCAGGCCGAAGCCGAGGAAAAGGCTGCCGAGACCGGCGCAAAGGAAACTTTTGTTTACGCTGCAGTTGACCCGGACCGCGCCTATGGCTTTGTTGCCGTGGCGGCAGGCGATGGACTGAAATCCGTGTTTGAGGACCTGGGCGTGGATGCCGTTGTTTCCGGCGGCCAGACCATGAACCCGGCAACCGAGGATATCCTGGCTGCCATCCAGAGCGTGCCCGCCAAGACCGTTCTGGTGCTGCCCAACAATAAAAACATCATCATGGCTGCCGAACAGGCAGAAAAGCTGGCTGACCGCAAGGTCCTGGTTCTGCCTACCCGTACCGTGCCCCAGGGCATGACCGCTATGCTGAACTTTGACCCCGAAGCCGCCCCGGAGGAGAACGCCGTCAACATGATGGCCGCCGCCGAAAAGGTTGCTACCGGCCTGATCACCTATGCCGCCCGCGACAGCGAGTTTGACGGTCGCCCCATCCGTAAGGGTGAGATCATGGCGCTGGAAAACGGTAAGATCGTTGCCACTGGCAGTGACATTACCAAGATGACCTACCGCCTGGCACGTTCCATGAAGAAAAAGGACAGCCAGTTCATCACCGTGATCTCCGGTGCGGAAGTCAGCGAGGAAGATGCCGAACATACCACCGAACTGGTGCAGTCCAAGTGCGGCTCCAGCGTGGAGGTCAGCCATATCCATGGCGGTCAGCCGGTTTACTACTATATGCTCAGCGTGGAATGATCCCGGCATAACGGACAAAACCATTCAAGGACGAACTTGTGCATCAAAACGCATGTTCGTCCTTTGTTTATAACCCTACCGGAAGGAGGTGCAGCCATGCCGGATATCAACAGCGACATCCAATACCTGAAGGGCGTTGGCCCGGCTTACGCCAAAAAGTTTGCCAAGCTCGGCATTTATACCATCCGGGATCTGCTGCTGCACTATCCGCGGCGGTATATTGATTATTCCCAGCCGTACACGGTAGTATCAGCGCCGTTTGATGTGGACTGCTGTGTAAAGGCAACGGTGCTGCAGCGGGACCCGGACCGGCGCATTAAAGGCGGGCGGATGCTCTCCCATGTGCTGGCAGGGGACGATACGGGAATGCTGGCGCTTTCCTGGTTCAACGCGCCCTATGCGGCGGAAAAGCTGGAACCTGGAACCGAATATTATTTCGAGGGCCGCGTTGGCGGCATGATGACCCGGCGAGAAATCCTGCACCCGCTTGTGCGCACCGAAGCCCAGGGTGCTGCGGCGCCCCTGCTGCCGGTTTACGGAAGCACCGAAGGGCTGCCCGCCGCCCGCCTGACCCGCTGCGCCCAGCTGGCGCTGGAATATGTGGCCCAGCTGGATGACCCGCTGCCGCCAGAGCTGCTGACCCGCTACCGCATGCCGCCCAAAGCGGACGCTGTGCGGGCCATCCATGCCCCGCGGGACGCGGCGGACGCCGCTGCTGCCCGCCGCCGTTTGATCTTTGAAGAATTGTATATCCTGCAGCTGGGCATATTTCTGATGCGGGGCCATGGCCGCAAAATTACCGGTGCCCCCATGCGGGAGCTGGACCTTGCGCCGTTCTGGCGCAGCCTGCCCTATGCACCCACCGGGGCACAGCGCCGCTCGGCGGAAGAAATCTGCCATGATCTGTGCGGCCATACCCCGATGAACCGTCTGCTGCAGGGCGATGTAGGCAGCGGCAAAACGCTGGTGGCCGCTGCGGCCATCTGGTTTGCCGCGCAAAATGGCTGGCAGAGCGCCATGCTGGCCCCAACGGAAATTCTGGCCCGCCAGCACGCCGCCAACCTGGCCGACCGCCTGGAGCCGTTTGGCGTCAACGTTACCTTGCTGGTGGGTGGCATGAAAGCCGCCGAAAAGCGGGTGGCCCTTGCCGCCATTGCGGATGGCCGTGCCGGGCTGGTGGTTGGCACCCATGCGGTGCTGACGGACAGCGTGGTGTTCAAAAATCTCGGCCTTGCCATTGTGGACGAACAGCACCGCTTTGGCGTGCGGCAGCGCGGCATTCTGGCGGGCAAGGCCAACAACCCGCACCTGCTGGTCATGAGCGCAACCCCCATCCCGCGTACTCTGGGGCTTTTGATGTACGGGGATCTGGATATCTCCATCCTGGATGAGCTGCCCCCCGGCCGCAAGCCCATCAAGACCTGGTTCATCACTGGCAAAAAGCGCCGCGATATGTACGGCTTTCTGGAAAAACAGATCGCCGTAGGGCATCAGGTATATATCGTCTGCCCGGCCATTGAGGAAAACGAAATGGATTCCGGCATGAAAGCCGTCAAGCAGTATTACGAGCAGGTGGCCTGCCCGCTGCTGCCGGGGCGGCACATCGGCCTGCTGCACGGCAAAATGAAGCCGAAAGATAAAGATGAAGTGATGCAGCAGTTCAAGGCCGGGGAGCTGGATGTGCTGGTCAGCACCACCGTGATTGAAGTCGGTGTGGATGTGCCCAATGCAACCGTAATGGTGATCGAAAATGCAGAGCGGTTCGGCCTTTCGGCACTGCACCAGCTGCGCGGCCGCGTGGGGCGCGGTGCGGCGAATTCCTGCTGTATCCTGATTTCGGATAACGAGGGAGAAGCGGTACGCCAGCGGCTGCACTTTTTGTGCCGCACATCGGATGGTTTTGCCGTTGCCAAGTATGACCTGGAAACCCGCGGCCCCGGCGACTTTTTCGGCGAAGCACAGCACGGCCTGCCCACCCTGCATGTGGCGGACCTTGTGCAGGATACCCGCACCCTGACCGTTGCCCAGCAGGAAGCCAAAGCTCTGCTGGCCCTGGACCCCAACCTGGCCAAACCGGAGCACAAAGCCCTTTCGGACGAAGTGGAGCGCCTGTTTGCCACAGCCGGGGCCATGAATTAGTCTTGACATCTTTATTTCCAATAAAAAACTGCCCAAATTATTTTTGATTTTTTTGTATAATCTCTTTTTTTTGCAGAAAGAATTTGCTATACTAAGGTTTAACCTGTATTGACACATAACTTTACAGGTTGGGCCGACAAACCAAAAAGGACATGCCATGAAACAATTCCTGTCTGCCTGCCTTGCGGTACTGCTGCTGGCGGTGCTGCTGGTCCTGCCCGCCGCAGCGGAGGAAACCGCCGATGCCCCCAGCCTGACACCGGGATTTTCTGTTACCGCAGAGGCAGCCTATGTGGCTAACACCGATACGGGGCTGGTTGTTTATGAAAAAAACAGCGAAACCCCCATGGCCGCCGCCAGCCTGACCAAGCTGATGACCATGATCCTGATGCTGGAAAGCTACCAGGACCAGCTGGATACCATCAGCATTACCGCGCCGGGCTATATCTATGATTACCTGTACGGCAAAAATGCTTCCACGGCGGATATCTGGAAAGACGAGACCCATACCCTGCGCAGCCTGCTGTATGCCATGCTGCTGCCCAGCGCCAACGAGGCAGCGTATATCGTGGCAGACTATATGAGCGGCAGCAGCATTGATAACTTTGTGGCCATGATGAACGATGAAGCTGCCCGCATCGGCTGCACCGGCACTACCTTTACTGACCCCTGCGGGCTGGATCCCGGCAACGTGACCACCGCGCGGGATGCCTACCTGCTGGTGCGGGTGGCTATGGGCTATGATGCCTTTGCCCAGGCGGCAGGGGAGGAAAGCTACCAGATGCCGGCCTCCACCAAGCATGATTCGCCCTATACCATCCTGACCAGTGATAAGCTGGTTTCGCCCAGCAGCAACTATTACCGCTCTTATACCAAAGGCGGCAAAACCGGCAGCCTGGATGACTGGCAGAATTTTGCGGGCTGGCACACCCAGGACGGCGAAACCTATGTCAGCGTGGTGCTGCACAGTCCCAAAACGGACGAAGACCCGCGCCCGGCGCTGACCGAAACCGCCGAGCTGATGGATTGGGCGTTCGCCACCTTTACCGTAACCGCGGCGCTGGATACCACCCAGCCCATCACCGAGCTGCCTATTGAGTATTCCTCCCAGACGGATACGGTAATGATCTACCCGGCGGATGATATGCAGACCCTTTTGCCGCGGCAGGGCGGGGCAGAGCTGACGGAAAAGACCTTCAATGTTCCGGAGCACCTCTCCGCGCCCATCAAGCAGGGCGATGTGGTGGGTACCGTTACCGTTACCATGCAGGGCGAAACCGTTGGTACGGTGGACCTTTTGGCCGGCAGCAGCGTGGACCGCAACGAGCTATTGTATACCATGGCGAAGGTAAAGGCTTTCTTTTCAAGCACTTATTTCAAGGTCGTTATTGTGCTTTGCATCATAGCGGCTGCTGTCTATGCGGTTTTGTGGGTGTATGTTATGCTGCTTACGGTGCGCCGTGTGGAGCAACCGACCCCAAAACGCAAAAATAAACCGAACGATTGAAATAAGGAATAATGGCAGGCACCAGCCAGCCATAAGGGGGTACATTGTACTATGTTGGATGTAAAACGCAACCTGACAACCATGACGGATTTTTATGAGCTTACCATGTCGGCCGGCTACCTGGACGAAGGGTATAAGGATAAAATTGCCGTCTTTGATATGTTCTTCCGCAAGGTGCCGGACGGCGGCGGTTACGCCATTATGGCCGGCCTGGAGCAGTTTATCAACGCAGTGGACAGCCTGAAATTTACCGAGGAAGACATCAATTATCTGCGCTCCACCGGTGCTTTCAATGAGCAGTTCCTGGACTATCTGCGCAACTTTAAGCTGCACTGCAATATCTGGGCGATTGAAGAGGGCATGCCCATCTTCCCGCAGGAGCCCATTGTGACCGTAGAAGGCCCGGCTATTGAGTGCCAGCTGCTGGAAACCCTGCTGCTGGTCACCTTTAACCATCAGTGCCTGATTGCCACCAAGGCAAACCGCATCTGCCGCGCTGCCGCTGGCCGCCCGGTTATGGAGTTTGGCGCCCGCCGTGCCCAGGGGTATGACGCCGCCTACTTTGGCGCCCGCGCTTCCTACATCGGCGGCTGCAGCTCCACCTCCTGCGTGATGGCTGCCCGTGACTTCGGTATCCCGGCATCCGGCACTATGGCACACTCTTGGGTGCAGATGTTCCCCACCGAGTATGACGCATTCAAGAAGTATGCCGAGATGTACCCGGACAACTGCGTGCTGCTGGTGGATACCTACAACGTTCTGCGCCATGGCGTGCCCGATGCCATCAAGGTGTTTGACGAAGTGCTGAAGCCGATGGGCAAGCGCCCCAAAGGTGTGCGCATTGACTCCGGCGATATTGCCTACCTTTCCAAAAAGGCCCGCCAGATGCTGGATGCCGCCGGTTACCCGGACTGCACCGTCTGCGCTTCCAACTCTCTGGATGAATACATCGTGCGCGACCTGATTTTGCAGGGTGCCCGTGTGGACAGCTTTGGTATTGGCGAGAACATGATCACCGCCAAGAGCGACCCCGTGTTTGGCGGCGTGTACAAGCTGGCCGCAGTGAAAGAGGATGACGGCAGCTATACCCCCAAGATGAAGCTCTCCGAATCCGTGGAAAAGATGACCATTCCCTGCCTGAAAAAGGTATGGCGTATCTATGATGAGGACGGCAAAGCCCAGGCAGACCTGATCACTATGGCAGACGAAGTGGTGGATACCAAGAACGGCATTACCCTGTTTGACCCCATCGAGACCTGGAAGGAATGCACCTATGTCAACAGCACTGCCCGCTGCATTTCCACCCCGATCTATGAGAACGGCAAGCGCGTTTACACCAGCCCCAACCTGGCTGATATCCGCAAGTTCTGCAAAGCCCAGGTGGGCACCCTGTGGGACGAAGTAAAGCGCTTTGAAAACCCGCACCGCTATTATGTTGACCTGAGCAGGAACCTGTGGGATACCCGCAGCGAACTGCTGAAGAAGCTGTCCAAATAAAATGCTGTAACTTTATTACAAAATGGTTACAAACTGCACCCCCTGCACATACTATGGTAAAGGATGACGGGGTCATTCTTCCATACTGTACAGGGGGCGTTTGTATGTCTGTTTGTTTCCACCGTCTGGCTGCGCCGGGGCAGCTGGTGCTGTTTGCCATGGGCGGTACCGCGTACCTTGCGCTGGAGATCGCCTGGCGCGGCACAACCCATTGGACGATGTTTTTGGCGGGCGGGGCCTGCCTTTGCGCACTGGATGCCCTCGGCCGCCTGCCACTGCCCACCCCGCTGCTGGCGGGGATCGGCGCGGTTGGGGTTTCGGTGCTGGAACTGGGCACCGGGCTTGCCTGCCGCCGTCTGCTGCATGTTGAGGTGTGGGATTACAGCCAGGAATGGGGCAACCTTGCTGGGCTTGTGTGCCCAAAATACACGGCACTATGGTTCCTTTTGTGCCTGTGGGTGCTGGGTATGATGCGCTTTTTGCGCGGTTTTGCCGCCTATGTGGCCCGCACAAAGGCTTAAAGTACACTTTATCACCCTGCTTTTTCGTCTGCGAGGACTGGAAGTCCGGTTTATCGCCCTGGATGTCTGCTATAATAAAACCATAGCAAAGCAGAAAGGCAGGGGTTCCCATGACAGCACAATTCCGGTATGTAGCAGGCCACATTGAAGTTTATTCCGCAACGGGCGAGTTCCTTTTTTCCGCCGATACCATGCAGGAGGCATGGGAGGACTACCAAGACGAAATGTCCGCGTAACGCGTACAGATGAAGCTGCAAAATATACAAAATAACGAAATAGTTTATAATATACAAAAAACTTTTGTAAGATTGTACAAAGCGTGCATTGCAAAATCCCCCTGCGCTGGATATAATAAAGACAGAAAGGAGATGGGGTTGCAATGTTGAACCTTCGTTCGTTTGCAAAGTGGGTACGTGGTATTCTGGACAGTGAGGAAGCCTATAACCTGCCGGAAGATGTCTACAACGACGTGATCCCCTCCGGCGTTCATGACTTCTGCCGCTTCGACCGGGAGTACTAAGACGGTACCGTATCGTTCTCGACGATTGAACCCGCACACGGTAATGGTGCGCAGAAGGATGCGGCTCTGACCGGAATTTACCACGAATAGGGCATAAATAAGATATGGATGATTGATTCACCATAATACTGTTTGTTGCACCTTGAAACAAGCAAGCAGGCACCAGGCCACCCACCCGGTGCGCAACCCCTCCGGCAATGGTTATGCCGGAGGGGTTGTTTTTTTTTGCAAAATTTAGTATCCTTAAAACGTATTGCTTATTGCAGGGTACAATTTTGAACCCCAAAACGATTGTGAGGTACGCCGTGGAACTGACCCCTTACGCAATTTTTGATATGGATGGCACCCTGTTGTGCTCCACCGGCATGTGGGACCATGTAACGGACCGCATCCTTGCAAAATATGGCAAAACCATCACCCATGAACAGCGCATGGCCAACATGACCCTTACGGTGGAAGGAACCGCCGCGATGTTTGTGCAGCAGCTTGGCGTGCCGCTGACGGAGCCTGAATGCGCAGAGCTGATCCGCGCCGAAGCGCGGTACGGCTATGCGCAGGAAGCCACCGTAAAGCCGGGCGTTGAGCAGGTACTGGCAGCCATGCACGCACGCGGTGTGCGCATGTGCGTGGCATCCGGCACCGAAACACCGCTGATCGAAGCCGCGCTGACCTCCCACGGGCTGATGCGCTGGTTTGAATTTGCGGTGGACTGCAAGAACCCTGACGGCAAAAAGAAGCCGGATGTATATCTGGATGCTTTGCACCGTTTTGGCGTGCAGAACCCCGTGCAGGCAACCGTGTTTGAGGATTCCCCCGTGGGGATTGCCACCGCACGCGCCGCCGGTTTCGCCACCGTTGGCATTTATGATGAACCAATGGCAGAGTTCTGGCCGCAGATTACCCAAACAGCGGATTTTGCCAGCCGCACCTGGCAGGACTGGCTGCAAAATGTGCAGCAGACCGGCCCCGCACCCCACAAATAAGCATGAAACTATAAGGGCAATACCGCATAATTCTAAGTGCCGATCCGGCGAGCGAGGTGCGGCAGATGCTAAGCCAAAAGCGCAGATAATACTGGATGCT
>ENA-OPTB01002597-OPTB01002597.1-human-gut-metagenome-genome-assembly--contig:-NODE-2597-length-11202-cov-3.058491_pt1 | contig 11202 bp, 9 predicted proteins | sample MGYA00241810_ERZ501911 | MGnify/ENA primary metagenome ERZ501911 (study PRJEB25962, sample SAMEA2042304) | human gut metagenome | biome: human gut; feature: human-associated habitat; material: faeces... | reverse complement strand
CAGTGTGCTGTGCGGCTATTTTCTCCCCAGAATCCGGACGGGGGAATTGAAAAACATCCTCTTTGCGGCAACGGGCGCTCTCATGTCCCCCACCGCATCCCAGCAGGGGGAGAGCATTCCGGGCATCTCCCATCTGATCCACATCAGCGCAGACAAAAAAGGAGGGAACTGACATGGAATATGTGTGGGCATTTCTCGTAGGCGGCGCACTGTGCGCCATCGGACAGGCGCTCATCGACTACACCAAGCTGACCCCGGCACGGATCCTGGTGAGCTTTGTGGTGGCAGGAGTGATCCTCAGCGGTGTGGGGCTGTATCCCAAGCTCATCGAACTGGCAGGCGGCGGTGCCAGCGTGCCCCTCACCGGCTTCGGGCACCTGCTGGCGGAGGGCGTCCGCAAGGCGGTGGATGAACACGGCTTTCTGGGAGTATTCCTGGGAGGGCTGACCTCTGCGGCAGGGGGCATTACCGCAGCCATGCTCTTTGGTCTGCTGGCGGCGGTGTGCTTCCGCTCCAAGGACAAGTAGGAGGAAGCTATGGCGATCGGATTTCTCCGCTCCCTGATCCTGTACGGGGTGGTGATCTTCTCCGTGCGGCTCATGGGCAAGCGGCAGATCGGGGAATTGCAGCCCTCGGAGCTGGTGATTACCATTCTGGTGTCCAACATTGCCACCCTGCCCCTGGAAAATCTGGACATTCCTCTGCTCACCGGCATCATCCCCATTCTGTCCCTGGTATGCTTCGAGGTGCTCGCCTCCTGGGGCACGCTCCGGAGCAGGCGGCTGCGGCGGATCCTGTCCGGCAGTCCCAAGATCATCATCCGGGACGGGATCATTGACCAGAAGGTACTGGAGGAGCTGCGGTTCTCGGCGGACGATCTCATGACCGCCCTCCGGGGCAGCGGCGTGTTTGATGTGACAGAGGTGCAGTTTGCCATTGTGGAAACCACCGGCAGTGTGTCCGTGTACCCCAAGCATGCAAACCGGCCGGTGACCAATGTGCCGGAGCAGGACACGGGGGATCCGCCGGATGTGCTGATCTCCGACGGAAAGCTGATCCCCCACGGGCTGGCGTCAAGCGGTCTTGACCGGGCATGGATCCAGCGGGTGCTGAGCCGGCGGCAGCTGAAGATCCAGGACGTGTTCCTGCTGGCGGCACGGGGACAGCAGGATTACTGTCTGATCGAAAAGGAGGGAAACGGATGTCACGGATCCGGCTGAGCGGCTGTATTCTCGCCGCCATTGTGAGTATCTGCATCTTCTCGGCGGTTTATGTGCGCCGCAGCTGCCTGGAGATGCTGGATATTCTGGCTCGGGTGCAGGTACACACGGAGCAGGCGGATTATGCAGCGGCGGCACAGGCGGCAGTGGAATTGAACCAGGCTTGGAGCCATGCCACGCCCCGGCTGAATATGCTGGTGTCCAGCGATAAGCTGACCCAGATCGGCGGAGCGCTTTCCCGGCTCATCCCTCTGATCGATACGGAAAACGATGAGCTGGGGGCGGAGATCGCCACCAGCCGCACCCTGCTGGAGCAGCTGTATTACGGGGAGATCCCGGTGCTGAACCGGCTGTTTTAGTCATGGGCATGCCCGTGACTTTACATAGATTTTACACGATTATGCTTTCAGATTTTACGCGTCAATGCTATGCTATTGGAAAAAGGGTTTGTTTTGAAACTGGGGATACGGAATCGGGATTACCCGCACATTACGCCTGAAATCGGAAAGGAGCGGCGGCGCAAGGGGCGCACGCCAACGTATCGTATGAACATTTTTTCTGTGTTTACACTTCTGGGAGGACTTGCCTTTTTCCTATACGGCATGACTGTCATGTCCAACGGGCTGGAAAAGCTCGCCGGCGGCAAGCTGGAGCGTGCCCTCAAGCAAATGACCTCCTCTAAGTGGAAAAGCCTGGGGCTTGGCGCCGGCATCACCATCGCCATCCAGTCCTCCTCCGCACTGACCGTTATGCTGGTGGGTCTGGTAAACTCCGGCATCATGCAGCTGCCCCAGACCGTGGGAGTCATCATGGGCTCCAACATCGGCACCACCCTGACCGCCTGGATCCTGTCCCTGGCAGGGGTGGAGGGCGACGGCTTCTTCATCAACATGCTCAAGCCCACCTCCTTCTCGCCTTTGGTTGCCCTTGTGGGTATCATCCTCATCATGATGGCGAAATCCACCAAGAAAAAGGACATTGGCAGCATCTGCGTGGGCTTTGCAGTGCTCATGTACGGCATGACCCTTATGAGCGACTCCGTAAGCCCCCTGGCGGATATGCCGGAATTCGCAAGCCTGCTGACTGCCTTCCGAAACCCGGTTCTGGGCGTTGTGGTAGGTGCAGCCTTCACCGGCATCATCCCAAGCTCCGCCGCTTCCGTGGCGATTCTCCAGTCCCTGTCCGCCACCGGGGGCATTACCTTCGGCATGGCGATCCCCATTATCATGGGGCAGAACATCGGTACCTGCGTCACCTCTCTGATCTCCAGCATTGGCGTCAACAAGAACGCAAAGCGTGTAGCAGTGGTGCACATTTCCTTCAACATCATCGGCACCATCGTGCTGCTGATTCTGTACTACGGGCTGGATGCCATTCTGGGCTTCCCCTTTACGGATCAGCCCATCGATCAGCTGGGCATCGCCATCTGCCACTCTGTATTCAACGTATTCACCACTGTCATCCTGCTGCCCATGCAGAAGCAGCTGGTAAGGATCGCAGAATTCGTGGTACGGGACGATCCCAAGGACAAGGAAACCTATGCGTTCCTAGATGAGCGTCTGCTGAACACCCCCTCCTTTGCCATTTCTGAGTGCACCAACCAGACCATCGGCATGTGCCGCATCGCCCGGGACTCCATTCTGGAGGCCATTTCCCTGGGGGAGGGCTTTGATGAAAAGAAGGTGGAATTTATCCGGGAGCATGAAAACCAGCTGGATCTGTATGAGGATAAGCTGGGCACGTTCCTGGTAAAGCTGTCCAGCAACGATTTGTCCGATGAGGACACCCGGAAGGTATCCCTGCTGCTGCATACCATCGGGGACTTTGAGCGGATCGGGGATCACGCTCTGAATCTGGTGAAATCTGCTGAGGAAATGGACGAAAAGCAGATCCAGTTCTCTCCGGCGGCACAAAGGGAGCTGACCGTGGTGGCAAATGCTCTGAAGGAGATCATCAGCATCACCACCAAGGCATTTGAACGGAACGACCTGGAGCTTGCAGGGCGGGTAGAGCCTTTGGAACAGGTGATTGACGGGTTGATCCTGGATATTAAAACCAACCACATTGACCGGCTCCAGAACGGCGCATGCACCATTGAGCTGGGCTTCATCCTGTCGGATCTGCTGACCAATTACGAGCGTGTATCCGACCACTGCTCCAACATCGCAGTGGCAATGATCGAGGTTGCCCACAGCAGCTTTGACACCCACGAGTATCTGAACACCCTCAAAAATATGGACAATCCCCAGTTTCAGCAGCGGTATGAGGAATACAAGACCATGTATGCGCTGAGCTGAGGTATCCGCTCAAGATCACAAAAAACACCGCCTGTCCGGAAAATCCAGACAGGCGGTGTTTCCTATTCCGGGTCAATGCCCTTCGCAGCAGCCCTCGCACTCGTGTACCTCTCCCACCAGGGGGACGGGATCAATGCCCTGCCGCCGGTAGTAATCCGACAACGCAGCCTTGATTGCCTGCTCCGCCAGCACGGAGCAGTGGAGCTTCACTGCCGGCAGACCGTCCAGTGCCTCCACCACTGCCTTGTTGGTCAGCTGCAGGGCTTCCTCAATGGGCTTGTCCTTGATGAGCTCCGTTGCCATGGAAGAGGTGGCAACCGCCGCCCCGCAGCCAAAGGTCTTGAACTTCACATCGGTGAGCACACCGTTCTGTACTTTAATGTACATCTTCATAATATCACCGCACTTGGCGTTTCCAACCTCGCCTATCCCGTCTGCGTCCGGGATCTCTCCCACGTTCCGGGGGTTGGTGAAATGATCCATCACCTTTTCACTATACTGCATCTTTCAGCACTCCTTTCAGATATCCGGATAATCCACTTTGCCTGCCCGGATGGCTTCCCACAAAGGGGACATGGCTCTGCCCCGCTCCGCTGCCTGGTGCACCGCCCAGATGATATAATCCACGTCCTCCCGGGTGGTTTCGTCGGAGATGGACAGCCGCAGAGAGCCGTGGGCAACCTCGTGACAAAGCCCCAGGGAAAGCAGAACGTGGGAGGGATCCAAAGAACCGCTGGTGCATGCGGAACCGCTGGACGCCATGACGCCCAGCTGATCCAGCGCCAGCAGCAGGAACTCCCCTTCGATGCCCAGAATGGAAATATTGCAGTTGCCGGGCACACGATGCACCCGGTCACCATTCAGCCGGGTGCGGGGAATGTCCAGAATGCCGTCAATGAGCCGGTTCCGCAAGGCAGTGACCCGTTCCATCTTCTCCTCCAGGTTCTCCACCGCCAGGGTGATGGCGGTACCCAGTCCCACGATGGCAGGCACATTCTCCGTACCGGGTCGGCGACCCCGCTCCTGGGCGCCGCCGTACAGCAGATTGGGCAGGGGCACGCCCTTGCGCACATACAGTGCGCCGATGCCCTTCTGGGCGTGGAGCTTATGACCGGACAGGGACAGCATGTCGATGCCCTGTTCCCGGACGTTGATGGGCACATGTCCCGCTGCCTGTACCGCATCCGTATGGAACAGCACGCCCTTTTCCCGACATACTGCCGCAATTTCAGAGATGGGCTGGATGGTGCCGATCTCGTTGTTGGCGTACATGATGGACACCAGGGCAGTATCCGGCCGGATGGCATCCGCCACCTGCTGCGCGGTCAGCAGCCCCTCCCGGCTGACCGGCAGGTAAGTGACCTCAAAGCCCTCCTTCTCCAGGGCGGCACAGGTGTGCAGCACGGCGTGATGCTCAAACACGCTGGTGACAATGTGGCGCTTGCCCTTTGCCCCCAGCCGGGCGGCGGTGGAACGGATCGCCCAGTTGTCGGACTCGGTACCGCAGCCGGTAAAGAAGATCTCCCCCGGTTCACAGCCCAAAGCCTCCGCAACCTGCTGCCGGGCAAGCTCTATATCCCGCTGGGCATGGCGTCCCAGGGCGTAAATGCTGGAGGGGTTGCCGTACTGCCCGGTCAGGTAGGGCAGCATTGCCTCCAGCACAGGCTTGGACACCTGAGTGGTGGCGGCATTGTCCGCATAGATGATTCGCTTTTCCATACACAAACTCCTCTCCGGTAGATTTCCTACCGTTTTAGTATGCTATAAGGATATTATACACGATTGGTAGGAATTTTGCAAGAGGGGAGGGAAAATTTTTTCGGCGGATCAGAACCGATCCCGCTGTGCCACAGCCAGGGCATCGCAGCGCTCGTTTTCCGGGTGTCCCGCATGCCCCTTGACCCAGACAAACTGTACCTGGTGCCGCTCCAGCAGGGGCAGCAGCCGCTCCCACAGATCCACGTTCAGCGCCGGCTTCTTGTCGGACTTGATCCAGCCCTTCCGCTTCCAGCCGTAGACCCAGCCCTTGGTGATGCTGTCCACTACATATTTGCTGTCGGTGGTAAGGGTCACGTCACAGGGCTCCTTCAGGGCGGACAGGCCGGTGATGACCCCCATCAGCTCCATCCGGTTGTTGGTGGTGTTTGGCTCCCCGCCGGAAAGCTCCTTTTCCACTGTGCCGAACCGGAGCACCACCCCGTAGCCTCCGGGGCCCGGATTGCCGCTGCATGCCCCGTCCGTAAAAATATCCACATGCTTCATAGTCAGTATGTTCCTTTCACTCGGTTTCTATACAAGTATTATACCCTGTTTTGACCGGGCAGGCAACCCCGGATTTTCCTTGACATTGTGCATAATCCACAAACAGTCCACAGGTCTATCGTGCTTTGTGCTGATTGACAGGAGGAATTTAAATTATGTATAATAAAGTGGGAATGCATATAGACAGCGCCCCACAGGAGTATGGGGGTTGTTTATGGAACCGTGCATCAGCCATTCCGGAGCAGGCTTTCCGGAACGATTAAAAAGGAGTGTTTTACCCATGAAGAATCTCAAGCGCACACTTGCCATGCTGCTGGCCCTCTCTCTGTCCGCAGCGGCAACCGCCTGCGGTGGGAACAGTTCCTCTGAATCCGAGGGACGCACCAAATCCCAGGACGATGTATCCATCGACACGGCGGACAGTGCCATCAACGCCGGAGATCCGGACATCAAGGGACAGACCATCTACTACCTGGGGATCTACGATCTGAACCCCACTGCAAACCAGGATCGAACCGTTGCACTGACCCTGTTTGAGGACGTATACGGGGCAAAGATCGAAACCATCAAGACCACCTCTGAAACCCTGTTTACAGACCTTGCCAACCGGATCAATGGAGGCGATCCGGTGGATATGTTCGACTACCAATGGGATTCCGTGCCCAACGGGGTGGAAAAGGGACAGTACGAATACCTGGACAGCTACATTGATCTGTCCGATCCCATCTGGGACGGCATGAAGGATCTGATCGAAAAGTACAAATACAAGGGGCATTACTACGTCGTACCCTACTCCGTATCCGACTATATCGCCATCACCTACAGCCGCACCCTCATTGAGGAGGAGGGGCTGACGGATCCCTACAAGCTCTATCAGGAGGGCAAGTGGGACTGGGACGCTTTCATGTCCTCTATGAATACCTTTGTAGCCAACGCTGAGGACGGGGAGACCCGGTACGGCTGCGCAGGCTGGTTCGGGCAGGCGATCGTCCAGTCCACCGGCGAATCCATCATCAACTATGACGGGAAGAAATTCACCAGCAACGTCATGAACGAAAAGATCGAAAAGGCGGAGCTGCTGGAGGAGGAGCTGACCCGGCTGAGCCTGTTTGATCCCACCTGGTACGGCACCTACCCCAACGACGGCTCCATCCTCTACTACGGCATGGCGCCCTGGCATCTGGGACAGTCCAATGTCATGAACCCGGACGGGGATCTGTTCCTGGTGCCCTTCCCCAAGATGCCCGGATCCGACAAGTACTATCTCTGCGGCAATGCGGCGGCAAAGATGCTGGTCAAGAACTCCGACAAGGGGGATGCGGTTGCGGCATACATCAAGTGTGAGCGGCTGGCTGCCACCCAGCCGGAATACAAGCAGGCTGCCAAGGAAAAGGCACTGATCAAGACCAAGACCGCTGCCGGCAAGGTGACCTCCTATCTGACGGAGGAGCAGTACGACTTTATGCAGACCTGGTACACCTCGGAGAATATCGTTCCCATGTTCGACTTCGGCTACGGCATGGGCACCCGGATGAGCAACGAAACCTATGCTTACGAGACCCGTGGCGTTATGAACAACTTCATGGACGGTCTGCTCCAGAAATATGAGGGCACACCCGGCACCTGGGCGGAGATGCGTTCCGCTTGGCAGGGCGTGGTGGATGAGGTCGTAGACGAATTCAACGCAAAGCAATAACACATCAAAACCAACGGCTCCGTACAGGTGTGCGGAGCCGTTTTTCGGAAGGGCACCTGCATTGACTTTGACAGGGCAATCGGATATAATAAAGGCAATACCGCACAAAGCCCGCCTGTCGGCGCATCTACCACACAATCTTTCACACAATCTTTGTGCAGTGTTGCCTAAAAGAAAAGCGAATGAGGATCGTGTTATGAGAAAAGAAGCGAACATCAAGCTAAACTGCCTGCTCCACGGGGCGGACTATAACCCGGAGCAGTGGCTGGATACACCGGAGGTGCTGGAGGAGGATATCCGGCTGATGCAGCAGGCAGGCATCAACTGCGTGTCCGTGGGCATCTTCTCCTGGACGGCTCTGGAGCCGGCGGAGGGGGTATACACCTTCCAGTGGCTGGATCAGGTCATTGAGCATCTGTACGAAAACGGCATCTACACGGTGCTTGCCACGCCCAGCGGCGCAAAGCCCGGCTGGATGGCGAAGAAGTACCCGGAGATCCTCCGGGTGGAAGCGGATCGCCGCCGGAATCTCCAGGGGGGACGGCACAACCACTGCTACACCTCCCCGGTATACCGGGAGATGGTGACCCGGATGAACACCCGGCTTGCCAGGCGGTACGCCCACCATCCCGGGGTGATCCTGTGGCATGTTTCCAACGAGATCCAGGGAGAATGCCACTGTCCCCTGTGCCAGGCGGCATTCCGCAGCTGGCTCAAGGAGAAATACGGCAGTCTGGAAAAGCTGAACAAGGCATACTGGACGGCGTTCTGGAGCCATACCTACACGGACTGGGAGGAGATCGAGTCCCCGGCACCCCAGGGAGAGACCAACGTGCATGGACTGGTTCTGGACTGGCGGAGATTCTGCACCGCCCAGACCGTGGACTTCTTCCGGGTGGAGACAGCGCCGCTGCGGGCGGAGAATCCGGAGATCCCGGTGACCATGAACATGATGGGCTTCTATGACGGCATTGACTACTGGCAGTTCCTGCCGGAGCTGGACATCATCAGCTGGGACAGCTACCCGAGCTGGCACAACGGAGACGGGAACGAAGGGGGCAATGCGGTCTGGAACGGGGCATACTGCGACGCAATGCGTGCCATGAAGCACAAGCCCTGGCTGCTGATGGAGAATTCCCCCAGCACCACCAACTGGATCGGGGCATCCCGGCACAAGCGGCCCGGCTTTCACCGGCTCACTGCCATCCAGAACCTGGCACACGGCTCGGCCAGCATCCAGTACTTCCAGTGGCGGCAGAGCAGAGGCTCCTGCGAAAAATTTCACAGCGCCGTGGTCAGCCACAACCCCTCTCCGGAGGTACGGATCTTCCGGGAGGTGGCAGGCGTGGGCGCTATGCTGAAAAAGCTGAAGGAGATCCGGGGCAGCCATGTGCCTGCCAAAGCCGCGATCATCTATGACGTGCAGAACGGCTGGGCGATCGGAGAATCCAAGGGGCCCAGAAACATCGGGGAAGGGTACCTTGACCTGATCCTGCGGATCTATGAGGGCTTCTGGCGCCGGGGCATCCCGGTGGATCTGGTGAATATGGACGCACCCCTGGATGGCTACCGCTTTGTGGCGGCCCCCATGCTGTATATGCTCCGGGGGGACATTGCCCAGCGACTCCGGCGGTTTGCAGAGCAGGGCGGCACCCTGCTGACCAGCTATCTCACCGGATTGGTGGACGAAACGGATCTTTGCTACCTGGGGCAGACCCCTGCCTGTGGTCTGACGGAGGTGCTGGGTCTGTGGGCGGAGGAGATCGACGGCCTGTGGGATCATCAGCACAACGGCATTGTGATGCAGGACATCCCCGGCATGCAGAACCGGTATGAGGCAAGCCGCCTGTGCGAAGTGGTGCATCCCACCACGGCGGAAACCCTTGGGATCTACGAAAGCGACTACTACCAGGGCATGCCGGCGGTAACGGTGAACCGGTTCGGCAAGGGGCGGGTATATTATGTGGGTACCTTTGGGGAATCCCAGTTCTACTACGATCTGCTGGGGCGCATCGCCCCGGAGGCAGGCTTGTCCCCGGCACTGGATACGGAGCTGCCCTACGGGGTCACCGTGGGCATCCGGCAAAGTGATACGGAAACCTATTACTTCCTGCAGAATTTCAACAAGGATTCCAGGGAGCTGGTACTGCCCTTCCCCCTGGAGGATCTGGAAACCAGAGGGGTCTACACCGGTACCATCACCCTGGCAGGCTACGGGGGCATGGTCTGCACCCGGGCAAAGGAGGCATAGCCATGCACATCACTTATGACGAAACCCTGAAGCTGTTCCGGCTCACCGCCGGGGATATGCTGTACGCCATGGGGATCACGGACGGGGCGTACCTTGCCCACATATATTTCGGGAAAAATCTGCCGGATGCTGATCTGACGGAGCTGCTGCGGCTGGATGAAAACCCCTTCACCCCCTCTGTGAATAACCGGGACAAGGCGAGCTATATGGACACCCTGCCCTTTGAGTGCTCCTGCTTCGGACTGGGGGATTACCGGGAGCATGCAGTGGAGATCCTGGACGGGGCAGGCATGAGCACCTGTGACTTCCGGTATGTGTCCCACCGCATCATCCCCGGCAAGCCGGGACTGCCGGGACTGCCTGCCACCTTCGGCACGGAGCAGCAGGCAATGACCCTGTGCATCCTGTGCCGGGATCAGCATGCAGACCTGGAGCTGGAGCTGCGGTATTCCGTGTTTGAACAGCTGCACGCAATCGTGCGCAGCGCCATTGTCCGGAACACCGGAAGGGCTGACTGCCGGCTGAAACGGCTGCTGAGCGCAACCCTGACCCTGGACGGAGACGGATATGATATGCTGACGCTGAACGGCTCCTGGGCACGGGAGCGGCATGTGGAACGGTGCCGGCTTCACATGGGCAAGCAGCGGATCGACAGCATGCGAGGGGAAAGCTCCCACCAGCACAACCCCTTTTTCGCCCTGGCGGAGCAGGGTGCGGACGAAGACCGGGGGGTATGCTACGGGCTGAATCTGATCTACTCCGGCAATTTCATGGCACAGGCGGAGGTGGATCAGCACCACACCACCCGTGCCCAGATCGGCATCAACCCCACGGATTTCACCTGGCTGCTGCCCCCCGGGGAGGCATTTGCCGCACCGGAAGCAGTACTGGTCTGGTCGGAGGAGGGGCTGGGGGGTATGTCCCGCACCTTCCACGATCTGTACCGGCAGCATCTGATCCGCAGCAAGTACCGGGCTCTGCCCCGGCCGGTGCTCATCAACAACTGGGAAGCCACCTACTTCGACTTCAACGAGGAAAAGCTCCTGTCCATCGCCCGGGAGGCAGCAAAGCTGGGCATCGAAATGCTGGTAATGGACGACGGCTGGTTCGGACACCGGGACAAGGACAATTCCAGCCTGGGGGACTGGTATGTGTACGAAAAGAAGCTGCCCGGCGGGCTGAAATCCCTGGTGGACAAGGTACGGGCAATGGGGCTGAAATTCGGCATCTGGTTCGAGCCGGAAATGGTCTCCCCGGACAGCGACCTGTACCGTGCCCACCCGGACTGGGCGATCCAGGTGCCCGGCAGGGAGCTGACCCTGTGCCGGGAGCAGTATGTACTGGATTATTCCCGGCAGGATGTGCGGGAGTATGTGTACGGCATGCTCCGGGACATTCTCACCAGTGCGGATATTTCCTACGTCAAGTGGGATATGAACCGGCAGCTGACGGAGGGGGGCTCCCGGATGCTTCCGG
>ENA-OPTB01002593-OPTB01002593.1-human-gut-metagenome-genome-assembly--contig:-NODE-2593-length-11217-cov-3.821179_pt1 | contig 11217 bp, 6 predicted proteins | sample MGYA00241810_ERZ501911 | MGnify/ENA primary metagenome ERZ501911 (study PRJEB25962, sample SAMEA2042304) | human gut metagenome | biome: human gut; feature: human-associated habitat; material: faeces... | reverse complement strand
TATAAATTTAAAGTTTTTCTATTATGAACAAAAAGTTTTTAAGTGCAATCCTGTTTGGTGCCTTGATGGTTACCTCGACAGGAACATTTGTATCTTGTAAGGACTATGATGATGACATCGACAGCTTGAACGAGAAAGTGGACAAGCTGACTAAAGATTTGTCTGAATTACAGGCCGCAGCTGGAAAATATGTCACAGCTGTCAAGTATGATGCGGCAACAGGTAAGTTGACTGTTACCGGCGGTAACGGTGAAACTTTCCAACTTCCGATGCCTGCTGAACTTCCCACTTACTCTTTGAAAGTTGTAGATGGTAAGATACAGTTGTTAGATGGTGACAAGGTCGTTTCTGAAGCACCCCTGCCTACAACTGATGCTCCTGCGGCATTTGATCCTACTTTGTTGAAGTGGAACAATGGCTATCTGTATTATGGAGATGTAAAAATCTCAGGTGTAGAGAAACCTCAAAGCGTTGGTTCTATTACAGAAGTGAAAGATGAAGAAACTGGTGAGGTGATTGGCTATGTCATTGAACTAGATGGAAAATCTGCTACATTCTCTTTGGTTGCTGATTTGAAGGCGTTAGTATTCCAACCTGCATTCTATTATCACGGTATTGAAGCAATGGAAGCTATTGGTCTTAATTATAAAACCTTGACAGTAGCTAAAGTAGATGCAGATGGAAATTATGATAAGGATGTTCCTGTTGTAGGTGAAGCAACTACAATGATTCCGGACTTGGTAGCTGATTATCATGTAAATCCTACCGTAGCAAAAGTTCCAGGTGATGTAAAAGCATATACTTTCTTGCGTTATGACAAGAATTATACTCGTTCTGCTGCGACAGCTCCGAAAGTAGTAAAAACTAATGTTACAAACGGTAAGGCCCCCAAGGGTATATTGACTGTAAATGCTCATTTTACAGATGCTGATATTAAGAACATTGAAAATGATGAGCAAGTAACTGTATTAGCTTTGCAAGTAAGTAAGGGGGATACCGTTGTTACTTCTGATTATGCTGCTGTTAAGGCTGCTTATTACAAGGACTTGGTATTGGCAGCTGTAGATAGTATTCATGCAAATGACCGCCACTTGTTTACAACTGCTGCTGAAGCTATTGCTGATAATGAACATGTTTGCAAGATTGTCTGGAACAGCAATGGTATCGATATTGCTCGTTTGGTTAATACTCACAGAACTAATATAGATAAAGAAGGTACACATTCAAAATGGGATGTTCGTGCTGCTGATGGTACTGTAGAAAAATATGGTTTCAAATATTCTTACGAATTAGTTGGTTATCATAAAGGTAATAACGAAACTTCAGAAAGTGCTCATGCTGCATTGAAGGGTTCTGTTATTCGTCCTCAGATGACAAGTGGTGGTAAGCAGCAACCTTGGGGATTTACTCAGAATAAAGCTACAAAAGATCGTGAACCGTTGGTTCGTGTTATCTTGACTGATACTATTAGCGGAAAAATAGCTTCTGTTGGTTATTTAAAATTCAAGATTACCGATACTGCTAATCAGAATGAAGTTGTATTGACCCCGAATTTCCCATTTGCTAATGGTTATACTGTTGATTGTACAGAAACAGAGACTAAACTTGGTTTGTCATGGCATCAAGTTGAAGAACAGATTCTGGCTCAATTGGAAGAAATTGGTATTTCTAAGGATGAATTCCATAAGAATTTCAAATTGGATGGTGCTGTAGAAGACGTAGAGCAACAAGCTTTGGTAAATGCTACTCAGTATGATGGAATTACTGTTGATTCTAAGGCTGTTACTACTCCGGTTGGTGTGGTTTCACAGACTAATTGGGATCCGGCGGATGAAATGACTGAAGTTTTGACTTGGGTAGTTAAGAATAATCAGGCATATCACATCTTTAAGGCTGGTGCTAAGAGTATTGCAGTAAATGTACGTTATAGCTATGAAGTATCTGAAGGTGTATATCAATATGTATATGTTACTTTCACTTGGACTCCTAGTCCTTTGAACTTTACTCCTAATGGTACCATTGAAAACTCTGCTAAGATTGATAAATATTGGTATGAAAAGAACGGTGCTGTAGCAGGTTCTGGTTATTCAGATATCCATGCTAATGTTCATCAAGTTGTTAGCGATAACTCTAATGATTGTACATTTGATAGCGAAATCTTGAATACTTTCACTGGTAATGTGATTACCGTGACAAGTGACGCTACTTATCCTGCATTTGCTAATGATAAGTTGACTAAGGAAGTTGTATTTGCTAACCCTCAAGATCATTTGACTAAGAAGGGAACTGCTTATGTCGTGAATGGTGCTTCTGGTGCTCAATATGATATCACTGTATCTGCTGATGGAAAAACTCTACAAGCTACTAATAACGCTGTAACAAAAGTAGTTGTTGTTCTTGCTGGAACAGTGATGGAATATCAAGAAAATGATTTTGCAAAAGATATTTTGAACAATGCAGATCACAACTTGCTGGGACAAGACCAGACATTTACTGCTAAATTGCAAATTAATGCTGCTAACTGCGATTATGTAGATTATGCTTTGGGTAACAACGTATTCTATGCTAAATATTTGCGTCCTGTATCAGTAGATCCGTCAGATGTAGATGAATTAATTGATGCTACTAATGGTGCTTCTATTGCAGGCTTGACCTTGAATCTGATTGATTGGAGAGACAAGTATTTTGATAAAGCAGAAGATACTACTGGTGATGATGGTAAGAAATATAATTTCTATGGATTTTATGGCGTAACTAAAGTTGCTGCTGATATTGAAAACGCTACAACAACTTTGAATGGTGGAACATTAGGTTCTACTAAATTATCTTCTGTAACGAAGAATGTAAAATTGTATTTCGGTGAAGATAAATCTACAACCAATGTATTTACTGCTCTGAAGGTTGGCGATAATGGTAAATTCTATTATTACAATAATGGTACTACTTTAGGTAAGTTTACAATCCGCGTTCCGCTGGAAGTTACTTATAAGTGGGGTACTATCTATACCGAAGTTGATTTGAATATCAATAAGACTATTCAGAACTAATATTGTAATAACTTTGAGTTTAATTTAAATAAGGGCCGGCCATTCATAGTGGCTGGCCTTTTTTAATAGGAGGAAAGAATGAAATGAAAAAACTGAAATTTATTTTATTGTTGACTGTTTTATTAACAACCTTTTCTTGTCAATCAGGAAAACAGAAGGTGCAAAGCAAAGAAGAGAAGAGTATTAATGAATTTGTAGCTCATCTAACGGAAGTTGATACGGTTTTGATAACAAACCTAATAAATCAATTTATGGAATATGCGAAAAATGGTCAGCTGGAATCTGCCGCAGCTATGCTTTATAAAGCCGATTTGGCAGATGTTTGGAATGAACCTATTCAATTGGATAACAATGAATTGCATCAAGTCGCAAAAATGCTGGAATCTTTTCCTGTATTAAGTTATAAGATAGATTATATAAAGTTCTATACTCCTGTTAAAAACGAGGTGAAGTGTACGATTGTTATGCAGAAAGGAGAAAGTGGAACACCTATTGCAACTAGTAGTTGGTATTTTAAGCTGATGAATTATTTGGGTGGATGGCGGCTTTGTATGATGAATTAGCTAATGATCGATTTATATAAGCAGTCGTGGGAAAAAGTGTCATTTAAAAATTATTGAAGGGGGTGTTTGTTTAGGATATTTATGTGATTTTCAATACAAAAGATTATAGTTATAAATTGTAGCAGGGTCAAAAGAGAACGGTTTCTCAGGCTTGTAGTCGAAAAGTTGACAGTTCAACCAGATAATCCGGGCTGTCAGCTTCTTTTTTTGTGTCCGGAGAGACTTCTTCTGTCCGGTAAGTTCCCTATGGATCCAGATAGCAGTGCATTTACCCATAGCAAGGATAACAGCATTACGATAATCTGTGAAAGTATTTCTTTCTTAATCATATTATACCTGTTCCTTTTCAAAAGTTACGAAAGAGTGATCGCATGAGTAAGAAAAATCTTACTCTGCTGTTTTGTAAGCCTTGTCCATACTTTGTATCCGTCGTCTTGCACCGAATATCTTGTAACAGGAATGAAACTCCTTTGTCACGAAACCTTTAATAGAGTGTAACTCTCAAGAAACCTGACCCATCTACTTTTGCGGCAGATTTATAACGCATAAAAAAGTATATGAAAAAGGTTGTTAGAGCTGTGTCTCTTATGCTGCTGATGGCAGGTGTTTGTGGAAATGCATTTGCCGAGGAAAATGAAAACATTGTCCGGCAAGGCGCTATCCGCGGACGTGTGATAGACAATGGAAAACAAATTCTGCCGGGTGCTTCCATCTTTGTTGAAAATCTGAAAACCGGAGTAATCAGTGATGTGAACGGTTTTTATACGCTACCCAATCTGAAACCCGGAACTTACACAGTTAAAGTAACCTACGTAGGTTATAGCCCCATTGAAATGAAAGTTACCGTCCCCGAAGGCAAGACTTTAGAAAAAGATATAGTGATGAATGAAGGGGTGGAACTGCAGGAAGTGCAGGTAAAGGGAGCTTTTCAAGGACAGAAGAAAGCAATCAATACACAAAAGAATAATCTGGGTATCACTAATGTTGTATCTGCCGACCAGGTAGGGAAATTTCCCGACTCAAACATAGGTGATGCATTGAAACGTATCAGTGGCATCAATGTGCAATACGATCAAGGCGAGGCCCGTTTCGGACAGGTCCGCGGCACTAGTGCCGATTTAAGCTCCGTCACCATTAACGGCAACCGTGTCCCATCTGCTGAAGGGGATACCCGTAACGTGCAGTTGGACTTGATTCCTGCCGATATGATTCAGACCATCGAAGTAAGCAAAGTCGTTACACCCGATATGGACGGCGATGCTATCGGTGGTTCCATCAATCTGGTAACCAAAAATTCTCCTTATAAACGCACTATCAATGCTACAGCGGGAAGTGGTTACAACTGGATTAGCGAGAAAGCCCAGTTGAACTTAGGTTTCACTTACGGCGATCGTTTCTTCAATGACAGACTGGGCATGCTGCTCTCCGCTTCTTATCAGAATGCTCCTTCCGGTTCTTATGATACTGAATTCATGTGGGAACAAAATGAAGATGGCAAAGTATATGTCAGCGATTATCAGATGCGCCAGTACTTTGTCACCCGTGAACGTCAAAGTTATTCGGCGGCTTTTGATTTTGATATCAATGAAAACCATAAATTGACTTTCAAAGGGATCTTCAACAACCGTAACGATTGGGAAAACCGTTACCGTACCAATATCAAGGATTTGGATGAGAACGGAAAAGGCACAGTCCGCATCCAGACCAAAGCAGGTACTCCCGATAATCGCAATGCCCGTCTGGAGCGTCAGCGTACCATGGATTTCGCTTTGGGCGGAGAACACTTATGGGGGGCAATCGGTATGGATTGGAATGCCAGTTATGCAAAAGCTACGGAAGAACGCCCTAATGAACGTTATCTTGACTTCCAACTGAAAAAGCAGGAATTTGATATGGACTTGAGTGATGAACGCCAGCCGTTGGCAACACCTGGAACAGGTTCTACTTTGACACTGAGTGATAAGTTCAGCTTGAAGGAACTGACGGAACAACAGGAGGACATCAAAGAAGAAGATATGAAATTCTCGGCCAATTTCAAGGCCAGTTTAAATAATGGAGCTAAACTGAAGTTCGGTGCGAAGGTAGTACGTAAAACAAAAGAGAAAGAAATAGACTTCTACGAATATACTCCGAAAGACGAGGATGCCTTCATGACCAACAGCCTGAAAAATACGGTAGACCAGAGTACGGATAAGTTTATGCCGAGCGACAAATATCAGGTAGGAACATTTGCCAGTAAAGAATATGTGGGTGGATTGAATTTAAATGATGCTTCCCAGTTCGATAAAGAACAGGTACAAGCCGAATTGGCTGAGAACTTTGAGGCTCGTGAAACTGTAAGTTCCGGGTATGTGCGGTTTGATCATAAATTCGCTTCCGATATAAACCTGATGGCGGGACTCCGTATGGAACATACTTCCCTTCGTTATACCGGCCGTAACTATGATGATGAGACAGATAAGACCACCAAGACCGGCCGCATGACCAACAGTTATGTGAATTTCCTTCCTTCTATTTTGGTGAAATGGGATGTAAATGATGATTTCAAGATACGCGGTTCTTATACGCAGACCTTGAGCCGGCCCAAATATTCAGCTTTGGTTCCCAGTGTGAATATCAACCGTGGTGATAATGAAATAAAGATTGGTAATTCTGACTTGAAACCGACTATTTCTTATAACTTTGATTTGAGTGCCGATTATTATTTCAAGAGTGTAGGTTTAGTGAGCGCAGGTTTCTTCTATAAGAAAATAGACGATTTCATCGTAGATCAGGTACTGACCAACTATGAATACCAAGGAACAGAATATACCCGTTTCACTCAGCCCAAGAATGCAGGAAATGCTAATCTGTGGGGATTGGAATTTTCTTATCAGCGTGATTTCGGCTTCATTGCTCCAGCCTTGAAGTATGTGGGTTTCTATGGAACCTATACTTATACGCACTCACGCGTGGAGGACTTTAACTTCGAAGGACGTGAGAACGAGAGCGGGTTGAGTTTGCCGGGGTCTCCCGAGCATACGGCGAATGCCTCTCTTTACTTTGAAAAAGGAGGCTTGAATGTGCGCCTGAGCTATAACTTTGCATCTGATTTTATCGATGAAATGGGCCCAAGTACATTTTATGACAGATATTATGATGCTGTGAACTATATGGATGTGAACGCCAGTTATACCTTTGGCAAGAAGGTGAAAATGACCTTTTATGCTGAGGCGAACAATCTGCTGAACCAGCCGCTCCGTTATTACCAAGGGACGAAGGATCGTACTATGCAGGCAGAATATTATGGCGTGAGAATGAATGCAGGTTTAAAAATAAGTTTCTAAAAATAAGTATATGAAAACGTTGATGATGATTAGAAGAATGAAAGAAGTATTGACATGGGTATGGATTGCCGTCATTGGTACGGCTATTTGCCTGAATGTGTGTGCCCAGACTCCGCAAGATTGGAAAGGACTGGAGAAACAACTGAATTTTTATATGGCCAACGATTTGGGACGTAACGGTTATTATGACCAGAAGCCCATAGCCGAGCTGATGGGAGAAATGGCGGATGTTATTGGTCCCGAGTGTGTATTTGCAGCCGGAGACGTGCACCATTTTGAAGGTGTGCGCAGCGTTAACGATCCGCTCTGGATGACCAACTACGAGTTGATTTACAGTCATCCCGAGTTGATGATAGACTGGTTTCCGATCTTGGGAAATCATGAATACCGGGGTAATACGCAGGCTGTGTTGGATTATACCAATGTGAGTCGTCGCTGGTCGATGCCTGGTCGTTATTATACCAAAGTCTTCGAGAAGAAAGGAACTGCCATCCGTTTTGTGATGATAGATACCGCTCCTCTGATTGACAAATACCGTAACGAGAGCGAAACTTATCCGGATGCCTGTAAACAAGATATGGATCAGCAATTGGCATGGATAGATTCTGTACTGACTGTTGCCAAAGAAGATTGGGTAGTCGTAATCGGACATCATCCCATTTATGCTGAAACGTCGAAAGACGACAGTGAACGCAGCGATATGCAGAAGCGTCTGGATCCTATCCTCCGTAAACATAAGGTGGATATCTATGCATGCGGACACATTCATAACTTCCAGCACCTTCGTGTGCCGGGCAGTGATATCGACTATGTGGTAAATTCGGCTGGTTCGTTGAGCCGTAAGGTAAAACCAGTGGAAGGCACTCTGTTCTGTAGTCCCGAACCGGGCTTTTCTATCTTTACGGCAGACAAGAAAGAACTGGATATGCACATGATTGATAAGAAAGGAAAAGTAATCTATACTGTAAAACGCACCAAATAGGGATAGTTATTTTAGGGAAAAAGAGTACATTTGCGGTATAAAACTGTAAATGTACTTTTTGTTATGTTGAATACACTCCTTTTGATTGGTGGTCTGGCTCTCATTTTAGCTGGCGCGAATGGCTTGACGGATGGTTCTGCAGCGGTTGCCAAACGTTTCCGTATTTCTGATTTGGTAATAGGGCTTACCATTGTAGCTTTCGGCACTTCGGCTCCCGAATTGGTTATCAGTGTGCTTTCTGCATTGAATGGCAGTGCTGAAATGGCTATTGGTAATGTGGTGGGTAGTAATATATTCAATGCTTTGATGATTATAGGTTGTACTGCCTTGGTACTCCCTATAAAAGTAGGTGAGGGGACGATGAGTAAAGAGATTCCGTTAGTCATTCTTTCTTCGTTGGTACTTTTTGTCTGTGCCAATGACATGATGCTGGACAGGGAAGCGGTCAATGTTATCAGCCGTTCCGATGGGTTTGTTCTGCTGGCTTTCTTCCTTATATTTATGCGTTATACATTTGCCATCGCCCGTAATGGGGCAGATGAGGCAGGAGAGGAGCAGAAGATAAAGGAAATGCCTGTATGGAAATCGGTGTTGTATATTGCAGGAGGGCTGGCCGGACTCATATTCGGCGGACAGCTTTTTGTCGACGGGGCAAGCGGGCTTGCCCGTTCATGGGGTGTCAGTGAATCGGTAATCGGACTGACATTGGTAGCCGGAGGTACTTCCTTGCCGGAGCTTGCCACATCTGTTACGGCGGCTTTAAAGAAGAATCCGGGAATTGCTATCGGCAATGTCATCGGTAGTAATCTGTTCAATATATTCTTTGTTCTGGGGTGCAGCGCTACGGTGTCACCGCTTCCGATGGGGAATATAAATAACCTCGATTTAAGTGTACTGATTGCTTCCTCCCTGTTGTTGTGGCTGGTAGGCTGGTTTTTCCGCAAACGTACCATAACCCGGCTTGAAGGCGCATTGATGGTTGGCTGTTATGTCGTTTATACCGCCTATCTTATTGCCCAACAGTGAAAAAGCCATAAAAAGAATAAGTTTTCTGCAAAAAAACTTCTATCTTTACACCCCGAATTTTATAAAAATACAGCATGGCTATTACCATTAAAAAAGTCAGTTCAAAGAAAGAACTAAAGACGTTTATACGGTTCAACTACGAGTTATACAAAGAGAATCCCTATTCCGTACCCGATTTGTACGATGATATGCTGAATACGTTCAGCCCGAAGAAGAATGCCGCTTTCGAGTTTTGTGAGGCGGAGTATTTTCTGGCATATAAGGATAACAAGGTGGTAGGACGTATTGCAGGGATTATAAATAAACGCGCAAACGAGACTTGGAATAAAAAAGAAGTTCGTTTCGGATGGATCGATTTTCTGGATGATATCGAAATATCACGTGCCTTGTTGGATGCAGTAGCCCAATGGGGTAAATCAAAAGGTATGGATACCATTCAGGGGCCTTTAGGCTTTACCGACTTTGATGCGGAGGGTATGCTGGTAGAAGGATTCGACCAGTTGAGCACCATGGCGACTATCTATAATTATCCTTATTACCCACAGCATATGGAGAAGTTGGGATTCGAGAAGGATGCCGATTGGGTGGAATATAAAATTTATATTCCGGATGCAATTCCTGATAAGCATAAGCGTATCAGTGACTTGATTCAACGTAAGTTTAACCTGAAGGTGAAGAAATATACATCGGGTAAGAAAATTGCGGCCGAATATGGACAGGCTATATTCGAGTTGATGAATGAGGCTTATGCTCCGCTTTATGGTTTCTCGGCTTTGTCGCAAGGACAGATCAACCAGTATATAAAGATGTATTTGCCTATTGTAGATTTGCGTATGGTAACCTTGGTGACCGATGCCGAAGATAAACTGGTGGCAGTGGGGATTTCAATGCCTTCTCTGTCCGAAGCGTTACAAAAAGCGAAGGGACGTTTGCTGCCTATGGGATGGTATCACCTGTTGAAAGTGTTGTTCCTGCATAAGTATCCTCCTATGTTGGATTTGTTGCTGGTTGCTGTAAAACCTGAGTATCAGAACAAAGGTGTCAATGCTTTGTTATTCTCGGACTTGATCCCCGTATATCAGCAACTGGGATTCAAGTATGCCGAAAGTAATCCGGAACTGGAACTGAACGGAAAGGTGCAGGCCCAGTGGGAATATTTCAAGACCGAGCAGCATAAACGCCGTCGTGCTTATAAAAAGCGATTATAAACCGACTAAGAGGCTATCTGAATTTTAAACAATCTACAATAATTTAAAAATCAACGGGAAAGCCAATAAGACTTCCCGTTTTTATTATATTATTTCCCTTTATAAACTATCGGGCAAGAGCCTTTATAATACAGCAAAAAAGAGAATATTTTAGGGAATGGATTATTTTAGAAGTATTCTCTTTCATTTTTTGACGAAAATTAACTACCTTTGTCCCCTCTTAAAAATAAAAGCTAATCGGTGAAAATTAAAAACAGATTAAATAAAGATATGGATAGCAAATTAGATTTCCATCCACGCTTGTTCAGTGCGTTAAAAAATTATTCTAAAGAAAAATTTATGGCCGATCTCATGGCCGGAATTATAGTCGGAATCGTAGCTCTTCCATTAGCTATAGCTTTCGGTATAGCTTCCGGAGTAAGTCCGCAGCAAGGGCTTATCACAGCCATTATCGGAGGTTTTATCGTCTCTTTTCTTGGAGGAAGTTCGGTACAAATCGGAGGACCGACAGGAGCATTTATCGTAATCGTTTACGGAATTATTCAATCTTTCGGAATAGAAGGATTGGCAATAGCCACAGCCATGGCGGGAATCATATTATTGCTGATGGGAATATTCAAACTCGGAACGATTATCAGATTTATCCCCTATCCTATCGTAATCGGCTTTACGAGCGGTATCGCTTTAACGATCTTCACGACACAGATCAAAGATCTGTTCGGTCTTACGATGGAATCAGTACCGGCAGATTTCATATCTAAATGGATCGCCTACTTCCAAAGTTTCGGAACAACGAACATCTGGTCTCTTGGAATAGGACTTATAAGCATATTGCTGATTATCATAACCCCGAAATTATCTAAAAAAATTCCCGGGTCATTGGTTGCCATCATCATTATGACAATCATTGCTTATGTATTGAAACATCATTTCGGAATTACCGGAATCGAAACGATCGGAGACCGTTTTACGATCGACTCTTCTTTACCGCAACCGGCAGGTTTACATATCAATATGGAAACGATCAATCAACTGTTACCGGCAGCTTTTACAATAGCGATGCTC
>ENA-OPTB01002588-OPTB01002588.1-human-gut-metagenome-genome-assembly--contig:-NODE-2588-length-11228-cov-3.346639_pt1 | contig 11228 bp, 9 predicted proteins | sample MGYA00241810_ERZ501911 | MGnify/ENA primary metagenome ERZ501911 (study PRJEB25962, sample SAMEA2042304) | human gut metagenome | biome: human gut; feature: human-associated habitat; material: faeces... | reverse complement strand
CAGCCGCCACAAGTTCCCCCACAGGAATGTTTCCCTTTCTTTTGGTCACTTCTCAACTTCCAGACAATTCCTAATACTATGACCAGCAATAGAATTCCAATAACGATACTGCCCATAGAAATGCCTCCTTACATACGGATGTTTGGGTTATGCCTTTACTTTTACATCCAGCTTGTTGCTTTCCTTGTACGGGCGAACCAGCATGTAAATAATCAGTGCGATTGCAATAATGGCAACAATCAGACCGAATACATTTACATCACCAGTGAACAGCTTGCCCAGCTGATTTACAATCAGTGCAATGACATATGCGAAACCGCATTCATAACCAATTGCAAACCAGAACCACTTTGCACTGTTCATTTCCCGCTTGATTGCACCCATTGCAGCGAAGCACGGTGCACACAGCAGGTTGAATGCCATGAAGGCATACGCGCCGACCTGCGTAAAGTCCGCAGCCAGCTCGCCCCAGATCTCGGAGCCGTCCTCGGCAACCTCACCGACGAAGTGATACAGCTGACCGAAGGTAGCAACAACGTTCTCCTTTGCGACCAGACCGGAGATGGCGGCAACGGCGGATTTCCATGTGCCGAAGCCCGGCAGCGTGAAGATCGGAGCGATAACAGAGCCGATACGCGCCATGATGGAGTTGTCAATATCGGATCCCGCGCAGAATGCGCCGCCTTCCCAGCCGTAGCCGAGGGTAAACCACATAAAGATGGTGGACAGCAGGATAACGGTGCCTGCCTTCTTGATGAAGGAGGAGCCGCGCTCCCACATGGAGCGGAGCACATTGCCCACGGTGGGCATATGGTAGGGAGGCAGCTCCATAACGAAGGGAGCAGGATCCCCGGCGAACATCTTGGTTTTCTTCAGGATGATACCGGAAATAACGATGGCTGCCATGCCAAGGAAGTATGCGCCGGTGGCGATCCATGCAGAACCGCCGAAGATTGCGCCTGCCATCATGGCGATGAAGGGCTGCTTTGCGCCGCAGGGGATGAAGGTGGTAGTCATGATGGTCATACGACGGTCACGTTCATTCTCAATGGTTCTGGATGCCATGATGCCGGGAATGCCGCAGCCGGTACCGATCAGAATCGGGATGAAGGACTTACCGGACAATCCGAACTTCCGGAAAATACGGTCCATGACGAAGGCGATACGAGCCATATAGCCGCAAGCCTCCAGGATTGCCAGCAGAATGAACAGAACCAGCATCTGGGGTACGAAGCCCAGTACTGCGCCCACACCGGCAACCAGACCATCCAGGATCAGTCCCTTCAGCCAGTCCGCACAATTGAGTGCATCCAGTCCCTGTTCGATGAGAACCGGAATACCCGGTACCCACACGCCATACTCAGCCGGATCCGGCTCGCCGCCTGCAAAGGCATCTGCAGCAGTAGTCAGATCCGCCATGGTAGCGGTTTTCGTGGTAACCTCCAGGGTTTCCTCATCCTCAACGTCGTAGGAGAAATCTGCACTGTACTGCTTCTCAAATTCCAGAATTGCATGCTTGGCTGCTTCCCCGTCAAAGGTGTCAGCCTCCGGATCTATGTAGCCCTCCAGTGCAGCAGTGTCTGCGCCCTGTTCACCCAGGTAAGCCACATAGCCGTCAATGATGGCATTGGTGTCGCCGTATTCCTCGGCAGCTTCCTCATAGGCACCGGAGCCGATGCCCAGCAGATGCCAGCCGTCACCAAACAGACCATCGTTTGCCCAGTCTGTTGCGGCACTGCCCACAGTGACCATGGAAATGTAGTAAACCAGGAACATAACCACAGCAAAGATGGGCAGACCCAGCCACCGGTTGGTAACCACCCGGTCAATCTTATCGGAGGTGGTCATGCCGCCCTTGTTTTTCTTCTTGTAGCAGTGCTTGATGACGTTGGCAATGTACACATACCGCTCATTGGTAATCATGCTCTCTGCGTCATCGTCCATTTCCTTTTCCGCTGCGGCAATATCCTGTTCGATATGCTCTATATCACTCTTGGAAATGGACAGTGCCTCCAGAACCTTTTCGTCACGCTCAAAGATCTTGATGGCGTACCAGCGCTGCTGTTCCTCCGGGATATTATGCAGCACCGCTTCTTCAATATGCGCAATGGCATGCTCCACACAGCCGCCGAACTGGTGCTGGGGGATCATGGGAGTACCCTGCTTTGCTACCTGGATGGCAGCCTCAGCCGCTTCCTTGATGCCGGTACCCTTCAGTGCGGAGATCTCCACTACCTGGCAGCCCAGCTCCTTGGCAAGCTCCTCTGTATTGATCTTATCCCCGTTCTTCCGGACAACGTCCATCATATTGATGGCTGCCACCACCGGGATACCCAGCTCTACCAGTTGGGTGGTCAGATACAGGTTCCGCTCCAGGTTGGTGCCGTCGATGATGTTCAGAATCGCATCCGGCCGCTCCTGGATCAGATAATTCCGGGCTACCACTTCCTCCAGGGTGTAGGGGGACAGGGAGTAAATACCCGGCAGGTCTGTGATGGTCACATCGCTGTGACCCTTCAGCTTACCCTCCTTCTTTTCAACCGTTACGCCGGGCCAGTTACCCACAAACTGGTTGGATCCGGTCAGCGCATTAAACAGGGTGGTTTTGCCTGCGTTCGGATTTCCCGCAAGCGCTATTTTGATTCCCATATCAGCAATCCTTTCTTCTTATTTCAGTTAGCTTTCACTAATTAGTTTTCGCTAACCAATGTGCAAACCATTATTCCGTTTCGATCATTTCAGCATCCGCTTTTCTCAAGGACAGCTCATAACCCCGAACTGTAATTTCGATCGGATCCCCCAGGGGTGCTACCTTCCGGATATAAACCTCCGTACCCTTGGTAATGCCCATATCCATGATCCGGCGCTTGACTGCACCCTCCCCGTTGAGCTTCTTGACCCGAACGGTCTGACCGATGCGTGCTTCCTTTAGTGTTGCCATCTTCTCTGCCTCCTTAAACCATGATCTTGCTTGCCATTTCCTTGGAAACAGCCACTCTGGATTCTTTTACGTTCACGATCACATTCCCGCCGATCTGGCTGATGACAGTCACGGCTGCGCCTGCCACGAACCCCAGATTCTCCAGGAACTTCCTTGTTTCTGCTTTGCCGCCGACTTTTTTGATCATGTTTTCCTCGCCGACAGCCGCAAATGTCAGAGGCATCATGCTCACTCCCTCTTTCGTTTATGTTAGCTTTTGCTAACTTCCTTGGTATCATCATAGCGCATTCCCCCTGGATTGTCAAGGGGATTTTCCCCTTCCGGCGTGGTTTTTCAGAAAAATTGGATGTTTATGCATCTTGTAGTTAGCATAAAGCAACCACAATGTGCAACCTGCACAAAAACAAATACCGCCCGGGTATGCCCCGAACGGTATCCTGTTCTATGCTTCTCCGTGATACGCCACCCGGATGATATCGTCAATGTCCGCCTCCTCCAGGCTGATATCCTTGATGGCTGCCTGCTGTCCGATCTCATCAATCAGCTTTGCCGCCGTAATCTCCCGCTTCAGAAACCGGTACACGGTGCGTGCGCCCTCCTGCCGGACAATCTGCGCTCTGGGATGCTCCACATGCTGCTCCGTGTAAAAGTCAATGATGAGTTCCCGGTAAGGGGCAATCCGTTCCACCAGTTCATCCAGGGAGCCGTCCTCGATGATGACCCCGTGATTGATGATAATCAGCCGCTTGCACAGCTCCTGGATATCCCCCAGGTCATGGGTGGTGAGAATGACGGTGGTGCCCCGGGTCTGGTTGATCTGCCGGATAAACTTCCGGATGGCATGCTTTGCATCCACGTCCAGCCCGATGGTAGGTTCATCCAGAAACAGCACCCTGGGGGAATGGAGCATGGCTGCTGCCAGGTCTCCCCGCATCCGCTGTCCCAGGGACAACTGCCGCACCGGGGTGTCAATGATGCTGTCGATGTCCAGAATCTCGTTCATCATGTCCATGTTTTCCCGGAACGTCCGGTCATCCACGTCATAGACCCGGCGCAGCAGCTCAAAGCTCTCTCCCAGTCGCAGATCCCAGTACAATTGGGTACGTTGCCCGAATACCACTCCCAACTGCTGCACCACCCGCTTCCGGTTCTTCACCGGAGAAATACCGTTGATGCGCACCTCCCCCGAGGTAGGAGTCAGAATCCCGGACATCATTTTCACAGTGGTGCTTTTGCCGGCGCCGTTGGGGCCGATATACCCGACGATCTCCCCCGGCTCAATGGAAAAGCTGATATCCTTTACCGCTGTTATGGTACGACGCTCCGGTTTAAACAATGCTTTCACCGAGCCCTTCAGTCCCTTTTCCTTTTTCACGGACTGGAACTGCTTGACCAGGTGCTCCACTTCGATCACTGCCATATGCAAACCTCCTTACGATCCGGCGCTTTCATATTGCTTGAATCCTGCCCGGAATACGGCGCATGCCACAGCGAACAGGGCGATGCCCAGCGCCAGGGTCACAAACGCCATGCCATGGGGCAGGGTCAGCATGGATGCTTTGCCCATGAATGCGGACGCCGGATAAAAACAGATCCATCCCATGGGCAGAATAAAGGTGAATATGAACTGTACCGCCCGGGGATACATGGACAGGGGGTACATATTGGTGCGGTTGAACAGCTCCTGAAAAAAGCTGGATACATGGAAGGGGCTTTTTGTCCAGAAGGTCAGAGAGCCAAATCCCAGGTAAAATGCGCCCCGCAGCAGGGTGCCTCCCACCACGGCGCAGAGCATTGCCGCCGTATTGTGCAGCGACCACCGAAACTGCACGGAAAAGCATCCGTACACAAAGAGGATCACGCCAGGCACCAGGTCTGTCAGCCCCACAAAGTTCATTTCCCCGAACAGGAACTGGAACAGGGTGTTCATGGGCCGCAGCCGGAGCATATCCATTTCTCCCCGGAGGATCGTCCAGCCCATGTACCAGGTCTTGGTGAAGAAAATCACGGACAGGCCATGACTCAGCACGGACATGCCGTACAAAAACGCCAGCTCCTTGAAGTTCCAGTCCGCCAGGGCGTCGAACTCCATGACCACAAATTTGATGGTCGCAAAGCCCACCAGAAACTGCATGGGGTTGGAGATGAGCCAGCCCACAAATGCCAGAGGATACTCAAAGCAGGACTGGATGGAAAGCCGGATGGACATGGCTGCCACCGACCAGTAATGTTTTAAGGTTTTCATGCATGCACTCCTTTCTCAGCCGCCCTGTACCAGCACCCGGCGCGTAGCACGGCGCTGGGCGTAATAGAACAAAACTCCCAGTGCCAGCAGCCACAGTGTCTGGATACCCACCATTTCCAGGCAGGTACCCATGTCATACTTTCCGATGTAGATGCTCAGAGGTGTCTGGAAGATATGTACAAAGGGAAGCCATTGCAGAGTCACCTGTAACCAATGGGGGAAGAACCAGATGGGAATGATGGCGCCGGACAGCAGATTTACAAAGTGATATTTTACGGAAAATGCAGGGCCCAGGCTGATGGCAGAGAATGCCAGCATAGCAAAGGTGGCGGAAAACGCCCAATTGATGCCATAGCCCAGCGCAAAGCTCAGCAGGAACAGCCCGAAATGCCCCCCGGATGCGGGAACCGGCAGTCCGAACAACAGAGTTCCCACCGCAAGGATGGGCAGGGCAGAGCGGAACAGGCTGATGACCAGGCTGCCCATATCCTCCGCCAGATACAGGGAAAACAAATTGATGGGTTTGATCATATCCGTTGCAATACTGCCGGATTTCACCGCCTCTGTAATCCGATCCTCCACCCCCATGTAGGACAGGGAGGACACCAGCGCAGAGATCACCGTGTAGGTAGTCATGCCCTGTACGGATACATCGTGGCTGATGTCCACGCCGGCATAGACTGCCCTCCAGAAATAACCGATGGCGATCATCATCAGAATCTGTAATACCAGATAAGACCAGACCTCAAACCGGTATGCCAGCATGGTCTGCATCCGCAGACGGGCAATGTACAAATATGTTTTGATACGACTCACTCCTTTCAACTGTGAAAAAGCGCAAAAAGGCGCCGCCGGAATCCATCCGGCGGCGCCTTAGGGTATCCTGCGTCAGAACGCAGGAACCCCTCCGTAAAAGGCAGGCTCCGATGGTTTCCGTATACAATGCATCATGGTATTGCTGCGGCGCAGATGTACAAACATAGTCAGAACCTCCTTTCACAAAATGATGAACCGATTATATCATATATCTTTCTCACTGTCAACCCATTTTTCAGAATTTTTTCTGCAAAATAAAAACAGACCGCAAAAACTGCGGTCTGTGAGGAGGGGAAACGAACAAGCTTTACTTCAGATCCGACCACTGGGTGGTTTCGCCGGTGTAGATCTTCCGGATCTGGTCGGAGGTCAGCTCCGAGCAGCTGTTGTCCTTGTTGACGATGACGGCAATGCCATCCATGGCGATCTTCGTAGCAGTAACACCCTTGGCGGTCTCACTGTCCTTCAGTTCCCGGGACGCCATGCCGATCTGGCATACTCCCTCAATGGCGGAGGTGATGCCGGCGCTGGAACCGCTCTGCTGGATCTCGATCTTCACGCCGGAGTTCAGCGCCATGTACTTATCCGCCAACACTTCCATCAGCGGTGCCACAGAGGTGGATCCGGCAATGGTCAGGGTACCGGTCTGACCGGATGCCTTGTACGTCTCGCCCTGGGTGATGCTGATGTAGCCCTTTTCATCTACCACTGCCTGCCCGTCCGTGCTGAGGATGTAGCTGATGAAATCCTGTGCCAGAGGGGTCAGATCCTTGCCGGTCACGATGTTGAAGGGACGGGATACTGCGTATTTGCCCGCCTTCACATTTTCTGCGGTGGCTTCTACTCCGTCCACCTTGACCGCCTTTACAGTGTCATTGAGCGAACCCAGGGACACATAGCCAATGGCAGCCTTGTTGCCTGCCACGGTGGTCAGCATAACGGAGGTGCTGTTTGTGACCTCTGCGGTATCCGTGGTGTTGTCCTTGTCATCCTTGACTACGCCCATCAGCTCGCTGAATGCGGAACGGGTACCGGAGCCGTCCTCACGGGACACCACTGTGATTTTTTCGTTCTGACTGCCGCAGCCCACTGCGGTAGCTGCCATCAATACGGCACAGCTTAACAATGCAAGAAACTTTTTCATATGCATACTCCTTCTTCATGTTTATTTGTGTTTTTTGCTGTGACCTTATTCTAGCATGGAGCCTGTAAAATGCACAATCTGTTCCGGTTTAAATCCATGTAAAGCTTTTGCACTGAAATCTTTAGTTTTGTTAAAACCCCGGAAGCGGACGAGCCGCCTCCGGGGCATATTCCATATATGGATCAGGACTGGGCACCGATCACAAAGCTGCGGGTCTGGGGCGCACGGAACAGGGCGAATGCCCCCAGCATGGTGAACGCCATTTCCGGCAGCATATAGGAGCCGTTGTAGCAGATGGAGTACAGCACCACATTCCAGCCATCCGGGCAAAAGACTGCGAAAAAGATGGTACCGGAAATAAAGTGGCTGATAAACCGCAGCACCATGGCAAGCCCGATGCCGGCAGTGATCCCGCCGGCCCCATGCTTGCGGAACAGTCCGGCTACGCCCAGGGAGCCATACGCCAGCAGATAATCAAACAGCAGACAGCCCACCCAGGTGCCGGCGGTCATGCCCCAGCTCATCAGTTCACCGAAGCTGAGGGCGATCTGGATCACTCCGTAGAAAAAGGAGCAGGTCAGTCCCCATTTGACCCCATAGCGGATGGACAGCAGGCACACCGGCAGCATGCTCAGCAGCGTAATGGAGCCGCCCAGCGGCAGCTGATACACCTTAAACAGGCTCAATACGGTTGCCAACGCCAACAGTACGGCACTGAGCACCAGCTTTTTTGTTTTCGTTTCCTTCATTGCAATATCCTCTTTTCTCCGGAACGGCAGAAAAATGCGCCAAGGCTCTCACCTCAGCGCATATCTGTACGCTCCGGAAATTTCTGTTCCAGTATAACACAGTCCCTGCATTCTGTCAATCATCTCAAGGGATTGCCCACATATTTTTGTTCAAACACGGAAACCGGCACCGCCTTGTCCAGCAGCCAGCCCTGTGCCTTCTTAAAGCCGCAGGCACACAGGAAATCCGCCTGTTTCCGGTTTTCTACGCCCTCGAAAACAATCTCCTTTTCCGTTGCCTGGATCAGCATGCACATACGCTTAATGTACTCCCGGTGCTTTTCGGAAACCTCGATGCTGTCCACGAACGCCTTATCCACCTTCACCACATCAATGGGAGAACCCATCAGCAGACTCAGAGAGGAGTAGCCCTTGCCGAAATCGTCAATGTCAATGGAGAAGCCAGCCTCCTGCAGGCGGCGCATGTTCCGTTCCATCTGCTCAGCATCGGATGCAAAAGCACTTTCCGTTACCTCTACTTCAATATAGTGGCTGTCGATCTGATACTTTTTGGCAAGGCCAATGACCCGATCCACAAAGTTGGGGTAGTTGTTGTGAAGCCGGGAAAAATTCACGGAAATGGGCACAAGGGGCATCCCGTTGTCCTGCCATTGGCGCAGGCTCCGCAGCACTTCCTCATACATGAAGAAATCCAGCTCTACGATATAACCCACCTTTTCCAGAATATCGATAAATTCCGAGGGCATCCGGTAGGTGCCGTCCGAATTCCGCCAGCGCACCAGTGCCTCCGCACCAATGATCCGCAGATCGTCCATCATAAACTTGGGCTGCAGGAACAGCTCCACTGTGTGGGACGCAATGGCACCGTGCAGCTCTGCGGCAATGGTCTTTTCCTTTGCCCGGGCTGTCCGCAGTGCTTCGTAGTAAATGCAGCAAAGATCATTCTTCCCGGTCTTTGCCTTCCGCCGTGCCAGATTGGCGTTGTCCATTTCCTCCGTCACTTCAAAATGCCGGGGGTCAATAAAGCTGATACCGGTTGCCACCTGGATCTCACTGGCAGGATATTTTTTGCGCTGTCGCTGGACAAACAGGGCATCCCGTTCCCGAGCCGCTCCAGCTCATCCCGGGTATCGGTTTTCATCAGGCACAGGAAATAGTCCGAGTTGATCCGGCTGCCAAATACCGTTGCCGGAGAGGAACTGATGATGGAGCCGAACTCATACAGCATGGTATTGCCGGAATCGTAGCCGAAATTATCGTTTACATAGGAAAAATCGTTGAAATCCGAATATACAAAGGCGTAGCAGGCATTGGTGTCCGCCTCCTCCAGGTATAGAGCGCTGTGCTCCTTGAAGGCAACCCGATTCAGCAGGCCGGTAACCGGATCCGTGGTGGACAGCCGTTCGATGATGCGCTTATCCTCGCTGACGGTTTTTTTCAGCCGCCGCAGGTTATCCACGCTGGTCTGCCTGCCGAACAGCCGGACGATCTCCCCCTGCTCGTTGGCGGAGCACACGCAGACCAGCCGGTACCATTCGTAATCCTCCGCACCGGGCATGCGCATGCGCACCTCGATGGAGGTCTTTTTCTCCTCCGTCAGACAGGACATCAGTTCCCGGAGAAACCGGGGATAATCCTCGGGATGCACCACCTTTTTGGGAATGCTCCGCTCCAGATAGCCGGGGATGGCTGCCGGGATCTTTCCCTGCCGCACCGGCAGGAAATTCTGCGGCAAATTCATGATATCGTGCTTGACATCATAATCGTAAAACAGCTCGTCCGTATGCTCGGCAATCAACTGGTACCGCTCTGTCTGAAGCCGCAGCTCCTCATCCCGCTGCTTCGCCTTGGTAATATCAAAGGTGGCAAGATAAAACAATGGGTTGCCGTTCTGTATCCGCAAAAACTGCCCGCGCACATCCACCCACATCAGGGACTGATCCTTCCGGATCACACGCACCTGCATGAAAATAGTCTTTTCCCCCCGGGCAATGGCAGCGATATGCTGGTTCAGAATGGGAAGATCCTGTGGATAGAACAGCTTGCCCAGAATGCCCCCGTTGGAGGTCTCCATATATTCCTCCCGGGTGTAGCCGAACTGGTGGAAGTAATCCTCCGTAGCGTGGAGCAGATGCATGGCAGTTTCCTTGATCTCCACGATGCTGACGCTGCCCGGCAGGTTCTGGATCAGCGCCTCCAGTTCCATTTCTGTTTCATTGAACTTGGCCTGGAGCCGCTTGATGTGGGAAATATCCGTCAGCGTAATCTCTCCGATGAGCTTGCCGTTCTCATCCTGCCTTTGTTTGCCGAAGCAGAATACATAGGTCACACTGCCGTCCTTGCGCTGGAGCCGGTGCTCCAGATACGCCGTATCCTGCACTGCCAGAATGGCGCGCAGCTCCTTGGCGTAGATCGGGAAATCCTCCTTGACGAACAGATCCTGAAAGCAAAGCTGCTGCTTTTCCACATCCTGCAGGGTGTAGCCGGTAATGGCGTAAAACCCGGCGTCTGCAAAAATGATCCGATTATGCTCCTGCACGTCTACCAGCAGCGTACCATAATTGACTCTGGCAACAATGTCACTTTTTTTCAAAGTGTTCCCCCCCATCGGTGAAATAGGTTTTCATGCACCCGTTGTATCTGTCTGGGGTACGAGAATATGGGGCTGGTTCGCATTCTCCCCACTATACACACATTATAGCTTGTTTTCATAAATAGGTCAACCTGGAAAACGAAATATTGTGCAAAACATCTAAAATCGAATCGATATAGGGGGAAAAGAAATAAAACTGCCAAAAATGCAACCGAATCAGCGACACGTTTCCACATGACTTCATCTTTTTTTGCAGAAGGACTTGACAAATCGCCCGCATCGTGCTATAGTGTTCCTGAAAGATACTACTTGAAAGGTGGAGTGAATGATGGATGCGGCAGAAATGCTGATGCAGTTTGCCCTGACCCGGCAGGAGGCGCTGATCTATATGGCGCTGACCACGGACGGAGCCATGACCGGCTATGAGGTTGCCAAACAGCTGGGCATCTCCCGTTCCAATTGCTACACCTCCCTGGCAAGTCTGGTGGAAAAGGGCGCCGCTTACCTGCTGGAGGACACAGCGACCCGATATGTGGCGGTCAAGCCGGAGGAATTCTGTGGCAACCGGATCCGGATGCTGGAGGAGCTGAAGGACAAGCTTGCCCAGCAGCTACTGCCCCGGGCAGCACAGACGGAAGGCTATCTGACCATCGGCGGGCAGGAAAACATGATCGACAAGGCGGTCTTTATGATCGAGCATGGGGCGGAGCGGCTGTATCTGTCGGCGGAGCGGGTCTGTC
>ENA-OPTB01002580-OPTB01002580.1-human-gut-metagenome-genome-assembly--contig:-NODE-2580-length-11247-cov-2.884203_pt1 | contig 11247 bp, 9 predicted proteins | sample MGYA00241810_ERZ501911 | MGnify/ENA primary metagenome ERZ501911 (study PRJEB25962, sample SAMEA2042304) | human gut metagenome | biome: human gut; feature: human-associated habitat; material: faeces... | reverse complement strand
ATTTTTCACGGAACTCCGTGGTGGAAATATTGTTTTTGTTCCGGATCGCATCGATCAGTTCGTTCGTAAACTTCTCACTTGTAACGTAGAGAACCTTCGCTTTTGGATTGTTTTTTAAGATAAAATGTCCGATCGAGTGCATAAGATGCGTTTTTCCCAGACCTACACCCCCGTAAATGAAGAGAGGGTTGTAGATCTCTCCCGGAGATTCGGCAACTGCGAGAGCTGCTGCCTGGGCGAATTTGTTATTACTTCCTACAACGAAGGTGTCGAAGGTGTATTTTGGATTTAAATGCGCCTCTTCGTAACGTGTATCCTGAACCTGTTTATCATAAGAAGTGTTTTTTTCTGTTTTTTTGGGGAGATCTTTTTGCAGAACGAAGCGAACCTCGCATTCTTCCATGCCTGTCAGTACACAGATAGTAACCTGGAGGGGTATTTTGTAGCGTTTACTGATGTAATTGACTCCGATCGCTGCCTGTTCAGAGGGAACAACCACTGTTATCAGCTTTCCGTCAACCTCATAAACTTTCAGCGGCTTGAGCCAGGTATTAAAAGGGACATCAGTCACCTCATATTCAGATTTGACAGTTTGCAGGATCTCCTCCCATTTTTCAATAACAGCGTCCATTTTTTCCTCCCATGAGTATTATAATAACCCCAGTCTGCGACTGGAGACAGATATCCTTTTATATATTACAATGAAAATGGGGTTTTCGCAATGGAAAATCCTTGAGATTTTGGGGAAAAGAATGTGGATAATGTGAGGAAATTACTGTGGATTAGGGTGGATTATTGTGGATAAGAGTCCTGGAGGTTTCCATAAGTCGAGAATTGGTGGAAAATGTGGAAGAATTATGTGTATAAAAAAATCCACCTTAAAAATACCGCAAATAAAGGGTTTTTTTGAAAACGATGTGAACAAACCCTCCGAAAAAGTGGATAGATTTCTGGTCAATCCACAAGTTATCCACAAGTTATCCACAAAATGTGGATAATGTTACGTAAACCATAAGCGCTTTCCACATAAGAGAAAAAAATAAATACCGTAAGGTGGGGGTATTTTATAGAACCCTTGATTTTATCGGGTTTTTTGCAATTTTTACTTGACGAAAAGGAGGTTTATTTATATAATTGAAACGATGTTCTGAATGATAAGTTATTTCATAACAATTAAAAATAGATAAAGGAGGTGCTTTACCTATGAAGATGACATTTCAGCCAAAAAAGAGATCCAGAGCTAAAGTTCACGGCTTCAGAGCTCGCATGAGCACAAAGGGCGGACGTAAAGTATTAGCTGCAAGAAGATTAAAAGGAAGAAAACAGTTATCAGCATAAGCTGCAAGACCGCATTTATGTGGTCTTTTCTTCTATCCGGAGAAATATCCGCGCAGGCGGAATCTAATTAAGGAGGATTCGTTTGATCAGATCAGAGTCCTTAAAGAAAAATCAAGATTTTAAAGTTGTATATCAGAACGGAACATCGTACGCAAATCGGCTTCTGGTGATGTACGTGCTGAAGAATCAGCACATGAAGAATCGTCTGGGAATATCAGTAAGCAAAAAAGTAGGGAACAGTGTGGTTCGCCACAGACTCACCAGATTGATCAGAGAAAGCTATCGTCTCAACGAAACAGATTTTGACAGTAACCTTGATATTGTAGTAGTAGCGAGAGCTTCTGCCAAGGGCAAAAGCTTTCACGAGATAGAGAGTGCTTTTCTGCATCTTGCAAGAAAGCATCATATAACAGGGAATGAACATGATAAAGAAATTTCTGATTAAGATGATAAGGCTCTATCAAAAATATATATCGCCGATGAAGAGAACGAAATGTCCTTATATTCCCACATGTTCTCAATATGGTTTGGAAGCAATCGAAAAATATGGTGCAATCAGGGGAGGATTACTGGCAATATGGAGAATATTACGTTGTAATCCTTTTTCTCATGGGGGATATGATCCCGTACCATAAAGGTAAATGGATCAATCATGAAGTTGTTCCATAAGATCATCCAGGAGGAACAAGTAAATTGGAAAGTATGATTTTGGCTACTAAAAGTGGTACCCCGATCATCGGCCAGGTCGCAATCGTGATGGGCTGGATCATGAACGGTATCTACAAAGTGCTGGATATGGTTGGAATTCAGAACCTTGGCCTTTGTATTATTATTTTCAGTATTCTGATCTATCTTTTTATGACTCCTCTGCAGATCAAACAGCAGAAATTCTCTAAGCTGAGTGCGATCATGCAGCCGGAGATCCAGAAAATCCAGAAGAAATATCAGGGTAAAAAAGATCAGGATTCAATGATGAAGATGCAGGAGGAAACCCAGGCGGTATATCAGAAATACGGTGTATCCCCTACAGGAAGCTGTGTTCAGCTCGCTATCCAGCTCCCAATCCTGTATGCTCTGTATCAGGTAATCCAGAATATCCCTGCTTATGTAAGCAGTGTATATAATGTGTTCAATGGTGTCTGCACACAGATCCTTGCAGTAGATGGATTTGCAGATATCATCAATAACTTTATTACAGACAACAAGATGACACGAGTAAGACAGGTCACAGATAATGCAGATTCTATCGTAGATTTCCTGTATGCTCTGTCTCCATCCCAGTGGAAATCCTTACAGGATATCAGTCAGTTCTCCGGATTCTCAGATCAGATCAGCAAAACTGCTTCCGAGATCCAGAAGATGCAGACTTTTGGTGTGCTCAACATCGCAGACCAGCCGCTGAGCTATATCAAAACAGGATCCCTGATCCTGATCATTGCAGCTCTTGCAATTCCGGTTCTGTCATGGGCAACACAGATGCTCAACCTGAAGCTTATGCCACAGGCAGCAACACAGGGCGGTGGCGAGAATAATGCAATGGCAAGCTCCATGAAGACTATGAATACAGTAATGCCGCTTATGTCTGCATTTTTCTGTTTCACATTCCCGGTAGGTCTTGGTATTTACTGGATCGCAAGTGCCGTAGTAAGAAGTATCCAGCAGCTTCTCATCAACCGTCACCTGAACAAGATGAACATTGATGATCTCGTAAACGAGAATATGAAGAAGATGGAAGCCAAACGTGCAAAAGAAGGACTTCCGCCGCAGAAGATCACAAACCAGGCACATCAGAGCGTAAAGAATATCAACAAGATCGACAAAGGTATGAGCGGTTCTGATGAAGCAAACCGTGCGAAGAAAGTAGAAGAAGCTTACCAGAATGCTTCCCATGCAAAAGAAGGCAGCATTACCGCAAAAGCAAATATGGTCAAAGCTTTTGATGAGAAAAACAAGAAGAAATAGAGAGGGAAGGTCGGGGTTTTATCATGAATGAATATATGCAGTTTTCAGCAAAAACCAAAAATGAAGCAATCACAAAAGCATGTATTGAACTGGGCGTGACCAGTGATCAGCTTGACATTCAGGTAATCAGCGAAGGAAGTTCCGGATTTTTCGGAATTGGAAGTAAGCCTGCGATCATTAAAGCTCGCAAAGTAGAGGATCATTCAGAAGAAAAGGAACTCGAGGAAATCGTAGCTTCTGTCAAACTGGATGCATTCAAGGACGAGCCGAAACCGGAACAGAAGAAATCTTCGCCGAAGCCGGCACCAAAGGCACCTGCCAGAACTTCTAATAAACAAGAAGTAAAGCCAGAGGCAGCGAGAGAAGAAAAACCTGCAAAACCGGTCAGAGAGAAACAGCCGAAAGAAAGAGTTTACAAAGAGAAACCAGTAAGGGAGCCGAAACCGGCCAAAGAAAAACCGGTAAGAGTATCCAAGCCGATCGAGATCATCACTGATCCGGCAGAGATCAAAGAGATCGAAGAGAGAGCATCTGTTTTCCTTCATGATGTATTTGCATCCATGGATCTCGGAGAAGTCCAGATCACATCCAAATATAACACAACAGATGGCTGTCTGGAAGTCGATTTTGAAGGCCAGGATATGGGAATCCTGATCGGTAAGAGAGGACAGACACTTGATTCTCTCCAGTACCTTACAAGCCTCGTTGTAAACAAAGGCAAATCCGACTATATCAGAGTAAAACTCGATACAGAGGATTACAGAAGACGCAGAAAAGAAACTCTCGAGAACCTGGCAAGGGGAATCGCCTACAAGGTCAAGAAAACAAGAAAACCTGTAGTTCTCGAGCCAATGAATCCTTACGAGAGAAGAATCATCCATGCATCTCTGCAGGGCAACCGCTATGTAGAGACAGTCAGTGAGGGAGAAGAACCTTACAGACATGTAGTGGTAAAACTGAAACGTAATAATTACTGATTCAGTGAAAAAAATAAAAGCCGTATCCCGGAGCGTTAAGCTCTGTGGATGCGGCTTTTTTTCATAAAATCGGAAATTAAAAATTATCATTGCAATCTCCGCAACAATTCTTTATAATCATTGAAGAGCAAATAACAAAAGATATTTCTGCAGCGGACATCCGGAATGCAGAGATCAGCTTTATAAATATGGAAACTGACAGAAGATGTTATTCTAGGTGAAAGCGTGAATAACACGTGATTGGCGTGTGCTTTCTTCTGGGATAACATTTTTTTTATAAGGAGGAATTATGGAAAAAACGATCGCTGCGATCTCAACTGCTATGAGTGCGTCCGGAATCGGGATCGTCCGTATCAGCGGAGATGAAGCAATGGATGTGATTTCCCGGATCTATCGTTCCAAAAACGGAAAGAAAAATATCAGGGAAGTACAGAGCCACACGATCCATTACGGTTTCATCTATGATGGAGAAGATGTGGTTGATGAAGTTCTGGTTATGATCATGAGAGGACCTCACACTTATACTGGTGAGGACACCGCAGAAATAGATTGTCATGGCGGAGTCTATGCCATGAAGAAGGTTCTGGAAACCGTGCTCAAAAACGGAGCCGTGATCGCAGAACCAGGAGAATTTACAAAGAGAGCTTTCTTAAACGGAAGGCTGGATCTGTCGCAGGCGGAGGCTGTCATGGATGTCATTCAGGCCAAAAACTCCATGGCACTCAAGAGCTCCGTAGAACAGCTCAAAGGCTCCGTACAGCGTGCCGTAAAAGAGATCCGGAGCAGACTGCTCTACCAGATCGCATATATAGAATCTGCCCTGGATGATCCGGAGCACTACGATCTCACCGGCTATCCACAGGAATTAAGAGTCATTGTGGATAAAGAGACCAAAGAGATCCAGGACCTGTTGAAAACTGCCGACGACGGAAGAATGATCCAGGAGGGGATCAAGACAGTTATCCTCGGTAAACCAAATGCCGGCAAATCTTCCCTCCTCAATTTCCTGGTAGGCGAAGACCGCGCGATCGTCACAGAGATCGAAGGCACAACGAGGGATATCCTGGAGGAATACATTTCTCTGAACGGAATTACACTTCGCGTGATCGATACCGCAGGAATCCGCGAAACCGAGGATGTAGTGGAAAAGATCGGAGTCGGCAAAGCCAAACAGATGGCAGAGGACGCAGACCTTATCCTGTATGTTGTAGATTCATCCAGACCACTTGACGAAAACGATGAAGAGATCATAGAATTACTTTCCGGAAGAAAAAGCATCGTGATCTACAACAAGACAGACCTTGAGCCGGTCGTAGATATGGAGAAAATAAAGCAGCGTACCGGAAGTCCGGTGATCCCTGTTTCTGTAGTGGAAGAAACAGGGATCCGTAAACTGGAAGATGAGATCAAGAACATGTTTTTCCAGGGAGAACTTTCTTTTAATGATGAAGTATACATCACAAATGCAAGACACAAAGCTGCACTGGAAGAAGCGAAAGAAAGCCTGGAACTTGTGAAGAACAGTATTGATATGGGAATGGCAGAAGATTTCTTTTCCATCGACCTTATGAATGCATACGAAAGCCTCGGAAGGATCGTGGGAGAATCCGTAGGGGAGGATCTGGTCAATGAGATCTTCAGCAAATTCTGTACAGGAAAATAAACGCAATTTAGAAAAGAAGGGAAGATAAAAATGGAGGACAGAAGACTGGAGAAAAACTGTGATATCGTTGTAGTTGGAGCCGGTCATGCAGGATGTGAAGCAGCTCTTGCCTGTGCAAGACTGGGACTTGATACCGTAATGTTTACAGTCAGTGTGGACAGTATCGCACTGATGCCGTGTAACCCGAACGTAGGAGGCAGCTCCAAGGGACATCTGGTAAGAGAGCTGGATGCACTCGGCGGGGAAATGGGCAAAAATATTGACAAGACTTTTATTCAGTCCAAAATGCTGAACCAGTCCAAGGGACCTGCAGTTCACTCACTCAGAGCGCAGGCAGACAAACAGGCATACAGCACAGAGATGCGTAAGACTCTGGAAAACCAGCCAAACCTTACGATCAAACAGGGAGAAGTAACCAAACTTCTTGTAGAAGATGGAAAGATCACAGGTGTAAAATTATATTCAGGTGCAGTTTATCACTGCCAGGCGGTCGTACTCTGCACAGGAACTTACCTCAAGGCACGCTGTATTTATGGTGATGTCAGCAACTATACAGGTCCGAACGGACTGCAGGCGGCAAACTATCTGACGGATTCACTCAAGGAACTTGGAATCGAAATGTTCCGTTTCAAGACAGGAACACCGGCACGAATCGCAGGAAATACCATCGACTATTCCAAGATGGAAGAACAGTTTGGTGATAAGAGAGTTGTACCGTTCTCTTTTTTCACAGACCCGGAAAGCGTGCAGATCGAGCAAAAATCCTGCTGGCTTACCTACACAAACGAAAAAACACACGAGATCATTCGTGCAAACCTTGACCGTTCCCCTCTGTATTCCGGAATGATCGAGGGAACAGGACCGAGATACTGCCCGTCCATCGAGGACAAAGTAGTAAGATTTGCTGATAAGAAACGCCATCAGGTATTTATCGAGCCAGAAGGACTTTATACAAACGAGATGTATGTCGGTGGAATGTCAAGCTCCCTTCCTGAAGATGTTCAGGATGAGATGTACCACTCCGTACCGGGACTGGAGCATGCAAAGATCGTAAAGAACGCCTATGCGATCGAGTATGACTGCATCAATCCGCGGCAGCTTTATCCGACACTGGAATTCAAGAAGATCAAGGGACTTTTCAGCGGCGGACAGTTCAACGGAAGCTCAGGATATGAAGAAGCAGCTGCACAGGGACTGATCGCCGGAATCAATGCGGCTATGGAAGTTAAGGGACAGGAACAGCTGATCCTTGACCGTTCCGAGGCATATATCGGCGTTCTGATCGATGACCGTGTTACGAAAGAAAACCACGAACCATATCGTATGATGACAAGCCGTGCAGAATACCGTCTGCTTCTCAGACAGGATAATGCAGATTTACGTCTCCGCAAGAAAGGTTATCAGGTCGGTCTGATCGACGAGGAGACTTATCAGAAACTTCTTGAAAAAGAAGCAGCGATCGCAAGAGAAATTGAGCGAACAGAACATGCGACGATCGGAGGAAATCCGGAAGTGCAGAAGCTCCTTGAAGAAAAAGGAAGCACTCTTCTGAAATCCGGAACAACCATCGGAGAACTGATTCGCAGACCGGAACTCACTTATGAAGACCTTGCGCCGATCGACAAAGAACGTCCGGAACTTCCATGGGACGTAAAAGAACAGGTTGAGATCAATCTGAAATACGAAGGCTACATCAAGCGTCAGATGAAACAGGTAGAACAGTTCAAGAAACTGGAAGCAAAGAAGATCCCGGAGGACTTGGATTATGAAAAAGTCGGAAGCCTCCGTATTGAAGCAAGACAGAAACTGGAAGAATACCGCCCGGTATCTATCGGACAGGCGTCCAGAATTTCCGGCGTATCTCCGGCAGATATCTCTGTGCTTCTTGTATATCTGGAACAGTACAGACGAAATGCATAAAGAAGGAGCAGATCAATGGCATATGATTTAACAATACTGGAAGAAGGCTGCCAGGAACTTGGCATCACTCTCGATGAAGTCCAGAAAAAGCAGTTTACAGATTTTTACGAATATCTTGTAGAAAAAAATAAAGTCATGAACCTGACCGGTATCACAGAATTTCAGGAAGTGCTGGTAAAGCACTTCCTGGACAGCCTTGCCTGCGTAAAAGCAGTGGATATGAGCAAGGTAAACAGGATCATGGATATCGGAACAGGTGCAGGTTTTCCGGGCGTTCCGCTCAAGATCGCGTTCCCGCATCTGGAAGCCTGCCTTCTGGATTCTCTCAAAAAAAGAGTGAACTTCCTTGAGGAGACTTTCCAGCTTCTGAAACTGGAGAATATCACTGCGATCCACGGCAGAGCCGAAGAATTTGCCAAAAACAAAGCATACCGCGAAACTTATGATCTCTGTGTTTCCCGTGCGGTATCCAATCTGGCAACTTTATCAGAATACTGTCTTCCATATGTGAAGACAGGTGGATTTTTTATTTCCTATAAATCAGGTACTGTACAGGAAGAAGTAGAGCAGGCACAGAAAGCAGTCAAGATCCTCGGCGGCAGGATCCAGGATGTTGTCTATTTCCAGCTTCCGGATTCAGAGATCCAGCGCTCCCTCGTTGTGATCGAGAAGGTCAAAGCGACCCCGGGACGTTATCCACGCAAAGCGGGTACTCCGCTTAAAGAACCTTTGTCATAAATTATCCTGAATTTCTCAAATTCCTTTTCACAGAATCCTCACAGATTTATCCAATTTTTATCACAACTTTCTCATAGAATATTTCAAGGAGCGGATGTAAGATCCGCTCCGTAATAAAAGATGTTTCCGGGTACCCCCCTATCTCTGTTTCGCCCGGAAGCATCTTCTGTTTGTAAAGAAAAGGAGGAGAATTTTGTGATTGAAGTAAACAATTTGGTCAAACGTTATGGCGACCATACAGCAGTTGACCACCTTTCTTTTAAGATAGAGAAGGGAAAAATCTACGGCTTTCTCGGGCCGAACGGAGCTGGTAAATCAACGACTATGAACATGATTACCGGTTATATAGCATCTACGGAAGGAACGGTAACCATTGACGGTCATGACATACTGGAAGAACCGGAACAGGCAAAGAAATGTATCGGTTATCTGCCGGAAATTCCGCCTCTTTATTTCGATATGACAGTGCTCGAATATATGAATTTCGCCGCTGATCTCAAAAAAATCCCAAAAAACGAAAAGAAATCCATGGTTGAAGAAGTCATGGAGATGGTCAAGATCTCAGATATGCGTAACCGCCTGATCAAAAATCTGTCCAAAGGTTACAGACAGAGAGTTGGACTTGCACAGGCGATCCTAGGATATCCGGAAGTTATCATCCTGGATGAGCCGACAGTAGGTCTTGACCCGAAGCAGATCATAGAGATCCGCGATCTGATCAAGAGCCTTAAAAAGAAACATACCGTTATCCTGAGTTCTCATATTCTTTCTGAGGTAAGTGCAGTATGTGATTATGTATTGATCATTTCTCATGGCAAACTGGTTGCCAGCGATACGCCGGATAACCTGGGGAAACTCGCGCAGGGTTCTAACAATCTGTCACTTCTTGTCAAAGGAGATAAGGACAAGATCCGTATTCTGCTTGGAGAGATCGAGGGGATCAAGGAGATCGCGATCAACGCAGCCAAGGATCAGGAAGGCTGGGAAGTGAAACTTTCCACAGAAGAAAATACAGATATCCGTGAGGAAGTTTTCTTTAAGATGGCAGAACATCATTATCCGATCCTTGAAATGCAGTCCAAGAAAGTATCCCTCGAAGAGATCTTCCTGGAGCTGACCGAAGATGACAAGAAGAAAAAACCTGAGGAACCGGAGAAGGAGGGAGAAACGAAATGACAGCAGTATATAAGAGAGAGCTGAGAAGTTATCTCACATCTATGGTAGGATATTTGTTTATTTTCTTTATCCTGCTTCTTACAGGTATTTATTTTTCGGCCTATCAGCTGGCAGCAGCTTATCCGAAATTTGAATATACGTTAAGTGCGCTGACCTTTGTATTTCTGATCAGCGTTCCAATCCTGACCATGAGAGTTCTTGCAGAAGAACGGAAACAGAAGACAGACCAGCTGCTTCTGACAGCACCGATTTCCGTTGGACAGATTGTTCTTGGCAAATATCTTGCACTGGTAACAATCTTTGCGATTCCGATGCTTATTATGTGTTTTTACCCACTGTTGATGTCAAAATTCGGAACAATTTCTTTTGCAGGAGCCTATACAGGTATTCTGGGATTTTTTCTGCTTGGCTGTGCAAACCTTGCAATTGGTGTATTTGTATCTTCCCTGACTGAGAGTCAGGTTATTGCAGCAGTTCTTACCTTTGTATTTCTGTTTGCATTTTATATGATGAACGGAATTTCCTCATTCTTTTCAGAGGGAGCTCTGTCTACCTGCATTACATTTGGACTTCTGATCCTTGCGGCAGCTCTGATCATTTATACGATGATCAAGAATCTGCTGATCTCGGCAGCAGTATGTGTGATCGGAGAGATCATTCTTGCGATTATATATGTGGTAAATTCTTCTTTCTTCTCAGGCGGGATCCAGAAGGTTCTGAATATCGTTAACCTGAGCAGCCATTTTGATAACTTTGCCAATTCGATCTTTGACATCAAGGGAATCCTGTATTTCGTGTCAGTGATCGCAGTTTGTCTTTTCCTGACTGTACAGTCTATTGCGAAGAGACGTTGGAATTAAGGAGGCGAGAAAGATGAAACTGAAGGAAAAGTTTAACAAAAAAGACGGGCAGAACAAGAAAGAAAAGAAGCCGTTAAAGCAGAGGATTAAAGAATCCATGAATGGAAAATATCTGAAAAACGGTTCCTATAGTGTTGTGATCAGTGCGATTTTTATTGTGATCGTAATTGTGATCAATATGATCGTCGGATCTCTGCCATCCAAATATACAGAGTTTGATGTAAGCTCACAGAAGCTTTATAGTATCGGCGATGAGACGAAAGCTTATCTCAAGAAGCTGGACAAGGATATCACGATCTATCAGGTTGTCCAGAGTGGTTCTGAGGATGAGACATTAAAGAGACTTCTGGAAAAATATGCGGAAGAATCTTCGCATATTAAAGTTGAGACAAAAGACCCTGTTGTAAATCCGAAATTTACTTCTCAGTATACAAGTGATGATGTTTCTGCAAACAGCCTGATCGTTGTATGCGGTGACAGAAGCAAAGTCGTATCTTACGATACGATCTACCAGTCCTCCATGGACTATAACACTTACAGTTATACAACAATAGGATTCGACGGCGAAGGACAGATCGACAGCGCGATCTCTTATGTAACATCCGAAAATCTT
>ENA-OPTB01002567-OPTB01002567.1-human-gut-metagenome-genome-assembly--contig:-NODE-2567-length-11296-cov-2.880527_pt1 | contig 11296 bp, 8 predicted proteins | sample MGYA00241810_ERZ501911 | MGnify/ENA primary metagenome ERZ501911 (study PRJEB25962, sample SAMEA2042304) | human gut metagenome | biome: human gut; feature: human-associated habitat; material: faeces... | reverse complement strand
CGCTTGAAAGCAGGTGAAACCGCTAACGTCACGGCCACGGTAAAAGCATCCAAAAAAGCTCTTCCGGGAGACTACGTGACTAAAATATCGGCCAAAACTCCGGAAGTAAACTCCTCGGCAGATTTCAGAATCGCGGTGAGAACACCAATGATCTGGGGTTGGATGGGCGTACTGATCATCCTTGTCGCCTTGGGATGCGTGTACTACCTGTTCCGCAAATATGGAAGGAGGTAAATCATGAGCGAGCCTATCATCGAACTTCATGAACTGACGAAAAAGTACGGGAAATTCACCGCTGTTGACCACATAAATCTCGCCGTCCAAAAAGGGGAAATATTCGGGATTCTCGGCCCGAACGGGGCCGGTAAATCCACGACAATCCTAATGATGCTCGGATTGACGGACCCGACTTCCGGAACGGTACAGGTCTGCGGGATCAATTCAACCCGGAACCCGATACAAGTACGGGAAAAGGTGGGTTACCTGCCGGAAGACGTCGGATTCTATGATGACATGACAGGTCTGGAAAATCTGATGTATACGGCACGGCTGAACGGTATCCCTGACAAGGAGGCGAAAGTAAAAGCACTGGAGCTGATGAAGCGCGTAGGGCTTGAAGATCAGCTGAAAAAGAAAACCGGAAAGTATTCCCGCGGTATGAGACAACGTCTTGGTCTGGCCGATGTGCTTATTAAGAATCCCGAAATCATTATTCTAGATGAGCCGACTTCGGGAATTGACCCTGCGGGTATTCAGGAGTTTATTGAACTGATTCGCTGGCTGAGCAAAGAGGAAGGGCTGACGGTTTTGTTTTCTTCCCACCATCTGGACCAGGCACAGAAAGTATGTGACAGAGTAGGATTGTTCAGTAATGGCAAAATACTTGCTCTGATTGATATGGCAGAGCTGAAAGAAAAGAAACAGGAATTGTCTGATATTTATAACCATTATTTTGAGGAAGGAGGCGAAGGGCATGAGTAAAGTCAATCATCCTTTTTGGGTTATCGTACATAAGGAAATATCCGATCATGTCAAAAGCTGGCGTTTTCTTATTCTGATCGGTATCATAGCACTTACTTGTATGGGATCGCTATACACGGCGCTTACTAATATCGGTGCGGCTATCAAACCGGATGATCCGGACAGTTCGTTCCTCTTCTTGAAGTTATTTACAGCTTCGGACGGGACTCTCCCCTCTTTTGTGCTGTTTATTAACTTTTTAGGTCCTTTGTTGGGAATTGCTTTGGGATTCGATGCTGTCAATTCGGAGCAGAATAAGGGGACATTGAGCCGTATGCTGTCTCAGCCCATTCATCGTGATTGTATCATTAATGCGAAGTTTGTGGCTGCTTTGATCGTGATAGGTATTATGCTGTTTGTACTAGGCTTTTTGGTGATGGGTTTCGGATTGATTGCCATTGGCATTCCTCCTACGGCTGAAGAATTCTGGAGAATCGTTTTCTTTCTTATAACGAGTATCTTTTATGTAGCCTTTTGGTTGAACTTGGCCATCTTATTCTCACTCCGTTTCCGTCAGGCTGCTACTTCTGCGCTGGCTTCCGTAGCCGTTTGGCTGTTTTTCAGCGTATTCTATACGATGATTGTCAATTTGGTGGCAAAAGGATTAAGTCCGTCGCAGATGGCGTCTCCTTATCAGATTATCAGTTATCAGAAATTTATTCTTGGATTAATGCGTCTGGCACCCAGTGAATTGTTTAATGAAGCTACTACAACGCTGCTGATGCCTTCTGTCAGAAGTATCGGACCGCTTACGATGGAACAGGTACAAGGGGCTATTCCGAGTCCGCTGCCGTTGGGACAGAGTCTGCTTGTTGTTTGGCCACAGCTCACGGGGCTGATTGCAGCGACTGTTATCTGTTTTGCAATCTCATATATTATGTTTATGAGAAGGGAAATCCGATCCCGATAATCATATATGCGGAGTCCAAATCAGGTATTGTCATAAGGTGTAATCTTAGGTAGTACCATATTAATTCTGCCATCCAGCACATTGTCTTGCTCTGGATGGCAGATGTTTTATTAATTGTTTTACTTCTAGTTCTTGTTGGAGATTTCGAAACAATGTTCTCCTTGTTCGAAGTAATATCGCAAGTTCAACTGTTGCAGACGGCAGATGGAATCGGTTATTGCCAGTCCTAATCCAGTAGATCCTTCTTTTTTGTGTCCTTGATAGAAACGTTCAAAGATGTGAGTCTCATCTAGTGGTTGCTTCTCTCCGGAATTTCGGAAGGTGATGCTATGTTTGGTTATGATAATCCGGATATGTCCTTCGTCTACGTTATGTACAAACGCGTTCTTTAACAGGTTTGTTAGTAAAGCAATAGCCAGAGATTCGTTCATGGTTATATGGAAATTAGCCTGTTCTGTTATACTTACTTCTATGTTCTTGTAGCTGTAGACTTCTTTATAGTCTTCCAGATATTGCCTGAGGAGTACGTTTAAGTCTACCTCTTTGGTGTCAGTGAACTGACCGTTATCTATTTTTGATAGTAGCAATAGGGATTTGTTTAGTTTGGTGATATATTCCAGTGTCTGATGGGTTTTCATCAACTCTTCAAGCTGTTTCTCGGACAAAGAATCGTCTTCCATCAGCATTTCCAACCGATTGCGGCAGATGGCAAGCGGTGTCTGAATTTCATGTGAGGCGTTTCCAATGAACTGCTTCTGCTGTTCGAACATTTGTTCTGTCCGCTCTACGTAACGGGTGGCCGCATCATTCAGTTTGCGGAATTCCGTGATCCGTGTATCGTTTTTCAGAGGTTTGTTTTTCTTTCCGGTCTGATAGCTGTCCAACCAATGAAGTAGTATATACAGCGGTCGCATATTACGATAAAATACCCATACGGATATGATGATGATACAAAGTAACAGAGCTACATACAGGAAAATAATCCAGACTTGAATCGCACTTTTCAAATCATCTTTTTCGATGCTGGGAGTGGATACGGTCAATTCGTAATAACGGTCTTCGTCATCTTTAAAGATAGTGGTCAGGATACGTGCCGGTTCTGTTTCCTCTTTTTCTACAATGTATACCATGGAGTCTTTATATTGGATATCTTCCCGGCTCTTTGCATATTCTTTGGTTATTTCTTTCAGATAATATTGATTATTGGAACCATTATTTTTGGAGGGAAGCTCCTCTCCTGCCAATGCGCGGATAATGATTGTTTCCGAATAGTCTTCCAGTGAATCATCCACTTCATCGTTGACTTCGTCAATCATCGTAACATAGAAAAAGACTGCCCAGACAGTCAGGATAAGAGTCAGGGCGAGGGTGATGCGAAAAATGATATAATATATAAGTTTCATGGATGATCCTTTCTGGTTTCGATTATTCTACAATCAGTTTATAGCCGAATCCATAAACGGCCTTGATTTCAATATTTGCTTTTGCATCCTTCAATTTTTTGCGAAGATTTTTGATTTGTGCATAAATGAAGTCAAAGTTATCCACTTGATCGATGTGGTCTCCCCATACCGATTCTGCCAGTGTGTTTTTATTGACAAGACGGCCGGGACGATTTATGAAATAAAGCAGGATATCATATTCTTTTCTGTTCAGTTCCAGCTCCTGTTCGTTGACAAACACCCGGTATTTATCGGGTTCTATCTTTACATTTCCCTGACGGATATAGATTTCTCCATCATGTTGATTCCGACGGATCACACTTTTGATCCGTGCATTTAATTCTGCCAGATGAAATGGTTTCGGCAAATAATCGTCAGCTCCTAATTCCAGTCCCAGTACTTTGTCTTCCAGCGAATCTTTGGCAGAGATAATAATCACATTTTCCCGTTTGTGGAGAGCTTTCAAACGTTCGAGAAGGTCAAGACCGCTCCCGTCCGGCAGCATAATATCCAGTAAGACACAATCATAGTCGTAATCTTCTATTTTGTATAATGCACTGTTGAAGTCTCCGGCCGTTTCTACGACATAACGTTCTTTTTCCAGCGAACGTTGGATCAATTCTCTTAAAGAGGGTTCATCTTCTACAATTAATATCTTCATAAAATCTTCTCCTTTCTTTATTACTGTCTACAAAGAAAAGAGATATTTCTGAAATAAAACTGAAATGGATAAAAAAAGAGTCAGATTCTCAATTTTAAAAATCTGACTCTTTTACTATTGAAATAGATATTTTTAATAAGAACGTGCAAAAACGACGCGGCAGGCAGAAGGTTTGCCCGTTACCATACATTTTCCCGGTTCTTTATCACCTTCAACGTACGAATCGAATGGGATACAACGAATCGTTGCTTTTGTATCCTCTTTAATCTTTTCTTCAGTCTCGGTTGTTCCGTCCCAATGAGCTAGGATAAAGCCGCCTTCTTCGATTTTCTCTTTAAATTCTTCGTAAGTATCTACTGTCGTGATTTTAGAATTGCGGTAATCCAATGCTTTTTTGTAGATATTTGCTTGAATTTCTTCGAGCAGTTTCTGAACATATGTTTCGATGCCATCGCAAGTCACAGTTTCTTTTTCCAGTGTATCGCGGCGCATTACTTCCATTGTATTGTTTTCGAGGTCACGTCCTCCCATCACCAGACGAACAGGGACACCTTTCAATTCATAATCTGCGAATTTGAAGCCCGGACGTTTGTTGTCCGCATTGTCATATTTCACAGAAATGCCCAGTGCTTTCAGTTTGGCAACAATGCCTTCCACTTTCGCGTCGATTTGTTTCAGTTGCTCGTCGTTCTTATAGATAGGAACGATTACTACCTGAATCGGAGCCAGATGTGGAGGTAATACCAGACCGTTATCATCGGAATGAGTCATAATCAGAGCACCCATCAAACGGGTAGAAACACCCCATGAAGTTGCCCATACATATTCCATCTTATTTTCCTTATTCACAAACTGAACATCAAATGCCTTGGCAAAGTTCTGTCCAAGGAAATGAGATGTACCGCTTTGCAATGCTTTTCCATCCTGCATCATAGCTTCGATGGTATAGGTATCAAGTGCACCGGCAAAACGTTCGTTAGCGGATTTTACACCTTTCACTACCGGAACAGCCATGTATTTCTCAGCAAATTCGCCGTATACATTCAGCATTCTGATCGCTTCTTCCTCTGCTTCTTCGCGTGTGGCATGAGCGGTGTGTCCTTCCTGCCACAGGAATTCGGCAGTACGCAGGAAAAGACGGGTACGCATTTCCCAACGGAAAACGTTTGCCCACTGATTACAAAGAATAGGCAGGTCACGATAAGACTGAATCCAGTTTTTATATGTATTCCAGATGATTGTTTCTGATGTAGGGCGAATAATCAGTTCCTCTTCCAATTTGGCAGCAGGGTCTACTACTACGCCGGAGCCGTCTTCTGCATTTTTCAAACGGTAATGAGTCACTACGGCACATTCTTTAGCGAAACCTTCTACGTGTTCTGCTTCGCGGCTCAGGAATGATTTCGGGATTAATAACGGGAAATATGCGTTTACGTGTCCTGTCTCTTTGAACATGTCATCCAGTTGACGTTGCATTTTCTCCCAAATAGCGTATCCGTAAGGCTTAATCACCATACATCCGCGTACGGCAGACTGTTCTGCCAAATCAGCTTTTACCACCAAATCGTTGTACCACTGTGAGTAGTTTTCGCTACGTTTGGTGAGGTCTTTCAGTTCTTTTGCCATTATATTTTTCTATTTAAGTTTTCTTGGATGTTAAAACAGGGTGCAAAAATACGAAAAAGGAACGAACTGCCCTATTCTTCTCGCATTATTTTCTTTATATCGCCTTATGTGACTGATTTATCCATTTATAGTTACTATTATAGTCACTTTACTTGGTGTCATGGAAGAGTATATCTATGGATTTCACTCAGATGAAGAAATTTATTGTTATTGGACTACTATTCCTAATATTCATTTCTGCTTTACTGGGATTTTATGGTATTTATCTGATACATAAAATATCAAGAAAATGAGTTAAAAGAACTCTTGTAAAAATATAAAAACAGATAGTCATTGTCTGACTACCTGTTTTTTCAGTGGAGCGGTAAGCGAGACTCGAACTCGTGACCCTTAGCTTGGGAAGCTAATGTACTACCGATATACTACAGCTGCATATTTGCAAGGGATCTGCTACTTGTTGGCTCTTAACAGGCCATCCCGGCAGATAACAATGTATGTCTGCATACTTGCTATCTGCTTTTGACCCTTATCTCTTATATATTAAATCAGATTTTACTCAAAAAGTAAAGATTTCTTTAGCAAATCTCTGCACCCGCCGGCATCGTCTTCTCTGGTGCCATCAGTGCCAGATTACCTTCTGCATCTTCTGCACAAAGTAACATTCCTTCCGAAAGAACACCGGCTAACTTAGCTGGTTTCAGATTCACCAAAACCATCACTTTCTTGCCGACCATTTCCTCTGCGGAATAATGCTGCTTGATTCCGGATACGATCTGCTTTACTTCACTGCCGATCTTAACCTGTGAACAAAGAAGCTTTTTGGACTTTTTCACTTCTTCGCAGGCAATGATCTCTCCTACCTGGAACTGCATCTTCATAAAGTCATCAAATGTAATCTCCTCTTTTGGCTCAATATCAATGACTTCCTCTTCGGTCTCGCCACTCTCTGCCTTAGCTTCTGCGATCTGTTTCTGCTTGATCTCCTCTGCTTTGGCAAGCACTTCCTTTGGATCCAGTCGCATAAAGAGGATCTCCGGTTTTTCTACAACGTGTCCACCTGACTGGTACAGCCCGAACTGATCCATCTGATCATAAGCACGTTTTTGCGCGCCAAGCTGAGCTAATATCTTATCCGTTGTATCCGGCATAAATGCCTCTAACAGGCTGGCGCCGATCGTGATTGCCTCAACCAGATTATATAATACTGTTGATAAACGATCTTTCTTTGCTTCATCTTTGCCTAAAACCCAAGGCTCTGTCTCATCAATATATTTATTGCAGCGTTTGAACAGAGCAAATACTTCTGTAATTGCATCCGCTACACGAAGTTGGTCCATTTTGGCTGTTACTTTGGCTGGTGTTGCCAGAACAAACTGCTTGAGGTTGTCGTCTACTTCCTCAGATACGCCCTTGTCTGCCACTACGCCGTCCAAGTATTTATTTGTCATCGAGATCGTACGATTTACCAGATTACCAAGTACGTTTGCAAGATCGGAGTTCATACGCTCTACCATCAGATCCCAACTGATCACACCATCATTCTCGAATGGCATCTCATGCAATACGAAATAACGCACAGCGTCAACACCGAAAATATCAACAAGGTCATCTGCATAGATCACATTACCCTTGGATTTACTCATCTTGCCATCGCCCTGAAGCAGCCATGGATGTCCAAATACCTGCTTCGGAAGTGGAATATCAAGTGCCATCAGCATGATCGGCCAATAAATCGTATGGAAACGCAATATATCTTTACCGATCAGATGCAGATCTGCCGGCCAAAACTTCTTATAAAGATCCTCGCCATTTTCCAAAGTGTCATTACCATCTAAGTCAAATCCGAGACCGGTAATATAGTTGCTTAATGCATCAATCCATACATATACAACATGATCCGGATCAAAATCTACCGGAATTCCCCATTTGAAAGAAGTACGGGATACGCAGAGATCCTGCAGTCCCGGAAGCAGGAAGTTGTTCATCATCTCGTTCTTGCGGGACTCTGGCTGAATAAACTCAGGATGCGTATTGATATGCTCGATCAAACGGTCTGCATATTTGCTGAGCTTGAGGAAGTATGCCTCCTCTTTCGCCGGCTGACATTCTCTGCCGCAGTCCGGACATTTACCATCAACAAGCTGGGATGATGTAAAGAAAGACTCACATGGTGTACAATACATTCCTTCGTAGAATCCTTTATAAATATCTCCCTGCTCGTATAATTTCTTGAATATTTTCTGTACCTGTTTCTCATGATAATCATCCGTTGTACGGATAAATTTATCATACGATGTATTCATCAGATCCCAGATTGTCTTGATCTGTCCGGATACGTCATCAACAAACTGCTTTGGTGTTACTCCTGCCTCTTCCGCTTTCAGTTCGATCTTCTGACCATGCTCATCCGTACCGGTCTGGAAACGAACATCATATCCTTCTAATCTTTTATAACGCACAATACTGTCTGCGAGCACTGCCTCATACGTATTACCGATATGTGGTTTGCCGGACGTATATGCGATCGCGGTCGTCAAATAAAATGTCTTCTTGTCTGCCATTTCGTTCCCTCTTTCTGCAAAAAACGTCTTTAAGGCTCGGTGTCCCAAACCTTAAAGACGATTTACTCGTTTTATTGCTTCTTTGTGTTCCTAGCCTTTTACTAGTTTAGTTTATCCCATATAGTCTGTCAAGATACCTCATTGACAAATTCCTATGCTCAAAATTAACGATGCATCGAGAAGGTGTCCATCGGATAATGTTCGAGATTCTCGTGTACTCCACGCTCATCTGCCTCACCCAATAATGCATTACGGTCTTTCATCGCTGCCTTCTCAGTACGGTGCTGGCTAGGGCCGCCAACACAACCGCCTTCACAGACCATACCTTCAATAAAGTCTTCCGGCAAACGGCCAAGTTTTAACAATGTCAATGCTGTCTTACATTCAGCTGCACCATTACAGGTACGAACTTTGAGATCGGCATCTCCCTGTGTCTCTTCCAAACATTGGATCACTGCCGCAGTAACACCGCCTGCATTAGCAAATTTCTTACCATAAATACTTGCTTCCTGTGAATCATTCTCCGCCGGCTCAAACTTCACATTCCTAGCTTTCATAATAGAACTGAGTTCGCCGTATGTTAATACATAATCTGCATTGCCCTCAATGCTCTTATCCTGACATTCTGATTTCTTAGCAACACATGGTCCGATAAATACAGTTACCGCTTCCGGCTCTTTCGCCTTGATCATTCTGGACACTGCACACATTGGTGATACTGTCGTAGATACACAATCCCATACCTCTGGGAAATGTTTCTTGACCATATTTACAAATGCCGGACAGCAGGAGGTTGTCTTCTTCTTGCCATCTTTGGCTGCTTCTGCCCACTCTTCTGCCTCTGCAGCTGCTGTCATGTCTCCACCGAGACCAACTTCGATCATATCCTTAAATCCAATCTTCTTTAAGGCTTCTCGGATACTGGTCATGGAAATATCTTTACCAAACTGTCCCTCTGTTGCCGGAGCTACCATAGCATATACCGGCTTACCAGCCAACATATCATTAATAATGTCTACAACAAAAGTCTTGGATCCAATTGCACCGAATGGACAGCTGTGAATACAATGTCCACACTGAATACATTTCTCCTCATCAATCACACAAATGCCATTCTCATCGAAAGACATTGCATCTACCGGACACGCTCTCTTACATGGACGCATCAGATCAGCAATGGCGTTATATGGACATGCCTTAGAACAAAGTCCACATTCTTTACACTGACTAGGATCGATGTAAGCACGGTCTTTTCCCATAGAGATCGCACCAAAGCGGCACGCCTGCTGACAGGATCTCTTCATACACTTACGACAGTTATCTGTTACTACATAACGTGCAATGGAACACTCCTCACAAGCAGAAGAAATAACCTGAATCATGCTGTCACTCTGCTTATCACTCGGGCATTTACCCTCTGCCAAACGCACACGCTGGCGGATAATTTCCCTCTCTTTATAAATACAGCAACGAAATCTTGCTTTTGGTCCCGGAATCATCTGGAATGGAAGAAGCTCCTTCCCCTCCTCAAGTTTCTTGTCATACGCTAACTTGGCTACCTCTTGTAAAACCTTGTGCTTAATGTTTAACACTGTTACGTCATCTGAAAGCATATTGTACTCCTTTCCATTTGGTTCATCTTAATAATTTTTCTCAATACAGTTTTTCGCCATTATAACATATCCCTTGTGGAAAATCTACACAATACGTTTGCATTTTCATACCAAAACACGGCGATTATGACAATTTGTCTTCTGAAAAGATCACCCTGTCGCGAAAATATTCTATTGTTGTTCGGGTTGAAATTCTGTCATATGCGTGCGGTATTTCTTGGGTGCCATATTTGTCTGCAATGAATCATTGCGACGCTCATGAATACAAATGCTGTCAAAAAATGTCTTCCATAATATGACATATTCTTCTTTTTGCTCCAAAAGCACATCTAACTGTGCGCATTCCTGTACTGTCAACGCTCGAATATACCAAGGCTGCTCGGGGACATGGATCATCACCTCACAGTGTCCCTTGTCATAGATCATAAAACGCTCCGGATTGAGGCGATCTGCAAAATGCGAGGCGATCATCGTCAATATACGGTGATCCGGCTCGATCACCGCCAAAAGTACCGATGGCTCTACAGAGACTTCCTGGAAACGCAATATTTCCCGAAACCATGCCGCCTCATTGCGGACACGCCTCTGCAGCGCAAAGATTGCTTTGACACACGGTATCTGCATCGCATCCGTTACCCTTCTGCCAATGGTAAAACCATATGTAACAAACTGATACACCAGATTGGCCTTCTCCGGATCATTCGACGCCAGCGCATACATAACATACTCATATGCATTTCTGCTAATGCCGCTTTGCACCTTATCTAAGACAATGCGAGCATGCTCCGGATCCGTTACTACCGTAATATATTCCGCAAATAGGACAAAGGACTCTGTCTCGCCTTCCCTTATCGGTGCGATCCGAATATACTTATGCCCATATCCGGAAATGCCCGCCTCGTATACCGCTGTCAATATCCCGTCCTGTGTATCTTCACACTGATAGATCCGAAGCGGTCTGTTCTCCTCTTCCTGCCTCATACCAATCCTCCGTTTGGAAAATCATCAAACAACGACAACTGCCGATACGTTACCCTCTCACCAAATCCCCGCATCACATCTGTATTATCTGCCAAAAGACTGCGTGTGATATAGTCCTCCTCCACTTTGAGAAAATCCTGAAACATACGCCCATGGCACGTAATAAAATAAATAGCCCGTTTAAGAACGACTCCCATCGCCTTGAGCGAATCAAAGTCCACTCTGCCGGTACGCCTTGCGCGGATAATACGGCCTGCTGACTTCACGCCGATCCCCGGCACGCGAAGCAGCGTATCATAATCTGCACTTTCTATCTCTACCGGAAATAACTCCAAATGTCCCAACGCCCAATCACATTTAGGATCCAAATACGTATTAAAATTAGGGCGGCTGGGTGATAATAGCTCATTCGCCTCAAATCCATAATAGCGCAGCAAAAAATCTGCTTGATATAAGCGGTGTTCCCGCCGCAGCGGTGGCTG
>ENA-OPTB01002564-OPTB01002564.1-human-gut-metagenome-genome-assembly--contig:-NODE-2564-length-11309-cov-3.836147_pt1 | contig 11309 bp, 13 predicted proteins | sample MGYA00241810_ERZ501911 | MGnify/ENA primary metagenome ERZ501911 (study PRJEB25962, sample SAMEA2042304) | human gut metagenome | biome: human gut; feature: human-associated habitat; material: faeces... | reverse complement strand
GCCTTGTCCTTGGTTACGGTGATGTAGGACTGCACCTTGCCGTCGCCGGCTTCTATCTTCTTGAAGTATTCACCGCAAAGTTCTGCGGCGCTGATCTCCTTGCTGTCCAGTGCCTTTCGCAGGTCACGGATCTTTGCACGGGTTATATCCATATATTACCTCCTGATTATTCAACGACCTTGGGCACAACGTAGCAGTTGTCAGTGTTCTCTGCATTTGCGAGCAGCTTCTCCGTCGGGAAGGACGGCTGAGCAACGTCCTCGCGCACTTCGCTCAGGGAAATGCTGTTGTTGTCCTTTGTATCGTCATAAGTGAGGTCGAAGCTCTTGATAGTATCCATCAGGTCGATGATGTCGCCCATCTCGCCCATGACTTTTTCAAGTCCGGCTTCGTCATAATTCAGCTTTGACAGCTCGCAGAGGTGCTGTATAGTCTTTAATTCGACTGCCATAATTAGGTGTTCCTTTCTTATTAATAAAATAATACTATACTATTATACTCTATTTCCGCGCTTTTTTCAAGTGCTATTTGAAATTTGTGCAGGTTTTTCGGGATTTTTTGTATTTCGGCTGTTTCTACAAAAATATTGCAACATGAAAGCCTTACTTCTTGCAAAAACTACATTCTTGCCCGAAAAAACCGCCGGGATAGTCTGCAAAAGCGCTCTATTAGCTGCAACTAACCGGAATATAAAGTAAAATATGTAATCAAATATACACAAAAATGAAAGATTGCTCATCAGAAACTTGCAAAAAATACTTGACAACCGGAGGCAATAGTGCTATAATAGGGACGTAAATTAAACACGGATAAAAACGTTAGTGCCCGGGCACAAACGTTCGGAAAGGTCCGGACGACGAAGTTTCCTCCTGCAACTTCGCAGAGCGAGAAATTTCACTGGACCTCCGCCGGATCCGCATAATACTGAAAGACAAACCGGCTCAGCGCTGCGCCGAATGACGCAGATTCCGGCGGTTTTCCTGCCGGAACTTGTTTTTCTGAGTCAATTTTAAGGAGTGAGCTTATGTTAAAGAAAGAGGGAGAAACCAGGATCCCTGCAGGCTGCGCCATCTCGGGCTTCATCAACAGAAGCGGCAGGAGGACTAACGGCAGCGTGATCGTGAATTCCATCGCCTGTATGCATGACCGTTCCAACGGTCTGGGCGGCGGCTACGCAGGCTACGGCATCTATCCGGAGTACAAGGATCAGTATGCGTTCCACGTTTTCTACGACTCCAACGAAGCAAGGATCAAGACCGAGGCTTTCATCGACAGACACTTCGATGTCATCAACCTCTCTCGTATCCCCACCAGAAAGCACCCGAACATCACTGACGAGCCGCTTATCTGGCGCTACTTCGTGAACCCTCTTCCCACAAAGCTTGAAGAAAGCCAGCTGGACGAGCGCACCTACGTTGCGCGCTGCGTCATTAAGATCAACGACAAGATCGACGGCGCATATGTTTTCTCCAGTGGCAAGAACATGGGCGTATTCAAGGCGGTAGGTTACCCCGAGGACGTCGGCGAGTTCTACAGACTTGACGAATACGACGGCTGGGCGTGGACAGTCCACGGACGCTACCCGACGAACACCCCCGGCTGGTGGGGCGGCGCGCATCCCTTCGCCCTGCTGGATTACACGGTTGTCCACAACGGGGAGATTTCCTCCTATGACGCAAACCGCCGTGCCATTGAAATGTACGGCTACAAATGTACCCTCCAGACGGATACGGAGGTCATTGCCTATATCATCGACTACCTGCACCGGAAGCAGGGGCTGAACTGGCAGGAGATCTGCTCCGTCATCGCTGCTCCCTTCTGGCAGACCATTGCGGGCATGCCGGAGCAGGAGCGGGCAAAGCACGAGTACCTGCGGAATGTGTTCGCATCCCAGCTGATTACCGGCCCCTTCTCCATTCTGGTGGGCTTCAACGGGGGCATGATGGCGCTGAACGACCGGCTGAAGCTCCGGAGCATGGTAGTGGGCGAAAAGGATGATATGTTCTACGTTGCCAGCGAGGAGTCGGCGATCCGGGTCATCCAGCCGGAGCTGGACAAGGTATGGTCTCCCAGGGGCGGAGAGTGCGTGCTGGTTACACTGGAAGGAGGTAAGGCGTAATGGCTATCAATTTTCTTTCCCCGGACTATGAAGGAGTCCGCAATCAGGATGGGTGCATCGGCTGCCGTGTCTGTGAGCGGCAGTGCGCCAATGAGGTGCACAGCTACAATGCGGAGCTGGACAAAATGCTGTCGGACGAGACAAAATGCGTCAACTGCCACCGGTGTGTGACCCTGTGTCCCACCCATGCGCTGAAGATCGTCAAGAACGATCACACCTTCAAGGAAAATGCCAACTGGAGCGGCAAGACCATCCAGGAGATCTACAAGCAAGCCGATACCGCTGGCGGTCCTCTCCGACCACCAGCAGCCCCTGTTCAACTACTTCAAGCAGCTCTTCGCCCAGGTGACCAATCCCCCCATCGATCCCCTCCGGGAGCCGATGGAAACCAAGGTGTTCTTAGGGGCAAAGCCCTCCAGGGTGCAGCGGGACGAAAAGGGGGAGCTGGTGAATAACCTGTCCCCCCAGATCAAGCTGTCCGTGCCCATTATGTTCTCCGCCATGAGCTACGGCTCCATCAGCTACAACGCCCATGCATCCCTTGCCCGGGCGGCACAGGAGCTGGGGATCCTGTACAACACCGGCGAGGGGGGACTCCACGAGGATTTCGTCAAGTACGGGGCAAACACCATCGTGCAGGTGGCATCCGGCAGATTCGGCGTCCACAAGGGCTATCTGGAAAGCGGCGCTGCCATCGAGATCAAGATGGGACAGGGTGCAAAGCCCGGCATCGGGGGACACCTGCCCGGTGCAAAGATCGTGGGGGATGTGGCAAAGACCCGTATGGTGCCCGTGGGCAGCGACGCCATTTCTCCGGCGCCCCACCACGACATCTACTCCATCGAGGATCTGCGGCAGCTGGTATACTCTCTGAAGGAGGCGACCGGCTACACCAAGCCGGTGATCGTGAAGATTGCCGCCGTTCACAATATTTCCGCCATTGCCAGCGGCATTGCCCGCAGCGGTGCGGACATCATCGCCATTGACGGCTTCCGGGGCGGCACCGGCGCTGCACCCACCCGGATCCGGGACAATGTGGGCATTCCCATTGAGCTTGCCCTTGCCAGCGTGGACAAGCGGCTCCGGGACGAGGGTATCCGGAACAACGTGTCCATCGTGGTGGGAGGCAGCATCCGCTCCAGCGCCGATATGGTCAAGGCCATTGCACTGGGTGCGGACGCAGTGTACATCGGTACGGCGGCGCTTCTTGCTCTGGGCTGCCACCTGTGCCGCAGCTGTCAGACCGGCAAGTGCAACTGGGGCATTGCAACCCAGCGGCCGGAGCTTGTGAAGCGGCTGAACCCGGAGATCGGCTATCAGCGGCTGGTGAACCTGGTGACTGCTTGGCGGCATGAGCTGATGGAGCTGATGGGCGGCATGGGCATCAATTCCATCGAGAGCCTCCGGGGCAACCGGCTGATGCTCCGGGGCGTGGGACTTACCGACCGGGAGCTGGAGATCCTTGGCATCAAGCATGCAGGTGAGTGATGGTCGAATTTTGCAGGAAAAGAGGAGAAACACCCATGAAACGAGTATATGTAAATGAGGAATGGTGTCTGGGATGCCACCTTTGTGAATATTACTGTGCATTTGCGGAAACCGGCAAGCCCAATATGGCGCTTGCCCTGAAGCATCAGACCATCCGCCCCCGGATCCATGTGGAGGAGGAAAACGGCGTGCATTTTGCCGTATCCTGCCGCCACTGTGAGGATCCCCTGTGCGTCAAAAGCTGTCTGACCGGGGCGCTGTCCGTGCAGGACGGGGTGATCCGCATCAACTCCGACCGGTGTATTCACTGCTACACCTGTATTCTTGCATGTCCCTACGGGGCGATCGTCCCCTCCGACAACGGAGCGGTGAAAAAGTGTGAGCTGTGCGTGAACACTGCCACCGGATTGCCCAACTGCGTACAGGGCTGCCCCAACGGCGCCATTGTATTTGAGGACAGCGAGGAAAGGAAGGTGTCAGTATGAAATATGTGATCATCGGCAACTCCGCCGCAGCCATCGGCGCAGTGGAGGCCATTCGGAAAACCGACCGGACAGGACAGATCCTGATCCTTTCCTCCGAGCCCTATCACACCTACTCCCGGCCGCTGATCTCCTACCTGCTGCTGGGGAAAACCACAGAGGAGAAGATGCTGTACCGGGACCGGGACTTCTACGAGAGGATGCACTGCGACTTCCGGCCCAATACCACGGTGGTAAAGCTGGATCCGGAACAGAAGCAGGTGCTTCTGGCGGACGGCAGTGCCGAATCCTACGACAGGGTACTGGTTGCCACCGGTTCCTCCCCCTTCGTGCCTCCCATGGCGGGGCTGGATACGGTGGAGCACAAGACCACCTTCGGCTCCCTGGAGGACGCAAAGCGTCTGTCCGGCATGATCGGCAGCAAGAGCCGGGTGCTCATCATCGGCGCAGGGCTGATCGGTCTGAAATGCGCCGAGGGCATTGCGGATACGGTCAAGTCCATCACAGTGGTGGATCTGGCGCCCCGGGTGCTGTCCAGTATTCTGGACGATGCAGCCTCCGCAAGGATCAAGCATTACCTGGAGCAGCATGACCTGCGATTCTTCCTGGGGGAGAGCGTGAAGGAATTTTCCGGCAATACTGCCATCCTCACCGGCGGCGGGCAGATCGAGTTTGACTGCCTGGTACTGGCGGTGGGCGTGCGTGCCAATACCGCCCTGGTGAAGGATGCAGGAGGCGCAGTGGGCAGGGGCATTACCGTGGATGACCATATGCGCACCAGCTGCCGGAGGTATACGCCGCCGGGGACTGCACCGAAAGCATGGACTGCGCCGAGCAGCAGATCAAGATCATGGCGCTGCTGCCTAACGCCTATATGCAGGGGGCATGCGCCGGGGCGAATATGGCGGGGCAGGAGGCTGTGTTTGACACTGCCATTCCCATGAACTCCATCGGTCTGTTCGGGCTTCATATGATGACCGCCGGTTCCTATCACGGGGAAACCTTTGTACAGGACGACGGCACCGGCTTCAAGGAGCTGTTTTACGAGAACGACCGGCTGTGCGGCTATATCCTCATCGGGGATATCCACCGGGCAGGCATTTACACCGCAATGATCCGCAACCGCACCCCCCTGAGCAGCGTGGACTTTGACCTGCTGTGCCGGGAGCCGGAGCTGATGGCGTTCAGCCAGGCGGATCGGAAGGTTATGTTAGGAGGGCGTGAGAAATGACACTTTCTGCAAAAGAGCTTGGATATGAAAAGCTGAACGAAGCTGTGCGCCATGCCGCCGGAGAGATCCAGATCAACGACTGCTTCGGGGAACGGTTCATCGGCTGCGGCGCAGCAGACGGGAAAATCACGCTCGATAACGTGACCGTCAAGGGCAGATTGCTTGTCTGGGGCGGCGGCACGAAAGCCGTGTGCTGCAATAACGGCACGAATATGCCCGCTGTTGTCGTAGCCCGCGTAGACGATGCCGTGAAAGTCATTTATGACAGAGATTCCACTCTCGCGGTCATTGACACAATCAAGGTTCGCATTACCGAACGCGCGAAACAGCACAAGGAAACGGAAGTCATTTTTTACGACGTTTCCGGACTGCGCGAAGCACAGAAGCAGCTCAATGCCATCGTCGCGGACAATCAGATTGATATTACTGCTCCTGCTCATTTATATGCTCTGGTCGGAGAAGCCAGCGTGAAAGCCGAGTTTGTGAACAACAGCAAGAGTGACACTTACAAGGTGGAAATCCGCAAGAACAAGGACAATGCGCTGATCGCGGACGCTTTTGAGCTTGCTGCTGGCAAGAGCATCTCGACGCTCACGCTGTTGGAAGCGCCGGAGTTCGGCAATGTGGACTGCACAGTCATTGTAACTGCGTTCCGTGACGGCAAGCAGATCGGCACGCTGAACACAGAGCTGACGTTGCACACGGCGTATCTTTGGCCCAAGGAGGTGCAGTAATGTGATGAAAACCTATCAGAAAGCGGCGGCGCTGCTTCTGGCGCTGGCGCTCATTTTCGCGCTTCCCGTGCCTGCATCGGCAGCGGAAACGACCGAGGCGCGCGTGCCGGTGACGCTCACCGTAGTCAATACAGTTTCCCCAATCTCATGCACGGTTCCTGCCGCGTTGCCTGTCTCGTTGGTAGATGGCTACGTCGTTTGCGCAAATAATGCGGCAATTACCAACACCGGCAAAACCGGTGCAATCCGCGTGACTAAAGTAGACGTTCAGGCAGGCACGTTTGAGATCGGCAGTTATGACGATTTCTCGGCTTCCAAAAACAGTATTGCACTCAGTATCAACGGCTGTGCGACAAAAGGTGCTGGCAGTCTGACACTTGTCGACGGCGCGTTCCCAGCGATTAGTGCAGAAAAGTCGCTGGCAATTCGCTACAAGGCAAAGGTTTCCGCGAGTGAAGCCGTCACGAACATCAACGCAGCGACCGTGATCTTCACGATCGCCGCTGTAAACGAAAAGGAGGCTGCATGATGAAGAATTTCAAGAAATTCACCGCATTTGTGCTGGCTCTTTGCATGGTGTTTTCCCTGTCCGTTGCTGCATTTGCAGCGGAAGTGGATGAACACACAGTCTACGAAAGCGCGCCGGAAGAAGAAATCACTGTGCAGTCTGCCGAAGCTGCAACCAGTGGCACAATTCCGGGCAACAGTATCAAATGGTCGCTGGATTCCAAAGGCTGGCTGACCATCTCCGGCAGCGGCGAAGCGCCGGTCTTTACCAGTGCGGACGATCAGCCGTGGGCGGCTGTCCGCGACCAGATCACCGAGGTCTGGTTTGAGGACGTGGAAACGCTGACCATCCCGGATCTGGCGTACTGGTTCGAGGGCTGCGTCAACCTGACCACCGCCGAGCTGCCGCTCGCCCCGGTCATTGGCCGCCATGCGTTCTATAACTGCCCGAAACTCTCTACACTGACCATGTACTACGGCGAAACAGTTCTGAACAGCATCGGCGAAGAAGCCTTCTGGCGGGAAAACGACAGCGGCGATACACTCTATATCGGCTATATCATCGGGTATCCCAAATCGTCGGTGCCGTTCTACGATTATGATTGGGCCGGCTCCAATCGGAACAACAAATACTTCTACGATTTGTACGGCATATATTCCGATACCCCCGCAGCCGTTGGCATCATGAGTGCGCCGGGCATTTCCGTCACCTCAACTGGCTCGATTATCGGCAACTGCCCGTCGTGTGGGAAGTATTCATTCCAGGGAACATACGTCGAAGTCGCACATTCCTCGCGTGGTCATGCCAACTATAATGAATGCAATAGCTGCCATTACGTTCAATATTTAGGAACATACACTACCAAGAGCCACGGATCCGGTGCTTATGGGTCGGGCACCTGCCCGGATTGCGGCAGCCATACATGGGTGTTGCAAAGCCAGCAGGCAGCGACCTGTACCAGCAACGGTTACAGAAGCTATTCTTGCGCTTGCGGGCAGACCAAGAGCGAAACGATCTATGCAAGCGGTCATAGCTATAGCTATGGCTCGTGGGAACAGTATTCGTCCAGTCAGCACCGGCGCACAGGCTCTTGCCGAAACTGCGGCGCGACGGACTACGATTACGCTTCGCACAGCATGAGTTATGGGTCATGGAGCAATGCTTCCTCCAGTCAGCATAGCCGAACGGCCTCCTGCCGCACCTGCGGATACAGCACTACGGATTACGGTAATCATAGCTATTCTACCGGTTCGTGGAGCAAGTACAGCGATACCCAGCACCGCAGAAGCAAGACTTGTTCCGGCTGCGGCGCATCGACCTATGACTACGCCAATCACAGCTATTCCTATGGTTCGTGGGTGTCGGACAGCGAAACGCAGCATAAGCGCACCAAGACGTGCTCGGCCTGCGGCGATTCTGGCTATGAATACGCTGACCACACCGACGCGAACGGTGACGGCAAGTGCGACGATTGCGGTGCAACTGTCAGCCTGACGATCAAGTGGGACGCCGGAACGAACGGCGGCACCATTGATGGCAAAACCAGCATCACCACGACAGGCAAGCCGAATGCGACGGCAACCGCCCCGACGAGCACGCCGGTCAAGGCCGGTCATGCGTTCAAGGGCTGGTACACGTCCGCTTCTGGCGGCAGTCTGTATAATACCGTGACCATCACGGCGGCAAAGACGTTCTACGCACAATTTACCGCCAACAGCTATACGCTGACGTGGGATCTTGGCAATGGCACGACAGAGGAAACGAAGCAGACCTATGGGGAAAAGCTGACGTTGCCGACTGAGCCGACGCGCAAGAATGCCGAGTTCCTCGGCTGGTTCACGGAAGCGAACGGCGGCACACAGGTCGATGCCAACACCATCTACAAGGCAGATGGTGACAGCACCTACTATGCGCATTGGGAGATCACAGAGGTTTTCTCGGTCACGGTTCCTGTTACACTGCCGCTCATCGTAGACGAAGGTGGAGAAGTTCATGTTGGCGCAGCGGAGATCATCAATGGTTCTACTGGCGAGGTCATTGTATCCAGCGTTTCGATTTCCACCAAGAACGGCTGGCAGCTTGTTCCGTTTGATACCGACATGGCACATGAAAAGGTAGATGCACGGCTGCTTGGTTTCAAAATCAATGATTCTGTGACGACGAAAACCGGTGATGCAGAAACATTCTCGCTGACCTCACCGTGGACGATTGCGGAAAATGGAAAACTGCCGCTCTCCTACGATGCCGTTGTGTCGGCGGTCTCGCAGCCCGTTACCGAGCAGGATGTCCTGTCTGTCGTATTCGTGCTGGAATGGAAGGGGGAATAATTTATGATGAAAATTCTGAAGCGCGGAAGACTGCTCGCCTTTTGCGCACTGCTCTGCCTGCTGTTTGCAACGGTCGCTTCGGCGGCCGGCAGCGGCGATGTGGCATCCGCTGTTGAAAGCACCTGGACCACAGCGTCCACACAGATCAAAACTGTTGTGGATAACGTGGTTTTTCCGGTCATTGATATGGTTTTAGCCATTGCTTTCTTCGTGAAACTCGGTACCGCATACTTCGACTACAGAAAAAGTGGGCAGTTCGAATGGACCGCTCCCGCCATCCTCTTTGCTTGTTTGGTCTTTACACTGACCGCACCGACCTACATCTGGGGCATCGTCGGGCTGTGATCAATTCAGAAAGGAAAGGCAGGTGACGCGGCTTGTTTATCTGGGATTTTGTAGCCGACACGATTTTGGAGCAGATCATGGACTGGGTCTACAAGCAGATCATCGGCTTCCTTGCAAACTTCTTTGCAGAGATGGGCAACATGGGAGCCGAGATGTTTGAAATGAGCTGGGTGCAGAGCATCGTCCTGTTTTTCTCGTATCTTGCTTGGATTTTGTATGCGGTCGGCTTCGTGGTCGCCTGCGCGGAATGCGGGCTGGAATACTCGTCCGGCAGGGCCGACATCAAAGGAACCGCCATGAATCTCATCAAGGGATTCATGGCGGTCAGTTTGTTTTCCGTGGTGCCGGTAAAGCTCTATGAGCTTTGCGTATCTCTGCAAGCGAATTTTGGCTACGCCATCAGCGGCGCGGGGGCGAGCTTCGGCACGGTTGCCGGAAATATCATCGACGAGCTGACCGTTGAAAACTTCGTAGATTTTGCTACGACGCACGTCGGCGGCTTCGGTTCGGTTACCAGCCCGATCATGGTGCTGTTTTGCATCATCCTCATGGCGTATGCGGTCATCAAGGTATTCTTTGCAAACTTGAAGCGCGGCGGCATCCTGCTCATCCAGATCGCGGTCGGCAGTCTGTATATGTTTTCTGTGCCGCGCGGGTATCTGGACGGGTTCTATCAGTGGTGCAAGCAGGTCGTGGGGCTTTGCCTCACGGCCTTTTTGCAGGCTACGATCCTGATCGCGGGGCTATCGCTGTTCAATGAACACGCGCTGCTCGGCTTGGGGCTGATGCTCTCCGCCGGAGAGATCCCGCGCATTGCGGGCGCGTTCGGTCTGGACACGTCAACCAGAGCGAATCTGTCCAGCGCAGTTTATACCGCGCAGACAGCGATCAACATTACAAAAACCGTCGCAAAGGCGGCTGCGGCATGAGCTGCTATAATTCGAGCAGTTCTAATAGTTTATTGTAAGTATCCCCTGACAACACTTGCTGTGCCATTTTTGCAATTTCCCGATTAGACAAAAACGGATTAGTTGCCGGGTCTGCCGAATCTGAAAAATATTTGAACATGAGAAGCTGAATGACTAAGTCCAGTTCAAGTTCAAATCCAAACCGAAGCCCGTCTGAAAGTGCATCGAATTGTTCGCGAGTTACTCCGTGGAGGATAAGCAATTCATTGAAATGCCGTGTGAAATCAATGTTCTTTTGCAGCTTCATCATTTCATGATATGGATGATTTGACAATTTGCAATATAATCGATTTCTTTTTATAAACGGGATTTTCAGATCGTCACCTGTTAGCCAGTGTGGGTCAACATTTAGCCGCTTTCCAATTCGATCGAGAAATTCGGGATTTATTCTCTTTTGCTTGCGAGCACGTTCGATTGTTTTGCGGGAGATATCACAGTCGTGCGCCAATTGATCAATGCTTATATGATTGCAGGCGCTACGAGCCTCATCAAGAATTTCAACATCTAAATTAACGTTCTTTGCCTTCGGGCGACCTCTGCCACGCATATCTCACATCTCCTTTTATGCGACAATAATTATTTATTTGACGATGGACATTTTTAAAATAATTTCTTATAATTCAAGTATAATTCATTTTATAGCAAAAGACAATATGGGACATAAATATGGAGGCAGTTAAATGGAAAGCAAGGCAATGATAACCGGAGCGGTAGATATGTACCAACCGGTCAAAATGGTGGTAGAACATTGGTGGAGAAAAACACCGGCAAACACAAAAAATAATACTATAGGATTTGCAGTGTGCGGAGTAGTAGCTCTTATCGGTTATGCAATCCATGAACACTATTGTGTAAAAATAACCCCAAATGGCATAACGCTGGAGCCCGGCACGATGGCATCATAAGAATTGCAGCATAGGAACGGCATACTTGCGCGCAAAGCAAGTATGCCGTTTTTACGAATCCTGTCGTATATAAGCAGATGGTGATTTGCTGCATTTCGCATCGCTTCTTTGTTGCTTCTAGTCAATAGCTTTGTTCCGGCGCTTACAGTATGCTTGCTTTGCAAATCAAAAAGGAAAGGACGAAGCCCAATGGCAGACAAGA
>ENA-OPTB01002552-OPTB01002552.1-human-gut-metagenome-genome-assembly--contig:-NODE-2552-length-11370-cov-2.597879_pt1 | contig 11370 bp, 5 predicted proteins | sample MGYA00241810_ERZ501911 | MGnify/ENA primary metagenome ERZ501911 (study PRJEB25962, sample SAMEA2042304) | human gut metagenome | biome: human gut; feature: human-associated habitat; material: faeces... | reverse complement strand
AAGTTTAACGGCGGCGCCGGAGTATTCTGTGCGACCGGTAATATCTTGTATCGTGATGGTGCATCCGGTCAGGAGAAGATCGAGATCGGTGATGAGTCACCGGGCGATGAGGGTGCAGTAGTCCGCAGCTATGCAGCAGAGAAAAGTAAAGGATATATGTCATTGCAGATGTCGCTGACATCCGATTATGATTTATCCTTAAAGTCTCCACAGTATCGTTTGTCAGATAATTACAGCGATGTATATACGAAGAAGGGTATCACAAATACTTCATCGGATAAGACAAATTTATTTGCAGTACTTCTCGACGAAGGTAAGATTGCTGATTATGAGAGCAAGAGTTCATCGAATCCAAAGCTTCCATCGAATAGTATTATCGTTGTGAAGAAGGGCGATTATACTTGGAACAGCTCTGAGGAAGGTGGAATCATTGTTGCAACCGGTAATGTTAAGTTGGAGAAAAACTTCAAGGGACTGATCATTGCTGGTGGAGACATTGAATTTAGCGGTGCTACTAAGGTTGTAGCGGATTCCGACCGTCTTGAAAAGATTTTTGATAACGACACAATTATTTACAATATGTTTAGTAAGTATTTCCGCAAGACGATCGCATCATCTATTGCCAAAGATGATAGCAGCGGAGATAACGGTATTTGCTATGAGAACTGGAAGAAGAATTAAAATAGGAGGTGATGGAGATGCAAAGAGGTAGCAGAGATGAGAGAGGTTTCACGATGGTGGAAATGATCATCACGATTGCAATTATGGCGATTCTGGCGGGGATTATCGGAGGTGCATATTCGATCATCAAGTCTGGAAATGCATCAAAATCGACATCCAGATTTTTGGGAAGGTTGGATACCACGCAGGTAGAAAACATGACCAAGAAGGGAACAACCTATTTGTATTTATTTAAGGACAGCGATGGGGTACAGACATTGATGTACAATGATGGTACAGACACAGGACTTAACTCTCAGAGTGATGTGATCGCTCATAAGGCGGATGGAGTTGTAACAGATATTGCCGGTTCCGGTGTGGATTTTACAGCGACATCAGGCAGCAATTCTGTGAATAGTAAAGATACATCGGATTTGGTAATTAAGATTTCTTTTGATAAGGCGAGCGGAGCATTCAAATGCTGTAAAAAGGCAGATGATGCTGCAGGAAGCACTTTTTATAAGGAAATTTCATTTAAGGGACGCGGTACTACTTCCTATGGAGTAAAGCTTGTAAAAGATACCGGCAAACATATGCAGGGATAGGAAGGGGGATGAATGATGCGACGCAAAGATGAAAATGGTTTTACATTAGTAGAACTTGTAATATCAATGGGAATGTTTTCTATTGTAATGCTTGCGATCATGTTTTTTCTGACAGCAGGAACAAAAAGTTACGGACATTCCAAAAGTGAGTTGAATCTGCAGATGGAATCGCAGATGTTACTCAATCAGATACGTGATATCACGTATTCATCCAATTATGCCAAATATGACAGCACACATAAGGCGTTGATCTTATATGATGTGGATAAGGTCCCGGCACCGACACCATCTGCAGGAGCAACTGCAGCACCGGTGGCAACAGCAGCACCGGCACCGACGAAGACGGCAAAGGTGACGATAGTATATTTGGTTGATGATAAGCTGTATTTACGCAAGGATCTAGATCCTACAGCGGTGGATGCTGCGTCACTTACAACAACCTGTGTTGCTATGGATGATTTCCTTTTTAGCAGATATATGCAGGACTTTAAGGCAACTATTAAGAAGAATGATGTGCAGCTTACGATGAAGATGAAAAATGGTAAGAGCAAGTACGAGTTGAATGAAGGAATTACAATTCGTAATGGATGGATCACATATCCGTGATCATAGTATGACAGCATTGTAGAGACTTATGATATTGTCCTTTCGTTAGAAGGGGCAATAGACAGATGGATGATACATAGTATAAAGGTAGATAGGTAGAATGGAGGGCTTACTATGAGCAAGAGGAGACCAAAGACAAGTCTGGTCAATTTGTTGCGTAATAAGAAAACAGCTATAGCAGCAGCAGTATGCGTGGTTGTTGCCATGGGTGCATATGTTGGCGTACATATGTACAATTCGCATGCAGAAGATACCCAAATTGGTCAGATGCGTGGTGTGATCAACGACATTAGTGAGATCAAAGGGAAGAAGAGCGGTGCAAAGCGTACCATGGGTATAGGAGCCGGGGAACTTGGTTCTGCAGAGAATCCTTTTGTTTATCTTGAGATCGTGCCTTGGCAGGGTGTTGGTAATATCAGTTATTGCGTAACCGGCTGTCAGGCTGTCGATATTGAGAAAGTATCTCAGCACAATAACATTGGTGGTAGCCTTTATGTGAATAAAGGATATGGAATCATTTGCGATTATGCATTCCCGGAGGAGAATTATCCGGGTAAAGACGGTGCGGCTGAATACAATGGCTCTCAGGTAAGAGTCCCTTGGAAGCTGACGTCAGATGAAAAAACAGTTTATGGTTACTATGAGAAGGTAAATCCGGGACAGCATCTGAAAGGTAATCTGAAGCCTACCTTTGTCATTGACGAGGCTAAGACGGCTGCCAATGGAGGGGAACATCCGGTATTCCGTCAGGCTCATGTGGATGAGAAAGCACAGTATATTTGGGTTTCTATGTCAGATTCACAGGATGCAGGATATAAAAATCATAAAGCGACCGAAAATGTGAAGTTTGCCAGTGGTACGACAGCAGCAGTGATGAATTCCAAATACAAAGTTGGTGATCGTGAGTATACGTCACGTACCGGTCAGGTTTATCAGTATCAGACACAGTGGGAAAATAATATTGATATTGGAACAACGAAGATGTATTTTTATGACGATTTTCTTCGTTACAGTTTGAGATTACGTTCCCGTTATGAGGTGGAGAATTATAATATCGTCTTTAAGACGATTGAACCATGGGAGTTAAATGAGCATCCGGAATGGCTGGATTATGCAGATATGATCTATATGCATAAGAGCGATGAGGATGGTGCTGCTATCAGACATTATCAAGCTGCGTTGCAGCAGGATCCGGACGGCAGTAAGGGTATATTACATTATGATACGTCGAAATCTAAAAATGCAGAGGGAGCTACATTTGGTAAGTACGGAAATGGCGAGTACAAAGATAAGCAGAATGATATTACCTTTGAAATTGCTTTGAAAATGTTCTATAAGGCGAACAAATTGGAACAGTACAAAGGAACGCAAAAGTGTTCTACAGATAGTAATCTGAAAATGAATTATGCACCGGTTATTATGCCGACAACATTTTATCAGGTGAGCTCTGCGGATGGATATGACGCAAAATCAGTTAACATGTCTCGTCTTGACTGGGAGACAATGAAGCCGAAGAAAAATTCAGGATCTACGGGATACAACAATAATATATATAAGTTCTGTGTTATGGATCTGTTAATGGACCAGAAGAACTTTTATAATATGTTCCTTCGTAATCGTGTTGCGACGGGTACCTCTGTAGTTGATAAGACAACCGGCGAGGTTACACCATTTACCGGAGATGCGAGAAGTTATTGGCATCCACATACATTCCTGCCAATACAGGATTTGTGGCCGGCTTACATTAAGAAGTATGGCTTGAATATGGGGGAGGGGGGCACCGCTCCAATGAACTTTGAGGGCAACCTTGGTGTTTTGAACAATACGATGTTCTACAACTCCAACATGATGCTTAACTCTCTTGCCAATACGATTAACAGTGATACGAACAATCCGTATATGGGACAGGTATTTGATTATTATAACAAGAAGAAGGAGCATAGAGATCAGCTTACTTCATTGGATATTATTCATTATCTGTTGAACTATGATAAGTCTGATTCGGGAAATAACGGTAAAGATGGTGCTATTGAGATTTTAGATATAGAGCCATGTAGTGATTTCTCGAAGATGACGTTGGATTACTTGTACTTACTGTTCCCGGAGAGTGATCAATATTCGTTTGACGATGATTCGTTTAACATTACGCATATGACGACCGCTGAGTTAAACGGCAGTAAGGAAGACCTTTCGAAGTATGACTTGATCTACTTCGGCGATTCGACCGGTAAGCTGAATTCTACAGCATCATCGATCAAGTATACCGGTGATAAAAATCAGTGGGGCGGTTATAACGAGTATAATTATAGTTATGATGCGCCTGCGTATAATGATAGCTCCAATAATGGGGAGATATTCTTGCATACAGGTGATCTGGTTAAGGGTGAGGATGGCGATAAATATCGCTTGTCCGGTAATGACTTGACTAGCATTTCATCCAAGGCACTACAGAAATATGTGAAGTCCGGTAAGGCAATGTTATTGCCGGATGTATTGCATATGGGGGATTTCTCTAATAACAGTGCTTATGCAAAAATTGTAAGCAAGAAATCTAACACACGCAAGTTTTTGCAGGCAGTTGGAGACAGTAAGAACGTATTCTCCACTTCCGCGATCACATCAAGCAATTTGATCAGCTTTGCACCAAAGAGTGCAACGGTGAAGATTACGGACACACCGCCAGTTTATAATAACCCTTCCGATACCACAGAGGTAAAGGATGAGAGCACCGGTGCAGAGAGTACCGTAAATAAGACAGCGATCGAAAAGGACAGCGATGGCAAGTATAAACTGAAATTCACGTTTAAGATCGGTTATGCTTCCAAGAAACAGGAATATGCAGTGCGATTGCTGGTAGATAAGAATGGCGATGGTGTTATTTCGGATAATGAGACCGGCGCAGATGTTATGGACAGTTGGAACAGCACCGTATCTGCCGGACAGACATTCTCGTCCGGTACAATGGATGATGAAGGTAATGAAGAACCGGCTGAGTATAACGTAGCCTTTTCCATTCCGGAAGAGCAGACAAATGGTCCGATCGCTTGGAGATTTACGGTATACAATACCGCAAATGAAAACATTTACTATCAGGTATCCGGAATTTCCTTATACAAAGGTGATGAGAAAGATGGGGAGGCAGTAATACCTGAGGTTAAGGTATTACAGATCGTTTCCGATGATAAGAAAGATACCGCTGTCGATCTGGAAAGCGGTAATGCAGAGCTTTTTAAGAAGTATGCAAAACTGGATGATTACAAGATCAACGTAACAACCATTACGTTATCCGAATATCTCAAGCATTTTGCAGAGGTTAATGCAAGCGACTATAAGGGGGATAAGACAACGAGAACATTATTCTCGCAGTCGGGAGATAATTTCTATTATCCGATGGATTATATGGATTATCATATTTTCTTGTTTAGTTGTGGCACCGATCTGCAGAAAGCAAGCAACAAGGATGGAGCCGTGGCATTTGCAGCCTGGGTATCTAAGAATGACAAGAGTGTGATTTATACAGATAACTTGATCAATGCCGGAACATCGAACGGTGAGAACCGCAAGATGCTTAAGGATACCAGCGGACTTAGCCGATATACGTCCAAAGATGAGACGACTTCAAGCTATAATGATACTGCTACAGGCGCAGATGGCGAGAAGCTTACGTCGAAAGATTATACGGAGTTAGAATACACGTATGATCAGGCAACGTTGAAAGGTACGACAGCGAACAGTTATCTGGCATACAAGAATGGTAAGTGGACGGATGTGAAGGGTCAGAAATTGACATACGCCGACGATCATCAGCAGAAGACCACGAAGGGCTCTAGAGCAAACAATGGTACGGTATGTAATTATCCGTATACGATCGGTGAGAGCTTGTCCCTGACCGGTGCCAGAGCGCAGGATTATCAGTTGAATCTTGAGATACCGGATGCTGATGTATGGTATTGTCTTGGTGATAATCAGGGCAGAGGTGCTGCAGCAGGTAAGTTAAATACGTACTATGCAATGTCACCAAACGATGCAGCGAATAACTATTACTTGTATAATGTTGCAAATGTATTTTACGATGCAATTGATCTGGAGAATACGACCAAAGATCAGGAGATGCAGTTGTTTATCAACACCTTGATCGGGGCATATGAGTTCTCCTATGGTACACCGTATGTAACGGTGGATAAAGTTACTAAGATCAATGGAGATGCAGAGAAGTTAGTTGAAGACAAGGTAGAAGTTGCAGAGAGAAATTACTCCTTTGAAGTGACGGCAGGCGAGAAAGAAGTTAAGACGCTCATGTTCAAAGAGTATTTGAAACAGGAGAAGAACAATGTTGTTCATTCTGCAAAACCGGCAGTTTCCGCAGAACCTTCCGCAGAGCCGACAGAGGAGCCAAAGCCTACGACAACGCCGGCACCGGTAACTGTGTGGGAGAATACAACGGGTGGATCCGGTAATACGTTCTCCTCTAACGTGAATGATCAAAACAGTTGGCTGAAAGGTTTGGATAATAATGCTATTGTACAGTTTACTTATACGTGTACAATGGAATTAGATCCAACAACACCGGTATGGGATGTTTATGGTGGATATAGCAAGAATGAGTGGACGAAGTGTGATACTCATTGGACTGCATGTGTTGGTGATTCTGAGAACGCAACAGAGATTCAGATCTTACAGATGACAGTAAAGGATATGAAAGAGATGCTTGGTGTAAGGTCCCAGGATGATATTGATGTCTTTAAACTGTGTCCATACAACAATAATCGACCGGAAGTGAAATTGCTGTCCGTGAAGCTGTATGCGGCGGATTACGATGGCGATTATGATAGTGGCAACAATGATCCAAAGAAGCCGAAGGTAGATAAGGTAAGGAAAAAAGATGTGTTTGGTGACAGTGACACGCATATCATATTCTTTACACCGCATGAAGGTAATACCAAGGGCGTCACGATCAAGCAATTGCATGTGCAATTTACAGGTGTAGATAATGATAAGAATGAGGCGATCAGCCTTCCGGTAACAAAGATCTATCGAAGTCTTGGTGATGGTGAGTATGAGAGGATCACTGCACCACAGGGTAGTCCGGGTCAGTTTAATGATACACTCGTGGACGGCAGACAGTACTTCGTAACCTACGATAAGGAGAATGCGAATAAGGCGAACACAATGTTGTTCAATAAGCTGGAATTTAACATTCAGAATGACCGTAAAGTGGGTAAGACCATCTTAGAGATCATTGGTATCGAGAAAGAGAAGAAGAACGAAGAAAATGTATACATGTTCAACCTTGACTAAAGTTGATGCATATATATTCTTGCGGGGAAAGTCCTTATCAGGCGAAAGCTTGATAGGGGCTTTTCTCGTGGAATTGGAAATTGCTGTTCACAGAAAGTTCATTTGATTTTTACAGATTACTTTGGTATATTATTTCTTAATTATAGATTAGCTGTCAGGGAACATTCGTCCTATGATATGCTAATCTTTATTAGTAATGGAGGTTTCTATGGTAAAAACATTATTAGCGCAGGTGAAAGAATACAAGCGGGATTCGATTCTGACACCGGTGTTTATGATCTTAGAAGTTATCTTCGAGACATTGATTCCATTATTGATGGCATCGATCATTAATGATGGTGTGATGAAAGGTGATCTGAAACATATTTATATCGTTGGTGCGGCGATGTTCGTGCTTGCTGTAGGCGGACTTTGGTCCGGAGCAATGGGCGGCAAGTATGGAGCCAGAGCATCAACCGGATTTGCGAAAAATCTGCGTAAGGCGATGTATGAGAATATTCAGACGTTCAGTTTCTCAAATATTGATAAGTATAGTACATCAGGTCTGGTGACCCGCTTAACGACGGATGTGACGAATTTACAGAATGCGTATCAGATGATTCTTAGAATGTGCATGCGTTCTCCGATGTCTTTGATCTGTGCGATGGCAATGGCTTTTTATGTAAATGCCAAAGTTGCCTGTATTTATCTGATCGCAGTTATTGTCTTAGGCATTTTCTTGTTTGTGCTGGTACGTAAGACGATGGGATATTTCGACGCGGTTTTCCGGAAATATGATGATCTGAATGAGAGTGTACAGGAGAATGTGTCGGCGATTCGTGTTGTAAAGGCATATTCTCGTGAGGAATACGAGCAGAGTAAGTTCCGCAAGGCGAGTGAGAATGTATATAAAATGTTTGTCAAAGCAGAGAGCTTGATCGTACTCAACGCTCCGGTTATGATGCTTACGGTATATGGCTGCATTTTGCTGATCAGTTGGATCGGAGCTAAAATGATCGTCGGAGGCACTATGCAGGTGGGTGATCTGTCAGCACTGCTTGGTTACTGCATGAATATTTTGATGAGCCTCATGATGCTTTCTATGGTATTTGTTATGATCACGATGAGTATTGCCAGTGGAGAGCGTGTTGCGGAAGTGATCAATGACAGACCGGACATTATGGATCCGGAGAATCCGGTGCTTACCGTTTCGGATGGCAGCATTGAATTTGATCATGTTGACTTTAGTTATAAGAAACAATCCGGAGAGCCGGTCCTTAAGGATATTAATCTACAGATTGCTTCCGGAGAGACGATTGGTATTCTTGGTGGTACCGGTAGTGCTAAGTCCAGCTTAGTGAATCTGGTCAGCCGTTTGTACGATGTGACGGAGGGAAGCGTACGTGTAGGCGGTGTAGATGTTCGTAACTATGGCGTTGAGGCACTTCGTAATCAAGTGGCAGTAGTATTGCAGAATAATGTACTCTTTAGTGGAACGATTTTAGATAATTTGCGCTGGGGTGATCCGGAGGCAACGGAAGAAGAGTGTAAACATGCTTGTGAGCTTGCCTGTGCGGATGAGTTTATTCAGAAGATGCCGAAAGGCTATCATACATATATCGAGCAGGGCGGCACGAATGTTTCCGGTGGTCAGAAACAGCGTTTATGTATTGCCAGAGCTTTGCTCAAAAAGCCAAAGGTATTGATCTTGGATGATTCTACCAGTGCAGTTGACACAGCGACGGATGCATCGATTCGCCGGGCTTTTGCCGAGGAAATTCCGGGAACGACGAAGCTTATTATTGCACAGCGTATATCCAGTATACAAAATTGTGACCGCATTATTGTGATGGAGGATGGACGTGTCAATGACTTTGGTACACATGAGGAATTGTTAGCGCGAAATCAGATCTATCAGGAGATTTATGAGTCACAGGCAGCGGGTAATGCAGATTTTGATGAACCGGGAAAGGAGTGATAGACGATGCCAAGACCAAATGCTATGGGAAGGCCGAAGCCAAAGATTGAAGATCCGATGGGAAAGCTTAAGCGGCTGTTTTGTTATATTTTTAAGAATTATGGACCGCATTGTGTTTTTGTTCTCGTGTGTATTATTATCAGTGTACTTGCCAATGTACAGGGAACTATGTTTACACAATCGTTGATCGATGATTATATTGTACCATTGACGAAGACAGCGCATCCGAATTTCGGACCGTTAGCTGCGAAGATCCTGCAGGTGGCCGGTTTTTATGGAATTGGTGTTATTACGACCTATGTGTATAACCGTATGATGGTTAATGTGACACAGGGAACGCTTCGAAATCTTCGCGTAGAGATGTTTGAGAAGATGGAAACACTGCCAATAAAATATTTTGATACGAATGCACATGGTGATATCATGTCAACGTATACGAATGATATTGATACACTGCGGCAGATGATCAGCCAAAGTATACCGCAGGCGATCAACTGTGGTATAACGATTGTGAGTGTATTTGTGTGCATGGTTGTCTTAAGTATTCCATTAACGATATTGACAATGATCATGATTGGCATTACTCTGGTAGTGACGAAGAAGATCGCCGGACTGAGCGGTAGTTATTTTCTTTCACAGCAGCGTGATCTGGCTAAAGTGAATGGGCAGATCGAAGAAATGATGAATGGACAGAAAGTAGTTAAAGTATTCTGTCATGAGCAGGCATCGTTAGAAGAGTTCAATAAAATGAATGAGGAGTTGTTTGAGAGCGCCAATAATGCAAATACGTTTGCCAATATCCTGATGCCGATCAATGCGCAGCTTGGTAATATCAGCTATGTATTCTGCGCGATGGCAGGCGGTGTCCTTGCATTGCAGGGCTTCGCAGGATTTACGCTTGGTAAATTGGTCAGTTTCCTAACGTTTAATAAATCTTTCAGTCAGCCGATCAATCAGATCAGTCAGCAGATCAATGCGATCGTTATGGCATTGGCGGGTGCAGATCGTATCTTTAAGCTGCTTGACCAAGAGCCGGAGGTGGATGAAGGTTATGTGCAGCTCGTGAATGTGACCGAGCAGGATGGTCAGATCAAGGAGAGCGAGAAACAGACCGGATTGTGGGCTTGGAAACATTATCATCAGGATGATGGAACAACAACTTATCGCAAGTTGGAAGGTGATGTTGTATTTGATGATGTTGATTTTGGATATAATGATGAGAAGATCATTTTGCATAATATCAAGATCTATGCAAAACCGGGACAGAAGATAGCTTTTGTTGGTGCAACAGGTGCAGGTAAAACGACGATCACCAACTTGATCAATCGTTTTTATGATATTCAGGATGGTAAGATCCGTTTTGATGGTATCAACATTAATAAGATCCACAAAAAGGATCTGCGCCGTTCGCTTGGCATTGTGTTACAGGATACGCATTTGTTCACCGGAACAGTAATGGATAATATTCGCTATGGTAAGCTGGATGCTACAGATGACGAAGTGATCGCAGCAGCTAAATTGGCAAATGCACACAGCTTTATTAAACGTCTGCCGGATGGTTACCGGACGATGATCACCGGTGATGGTGCGAATTTGAGCCAGGGGCAGAGACAGTTGTTAGCCATTGCGAGGGCAGCCGTTGCCAATCCACCGGCACTTATTTTGGACGAGGCAACGAGTTCGATCGATACACGTACTGAGAAATTGGTGCAGGAAGGTATGGACCGCCTGATGAAAGGACGCACAACATTTGTGATCGCCCATCGTTTGTCGACGGTACGCAATAGTGACTGCATTATGGTGTTAGAGCAGGGTCGTATCATTGAACGCGGTACGCATGACGAGTTGCTGGAGCGTAAGGGCAAATATTATCAGTTGTATACCGGAAAAGCGGTGTAGGGAAGAATAGAGGCAGTGTAGGGCAAAACATTAGTTTTGCCCTTTTTCTGTTGTTTTTCTATAATAGGATATTGCAATTTTTATAACACGTGATATAATAAATATTATTAAGCAAAATCTTTTTGCACTATGACAGAGCAGGAAACGGGTAGGAGACTATCGGTTGGAAGAGGAGGAGAAGATATGTTGTTAAATACGTATAAGAAAGTGATGGACTTGTTTGAAAGTGGCAATGGCTATCGGGATGCATCGGAGTTGAAGGACGCGAAGATCACGACGGTGCAGATCAAGGAATTGGTGAATATGGGGATTATTGAACGTGTGTCACATGGTCATTATTGGCTT
>ENA-OPTB01002541-OPTB01002541.1-human-gut-metagenome-genome-assembly--contig:-NODE-2541-length-11402-cov-2.588173_pt1 | contig 11402 bp, 8 predicted proteins | sample MGYA00241810_ERZ501911 | MGnify/ENA primary metagenome ERZ501911 (study PRJEB25962, sample SAMEA2042304) | human gut metagenome | biome: human gut; feature: human-associated habitat; material: faeces... | reverse complement strand
TTACTTTTACAATAATCAAGAAATCCCTCTACTCTATTACCAAGTGTAATCTTTTTCTGAAAGGAACGATATAACTGCTCAAAAATATCCGCATCCTCTCTGCTCATCTCAATTCCCACATCATGGTATGTCCTTTTCACACGCTCATAAAAACAATCTTCGTGCGGAATTAATCCCTTCTTCTCTGCCTCCATAATCTCATCCGAATAAACACGGGACTGCATAAACAACTGCGTACAGTCTGCATCCGTCTTGTCTGCATATAATTTTTTGTGAACCAGTTCAAATGGTCCCATAAGATTATAAAGTGTATCGTCTAAGTCAAAAATCAGATTCAATGTGCTTCCTCCTTGGTATTTTTATAAGTCCTATAAATCTTATAGCTTCCTGTAAATTTATTAAATATAATCCTTAAATACCATCTGGAAAACGTATTTTCCAGATGGCTGCCCGATAATAGTATACTTATTTCCCCAAAACAGTGCAAGGAGGTCTTTCCTGTTTTTCTGCATTTTATCTTTTTGAAATCGTCTTTACCTTTGACCATGCAGAATATTTTTTTCCTGATTTTGTTCGAATCTGTACATAATATTTTCTATTCTTTTTTAATTTCTCTTTTCCAATACTTCGTTCTCATACTTTTCGATTTCATCATAGAAATGAAGATCATCAACGACGCCCTCACGTCTTAAGTACTCATCCCATATCTCACCGATCGGCAACATCTTCACCGCCTCATTCATAACCATAAGTTTGCTCATCTGATTCGTATCCTGAAGCGCTTTGAGCATTGCATTCGGTGTACATAAAGCTATAAGAAGGGCTTTCTGCCAGCTTCGAAATCCTGTTGCAAGTGCCGAAACACGGTTGATACTTGCATCAAAATAGTCCAAAGCCATATAGACACGGTCAAGCGCATTATCTCTTACAATTTCTTTTGCCATCTCCTTCGTCTCATCATCAAGAATCAGCACATGATCGGAATCCCAGCGCACACCTCTTGTGATATGCAATGCAAATTCCGGATAAAAGCAGAGCATTGCCGGAATCTTGTCAGATACATACTCCAGTGGATGATAATGTCCGTTGTCCATAAGTGGCATACAGCCGTCATGTAAAGCAGCAAAACTAAGTGTAAACTCAGCCGATCCGACTGTGTAAGACTCCACACCTATACCGAAAACTTTTGACTCCACACAAGGCTTTACGAGGTTATGATCGTATGGCTCCGATAAGATCTGCTCGATGGAATCCTTGTATCGCATACGAGGTCCCATACGGTCTGCCGGAACATCTTTAAATCCATCACCGGTCCAGATGTTCATAACGCAAGGCATTCCGGTCTCTTTTGCAAAATATTCCGAGATGCGGATGCATGCCTTTCCGTGATTGATCCAGAAACGTCTTGTCTCCTCGTCCGGACTCGAAAGTGTCTGACCGTCCTTTACTTTCTCGTGTGAGAAAAAGGTCGGATTAAAATCGATACCCATATGATGCTTCTTGGCAAATTCTACCCATTTAGCAAAATGCTTTGGTTCAAGCGCATCTCTGTCTGCAAATTCCCCCGGTGCAAAGATTGCATAAGATGCATGTATGTTTAATTTTGCGGTTCCCGGCATCAGTCTCATCGCTTCTTCCATATCTGCCATCAACTGTTCCGGCGTTCTAGCACGGCCCATATAATTACCGGTCGTTTGAATGCCTCCAGTAAGTCCTCCGTCATTGTCAAAACCGATCACATCATCCAGCTGCCAGCAGTGAAGCGATACCGGAACTTTCTTTAATGTCTCGATCGCCTTGTCGGTATCCACACCGAGTGCTGCATATTTTTCTCTTGCTGCTTCGTAATTTGTCATGTCTCTTCTCCTTTACTTTTCGTATTTATGAATTGGGAAGGAAGCATAAACACATTGTCTTGCCTCCTTTAAGTTTTCTAATTCTCCCGCTGCGCACAGAGATTACCGATCGCAGTCGCTTCCGTCGGTCCTGCATAGATTGTCTTCTTCGTGAAAAATGCGGTCAGTTTGTTCAGATAATCCGCATTGGCACCGCCACCAACGATCTGAATACAGTCGTATGTTTTTCCGGTCAGTTTCTCAATCTCCTTTGCTGTATCGGCATAGCATTTTGCGAGACTGTTGTAGATCACACAGGCAACTTCCGCAATGCCCTGTGGCACCTGCTGTCCACTCTCTTTACAGGCTTTCTGCACCTCGCTCGTCATATGCTCCGGCGCAAGAAATCTCGGATCGTTGGCATCAACAAAAGAAGGAATCGTCTGCTTTGACGCAAGTTCGCTGATCTCTCCAAAACCAAGTTCCGGGGCTATCTCCTTTCGCACCGACTGGATCATCCAGAGTCCCATAATATTCTTAAGATAGCGGAAGCGATAATCGTATCCGCCCTCATTCGTCATGTTATGCTTTCTGCTTTGCTCATCACAGGCAGCTTCTTTCAATTCGGTTCCCATCAATGACCATGTTCCGGAACTGATATAAAGTGGCTGTTCCTCTTTGGATGGAACTGCCATCACTGCAGAAGCTGTATCATGCGTTGCCGGCAAGACTACTTTGCATTCAAAACCTACCTGTTTCTGAATAGAATCCGCCAAGTTTCCGACAATGCTTCCCGCCATCATAATTGTCTGAAAGAGGGTTCTCGGATATCCCAGCCGATCAATCAATGCCCAGTTCCAGTCATTGGCTTTCGGATCAACCAGCTGTGTTGTTGTCGCGTTCGTATATTCCTGTAACTTATTTCCCGTCAAAAGAAAGTTAAAATAATCCGGAATCATAAGCATACTTTGTGCCCTATCCAGGCTTTCCGGATTCTGCTGCTTAAGCGCCATTAGCTGATAGATCGTATTAAACTTCTGCTTTTGAATACCCGTAATTTCATACAAATCATTTTCCGAAATAATCTCATATACCTGCTTGTCCATCCCATCCGTTCTCGCATCACGATATGCCACGGCATCACCAATTCTTTGTCCCTGATCATCCAACAATACAAAATCTACAGCCCAGGTATCGATTCCCATACTATACGGAATCTTTCCTATATCCGCACATTTCTTCATTCCGGTTTGAATTTCCCAAAAAAGCTGATCCACATTCCACACTTTATGTCCGTTATGTTCCTGCATTCCGTTTGGAAATCGATAGATCTCCTCTAAGACAATTCGCCCGTCTTTCTTATGCGCAAGAATATGGCGTCCACTCGACGCTCCGATATCAATCGCCAGATAATATCTGTTTTCCATTGTCTGCCCCCTTTTTCTCTTATCTGATACACCAAAAAGATAACAAAAATAAGGACAGCTTTTTAGCCTCTAATTAGACTAAAAAACTGTCCTTATTTTCTGAATAGCCTTTATTATCTTCTCATATGTTTTTCTTTCTTTTCTTCATACATGCGCTTGTCCGCCGATTCGATCAACTGATTTAAATCATCAATCTCGTCAGATGCATGTACGGAACATCCGATACTGGCAGACAATTGGTAGATTCTCTTCTCGTTTTGATTTTCTTTTTCCATTGTATTTTTTATCTTACTTACGATCATCTGCATCCGCTTGGCATTCGTACAACTCCCAAACACCACAAATTCATCACCTCCATAACGCATTACCAGACAATCCTTCGGAACTGATGCCTTTATCACATCTGCCATCTCGCGTATGAAAGCATCGCCGACCTTATGCCCTAACCCATCATTGACACTCTTTAGACCGTCAATATCTAAAAAAATCATAAATGCCCGCCGATGTTGTCCTTTAATCCGTTCAACAACCGCATTTGCGGAATAAAAAAAGCCACTCCGATTGAACACCTGTGTCAGCATGTCATACTTCCACATACGGTTGATCTTCTCATTCATCTGATTGATCCATTTCCATTTGCGAATATTTTCGAGTGCCATACCGATATTAACCGTCCATAAATATGCAAGCTCACTTTTTAACGCAAAGACACTTCCATCCGAGACACAATATCCATAACATATTTTTTGATAATAAATTGGTGTCACTATGTAGAATGTTTTCTGTAATTTATTTCTCATTTCATAAGGCAAAATTTCCTTTGACGGAAATTTTCCATAGGAGTCAAACTTTCTATCATGATAGGCAAGCGGTATATGAACCTTTTGGGTATAGTGCTCACAAATCGCTTGTTCTCTGATATTAGTTTTTATGTCATCATACGCAAACAACTTTTTTTCATCACACAGGCAAAGATAAAACTCTTTCATATCTGATCGGATAACATATTTTTTTAACCGCGAACACAATTCTTCCACACTCTCAAGCCCGGTCAGATCGAGTTCCATACTTTTTAACGCATCTAGTGCCTCCTCATAGCTTAAGCATTGGTTCTGATATTCCACTCGAAGATCCCGGATCGACTTTGGTGTCTGGCAGTTACATCCGCAGCTTTCCCGATACAGAATCTGGGTTTCCAATTTCACAGATGTATGACTTTGTGCATCAAAAAGCAGATCGACCGCCTTTTCCCCGAGCATTTCCTGTCTGCGATCAACGGTCGTCAAAGACGGAATATAAAATGCGGACAGCTCATCATTGTCAAAACCGGTTACTACGATATCTTTTGGGATTTCATAACCATACTGCTGCAAGCGCTCCATTCCGCCGATCGCCATCGCATCATTTGCAAATACAATTGCCTGCGGCGTCTGGTTTTTCATAAAATATTCGATGGCTTTTCTTCCGCTTTCACGATTATAATTTCCGCAGTAAACCTGACAATCACAAACAGGAATGCCATGCTCTTCCATAGCATCCCTATATGCCCGATAACGTTCCATTCCTTCTTTGCCCTGTAGAATACCGCACACATAATTGATTTTTGTCAGATGATGTTTCTTTATCAGATGTTCTACAATACGTTTCTGGCTATTGTAATCCGATATTCCGACATTATGCATTCCATCAATATATTCATCAACACTTACCGCTGGAATCCTGCTCTCTTTTATCCGGTTCATCAACGAGTTGGAAGCCGGTTCATATTGTATTGAATTTTTCATAACGATCACACCATCGTAGGTAGTAAGATCCGGAAGTTCCATAATTTGAAATGCTCCGACTTTGTTTTCTTCCGACTCATCATAGTTCACAAAGCATGTAAAAATAAATACATCCGTATCGAATTCCGCAGCACGTCTTAATACACCGTCGATCACACGATTCTGATTATCAAAACTGATTGCACCTGCAAGAAACGCAATTTTTTTTCTCATGTTTCCCATCTTTCCCTGAATCTGATCCTAAATTTTCTGAAAACGATTCATTTCTTCCATAAGATGTTTTGAAGAGTCAACGTTTTCCGTTGCTTGTTGTCGAATGTTCGTGATAGAATTTGCAAGATCAGACACATTTTCTGTTGCACTGCTAATTCCCTGTGCATTTTCTTCCACAACCGTTGATATGTTGGTGATTCCATTATTCATCTCAGCCATAACCTTATGTAATGCCGAAATATTATCGTTAAAAACAGCCATAACAGAATCCATATGCTCTGCCTTCTCATAATACGTATCCGTAGCACCTTCAAATCCAACGTAATCACTCATAATCCGATTTTGTACAAAGTACATAAGATTTTGTGCATTCTCCATAAGTTGATTTACTGCCGATATCACTTCTACACTAATACTCTGAATATCATTTGCAGTATTTTTACTGTTTTCAGCCAATTGTCGAATTTCTTCAGCCACAACAGCAAAACCTTTCCGGCACGCGCAGCTTCAATAGATGCATTTAAAGCCAGAAGATTTGTCTGACTTGCAATATCAAGAATATCATTGGTTAAATTATTTATATTTGTAATCTGCCTGCTCGCCTCTATCGAAGAAAATAAAGCATTCTGTTTTTCATTAATAAGATTTGAAATTTCATTTTTCTTCTTTTCAGTTTCTTCTTTTACGCCAATTGCCAAAGCTTTAATATCGGAAGAAATGGAAACACCTTCCTTCGTCTGATCACCTACATTATTAACAAACTCCAATATCTCATGTGTATTCTTCATAAGCCCTTCAATTGAAGATGCTATTTCTTCCATACTTGCCGTAATTTCTTCCATCGTCGTAGCAATATAATTTACATTTTCGCTGGAACTGTTCACTTCTGTATTCATCACCCCAAGAGAATTCTGCATTGACTCCGATTGGTGGTGAACTTTACGAATAACCATCTGTAATTGAATAATAAAATTATTAATACCTTCTGACAATTGACCGATTTCATCATGTGAACGGACTGTAATGCGTTTTGTAAGATCTCCTTTTTTCTTGTTAATATCATCAATAATATGATCTAACTGACAACTGGCTGCACTTGCCGGTTTGCTTACTGTTCTCCTCATAATCAAAAGAACCACTACCGACACCATTATAAATATAACAAATAATATTTTCGTCACTTGAATATTCATATCAACTGCCTGATTATACAACTTTGACTGTTCAGAAATTCCACCTTCCAGATTTTCCGTGAGATTCGTTTCTGTTTTCTCTCCCATATCTCTAACAAGATTTTGGAAATCGGATCCAAGTGCTATACTTGCCTGCGCAAAATCCCCCGTATCTACATATTCCTGTATTGTTGAAAATTGCAAGAGCACTTTATCAAGGAATTCTTCATATTTCTTAATTGCATCTTTTAACTTTGTATTGTTATTATCTTTTAGATACACATCTATCTTCTTCTCGCTCTCAGTAATAGTTGACACTTCCTCTGCCAATGAACCTTCAAGCTGTTGACGAAGTTCTGCATTATCATACAAACTAATAATATTAAGGTATTTCTGACCTCGTTCCATACTTTTTTGAATCGTAAATATTTCTGTCTGAATTGGAATATACTGCTCCGTGATTTCTAATCCAGACCGTTTTACACGATTTTGTGATCTTACAGAAGTTATCGTATTTAGTCCAAATATAACAACAAACAGAACCATCATTAAAAGCACTTTGCTCCCAATTTTTTTCATAAATAGTTCCTCCTATTTAATTTTCTCCAAAATATTTACGCAAGAAATAGGCCGGTGCACAGCTCCATGCATGACAATAACTATTGACAATAGTTCCGCCGTACGGGGATTCATCCGGATTCTTCGGATTATACAGCTCCCAGAATGTATCTGCCCCAAGCCGCGCCATACCACCCCAATACTCTGTCAAAACAGCAAGTGCTTCCTCATCCGCGTTGCATTTTAACAATGCTTCAATATAGTAGTGATACATATACGGAGTCACCATCTCAAGAGCCTCCCTATCTGCTGCAACATTATGTAAAATCCGAAGACCTTCTTCGGAATCGACTACACCGCCAAGAATCAGCCAGACCTGACTTGCATAAGAAATCTGTCTATTTTCTCCGCTGACAAAAAGTCCTTTCTTTTCATCGTAAAAATATGCTTTTGCTGCCTTTCGATAGACTTCATAAGTTCCTTTTAAGCATTCTGCATCACGATTTTCTCTTAATTCCTGTGCAATTGCAATCGCACTCTGCATCGCATACAGTAAAACCCCCTGTGCTCCCGCCTGCTTATTTAATTCTAGCGACCAGTCAAGAAAACACCATCCTAACACATCACGGTCTCTTACAATGCCGTTATCCACTCGTTTCTGCGCCAACGAAATCTGTGTTCTTGCAGTCTCCCACAAGTCACGAAGCGCCTCCTTGTCTTTTGTCTGCTTATAATAATCCCACAAAGCAACAACATACAGAAGTGAATAATCAAACATACTCGTATCATCCACTTCCGGCTCCGGATCTAAGAATACACAGGCTCCAACCTGACCGTTTTCCATCGGTAAGGCCCCAAACAGATACAGACATCCTTTTACCATATCATTCATCTGATAAGTCTCGTAATTGGCAAGTGCCTGCAGACGAAGATCTCCCATCCAGAGTCTCTGGTCACGTTTTGGTCCATCCTCAAATACCTTCTGCATACAATCATGCAGCGTATTACAGGCAATGCGATCAAGCTGTTCCAATTCCTTATTCTCGCTATGATATGCAGATAAACGGCTATCATCTGCTGAAGACAACGCAACCGCTTTTGCCTCTTCAATAATCAGGTCAAATTTAGAGCTGACATCAAGCACTTCGATTTTCACGTAACGAAACGAATATCTTCTGGGCAGAAAATATTCTCCCGGGACAAGATCAATATGCACCTGTTCCTGCTGCACCCATGCCGAACAGATCCAGCCCTGATAATCTTCCACCCGTTCCTCGAATTCCTTTTTATTTTCTGCAAACGAGAAACGAAGCCATACCGGAGCATCCGGATGTGAACGAACATACCCCAACTTTAATTTTATGTGCCCCACAAGATGTCGACCAAAATCAATTTCAACTGAATCTCCCTTTTTAAGAGGCTTTAAAAAAGCTGCTATATCCAGAGGTTCAACCACCGTTTCTTTTACTTCCGGTAACAGCTGCAACGCTTTATCCAACAATTTTAAATTTTTCACCATAACTTTTTTCTCTCACTCTTACCACTTCAAGTACTCTTTTCCACAGAACGGGTCTACTGGATTCTTACCAGTAAATGCACTTCTTCCCATGATTTTTTCCACAACGCTTTCTATCACATACTCACTGTTAGAATATCCGTTGATATAGGTTTTGATCATCGGCACATCTATCAGATGATACGGATTTGCGAGGCTGATGAACATCACCGGACGTTCCGCAACAAACCACGGAACATTGTTTCCGTTTCCCCAGAATGTGTACCAGGAAAGACGATTGGTCACTTTATTGGAAGCATTCTCAACATTTCCTATATAGATAACGAGATCATAACTTTTCTTAAACGTCCCGACATCAAATTTTGCAGTCTCGAAATTCTCCGGTTCATATATCGTTACATCAAAGCCTTCTTTTACCAGTTTGCTTCGAAAACTCTCCAACACTCTCTCATTTGAAGGGAAATCTCCCATAATCTCAAGCAGTACTTTCTTCGTTTTCCGCGGACTCAGCGGCAAGATCTTCTGTGTATCCTTAACCAGCGTAACCGCAGCATTGGCACTTTCTTTCGCCCATGTGACATGTTCGTCCGAACGCATCACACGAAGTGCTTCTTCCGTCGGCACAATCTCACTCTTTGCTTTCTTATAAAGACCCAGCGCAGCCTTAGTTGCAAGAATTCTTGTGATTGCCTCGTCCAAACGCTGCTCCGACAGAATTCCCTGCCTGTATCCGTTTAACATATACCGATAATCTTCGTCCAGATCTTTATTAAAGAGGAACATATCACATCCGGCTTCAATTGCATAAGGCACCGCCTTCTCTCTTTCCATTGCACAGCTAAAACCAACCATGCAGGTAGAATCGGTAACAATCAATCCGTTAAATCCAAGCTTTTTACGAAGCAAGCCTTTTAACAGTTCCGGAGAAAGTGTTGCAGGAACTAACTTGTCCGGAAAATCCGGATTATAAGCTTTCTGGTATGCCGGCTGTGCAATATGACCGACCATCACCGTCTGCGCTCCCGCCTGAATCAGTCCGCTGTAAATCTTTCCGTAGGTTGCATCCCACTCCTCACAGGAGAGACTGTTCACACTGGTAAGAATATGCTGATCCACCTCATCGCAGCCATCTCCCGGAAAATGTTTAATTGCAACAAGTACATTTTCTTCTTTTGCAGCCTTTATATAATTAACACCACATGCTAAGACCCGATCCGGATCGTCACCATATGTACGCACATTAGTAATCGGATTTCTCCAGTTTCTATCAATATCAACCACTGGTGCAAACGCCCAGTTACATCCCACCGCTGCCCCCTCGCTGCAACTTACTTTTCCTAAACGATAGGCGTCCTCGGTATCTCCGGTTGCAGCTATCTGCATCTGTTTTCCGTACTGTGTTCCATCCGTTGCAATTCCACATCCACCATCCTCAAGATTAGCTCCGACCAAAAGTGGAATTTTACTATGTTCCTGAAGATAACGATGTGTTCTCTGCATCTCCTTAGCCTCACCGCACCGATACATGATTCCACCGATATGGTGTGAAAGCATAACATGTTCCAGATAATCTGCATCTCCTGAATATCCGATCGGTACAAATAACTGACCGATTTTTTCTTCTAACGTCATTGCTTTTTTTGTATTTTCAACCCACTCGATATCCTCTTTCACAAGAAAGAAGGGTGCCTTTGTCAAATTGATCATATTTCTGTCCTCCATTTGTTAAGCATCAGTTATTTAAGGTTGCATTCAGCAAAGACTGACGCTACATGTCAGGTTTTTTGTAAAAACTTGACGCAATTTATTTGCGTTTTCCGGTAAACACACGAATCAATAAATGTTCGTTACTCAGATAAATTAGGAACACTACAAGCAATAAAGCATTAATGATTGCCTGCATGGATGCATTTACTTCATTTGAGAATACCGCAAATGTGGAATTCAACATTGACATACATAAAGCTGCAAGTAAAAATCCAATCTTTTCATTGGTAAATCTGCTGATATAAGATCCAATAAACATTGGAAGAAATGCAGTAAACATAATACTGATAGATCCAAAGTTAAGCTGACCTCCATTGATGGTTGTATTTCTGGAAGCGTTTAAAAAGCCAACAATTCCCATCAGGCCACCGCAGATCACATAACAGGCAATTGCATTTGGAATTTCTTTAATTCCGGTATTAACTGCAACCTTCTGACCATTCTTAAGTGCGTTATAATCGTATCCGAATTTTGTATACTCCAAGCGTCCAATAATAATTACCAGTACCGCCACAATAATAATTGCTGCATAAAGCCAGTTTCCTGTAAAAGCAGTCATGGATGAATTCTGTACCTCTTTCATAACGTAACGACCTTCTGTAATTGTAAAAAGAATTCCTTCATAAATCAGTGTTACACCAAGAGACGTAATAATTGGTGGCAAATGTAAAACCACATACAAAACACCGGAAATCAGTCCAAGCAGCATACCAAATAAAATAGTAAGCATCAGCATTATCGGTGCACTGCCCTGACCTCCACCTAAAAACGAATATGTAATCTTTGCACCAATCACAGAGGAAAGCAATGCCATTGATCCCAAAGAGAAATCAAAACGTCCACTGTTAAGATTGATGGACAAAGCGATAGTTGTGATCATAACAATTGCAATATAGACAACAAAATTGTCAAAGCTTGTCATATTCATGATCATTGTTTTTCCTTTTGCCATACAAATACCCTGTAACAAAATAGCCACCAGTACCGGTATGGCAAGTGCTCCTGCTAAATTTTTTATACAAAGTCTGTTTTTACTTTTCATGTTATCTTCTCCTTTCTTTTTACAGGATAATTTTTCATACCCTCTCCCAATAGATGAAAGTAATAAATTCATCTATTGGGAGAGGGTG
>ENA-OPTB01002540-OPTB01002540.1-human-gut-metagenome-genome-assembly--contig:-NODE-2540-length-11414-cov-2.999384_pt1 | contig 11414 bp, 12 predicted proteins | sample MGYA00241810_ERZ501911 | MGnify/ENA primary metagenome ERZ501911 (study PRJEB25962, sample SAMEA2042304) | human gut metagenome | biome: human gut; feature: human-associated habitat; material: faeces... | reverse complement strand
AAAGGTTCAGAAAAGAAGCATGGGTCTTTCGCTTTTTGCGGGAGACCTAAAAAAAGGACCAGGGGTTAGATGAAACTAATATTAGTATGAAAAGTTAAACCAAAAAGAAAGGGAGTTTCTATGTCAGAAGAAGAAAAGAAGTTTTTGGAAATTGTAGATTTAAAGAAAGGATTCGGAAGTGGACAGACGCGTCAGGAAGTACTCCGCGGCATGAATTTTTCCGTTGCAAAAGGGGAGTTCTGTGTGCTGTTAGGACCATCCGGTTCCGGAAAATCCACACTGCTCAATATTATCGGAGGCATTGATAACGCCGATTCCGGTTACATCAATATCAACGGCGATAAGTTAGAGGATATGAGTGAGAAAAAACTGACACAGTACCGCAGAAAACATCTCGGCTATGTATTCCAGATGTATAATCTGATCGGCAATTTAAATGTAAAAGAAAATATTGAAGTGGGGGCATATCTGTCGGATAACGCCCTTGATATTGATGATCTGTTACATACGCTCGGACTTTACGAGTACCGCTACAAACTGCCGAACCAGTTGTCCGGAGGCCAGCAGCAGCGTGTTTCCATCGGGCGTGCGATTGTAAAAAATCCGGATATCCTGCTCTGCGATGAGCCGACGGGAGCACTCGATTACAATACGTCCAAGGAAATCTTAAAACTGATCGAGGAGGTCAATCAAAAATACGGCAACACGATCATTATGGTAACGCATAACGAGGCCATCAAAAATATGGCAGACCATGTGATCAAGCTCCGTGACGGTGCGGTGCGCCACAACGACATCAATACAAACAAGGTATCCGCGGAAGATCTGGAATGGTAAGGGGGCTGCTATGAAAAAAATCAAAAATCCCCTGATCAGGAGAATACCGAAAGAACTGATCGGGGACTGGAAAAAATATCTGGTTGTATTTCTGTTTCTTGTGCTCACGATCGGCTTTGTGTCCGGTATGTATGTGGCAAACGAGAGTATGATTACTTCGGCAAACGAAGGCGTGACAAAATACAAACAGGAAGACGGTCATTTTGAGCTAAAAAAACAGGCAGATGCCACCTTGCTTTCGGCAATTGAGACCGGTGAAAAAGCGGATTTTAAGGCAACAAAGACAACATTGTATGAAAACTTTTTCCGAAATGAGGAAGAAGATTATAATAACGACGGGAAAAAGGATGGAACGATCCGCGTATTTGCAAAGACAAAGGATATCAACCTGGCATGTATGCTGCAGGGAAGTTTTCCACAGAAGGCGGATGAAATTGCCATTGACCGTATGCACGCCGACAATGTAGGAATAAAGGTGGGAGATACCGTCACAGTTTCCGGAGAGACTTATAAAGTTGTGGGACTGCTTGCGTATGCCAATTACTCCACCTTACATGAAAAGACCACAGATCTGATGTTTGATGCACTGAAATTTGATGTGGCAATGGTGACACAGGACGGTTTCGACCGGCTGCACAAGAGTATTCACTATACTTATGCATGGAAATATGAAACGGAGCCTGCGGATGAGGCCGGGGAAAAAACACGCTCTGATAATTTTATGCGTGCATTGCTCACACAGGTGGTTGTTGCGGACAATGAGCTCGAAGATTACACACCGAAATATGGAAATCCGGCGATCAATTTTGCAACCGATGATATGGGATCGGACAAAGCCATGGGCGGTGTGCTGCTGGATATCCTTGTGGTAATCATCGCATTTATTTTTGCCGTGACGATCAGCAATACGATTGCAAAAGAGTCCTCCGCGATCGGAACACTGCGCGCGTCCGGTTACACGAAAAGAGAGCTGGTGCAGCACTATCTGTCCATGCCGGTTATTGTAACACTGCTGGCTGCGATTGTCGGAAATATACTCGGCTATACGGTGTTTAAAAATATTGTTGTGTCGATGTATTACAACAGTTACAGTCTGCCAACGTATTACACGATCTGGAATCCGGATGCATTTATCAAGACCACACTGGTTCCGGTTATCCTCATGCTGGTGGTCAACCTGATCGTGATTGTGCGCATGATGCAGCATACACCACTGCAGTTTTTACGTCATGATTTAAAAAAGGCAAAGAACAAAAAAGCCATGCGTCTGCCGAGATGGAGCTTTTTAAGCCGTTTCCGTCTGCGTATCATGTTCCAGAATGTTGCAAACTATCTGATCTTGTTTGTCGGTATTTTCTTTATCATGATCATGCTTGCGATGGCGGTCGGTATGCCGGATACGCTCGATTATTACAAGAGCAATACGGATGGCATGATGTTTGCAAAATACCAGTATGTGCTCAAATCCTATGAGGATGACGATAATAAACTGATTACGACAGAAAATAAAGATGCGGAGAAGTTTGACATGACCTCACTCGTAAAAAAGAGTGATGTGCTTGATGAGGAGATCTCGGTATATGGAATCGCGGACAACAGCAACTATGTAAAGATCAAAAAGTTAAGTTCGCTCAAGAAAAATGAAGTTTATATTTCCACTTCGTTTGCTGACAAGTATGGACTTACCGTTGGCGATACGGTATCGCTGGATGAAAAGTATGAAAACAAATCTTACAAGTTTAAAGTTGCGGGATTTTATGACAAGTCCCAAAGTCTTGCGCTCTTTATGTCGATTGACAATTACGGAAAAGTATTTGACTTAAAGGAAAATGAATTCAGTGGATTTTTATCCGACAGCAGGATTACAGATATTGATGAGGAAAATATTGCAACAACCATTACAATCCATGATATCACAAAAATGGCAGATCAGCTGGATCATTCCATGGGTTCTTACATGACATATTTTCAGGTACTGTGTATCCTTCTGGCAGCTGTTATGATTTATCTTCTGACAAAGCTGATCATTGAAAAGAATGAGAATGCAATTTCCATGACAAAAATCCTTGGATACGAAAACAAAGAGATCGCGAGTCTGTATCTGCTTTCGACGAGTATTGTGGTTGTAATCGCGGATCTCATCAGTGTGATTCTTGGAACACTTGTTATGGCCGCGGCATGGCGGATGATGCTCTTTTCCTACAGCGGCTGGTTCGCTTTTCGCGTAACACCGATTGGTTATGCAAAAATGTTTGGATTTGTGCTGATCGGATATCTGATTGTTATGGTATTTGATTTCCAGAGAATCAAGAAGATTCCGATGGATCAGGCTTTGAAAAATGTAGAGTAAACAAAGAAAATAAAAAGAACTGGTACTTTGGAGAGGTACATAAAACGCCCCGGTAGTTGTAGCTGCCGGGGCGTTAATTTATGTAATGTGGGATTACGCCTGCTCACCAAGAGAGGTATTACGCAGTACCGCAAGAATGATGATAGCATATACCCCGCCGATCAGAGCGGTAATTAACTGTGTGACAGAAAATTGAAGCTGCAGGACATGTAACATTGGCTGCATTTTTGCCGGGAGCATATTCGGCAGAATGATAAGAGAAATCAAAATTCCCATAAACAGAGCCTTTAATACAGCGCCAATTACAATGGATACGGGCAAACCGGCTTTTTTACCGAATTTACTGCGGAGCAGGGCAACTGCCAGAACGAGAATGATATTTCCAATCATAATACATGGGAACATTGCAGGAATGGCTGCCATAATCGGGCTTCCGGTGATGAAAAAGGAAGTGATTGGAGTGATCACGCTTAAAATGATGCCACAGGCCAGACCAGCGTATACCGTGGTTAAAATCAGAGCGGCATTGATGATCGGGCCTGTGATGTATACATTCAGGTTTTTGAAAAACTGGCTTACAATGCAGATTGCGAGTAAAATTGCTGTAACAGTGATTTGTCTTGTTTTTAATTTCATAAATTTATCCTCCTAAAATTCGTATCATGGTAATGATACTCTTAAAGGCACCGAAATGCAATGACACGGGGATTTTATCTTGTGTTACCATAAAAAATGAGGTAGAGTAAAGACAGTGAAAAGATATTTTGCTCCTACAGGGGGATAAAAACTGTCGAATGTTTAGAAAGAGGAGTGTATATGAAAAAGGGGATAGTATTTCTAATTGTATTTTTGATGGTCATCAGTTTCCCGATATGCGGATATGCGAAGGGGAAGGAGAAAATTTATCTGGACTCTTCCTGGAAATATGCGGATCATGCCAGAATTATATCGGGCTATGCCGTTATGTACAAGGCGAAAAAGAACCGGAAGGACATTGTGATTGCAGTCAATGCGGGACATGGGACGAAAGGCGGTTCATCGGTCAAAACGCTGTGTCATCCGGATGGCTCTGCAAAGGTGACCGGAGGAACGACAGCGGCAGGCTCTGTGAAAGCAGTGGCGGTTTCAGATGGAATGGCATTTCGGGACGGAACGGCAGAACGTGATGTGACGCTTCGTATGGCACGGATTCTGAAAAAGAAACTGCTGGCAGAGGGGTATGATGTGCTCATGGTCCGGGATGGAAAGGATGTACAATTGGATAATGTGGCGCGCACGGTTATATGTAATAATGTAGCAGATTGTCATATTGCACTGCATTGGGACAGTGACGGACTTTCCTATGACAAAGGATGTTTTTATGCTTCTGTTCCGAAACAGCTGAAAAACCGAAAACCGGTTGCTTCTTATTGGAAAGAACATGATGCTCTGGGAAAAGCTTTGATTAAGGGATTGCGTTCTAAAAAAGTGAAAATAAGCGGGACAGGAGCTGCGGAGATTGACCTGACGCAGACTTCATACAGTACAATTCCTTCTGTTGATATTGAACTGGGCAACCAGTGCTCGGATCACAGTGACAAAAAAATGGAAAAATTAGCAGACGGATTACTGCGGGGAATCAATAGCTATGCGAAAAAATACATTCATGTAGCGCCTTTAAGCAGTCTGTGAGATTTATATGAAATAAAAAATGGAGGTAGCATATGGAAACATGGTATTATGAAGTGGTCAGCATTGATGGAGATTATGCAAATTTAAAGCGGACAGATATTGAAAGTGATGATTTAAAACTTGTGGCGCGGGCATTGCTTCCACCGGAAATTATGGAGGGCAGACTCAAATATGAGCTGATGCAGTATGAAATCATAGCGTAGCTATTTGGAAAAGAGGTTTACACAATGGACGTAAGAAAAATGAGAAATGAAAAACTGGGAGCGCGTGTTGTGGCGGCACTGGAATCCCGAAACATGGAAGCATACTATGTAGAGACAAAAGAGGAAGCGGTAAAGAAAGCACTCGAACTGATTCCAAAGGGCAGCAGTATCAACATGGGCGGGGCCGCTTCAGTAAAGGAGTGTGGTCTTTACGATGCCATTTCCAACGGGGAGTATGAATTTTATGACCGGGATAAAGTAAAAACCCCGGAGGAAAAAGAGGAGATTGCGCGGAAAGCATTCAGCTCGGATTATTTTTTGGGCAGTGTCAATGCCATGAGCGAGGATGGCGTGTTTATCAATATTGACGGAAATGCCAATCGTGTGGCTGCGTATGCCTATGGACCAAAGCATGTTCTGCTGATTGTGGGTATGAACAAAGTCGTAAAATCCGAGGAAGACGCCCTGCACCGTGCGCGGAATGAGGCGGCACCGATTAATGCACAGCGATTTGGCATTGACACACCATGTTCCAAAAACGGAAGCTGTTTTGACTGTAAAAGTCCACAGTGCATCTGCTGTCAGATTCTGACAACCCGATTCAGCAGGGTCAAAGGACGGTTTCAGATTATTCTGGTGGATGAAAATCTGGGCTTTTAAGAAGAAAGACGGGTTTTCTTGTGATGATTATGGGTATATAGCATTGGCAGTGGTGGCACTGATTCAGCTGATCCGGCAGGTTTGTAAGAAAAATGAATAATAAAGGATAAAAAGTTCTGGGAAACAGATGTTTTCCAGAGCTTTTTTATTTCTGGAAATATTACCTCGCAAAATTTTCAAAGGCCTTTATGAAACCCAAGAAATGGCATTTCTGGAAATCAGTATTGCGGTCACGTATGCGTGATAGTTTATGCTGAAAAGTACGGGGAAAGGTAAAGGCCGTAATGAAAAAAGTAAACGAAGTGAGCCGGCTGGCAGGAGTGAGCAAGAGAACTTTGCAGTTTTATGATGATGAAGGACTATTGCCTGCCCAGCGGTCGAAAGACAATTATCGACTGTACGATGACGCTGCACTGGAACGTCTTTGGGAGATTCTGGTGTATCGGGCAATGGGGCTTGATCTGAAGGAAATCAAAGATCTTCTGATGCTTTCGGAGAAACAAAAAAATCAGTATCTGGAAAAGAAAATCCGAGGGCTCAGGCAACAGATCAGACAGCTGAACGGGCAGATGGAATTTATTTCATATGTGCAGCAAAATGGAATGTTACCGGTTCCGACAGAGGAAAACACTGTGGAAAAGACCTATATGGATCATATAGCAGTGTTGAGAAAAATGAAGCAGGATCAAAAAAGGGAGGATGAGGAGAAATGAAAAAGATCTCACAAATGAGAAATGAAAATGGGGGCATAGTGTGCAAATGAAAGAAAAAGTAAAAAAGGAAAAGAAACTAAGGACACCAATACAATTAAATTTGAAAGTGAATATTGGGATAATCGTGGCTATAGTTGTGGCAATTTTTATTGCGATTCCACTTTTAAAGGGGAAGGAAGCTTCGAAAAGGGAAGCCATGCAGATTATCACCGAATCAAATTTACATAAGATTATTGAAGTGAGCCAGTTATCCACCTATGAATGTGTATATAATGATGTCTGTACCGTTATGGATAAAGAGGATTCTTCAAAAATAGCGTATTATTGTAAATACAATGGAAGGGTGAAGGCAGGAATTGATTTTTCCAAAGTTGAGATTGCTGTAAAGGAGCAGGAAGATGGGTTATTGTTGATAACCGTTACATTGCCAGAAGTTACACTGGGAGAGCCGGAAGTGGATATTACTTCTTTGAAGTATATGTTTATGGAAGATTCTGCAGACAATAACACCGTTTCAGGAGAGGCATATGATGCCTGTATTCAGGATATAAAGAAAAAGAGTCAATCGGAAGAACTGATTTATGATACGGCTCAGGAGAACGCAGTGAATATTGTAAAGGGACTGGTGGAACCTTTTATAAAAAGTGTGGAGACATCTGAAAAACAATATGAGGTAAAGATTGTAACAACAGGGGAGTATACAAAATGAAAAAGACAGTGAAAGTATTAGCAATTATTACAATGCTGGGACTGTTCTGCAGCTGTGGTGCAGAAAAAAATATGGCAGATATTACACAGATGCAACCAGAATTGTCACAGATGAAAGCAATCAGTGAACTGGCAACAATGGAATGTTATTATCATAATGTGGCGGAGTATTATAAGGAGGATGCCACTGGGTATCTTCTGTGGAAGAAAGACAGGAGGTTCTGGATCAGTTATGACGGAATTGTTACGCTTGGAATTGATACCTCAGAGCTTGGGCTGGAAGTAAAGGGAGAAAAGGTAAAAATCACGATTCCGGAAGCAAAAGTGTTAAGCTCGAAGCCGGATCCAGATAGTATTACGGCTGACTCTTATTATTATGATAAGAATTCCACAAAAGCAAGTGCGGACGATCAGACGGAGGCATACAAACAGGCAGAAGAAGAGATGGAAAAGAAAGCGGCAAATGATTCTGCACTACTGGTACAGGCACAGCAGCGCGTGCAGTCTCTTCTCGAAGATTACGTGAAAAATATGGGGGAGGTTCTGGGAAAAGAATATACGATTACATGGGATATCAAAGAAAATCATGTGAAGCCGGATACGGCAGAATCGACAGAATAGTAAGCTTTTTACGATGGCTTGGAACAATGTATTCTAAGCCATCAATTTTTTATGCAGGTATGAGTTACGGTTGGTAAAAAATTAACATTTGCTTGATTAAACAACAGAAAAATTGATAGAAACGATCAAGATAGACTCTTGAAAAAAGTAAATTTCCTCATAAAAATGTAAAAAATAAATATAATTCACTCATGAAAATGTAATATTGAAGAAAAAATCACTCATAAAAATGTAAATCCTTATAAAAGTTTGCATGAAAAGGTGTATAATAGATACACTTAAACTGTGGAGGTACACAATATGGGATATTTAGTTCGAAAAGCAGACGCATTTTTGAGGGAGTGGAAGAAAAATCCAGATCGAAAACCTCTGATAATAAAGGGCGCAAGACAGGTCGGAAAAACAGAGACGATCAGAACATTTGCGCGCGAAAATTATAAAAATGTAATTGAGATCAACTTTATTACAGAGCCATCTTATAAAGTTATTGTTGAGGAAGGGTTTTCAGCAGAACATATTATCAAGCTGATCAGCAGGATTGATCCGACGAAACATTTTGAAGAAAACGAAACACTGATTTTTTTTGATGAAATTCAGGATTTCCCGGAGATTGCAACCGCGCTTAAATTTTTTAAAGAAAATGGAAAATACGACGTTATATGTTCTGGATCATTACTTGGGGTGCAGTATCAGCGAATTGCAAGTATCAGTGTGGGGTATAAAACAGATTATCAGATGTACTCCATGGATTTTGAAGAGTTTTTGTGGGCAAAAGGGTATTCGGAAGAAGCAATATCGGATATGCTTTGTCATATGCTTGAAGGAGTTGCTTTTTCCGAAGCAGAGCAAATGATTTTTTCAAACCTTTTTCTGGAATACTGTATCTTAGGGGGCATGCCTGCGATTGTATCAAGTTATATTGAAAGAGAAACTTTTGAGGGTTCGCTTGATTTGCAGCATCAATTATTGGTAGATTATGAAAATGATATTGTAAAGTATGCACAAGGGCTGGATAAGGCGAAAATTCTGAGTGTATACCGGTCAATTCCAGCACAGCTTGCTAAAGAAAATAAAAAATTTCAATATTCGAAAGTCTCTAAGGGCGGAAGATCTAAGGATTATATGGGATGTGTAGAGTGGTTGAAAGATGCCGGGCTTATTAATGTATGTGAATGTTTGCAATTTCCGGAATTGCCATTAAAAGGAAATGTGGATGAAAGCAAATATAAAGTATATATTTCGGATACCGGATTATTGGTGGCAAGTCTGGACGATGAATCACAAATTGACTTGCGTGCAAATAAAAATCTTGGCATTTATAAAGGTGCGCTTTATGAAAATTTTGTAGCAGAGGCATTGGTAAAGCAGGGATATGGGCTTTATTATTATTCGAAGGATAATTCTACATTAGAAGAAGATTTCTTTATTCGAAGCGCAAATGAACTGATTCCAGTAGAAGTAAAAGCAAATACGAATCGTGCCAAATCTATGCGCCAACTAATAAAAAGTGATACTTATACAGATATTAAGCATGGAATTAAACTAATGGCGGGGAATGTGGGAATCAGTGAGAATATAGTCACGTTTCCGTATTTTTGTACTTTTTTATTAAAAAGATATATGGGGAAACAAAACCTGTTTCAATAAAGCAAGTGAAAGTCATCTATGGTGAAAACCAGATGAAGCTGGTTACCGAAGAGATTACAAAAATAGGAAAGAAATTTATTGCGCGAGTGCGGATAAGGATAAATCTGCAAAGAAGCGCCAGAACAGGCTTCATCTGCCGGATCTGGCGTTTCTTTTTCAGAGGTGTTTTACAACTGATAATTTGAATTATTTTTTCTTCACAACACAGCGTTTTTTATAGAATGAAATCCCATAACAAATGACTTCATCATAATCATCTTCAAAGGATTTGGCATACATGAGATCATCCATCTGCTGCACAGCTTTTTCACATGCGGTGTCTAAATCGTTGAGAGATTTGGCGTACTTGGCTTCAAAGACAGCAACGCGGCCATTGAGGGAGTCGTACACAACCACATCACTGCGTCCTTCTCCGTGTTCTTTATTAGAGTCTACCATATAACCGGCTCCGGCAAATATGCCAGCTAAAAAAGCATGATAATAATCTTCTTTGTAATCATGGTAACTGATTGTTTTGCGCAGAAGTTTTGTCATTTCAATAGAAATTGTCTTTGCATCCTGATTCCATACGGCATGAAACAGAGTTTCGCGGTTCCAGGTCAGGGCGCTCTCCTGAAACCATTTTAAAATGGTTGTCTCAAAAATTTCCCGGATTTCTGCATTCGGAATCATCAGTGCGGATATACCATCCGGCAAATGTTCAGGGAGATCTGCATCGCGGGCTTTCGTCAGATAACCCGTGAGATAAAGAATACTCCAGAGATTGTCTTCGGAAGAATGCAGATAGTCGTAAGTAAGATTTTCATCAATCTGTTGTGTAATATATCCGCCTGAAAGCAGGGTTTCCAATTTCCGGGTAATGGTATTTCCGGCATAATCAATAAAAGAACGAACAATAGCATTATCACTGGTGTTTTTCCAGTAACTTGCCGGCCTGACATCGGGATTGTATTGCAGATCACGCATATAATTCATGACATCCCACGGACAATAGACATCGACATCTCCAAAGTGATAACCATCATACCAGAATTTCAAATCTTTGGAATGTTCCATGGCATCGGCATCCCGCAGAAGCTGTTCTACATCCTTTTGTGTAAATCCAAAATATTCATTCAAACGGCAATCTGTAATGGTGTCAGATACAAAATTATTTGTCCCGGTAAAAATGCTTTCTTTTGCAATCCGAAGGCATCCGGTGATCACTGCAAACCGGAGGGCAGCATTATCTTTTAAGGAAGTACTGAGCATTCCTTTGATAATCTCAAGCATCTGGTCATAGTATCCATTAGAGCTGGCTTTTGCAATTGGTACATCATATTCATCTAACAACAGGATGACTGGTTTTGCATAATATGAAGCTAAAGCTTTTGTCAGCAATACAAGACTTTGTTTGATCTCAGAGACAGTGGCTTTGCGTTCTGCAATATGATGTATGATTTCTTTATCATAATCGTTTACAGAATCACTTTCTAACAGATAAAGGTGCTGCTGGTATAAATCGGAGATGGTGTACATCAGCATGTCGCAGGCACTGGAAAAGGTAAGTCCATCCACATCTTTAAAAGATAAAAACAAGGTTGGGTACTGATTCATCCATTCATCACATAAAGCAGTATTTTTGGAAATTTCCAGCCCTTCAAATATGGTTCGGCTGTCTTTTCGAATATCAAAAAAACTTGCCAGCATACGCATGCCAAGTGTTTTCCCAAAACGCCGGGGACGTGTAATTAAGGTTACTTCAGCAGATTTCGTCTGTAGTAATTTAGAAATAAATCCGGTTTTATCGATATAGTAATAATTATTTTCCCTAAGCTTTTCAAAATCCGAAACGCCGACGGGAATGTTAAGATCTACCATATACCTGTCTCCTTGTATACATCATTTCTTAAAAACCAAGTATATCATATCATGAAGAATATTAGATGACAATGAAATTAATATTGCGCATACCTAAAATGAAATTTTAAATTCCACTGCCCTACAGGGCGGTAGAATTTAGTC
>ENA-OPTB01002532-OPTB01002532.1-human-gut-metagenome-genome-assembly--contig:-NODE-2532-length-11443-cov-6.224535_pt1 | contig 11443 bp, 9 predicted proteins | sample MGYA00241810_ERZ501911 | MGnify/ENA primary metagenome ERZ501911 (study PRJEB25962, sample SAMEA2042304) | human gut metagenome | biome: human gut; feature: human-associated habitat; material: faeces... | reverse complement strand
TCATCTTCATTTGAGAAAACATGTTTTTCCGGATGATAAAATTTCTCTTCCATCTGCTGTTCCAGCTGCTCAAGGATTTCCGGCAGACACTCACAACCTTCAAATTTACGGCTGACTGCCAGATAAAAACTGTCTCTGTATTTTCGTTTCATAAAATTATAAAGATGATTTGCCACCAGCTGATAATCGCAATATACGTCCTGAAAAAGGAGAAGCGACTGTCTTGCACTCAAATTCAGATAAAAGCATACTCTTCTCAACTCTTTCTGAATTTCCTCTTCCAGAGTCTCTTCAGCCGTATCAAAAAAAGCTACATCTGATTCGATCAGAATTCCACAGTGCCATCCGTTCCATTTATCCATGTCAATCATTTCTTTTGCTTTTTCCAGAGTTTCTGCTTTACCAGAGTACAGATAATTCTGAAGAAAATACTGCTGCAGGAAATTTTTTTCTTTCATCTCGCGGCTTTCTTTTTTCTTTCGTCGCTCGATTTCTTTCTCCGCCTTCTGGATCACCTTATGGAAATCATCCGGATTTACCGGTTTCAGGATATATTCTGTCACACCATATCGGATTGCTTCCTGTGCAAATGCATATCCCTGCTCCGGTCCGTATCCTTTGAATGTCTCAGATACCGCCTGAGAATCTACTGCTTCATGAAGTGCCTCGATCACACTCTTTGTGAGCGGAAGCGTTACATCACCGATTCCGAGACGGATGATCTCCTTTTCCGGGTGTGCTTCCTGATACGCAGCCACCTTGTGGGCAATGTCCACGAACAGGTAGCTGGCCTTCAGTTCGTTGTAATGCTTGTTCATCTTCATGATACTTTCCCTCGCTTCTTTTATTGGTGCAACCCTCTCAGTCATCTCGCATTCGCTCGATGCCAGCTCCCCCGAAGGGAGAGCTGGCGCCGTCAGGCGAGTGAGGGGGTTCTTATTTACACTTCGGTCGTGCCCTCGCACACGGTCTCGGCAGCGCCGGTCATCAGCAGCTGCTTGCCGGGCAGCACCCGGATGGTCAGCTCACCGCCGCGCAGCTGCACATGGATGTCCTCTCCGGCTGGGCAGACGCCCAGCTCGGTCAGGGCTGCCACAGTGGCACAGGTGCCGGTACCGCAGGCCCATGTCTCGCCGCTGCCGCGCTCCCACACGCGCATCTTCAGGTGGGTGGCATCCACCACCTGCACAAACTCGGTGTTGATGCGCTCCGGGAAGTTTTCGTGGTGCTCAAAGCCCGGGCCGATCTGCTCCAGCTTCAGGCTGTCCACATCCGGCACAATGGTCACGCAGTGGGGGTTGCCCACGCTGATGCAGGTCACCCGCCACAGGTTCTCTTCCACCTGAAGGGGCAGATCCACCAGTGGCCCTTCGCCCATGTTCACGGCAGGCAGCGCCGCCGCCATGGCGGTGTAAGCGCCCATCTCTACCTGCCACAGCCCTTCGCCCATGCGGGAAACGGTCTTTAAACCGCTGAGGGTGTCGATGGCAAGCTTCGGCTTTGCCATGCCGTGGGTGTACAGCCACTCGGCCACGCAACGGATGCCGTTGCCGCACATCTTGCCCTCGCTGCCGTCCGCATTGAAGATGCGCATCATGGCGTCTGCCCCGGCTGTGACCGGTGCGCAGATGCAGATGATGCCGTCCGCGCCGATGGAAAAGTGCCGCCGGGACAAGCGCTCTGAAAGCGCAGCGATCTGTTCCGGCACACCGGAGGTGCGGCAGTCCAGATAAATATAATCGTTGGCGCAGCCCTGCATTTTGGTGAATGAAAGCTTCATGCTTATCGCTCCTTATAAAAGGGACTGGTCAGTCCCTGTAAACTCATTACTTTATAATGATAAAAAAACCGGCACGAGATGTCAAGGGAAAAAGCAGCTTTCAGACAATTTTCTTCAGTTGCTGCAAAACAGGGCTTGACAATACGCACTGCATGGGATATAAAAAAAGAGAGCGCTTTGTACAGCAGGCAAGGCTGTGCCGGATACCGGAGGCTTTTTCCGGGGCACGGCGGGCTGTACGCGTATGCAATACAACTGCAAAAAGGAGACCACAGGAATGGATACTTTTGAAAAAATCCGTGCATTGCTGGCTGAGCAGCTGGACGTTGACCCGGCAAAGATCACGCTGGAAAGCGATATCATGAGCGATTTCGAGGCTGACAGTCTGGATATTGTAGACATGGTGATGACGCTGGAAGACGAGTTCGGCATCGAGGTGCCGGACGACGCCATCGAGTCCCTGCGCACCGTAGGCGATGTGGTAAACTTTGTGGACAGCCACGCGCAGAACTGATTTTTTTAGGCAAAAGCCCCGCCTTTGCAGTGCGGCACACGGCCGTGCAGGCAGACGGGGCTTTATTATGGTTCGTGCGGAACGTAAAGCGTTTGGCGCACGGCCTTGGGAGGATATAACAAAATGGCAAAAGACAACAAGAAGCTCGTGCAGGCGATCACCAGTCAGGAAGAAAACTTTGCACAGTGGTACACCGACATCTGCGTAAAAGCAGAGCTGGTGGAGTACTCCAGTGTGAAGGGCTTTATCATCCTGCGCCCCTATGGTCAGGCCATCTGGGAACTGATCCAGAAGGATCTGGACGCCCGGTTCAAGGCTACCGGCCATGAGAACGTGGCTATGCCGGTGCTGATCCCGGAGAGCCTGCTGCAGAAGGAAGGCGAGCTCGTCAATGGCTTCGCGCCGGAGGTGGCGTGGGTCACGATGGGCGGCTCCGACAAGCTGGAGGAGCGTCTGGCAGTACGTCCCACCAGTGAGACCATGTTCTGCGATCACTGGTCCCGCGTGCTGCACAGCTACCGCGAGCTTCCCATGAAGTACAACCAGTGGTGCAGCGTGGTGCGCTGGGAAAAGACCACCCGTCCCTTCCTGCGCAGCCGCGAGTTCTGGTGGCAGGAGGGTCACACCATCCATGAGACCGCTGCCGAGGCCGAGGCTGAGACCCAGCAGCAGCTGAACTGCTATGCAGACACCTGCGAGCAGGATCTGGCGATCCCCGTGGTGAAGGGCCGCAAGACCGACAAGGAAAAGTTTGCCGGTGCCGAGGCCACCTACACCATCGAAGCCATGATGAAGGACGGCAAGGCTTTGCAGAGCGGCACCAGCCACTACTTTGGCGACAAGTTCAGCAAGGCTTACGATGTCACCTTTACCGGCCGCGACAACCAGCTGCATCATCCGTTCCAGACCAGCTGGGGCGTTTCCACCCGTCTGGTGGGTGCTATCATCATGACCCACGGCGATGACGACGGCCTGATCCTGCCCCCGGCCATTGCCCCCATTCAGGTGGTGGTGGTGCCCATTGCCGCCCACAAACCCGGCGTCTCCGAAAAGGCTGCCGAGCTGGCCGAGAAGATCAGCAAGTACGCCCGCGTGAAGCTGGACGACAGCGACAACGCTCCAGGCTGGAAGTTTGCCCAGTGGGAGATGAAGGGCGTGCCCCTGCGCCTTGAGATCGGTCCCAAGGATCTGGAAAAGAACCAGTGCGTTCTGGTGCGCCGCGACACCCGCGAGAAGATCTTTGTAAGCTTGGACGAGCTGGAGACCGCCATTCCCGCCCAGCTGGAGGCTCTGCGCAAGGATCTGTACCAGCGTGCGCTGGAAAACCGCGAAAAGCGCACCTGGGCTGCCACCACCATGGACGAGGTGAAGGAGCTGGCAAAGGCCAACACCGGCTACATCAAGACCATGTGGTGCGGCGATCTGGCCTGTGAGATGAAGATGAAGGAAGAGGCCGGACTTTCCAGCCGTTGTATGCCCTTTGAGCAGGAGCAGCTCAGCGATGTGTGCCCCTGCTGCGGCAAGCCCGCCAAGGCCATGGTCTACTGGGGCGTTGCTTACTAAGCAACCGCTTCTCTGAGCCTTTGCGCGGGACGATCTGAAATGGCCGCCGCGTGCGCTTTGGCCATCTTCAGTGGAAAGAATATTTTATAGTTCGGGACAGCGGAACGCCTGCGGGCGTTCCGCTGTTCCCTTTTTACAGGAGGGGTCACAGAGGGAAACAGCTGTCCTATTGCTGACAACCTGCACATTCTCTGCTGTGGCACTCTCAGCAAAAAAGAACCGTCACCCTGGCCGGTGACGGTTCTTAGTCTTTAAGAGCTTACATCAAAAGGGCTGACCGCTTGTCGCAGTGCCTTTTCTATTTACAATATACCCACTTTTGAGGTTTCTGTCAAGAGCACGCAGCTTCGTTTCTGCGTGCTTTTTTCTTACCGGTCAAAGGTGGTGCTGAGGGTGGTCTGCCAGCTTTCGCCGGGGGCAAGGCAGGCGGCTGCGGCGCGCTGCTCCCAGTCCTGCGGGTCGGTGGCAGCGGCGGGCAGGCTATGCCACGGCTCAATGCACACAAAGCGCACCGGCTTTGCGGGAGCCGACCAGATGAGCGAATAGGGGTAGCCCTCCACCCGGCAGGTGATATTGCGGCCGGTGTCCTTTTCGCAGATGCCAATGGTGCCAGTGCGCAGGCCTGCCATGCAGAAGCTGTCGTTGGCAAACAGGTCATCGGTCAGCTGGATCGCCTGCTGGTTCTTCCACTGGTAATAGCTCTTGCCGCTCAGCAAGCCGTTGGGGCTGGCATCGAGGATGACCGGGCTTTCCGGCCGGTCAAAACGGAATTCGTAGTCGGTGGTGGTGTGCTTGGCGTCGAACGGCACATTGAACGCCGGGTGGAAGCCGATGCCGAAGCGCAACTCCTCGGTGCCGGGGTTCGTCACCTGCAGGGTATGGTGCACGGTCTTGCCCTCCAGTCGGAAGGTGCTGGTGAGTACAAAATCATAGGGGAAGCGCTCTGCCTTGATGGCATCGTCCGCCCGCAGCTCCAGCTGGATGGTATCCCCTTCTGCCCGCAGCAGGGTGTGCTCCAGATCCCGGGCAAAGCCGTGCTGACCGCCCTTCCATGTTTTGCCCTTGGCAGTAAAGGTGCCGTCCACCAGCTTGCCCGTCCACGGGAACAGGATGGGTGCATGGCGCTTCCAGATGGCAGGGTCGGCCTGCCAGAGCAGCTCTTCGCCTGCGGCATTCTTCAGGCTGACGGCCTCTGCACCGTGGGTGTCCACGGTCAGGGTCAGGAATTCGTTGTGAATGGTTGCCTGCATTTTCAGTGTCTCCTTTGTCCTTCTTATTTTCCGGGGTCTGCTGTTTCCAGTATACTCCCCCGTGTGCCAAAAATAAAGCCCCTTCCCATGCTTGCACAAATCGTCACTGGGCAAAAGGCTTCCCCCGACCGGGGGAAGCCTTTATTCGGAAGCACGATTTCCATGCTCTGCTTGCTTCAGCAGGGCTGCGCCAGCGGCAGGGTGACGGCAAAGGTAGTGCCGTTTTCGCTGCTGCTCTCCACGGTCACGCTGCCGCCGTGCAGCACGGCGATCTCCCGCACAAGGGCAAGCCCAAGCCCCACGCCGCCCATCTCCCGGCTGCGGGACTTATCCACCCGGAAAAAGGGCTGGAAAATGCTGTCCCGGCAGTCTGCGGGGATGCCCGGGCCGGTATCTGCAACGCGCAGCACAGCGGCCTGCTTTTCCTGCCGCAGGGTGACGCGCACTGCCCCGCCGGGACGGTTATACTTGATGCCGTTTTCCACCAGATTGAACACCAGCCGGTAGATCAGCGCATCACTGCCCACCATGCCCAGCTCCGCGCAGTCCTGCTGCAAGGAGATGTTGTTTTTCTGGGCAAGGGTTGTCAGGTCAGTCAAAATCTCCTCAACCAGCGGTGCAAGGGCAACGTGGTCGGTGCGGGAGACCGATTGCAGATTGCTCATTTCCAGCAAAGTGCGCACAAGGGCGGTCAGGCGGTCCAGCTGCTCCCGCAGGGAGCTGACCAGCCCGGCGGTCTCGGCATCCATGGCTGGGTGCTCCTCTGCAAACAGCTCCAGCTTCGTCTGCAAAATAGCCAGCGGAGTGCGCAACTCGTGGGCGGCGTTACCCGCAAACTGCCGCTGCAATTCAAAAGACTGTGCCAGACCATCCAGCATCCGGTTCACCGACCGGCTCAGCTGCCCGAATTCCTGCACGGTATCTTCGTCCAGACGGACGGTGGCGATGCTGTCCTGATCGACCCGCTGCGCCTGCTGCGCAAGCTGCTGCAAAGGCTTCAGCGCTCTGCCGCTGACAAAATAAGCGATGGCTGCGCTGAGGATGGTGACCACGGCAGTGATACACCAGCCCTTGCGGCCAAAAACCACCTTTGCATCGTAGACTTCCTGTGAAAAATGCGCCAGCAGGCTGGACATTTCCTCCTGCGGGATCTCGATGGTCAACGAATCCGCACTGCCGGGCTGATACTGCATCATAAAGCCGTTGAGGGCATCCATGCCGGTAACGCCGGTGCGATACAAAAGCAGATTCATGCACACGCAGGCGCAGGCGATGAGCAGCGCCGTCAGCAGGGTGATGCGCCATTGCAGGGATAAACGCTTCATTGTGCCTCGCCTCCGATCTCGTAGCCTTCCCCGATGCGGTTGCGGATGGGGTCGTAGCCCAGCGCCGCCCGCAGCTTTTTGCGCAGGGCAGAGATATGTACCCGGATGGAGTTGCTGAAGCTGTCCACGCTGCCGTCCCAGACGTGCTCAATCAGCTCTTCCTGACTGACCGGGCGTCCCTGATGCAGCAGCAAATATTCCAGTACGCCGCTCTCCTTCCGCGTCAGCGCAAGGGTCTGGCTATCCACCGTGGCAACGCGGCTGCGGGTGTTGAAGCTCAGCCGCCCGCAGCACAGGCAGACATCCTGCTGGATGAACTTGCGCCGGGTCAGGCTGCGCACCCGGGCCTCCAGCTCTGCAAGATGGAAGGGCTTGGAAAGATAATCGTTTGCCCCGGCATCCAGCCCCTCCACCTTATCCGCGATCTCGCTGCGCGCCGATAAGATCAGCACACAGGTCTCAAGGTCGTGCTGCCGTAAGCTGCGCAGCACCTGCATCCCGTCCACCTTGGGCAGGTTGAGGTCCAGCAGTACAAGGTCGTACCGCTCTGCCGCCAGTGCTTCCAGCGCGGCTTCGCCATCTGCACAGGCATCCACCTCGTACCCGGACAGCCGCAGCTTCCGGGCAATGTCCTCCCGCAGGGAGTGCTCGTCCTCTACCACCAAAAGACGCATCTTGTGTTCCACCCTTCCCATAAAAATTGCGTTTTTTTCATTATAACAGATTATAGCAGACGGTGTTAAGATTCGTGTTAAGATTTTCTTAGCAGAAATTTTATCCCGCATGGTGTATACTGGTGCCATCAAACAACAGGAGGCTATGATGTTCATGACAAAAAAACAGGCGCAGCTGCTTTTGCTTGCCGCCGGGGTGCTGATGCTGCTGTTCGGCGTGTGGCGGGGCGAGGCAGACACCGTATTTTCAAAGGCCATCCGGCTGTGTATGGAGTGTGTAGGCATTGGATAAGAAAAAATTAAATCCCCTTGCTCGCTTCCGGGGCTTTATACAGGCCGGGGCGACCCTTTTAACCAACCTCCACCTGCCCAACTTTGCCAAAGGGACACTGTATCAGGGCAGTGGCAAATACGTCTGCGTACCGGGGCTGAACTGCTATTCCTGCCCGGGCGCTGCCGGTGCCTGCCCGGTGGGAGCGTTTCAAGCGGTGATAGGCTCCTCCAAATTCCGCTTTTCCTACTACATCACCGGCATCCTGATTCTCTTCGGGGTGCTGCTGGGGCGGTTCATCTGCGGTTTCCTCTGCCCGTTCGGGTGGTTTCAAGAGCTTTTGCACAAGATTCCCTCCCCCAAGCTTTCCACCAAGAAGCTGAAGCCGCTGCGCTATTTAAAGTATGCTGTGCTCCTGGTCATGGTGGTGCTGCTGCCATTGCTGGCGGTCAACGAGCTGGGCATGGGCGACCCGTTCTTCTGCAAGTATCTCTGCCCGCAGGGCGTGCTGGAAGGTGCCATTCCCCTCTCCCTGACAAATGCGGGTATCCGCGCCGCGCTGGGCAAGCTGTTTACATGGAAGGCCTGCATTCTGTTGGCAGTCATTGTGGGCAGCGTGGTGTTCTACCGCCCCTTCTGCAAGTGGCTGTGCCCGCTGGGCGCGTTCTATGCACTGCTGAATAAAGTCTCGCTGTTCCAGATGCGTGTAGACACCCACAAATGCGTCTCCTGCGGCGCCTGTGCAAAGGCTTGCAAGATGGACGTAGACATTACCAAGACCCCCAACCACGCCGAATGTATCCGCTGCGGGATGTGCATGAAAGCCTGCCCTACGGACGCCATCCAGTATAAATTCGGGCTGGGAGACAAATCAAACACTGAAACGACAAAGGAGTAAAACCATGAAGCTTAACCGTGTAACCGCACTTTTTCTTGGCCTTGTGCTGGCCTTCAGCCTTGCCGCCTGCGGGCAGGGCGCATCCTCTGCCTCTACTGCATCTTCTTCCGCTTCCTCTGCGGCAGCGGAAGGCAAGACCGAGGAGCAGCTGCTGGCCGATGAAAACGAGATCCTTTCCGCAAACGATGCCCTGTGGGAGAAGGTGTTCTCCTCCATGGACAAAAACGTGACTGAGACCACCCTCAGCACGAACTACGGCGATTTTCTGCTGAGTGCCGTGGAAAAGGCAAAAGATCAGTTCTCGGATGAGGAGTACAAGACCCTGACCGCCGATGCAGAAAAGATCCGTGCCATTGAGGAACAAATTGCTGCTCTTGCCCCTGCGGACGCGGCTGCTTCCAGTGCCGCCGCACAGGGCACTGCTTTCCCCCAGTTTGAGGGCAGCGATTTAGAGGGCAACCCGGTGGACAACAGCCTGTTTGCGGGCAACGCCTTTACGGTGGTGAACTTCTGGTTCAACGGCTGCAAGCCCTGTGTAGAGGATCTGGACGACCTGAACGCCCTGAATGAAAAGGTCAAGGCACAGGGCGGCGAGGTGGTCGGCATCAACACCGAGACGCTGGACGGCAACCAGCAGGGCATTGATGCCGCCAAAAAACTGCTGGAGACAACGGGCGCAAGCTACCGCAACATCTACTTTGCCTCCGGCAGCGAGGCCGGCAAGTTTGCACTGAACATCATGGCCTTCCCCACCACCTACGTCTTTGACCGGGACGGCAATGTTGTAGGCCAGCCCCTGCTGGGCGGCATTGACAAGGAAGAAAACCTTGCCGCCCTGCAAAAAAATATTGACGCCGCCCTTGCCAAGGACAGCGCCAAATAAGCTATTCTCCCCTGCCGCCTACGGGCGGCTTTTTTTGTTTGCTGCGGGCATTGCCATGCACGCCCGGGCACCGGACGGAATACGCTGGGGCAGAAGCATACTTTTACCAGCAAAGGAGCGTATCTCCATGAAAAACACCGGAACTCTCCGCATCCAGACCTTTGCGGCACGCCAGTCTGCCCCCGTGGAGGGGGTGACCGTTGCGGTGCAGGGGGACGGCTTTACCCTGCACCGCATCACCGATGCCACCGGCAGCGCCGCCGATATTCCCGTTGAAGCCCCCGCCTGCACCCTGTCGCTGGACGAGGACAACACCACTCGCCCCTACGCCATTGTCAGCCTGACCGCCGCAAAGCCCGGCTACCGCACCGTGCGCATTGAGGGCATCCAGATCTTTGCCGGGCAGGTAACGCTGGCGCAGCCCCAGATGCTTCCTGTTACCGAGGAAGACCGGGATATCCCGGACGCACCCATCGTCATCCCGCCGCACGCCCTGTTTGCCGGCAGCGGCGGCAGCGGCCCGCAGCCGCGGGAAAACTGCACACCCCGGGTACTGGATCAGGTCGTCATTCCCAAAAATATCACGGTGCATCTGGGCAAACCGGCAGCTTCCGCCCGCAACGTGACCGTCTCCTTCCGGGATTATATTGCCAACGTAGCCTCCAGCGAGGTGTATCCCACCTGGCCGGAGCAGGCACTGCGGGCGAACATCCACTGCCAGATCTCGTTGGCGCTGAACCGCATCTACACCGAGTGGTACCCCAGCAAGGGCTACACCTTCAACATCACCAACTCCACCAGCTACGACCAGTACTACGTCCACGGACGCACGGTGTTTGAGGTGATGGTGCGCATTACGGACGATATCTTTAACACCTATCTGCGCAAGCGTGGCACGGTGAACCCCTATTATTCCGAGTACTGCGACGGCAAGTCGGTCACCTGCCCCGGGCTCAAGCAGTGGGGCACGGTTACGCTGGCCAACAACGGACGCAGCGCCTTGCAGATCTTGCGCTACTACTACGGCAGCAGCATCGAGATCGTGCGCACCAAAAATATCCGCTCTATCCCGCAAAGCTACCCCGGCACGCCGCTGCGGCAGGGCAGCCGCGGCACGGCGGTATTCACCCTGCAAAGGCAGCTGAACCGCATCGCCAAGGACTATCCCTTCCTTGGCAAACTGACGGTAGACGGCGTATTCGGCAGCCGGATGGCCGCAACGGTGCGGGCGTTCCAGAAGCAGTTCAACCTGACCGCCGACGGCGTAGTGGGGCGGCAGACATGGTACAAGATCAGCTACATCTATGTATCGGTAAAGGACCTCGCCGAGCTGACCAGCGAGGGCGAGACTTCCACCGGCACCCTGTCCAACGGCACATGGAACGGCACGGTGCTGAGCACCGGTGCTTCCGGCAGCGCGGTGGAGCAGGTACAGTTCTGGCTGAACACGCTGGCGCAGTACGACAGCGCCATTCCATCCGTAAAAGTGGACGGCGTATTCGGCACCGCCACCGCCAATGCGGTACGCGCCTTCCAACGCAAATACGGCCTTACAGTGGACGGCATAGTGGGCCAGACCACTTGGAAAGAACTGTACGACGAGTTTTTGAGCATCCAGTCCGACAATGGCACCCCCAACGCCTACCCCGGCACGCCGCTGCGGGAGGGTTCCTCCGGGCAGAATGTGAGGCTGGTGCAGTTCTGGCTGAAGATTGCCCGCACCGTGTACACGAGCCTTGAAAGCGTGACTGTGGACGGAAAATTCGGCGCGGGCACGGCGGCAGCTGTTCGGCGTTTTCAGCGGTACTTCGGGCTGACAGCAGACGGCGTGGTGGGGCGCACCACATGGCAAAAGCTGTACGAGGTGTACAACGATATCGCCAACCGGCTGCTCTCCTCTTCCCTGCGCCCCGGCGAGTACCCGGGCGTGCTGCGCAGCGGCTCCACCGGCACGCCGGTGCGGGAACTTCAGTTTTACCTCTACCTCATGAGCGCCTACGAGAGCAGCATCCCGCCGGTAAGCATTGACGGCAAGTTCGGCGCGGATACCGAGCGGGCGGTGCGGGCGTACCAGCGGTTTGCGGGGCTTACCGTGGACGGCGTGGTAGGGCGCACCACATGGAATTCCCTCTATGGCCGCGCCAGCCAACTGCGCAGTTCCGGGCCGGTGGTCACGCTGAAGCGTCTGCCCTACCCCGGCACCCCGCTCACGGTCGGCAGCAGCGGCAGTGCCGTGCTGTACTACACTCTCCTGCTGCAGCGCATCGCCTATTATTTTTCCAGTG
>ENA-OPTB01002523-OPTB01002523.1-human-gut-metagenome-genome-assembly--contig:-NODE-2523-length-11477-cov-8.397479_pt1 | contig 11477 bp, 8 predicted proteins | sample MGYA00241810_ERZ501911 | MGnify/ENA primary metagenome ERZ501911 (study PRJEB25962, sample SAMEA2042304) | human gut metagenome | biome: human gut; feature: human-associated habitat; material: faeces... | reverse complement strand
CTGCTGCCGACAGCCTCGAGGATGGCGCCAACGTTCTTGCAGCTCTGCTCAGCCTGAGCAGCGATGCCCTCGCCGATGGAGCCGTCAGCGGGGTTCACCGGGATCTGACCGGAGGTAATGACCAGGTTGCCGACCACAAAACCCTGAGAGTAGGGGCCGATTGCGCCGGGAGCTTTTTCCGTGTTGATAACTTTCATGATGCTTCTCCTTTTTTCTTCTTTCTGATCGTTCGGGAGCTGTCTGCCGCGGACAACGCCGCCGCAACTTGTCACCCCCTATAACAAGTAGTCTACACCTCCGCGCCCCGCATGTCAACGGTTTTGGGGGATTCCGCGCCGCGCTGGCAATTCAACTTTTGAATGCAACAGCAACATTGTTGAATTGCATATCGCAGAGATGCCGTCTTGATGTTGCGCTAATTTCTTGACTTGCGATCGAAATGAAGTCCGCTAAAAAACAACCTCCTTTCTGACACGGTGATCGTCGGAAGGGAGGTTGCCTTTTAAGGAGAATGATATGATGAAGAAAAAAGAAGAAAGAAAATAGCAAGTAGATTTTAGTGGAAGATTATCCCATCAGTGCAGTCCATGCGCTTGAGATCAGGAAAATCAGGATAAGCGAGGGCAGCAGGTTCAGAACCTTCATATCCTTTTTGATACCGGCCAGGCTGAGACCGGCACAAAGGGTAATGATACCGCCCGTTGCGGAAAAGTCTGCAATGATATCTGGCGTAATAAAGGACTGCACTGCACCGGATACCAAAAACAGTGCGCCGTAGATGATGGCCTGCGGAATGCAGAGCACCGGAACGATTTTGCCGAGGATAGAACCGAAGATACAGGCAGTGACAAAATCCAGAATGGATTTCGTGATGAGGATGCTTCCATCACCGGGCAGACCCTCATTCAATGCACCGTACCAGCCTGTGCCGCCGCAGCAGAACAGGATCACAACTGCACTGACCTGAGCAAGAAACTGCTCATCTGCGGCTGCGCCGTTCATCAGCTTATGCACTACTCCGGTCACAAGCTTTCGGATGCGGTCATCCAGCATCACCAGCTCGCCCAGAATACTGCCGATCACCAATGTCAGAACAACAGCCGAAAGGTTCTTTACTTTCAAGATCAGAACGATGCCCATTGCAATGGCTGCGATTCCAAGGGTATTGTTCAGAGCCTTTTTCAGAGAATCCGGCAGACGAGTTCCAAGTACAACACCCAGAACTGCGCCAAGACAGGTAATCAAAACATCCGTTGTAATTCCTATGGGCATAGTTACTGTAATGTGCCTCCTTTTTTATGTATTAGAGCGGATAGATCGTCATGACCCAGAGGATATTTGCAACGGACAGCAAAATTGCAGGCAGGATAGACTGCTTCATGTTGCTCTTCATATCATAGCCGCCGATGCCCATAACCATAGGAACGGTAGGCGTTGCCATCGGGGTCATGAAAGCGGTGCAGCAGGCAGAGGCGACCAGCAGCAGAGGGCCGGTGCAGTCTGCGCCCATGCTCTTGCAGGCCAGAATCGCGATGGGAGCAAAAATCGCCATAACGGTACGGTTCTGCATGATCTGGGTCAGGAAGAAGGGGATCAGATAGAACAGTGCACCGATGAGGTAGGGATTGCCAAGGCTGGATGCCGTACTTGCGATAGCGTTGCCGATCAGGTCACCTGCACCGGTGTTTGCCAGCGCGGAACCCATGCACAGACCGCCAGCGACCATCAGGGTCAGATCGATCGGCATGGAAGCGCAAGCTTCCTTAGAAGACAGAACGCCGGTAGCAACGGTTGCAACGGCACCGATAAAGGAAATTTCCCAGGCAGCCAGATTCGGACCGCCGATCGCAGCCAGCACATTGTTCAGCGGAGTATTGAAGATCAGGCAGAGAGAAACGAGGCAGAAAATTGCGATCGCGGAGATCTCCTGCGGCCGTTTCAGCGGCTCATGATGTGCAACGCGCTTGGAAAGTTCAGAGCTGTCCTTGCTTGCAACGATGGGCTTCTCAGGGGCAAAACGGAAACCAACAAAAGTGGTGTAAAGAATCAGGACCAGCAGGCTCATGCCACGGCCTTTGAACAGATCCATTGCCTCCATGGTGTACTGCTCGTAACCATTCGCTGCAATGTAGCCGTTCAGCTCAGCCAGCATTGCCAGAGAACCGCCGACCGGGATAATTGCACAGGCTGCGATACTGACAAGGCCGACGCTGAAGATGGTCTTGCTGATGCTGATGTTCATTTCTTCACAGGTTGCGGTAACGATCGGAGCCACAATGCAATAAGACCCTTGATACATCTGGCTTATACTGGATGGAGAGATAGCGTGTTATTTTTCACTCAGCTGTGGCTATGGTATCATTTAAAAAAACAGCCCCATCCTCCGAGAGAAAAACGGAAGACAGGGCTGATTCTTTAAGGAGAAATACTGTTTAGAGATTGCGTGGCAAGCGAAACAAAGTGTGAGGCAGACAATTAGGTAGGAGGTTTGGGTTTAGGTATCATTAGAAGGGATCAAAAGCAAGCAGGAAGTTACTTTACCGCGATGGCTTCAATCTCACACAGCACGTTCTTGGGGAGAGCTTTTACAGCAACACAACTGCGGGCGGGCTTGGACGTAAAATAATTCGCATAAATCTCGTTGAAAGCTGCAAAATCACCCATATCTGCGAGGAAGCATGTCGTCTTGAGTACCTTGGTAAAATCGGCACCCACTGCTTCGAGGATGGCACCAACATTCTTGCAGCTCTGCTCAGCCTGTGCAGCAATGCCTTCCGGCACTGTGCCATCTGCAGGGTTTACCGGAATCTGACCGGAAGTAATAACAAAGCCATTGGCTTCATAAGCCTGAGAATAGGGGCCAATGGCACCGGGTGCATTCTTGGTATCAATCACATTCATGAGTAAAAGCCTCCGATCAAAAGAGTTAATCGATGGGGTAGAACACACAGCCCAGCCCCACGGTGACGATCAGGCCTGCAAAAGAGAGCAGAGCCGTCAGGATGAAAATATAGCGGTACCATTCTTTTGCACTGAATCTACAGGTATCGGAAATGGTGATAAGGATTCCGTTGTGGGACAGGCAGTTGTATCCAGCCGTTGCAATGGCTACGACCACGTGGTGCAAAATTTCCGGCTGTACCTGTCTGTTTAGTGTTTGTTGTGGGCATTGATGGTATCCCGCATCCGCTCCAGACCGATCTTAAGAATGGAGCGCGGCATTGCCAAATTCAGGCGGATATAACCCGCTGCATTGCCCACGAAGAGGCTGTTGCCGCCTTCCAGCAGAACGCCTGCCTTATTGGCAAAGAAGTCCGGCAGATCTTCCACATCAGGCAGGCACTTGGACAGATCCACCCAAGCCAAATAAGTAGCCTCCGGGATGTACATGACAGCATCCGGCAGGTTCTTGTCAAAGAAATCCTTTACAAATGCAAAGTTTGCATCCAGATACTGTTTCAGTTCTTCATGCCATGCGCCGCCTTTGTCGTAAGCCGCCTTGGCAGCGGTCAGAGACATGGGGTTGACCATGCCGAACAGCTTATCGCGTTCTTTGAAGCGCTCCCGGAGAACCGGATCGCGGATGATGATATTGGAGAAAGCCAGTCCCGCCAGATTGAATGTCTTGGAGGGAGCCATGCAGGTGATGAGCTTGGGGTAATCTGTCATGACTTTTGCCATAGGGATGTGCTTTCTGCCGCAGCGGATCAGGTCGCAGTGGATCTCATCGGAGACAATCCAGAGGTTGTACTTTTCCACAATGGCTGCAATACGGCGCAGCTCCTCTTCCGTCCACATCCGGCCCGTGGGGTTCTGGGGGTTGCACCAGAACACCATCTTGCACTGGGGATTTGCGCACTGCTGCTCAAAGTTCTCATAGTCCAGCTCAAAGGTGCCGTCGGGCTTCTTTTTCAGGGGAGACTGCAGCACGTCCACTCCAGCATACTCCGCAGAGTGGAGAAAATAGCCGTAGGCCGGAGTGTTCATCAACACCTTCTCATCCTTGTTGCAGAGTGTTTCCGTCAACTGATACAGTGCCGGAATGATGCCCGGGGTAAAGCAGAGTTCTTCTTCCGGGAAACTCCAGTCATAGTGTTCCTTGCACCACTTGCTGAACGAGTTGTAATAATCGTGGGTATACACGCCCGTGTACCCGAAGATGCGGCGGTCAATGCGCTTGCGCAGCTCATCCAGGATTTCCGGGGCAACACCAAATTCCATGTCTGCCACCCACATGCGGACAAACTCATCATCCTTGTAAGGGAAGACCTTTTCCGGGCCTGCGTGGAAGATATAGCCACGGAAACCATCAGTGTTCAGGGCGTTCGTGCCTTTACGATCAATAATTTCATCAAAGTTATACATCAGAATGCCTCCATACTAGTATAATCTTTTTATTTTACACAATTTATCGTACAATCAATCTTCTGCCTTCAGCGCAGCTTCCTCAATTTCAGCACGGCGCTGCTCCAGCACCTTGGTATCCACAGATCTTGTCTTCAGGGCAACTGCAGAGAAGACGATCGGAATAATAACGACACAGGCAGCCACGACCATATCACGGGCCGTCAGATCTTTGAACAGAGTCACAGCGATAACCAGAGCACAAACACCGCCCAGAATGCTGCACATGTTGTACAGCCACAGCGGGAATCGCACTGCACGCTTTTCAAACTGCTCGGGGTACTTCTTGGGGATGGTCATGCAGGCCACATTCAGATAGGCGTTGATGAGCATGGTGGGGATCATCAGCATGGTGATGGCATTGTCCACGCTCATGTCGGTCAGGATAGGGATCAGCGCCACGATGTACACCAGCAGGAAGCAGAAGTAGGGGTATCCATCCTTGCTCTTTTTACGGAATGCTGCCGGAAACCAGCCATCATCCGCCATGTGAGACAGCGGCTCACGAATCATTGCAAGAACAGCGAGGCACGAAGAGATAATAGCACCGCCGCCGATGACAAAGAACGCAAAGAACGCATGGTTGGGCATGATTGCACTGGCCGTCACGCTCAGATTCTGACCCGCGATCTGTTCATAAGGCAACACGCCCGCAGCAACGTAGGACATCAGACCATAGACGATGGAGACGACCACGCAGGTGACAATGATGCCCATGGGGATCGTTCGCTTGGGGTTCTTGGTAATAGGCACCACACCCACAGGCCCCATAGTCGTGCCCTGGCAGGCCCAGCCCATAATAGCAATGGCGCTGAGGATGCCTGCAAAGCCACTGTGACAGAAGCCACCATCATAAGAAGCACTGAAGAAATTCTCTATATTGACATGGGAGAAACCGACCACCACAAACAGCACCAGTGCACCCACCAGAAGGATGGTTGCAATGTTCTGGAACAATGTGACCACACGGTTTCCCTTGATAGTCAGCAAGAAAAAGAGCGTCAGCAAAATTGCACTGCTGAGTTGTCTGTGTTCTGCTAGCGCAGGCCATAAGCTGCTTAAATAACTTGTAAGGGAAAGTGCATAGCCTGTAAATCCAAAGGCCCATATTACATTGGACCAGCCGCCGTATCCTGTCAGCAATGGAGGCAACAGCATTCCTTTCATGCTGTAATCACCGCCCTCGATGATAAAGACGCCAGACATAGCCAGATTATACCAGTAGGCCAGTAACATATAGAAAACGCAGATAATCGTTATGGGCAAAATGGAACGTCCTGTTTTCGCAATGGCCGAACCCAGCGTGACAAAAATACCGGAACCGACCGCACCGCCAACACCAAGTCCCACAATGTTCCACAAGCCGATCTTTTTGGTGGATTCCTTGTTCATTGTGTTTCTCCTTTAATAAAAAATCAAACGTATCTTTGCATTTAACCTGCTGCGCAGCTCGGTTTTCTTGGTTTAAATTATACAAATTCTTTCCTGTCTGTCAAAGTCACTGATTGTTCTTGTGACGAGCATTTTGTTATCAAAGTGCTCATCACAAGAACAATCTTGCGCGTTATTGTCTTCGTTTTTTAATCTTCAAAATTTGAGGCCCAATTTGATGATTTTTGCTATTTTGACGAACGGGATTGTGTACCAGCATTTATCCAACCTGCGTTTCCTACTCGTTCTGATCATATTGAAATTGACATTCTCATCCAAATCCAGTAAACTTCCCTATAAGAAAGTTTCTGTTTTCCATCTTTACCGGGAGGGAAGTCTATGTCTAGAATCGATGTTGAAGTGGGAAGCAAGATTCGCCAGATACGGCAGAGTCGGAGAATGACGCAGGACGAGCTAGCTACGGCCATCCACAAAAGCCGAGCCACCCTTTCCAAATATGAGAGCGGTGATATCTCCATTGATCTGAACACTCTCTATGACCTCTCCGATGCATTTGGCATCCACCCCGAGCAACTGCTTTATCTCCGTACCATAGAAACCAGTACTGCACAGCCTGAACTTCAGCCCGCATTTTTTAAGGGCCTTACCCGTTTTTACGGTTATTGTTACGATGGACGGGATAGCAAGTTAAACCGTTCTGTTTTCGACGTCTTTTCTCAGACTGACGTCGGCCAATACCGCATTGCGCTCTATATGAATTACTCGGAATTTGACCACTACCAACAAGCTGAAAACATCTACTGGGGCACCATGCAACATTTTGATTCTATGACTCTAATCACATTGAAACATCAGAATAACCCCATGGAACGGGCCAGTCTACAAGTACTGGCCTCATTCTTAGATGCCGACACCCGATGGGGACTCTGGAACGGGGTTTCATCCCGTCCATTGATGCCTGTTGCTTTAAAGCTTTTGCTCTCCAAAAGGCCACTACCGGAAAACGCAACTCTCCTTCATGAGCTAAAACTCTCCAAAGAGGATATCCGACGGATGAAGTATTACAATATGTTTTCGGTTGTGTGACCGAGTGAAAAACACGATATGAATCATCTCAGCTTATAAGTCCTACTATCACCGCTTTACCGCAATAAAATTTGCAAAACCATCTTGACGCTCGCCGCAATCCATGATGCCCTTTATCGCCAATCCCACCGAGCTTGTCGGGGCAATGCCCCGACAAGCTTAATTTTTGTGCAGCGAAATACACGCTGTGCAAGCGATGCAAAGAGTTCATGGCTTTTTTGTAAAGTGTGCAGGAGATGTGCAAAAGTGTGCAGACTCTGCCAGAAAAACAAAAAAGCCATGAAATCTTTCGATTTCACGGCATTTTCTGGTGCACCTCGCGCACTCATATCCGAACTTTTCTCCGCTTTCACGGCTTCCCCGAAAGCGACCGTTTCTGTACCTTCCTTATAGTTAAAGGTAATAAGCACCTTATCATCGTAGAGATAGATGGCATTGATGAAGGTATCTACCAGTGCCTGCCGCTGCTCCGGCTGGGTCATATCCAGCTTACGGAAACGGAGCAGCCAGAACCGGACGAATTCTTCTTTCATCTTCGGCTTGGCCAGCCGTTCTTCTGCAATGCGGGCTTGCAGTTCCTTCCGCTGTTCTTCCAGCGCTTCCAGCCGCTCCTTGGTGGAGCTGGTCAGAATGCCCATCTGGATAGCGTTCAGCATATTGGTGATGCCGGTTTCCGTTTCCTTCAACTGCTTTTCGTAGATAGGCAGGTCAGTGCTTTCCTGATTTTGCAGCTCCATGACCTTGGCAATGATGGCATTCATGGAAGCATCATCTTCCACCAGCTTCATGGTTTCGGTCACTACCAAATCTTCCAGCCATTGTTTCCGCACTGCCTTTTTATCGCAGGTCTTTTTCTTCTTGGCGGCAGCACACTTGTAATAAGTGTACATCCTGCCGGTATGACTGACACCACTTTCGCCAAACATCAGCGCTCCGCACTTACCACAGTACAGCTTGGTGGTGAGCAGATAACTTTCCTCTGCCTTATGACGGGCAGGGGCCTTTTTATTTTTCGCCAGCTTTTCCTGTACCTTGTTGAACAGTTCCTCCGATACCAGCGCCGGAATCGCATTAGGCTGTACCACATCCCGCAAGCGCAATTCGCCGATGTACCGGCGATTACTCAGCATCCGCTGAATCGTGTTGTAGGATATCTCCCCGCCCATCGAATTTTTAATGTTGTGCGCCTTTAACCAATCCCGCAGGTCAGTCATGGTCGCACCGTCCGCATACTTCTGGAACGTCTGCTCCACATACGGTGCCAACAACGGGTCGGGCTGGTAATGCCGGGTCTCATCGATCATGTAGCCGAACGGAATCGTGCCGCCATTATAAATACCCTTGAGAGCATTTTCGGTCATGCCACGCACGACCTTTTCAGACAGGTCAGCAGAGTAATATTCGGCGTAGCCTTCCAGCACCGATTCCAGAATGATGCCCTCCGGGCCAGCCGAAATGACTTCCGTAGCCGATACCAGCTTCACACCATTGCGTTTCAGCTGGGTCTTGTACCGGGCACTGTCGTAGCGGTTTCGAGCAAAGCGGTCCAGCTTCCAGACAATGATGACATCAAAGATTCCACGCTCACTGTCCTTGATCATCTGCTGGAACTGCGGGCGGTTATCGGTCTTGGCGGAGATGGCACGGTCAATGTAATGCTTCACCACCGTGAAGCCGTTCTTTTCCGCATAGGCGGTGCATTCACGAATCTGGCCTTCGATGGATTCTTCTCGCTGACTATCAGTAGAATAGCGGGCATAGATCACGGCGGTCATGGCAGGCACCTCCCATTTATACATCATTGAACGGTGGAGCGTTCTTTCAAAGCAATGTTTCGTATAATGGATATACCACATTTTGTAGAAGATTGCAAGTAAAATTTTTTCTATCTCAAAAACATCCTGCAACTGACCCTCTAAAGAAATCCGAAGAATCGCATTCACCCGTTGAATTGAGGTTCCTCTACGATTAGAACGATCCTGTTTTTATTTTTTCACAGCAAAGAAAGGATTATTGTTATGTCGTCGAGAGAAGTTCCGGTGGCACTGGTTACAGGGCATCGTCCGAACAGCGGATGGATTGCGGCTCGTTCAATATGTGCTTGGAGAATTGAAAATCGAGCCAATCTCCGTGGAGGGCAGCTGTATTTGTTTTATCGACACCGACCTGAACGAAGAAAAAGTCCTGACACAGTTTTTATCCATTTGAATCCAAAGTAGGCCGTAAGAAGTCCTACTCTCTCCACTTTATTTCCATAAATCTTTCAAAACCCTCTTGACGATTTCCACATACAGTGGTATTTTTCTTGTAAATCCCACTGCTCTTGTGGATTGGTTACAAGCCATCCACAAGATGTGGTCGTGTTCATTTTGAACACTGCCTCACCGTGGATTATCCCTGAAAGATTAACCGCCCCGCAACACACCTGATTCATTTTGCCGCCGATTCACCCGACAAAATCATCGCTGCGCTGCGTGGGCGGTATTTTTCTTTTCTGGGAAGCCATACCTTGAAAATTTCATGAGCCGTCTGAACGTGATACTGTGCCATAACCTCACACTTTCCGTGAGCGAGCCAGACAACGCCGCTGCAAAACAGGGGCAGGAACTTCGTTCGGGCCAAACGGCGACCCCATTACATGAGCAGAATCACCTCTACTTATTTTTTGCGTCTTAACAATTCGGAAACATTTGTTGAAAATGCGTTTTGAGCGCAGCGGTAGAGGGCAAGAACCGTCCCGTGGCCACAAATTTTCAATTCTTGAAAATTCTGTGTTCCTCCGGGACTACACTTCTGCAACGCTCGTGCGTTTCCGAAGTGCTTCTTGTTGGGGCGTGCCTGCCCCAAACCCTGCCGAGTAACAATAAAGTTCATAATTGTTCCATGGACTGAGTATAACACATCCTTCGACGATACACTACTCCTCTTTTTGCAAAAATCCAATTATCTTCGGTGACCTGTCGTGAGATGCAATTATTTCATGTCGTTTCACCAATCACTTGACTTGGTTTGAAAAAACACAGAGCATATGATACAATAGAACAAATAATGTTGTCTACCGAGAAAGGAAGTGTCTTTCCATGAAAAAAATCCATAAGTTCTTTTCTAAAGATTTGCTCCATATTCTTGGTGCTGTTGGGATTTTTGTTGCTTTTCTGATTTCTATCGCCTATAAGCAAGTTGGAATCGGGGCACTCATAGCTGCGTGGCTTATTGCTATGGCAATTATCGGGGTAGCATGGATTACAGACATCCGCAAAGCAGACCTGCTGAAAAACGGAAAGATTGTTTCCGGAAAAGTTAATGCAGTAAAAAGGGTTCACATAAAATTCCACATGAGTACCTATCACCTTGCTGATGAAGATGTAATTTATCCTTGGGTGATTCGGTACCAATACAAGATTGGAAAAGACACTTATTATGGACAGTCCCATTGGTTTTGGTTCAACCCTCTCGTGAGCAAGGGAACACCTATAGAGGTGACTATTGACCCTCAAAACCCAGAAAGAAGCATTGTTGCTGCATGGGAAAGTTAATAGATTGTTTCTTTCCTCTATGATGACGGAAATTTCAAAGGAGCGTAATCTCCTTTGGCACACGACTTTGGAACAAAGTCTAGTGTGTTACACCTCGATAGAGGTGTGCCGCTCCCAGACACAAAAAGTCCCATGGCCAACACCTCGGCGGTGTGGTCATGGGACTTAATGCTTTTTAGGCCTAGCGGAGTGAACAGTAACCAATCCTGACATCCAGTTGCCGTGTCATTTGTTGAATACTGTTTTACGAACAGTCTGTGGACGTGAAGACCCACCATTATATCATCAGCTTCGACCCGAAGGACGCAGTAGAGAACGGCCTGACCATGGAGCGGGCGCAAGCCCTTGGCTTGCAGTTCTGCAAGGACAACTTCCCCGGTCATCCCGCCATCGTCTGCACTCACCCGGATGGGCACAACAGTACCGGGAACATCCATGTCCACATCGTGATTGGCAGCATCCGAACACGAGAGGTGGAGCGCAAGCCCTATATGCAAAAGCCCCGTGACTGGCGTGAGGGTATGAAGCACTCCAGCACAGCCCAGACCATGCGGCACTTGCGTGTTGAGGTCATGGAACTGTGCGAGGGTGCCGGACTGTACCAGATCGACCTGCTCAACGGCTCGAAAGAGCGCGTGAGCGAAGCTGAGTATTGGGCGCGTAGGCGTGGTCAGTTGAAACTTGACCGTGAGAACGCAGCCCTCACCGCAGCTGGACAGCAGCCCCGGCAGAAGAAGTTTGAAACCGTGAAAGACACTTTACGGAAACAGATTTCTTCGGTGCTGTACCGCACAACGAGTTTTGAAGAATTTTCTGACAGGCTCATGCAGCAGTACGGCATTGCCATCAAGGAAAGCCGTGGGCAACTCAGTTACTTGCCTTCCGGCAGAACGAAGTTTATCCGAGCAAAACATCTCGGGGACAAATTCGATAAGACGGCAGTGCTTGCCACGTTGCAGGCAAACGCCGAACGCAAACCCAAGGTTCAGTTCAAACAGGATACTATCGGGAAACTGATCGACATCCAGTCGAGGATGACCGAGGGCAAGGGCATCGGCT
>ENA-OPTB01002521-OPTB01002521.1-human-gut-metagenome-genome-assembly--contig:-NODE-2521-length-11483-cov-3.507263_pt1 | contig 11483 bp, 7 predicted proteins | sample MGYA00241810_ERZ501911 | MGnify/ENA primary metagenome ERZ501911 (study PRJEB25962, sample SAMEA2042304) | human gut metagenome | biome: human gut; feature: human-associated habitat; material: faeces... | reverse complement strand
TACCAAACAGGTCCTCGTCGCGGTGACAGTGCACCTATGGCAATTCTTGAGCTTGTAGACTAATTAATTGTATATTAAGACGGTTCGTATGAACCGTCTTTTTTGTGTTTACAAAAATAGAAAAGTGTGATATAATAATTTTGCGATAGAAATGAATATTTAATACCAAATCAGTTTACGTCAGTAAAGTTGGGTTACATAAAGATATAAAAAAACGACTGTTTCAAAACAGTCGTTTTTGTTTGTCTTAAATTACATTAACTTTTGCAATCTTTCGTTTACTGCAAGCAAGAATTCTTCTGTATCAACCTTTTGCTTATTTTCAAGAGTTGAAAGTGCGGCAAGGTCGCCTGTCATAACGCCTTCTTCGATTGTTTGGATTGTAGCTTTTTCAAGATTATCAGCGAACTTGATTAGATCGTCAAGATCGTCCATTTCGCCTCTCTTACGAAGTGCGCCTGTCCAAGCAAACAATGTTGCAACAGAGTTTGTTGAAGTTTTTTCGCCCTTTAAATGCTTGTAGTAATGTCTTTGAACAGTACCGTGAGCAGCTTCATACTCATAAACACCGTCAGGTGATACAAGTACTGATGTCATCATAGCAAGTGAGCCGTAAGCTGTCGCAACCATATCCGACATAACGTCACCGTCATAGTTCTTACAAGCCCAAATATATCCGCCGTTTGAACGGATAACTCTTGCAACCGCGTCATCAATCAATGTATAGAAGTATTCGATACCGGCTGCCTCAAACTTTTCTTTATATTCGTTATCATAGATTTCTTGGAATATATCCTTGAAACGATGGTCATATTTCTTTGAAATTGTGTCCTTTGTTGCAAACCAAATATCTTTCTTCATATCAAGAGCATAGTTGAAACATGCTTTTGCAAAGCTGGCAATAGATTCATCTCTGTTATGAACACCTTGAATAATACCGTCCTCGTTGCTGAAATCGTAAATCAACTCACGAGTTTCTTTTCCGTCCTTGTCTGTGCAAACAAGCTCAGCTTTACTGCCGGCTTTAACCTGCATTTCGACGTTCTTATAAATATCGCCGTATGCGTGACGTGCGATTGTTATAGGTTTTGTCCAAGTCGGAATGTAAGGAGTGATACCCTTAACAAGAATAGGTGTTCTGAAAACTGTACCGTCAAGCATGGCACGGATAGTACCGTTAGGAGATTTCCACATTTCCTTTAGGTCATATTCTGTCATTCTTGCAGCGTTAGGTGTGATTGTCGCACACTTAACCGCAACACCGTATTTCTTTGTTGCATTCGCACTGTCAACTGTAACTTGGTCGTTAGTTTCGTTTCTGTGTTCAAGACCCAAATCATAGTATTCAGTTTTTAAGTCTATGTAAGGTGTAAGAAGAATATCCTTAATCATCTTCCATATGATTCTTGTCATTTCGTCGCCGTCCATTTCGACAAGCGGTGTTTTCATCTGAATTTTTGCCATTTTCTTATACTCCTTTTTATTATAGATAAAAAGGGACTGTAAAAAGCCCCCTTGCTGTTTATTATCTTAGCATATATATTTAATTATGTCAATGTTCATTTTGACGAATTAAGTAAATCGGAAAAATCCTCATACGGCAATGGTTTAGAATAGAAATAACCCTGAACCATATTACAGCCTGCATTTTTTAAGAAATCACGTTGACTTTGTGTTTCGACACCCTCGCAGATTGTTTTAACGTGAATTTTTGATGCCATATTAATAATTTCCTCAACAATAACTTGACTTTGCTGAACATCTTCAGTACTGTCGATAAATACCTTGTCAATTTTAAGTGTATCAATCTGCACTTTTCTAAGCAGGTTAAGCGATGAGTAACCACTTCCGAAGTCGTCCATTGATATTGTAAAACCGTGTTCTTTCAAATTGTATATAAGTGCGATTGCCGAGCTGTCCTCTTGACTGAATATACTTTCTGTAATTTCCATTTCAATATACTGCTTAGGCACTTTGTACTTTGCGACAACCGCCTCAAGCTTGTCAACAAAATTCGTATCCGAAAGGTGACATCTTGAAACGTTCATTGAAATAGGAATAACCTTTTTACCCATATCAAGACGATGTTTTTGCATTTTCAAAACCTGTTCATATACATAGAAATCAAGGTCAACAATAAAGCCGTTGCGCTCAAAAACAGGGATAAATACGCCCGGTGAAATAATGCCCTTTTCCTTGTGATTCCAACGCACAAGCGCCTCCGCACCGATGATTGTATCGTTTGCAAGTTCGTATTTCGGCTGATAGTAAACGACAAATTCGCCCTTGCTCAATGCACGAACCATTTCGCTTTCAATCATATTTTTCATATTAAGTTTTTTGTTCATATCGTCCGTGAAATAGCAGATATAATTTGTATTTCGCGCTGATGTGTACTTTTTGGCAATATTTGCTCTGTCAATGTAAAGCGACAGGCTCAAAGCGGGATTGTAACGCGGAATAGGGCAAACACCGATTTTTAGCGGTACTTTATAATTTGTTGTGTTATGTATTGAAATATCCAAGTCCACAAGGCTCTTTAAAAGTTCGCGGTTTTGTGAGGTGTCTTCAACGAGAATTAAGAAACTGTCACCTTGCGAACGTGCGTAAAGCCCGTTTTTGTGGAATTTTGATTTTATATTCTTGGCAATGTTCATAAGCGTCTGGTCGCCGACTATGTGACCGAAACGTTCGTTTATAAGTTTGAAGTTCCTTGCGTCAAGCGATGTGAGTAAGTATGATTTATCGCTGTTGTTATCCAATATTTTTTCAGCCGTTTTCATAAAATACTGCTTATTCGGAATTTGCGTAAGTGTGTCCGTATGCAGAAGTTTTTTGTAATAATATTCACGCCATTTTATGAATACGATTATCGCGATTATAACAAGCAATATTATAAATACCCATTGCTTGTTTGTTTTCAACATATCTTTTACTGTCGGAACATATATATGATTTAATGTGTAGACCTTTCTTTCAAGTTCCGAATTTGTAAGTGTTACATTTTGGATTGTCTTGTTCAAAAGGCTTACGATATGCTGATTGCAGGTAAGGTTGGAAACACCAATACTTGCGGGAACTTCAACGTCAAAGTCTTGCAATATTGAAAGCTTAGGATGTGCAATCAAACTCGTTTTAGTCTGTAAATCTGTCGACGAAACAAGTACAGCTGAAACAGTGTCGTTTTCGACTGCCGTTAAAAGTGAGTCAATGGATGAATATTTTTCGACAGACCATTGTTTGTATTTGTCGTCAAGATAATCTGTAATCCACGAATCGTCTGCCAATATGCCGACGTGAATTTCACTGTCCTCAAAAATGTTCGTGTCTTTTTTCACTAACGGCAAGTATGAAACCTTTGTATAAGGCAGTGTGGCAGTGGTAAGACCTTGTTTTGAACCTGAAACCGTAAGAATTATGTCGGCTTTGCCCATAACAATTCCGTTCATTGACATTTCGGATTGATCGTACGAGATAAATTCAATTTCAAAACCGGCATTGTCGGCAACTTTTTTGATAATATCTTCGTATATACCGTTATATTCGCCCGTGTCCTTGTCATAATATGATGACGGATAATTGTTGTCGGGCGCAAGTATGCGAAGTTTAGGGTGATTTTCCTTTGCTGTCTGCTCTTCTTTCGTGTAGCCTATTGAATTGCTGTAAGGGCGTTTAAACAGCTTTGTATATTCCATTGACAGATAGAACGGATTTTGTATTTTGTATTGATTTATAGCGCTGTTTAGTTTTGCAAGAAGATTGGTATTGCCTTTTTTTACGGCACAGTAGTAGTCCAATTTGCCGCCTTTGGCTATTAACTTTAATCCGTCGGGATTGTTTGTTGTAGGCGTAAAAATTGCGTCGATTGAATTGTTTTTCACGGCACTTAACATATCGTCCACAGTATCGTAATAAACAGGGATGTATGTAAAATTATTTGCAGCTGAAAAATCGGAAAGAATTTTTTCTATATACGAATTTTTAAGTAAACCGATTTTAATCTGATTGAATGTATCAAATTCTTCGAAATATAATTGCTTGTAATCGGTGGTATAAAGTCCTAAAAAGCCTGTTGCGATAGGTGATGATGTATAGTCAACATACGCCAAAAAGGCATCACTCACAGGAACCATACATAAAAAATCTATATTTCCGCTTTGAAGGTCGGAAATACCTTTATTAAAAGTTGTGTCATCGAAGTTTATTTCGTTAGCTATAAAATTTGTACTTGCAGTTGTATCTAAAATAGTATTCATACTATCTTCGGCATATTCATTGATACTGTTGCCGTCAAAGCTGTAATCATCAAGAATACCGGCTTTTAGCGTATTCGTTTCAGCATATACCGTAAAAGAAGTAAAGCAAATAACAGATGTTAAAAGCATTAAAATAATTGCTTTTATGTTTTTCATTCAAATTCCCCTTTGTTTAAATCCTCTCTCTCATATATTATATACCACATTGTCCAAATGTTCAAACAAAAAATTAAAAAAATATAAAAAAATATTGCAGACAAAACCTTTAAGGGGTATCTGCTTTATATTTGGTATACATATTATAAGTTATCGTGCATATACATATAACATATATTTTGGACAAAAGGAGGAAACAAAAAGTGGAAGAATACAATATTTACAGTGATATAGCACAGAGGAGTCAAGGAGATGTTTATATAGGTGTAGTCGGACCGGTCAGAACAGGTAAATCTACATTTATAAAAAAGTTTATGGATTTGCTTGTAATACCTAATATAGAAAATGTGTATCAGGCAGAGAGAACACGAGATGAATTGCCACAGTCCGCCGGCGGCAGAACGATTATGACGACAGAGCCGAAGTTTATACCGAATGAGGCGGTTGAAATATCCCTGGGAGATAATGCACATTTAAAAGTGAGAATGATTGACTGCGTCGGCTATATCGTGGACAGTTCGCTTGGATATGTGGAGGATAACGAGCCGAGAATGGTTACAACTCCGTGGTTTGACCACCCGATTGCTTTTAATGAGGCGGCGGAAATAGGTACGAAAAAAGTTATTTGCGAACATTCGACTATCGGTCTTGTTGTTACGACTGACGGTACGATTACGGAGATTGACAGAAACGATTATGTTGACGCCGAAAACAGAGTTATAAATGAATTAAAGGCGATTAATAAGCCGTTTATCGTACTGTTAAATTCGGTAGCGCCTAATTCACAGAGTGCACAGAATTTAAAGGCTGAACTTGAGGCAAAGCACGGTGTACCTGTTGTGGCGGTGAATTGTGAAGAACTTAATGCAAAGGATATACATAATATTATTGAAACGGTGTTGTTTGAATTTCCGCTTAAAGAAATTAATATTAAAATTCCAGATTGGATTGAAGAACTTGACAGTGAGCATTGGCTGAAAAAAGAGATATACGGTGCGATAATCGAAAAAATCGAGGACGTAAACCGTATTCGCGATGTGCGTGCATTGTCGGACGGTATGGGTGAATGCGGTTTTGTTCAGCGTTCGTATATCGAGGGTATGGATTTGGGTGACGGTACGGTTAAGCTGTGTATGGAACTTCCGCAGGAGCTTTTCTATCGTGTGCTTGGTGAAATGTCCGGCTTTGAAATTGACGGCGAACATCAGCTTATGACGCTTATGTCGGAGCTGGCACAGATGAAAGCACAGTATGATAAGGTGTCATTTGCACTTCACGAGGTGATGGAAAAGGGTTACGGAATTGTGTCACCGTCAACAGAAGAATTGACTCTTGACGAACCGAAAATCGTTAAACAAGGCGGTAGATTCGGTGTTAAACTTAAAGCGTCCGCACCGTCTATACATATGATTCGTGCGGATATTGAAACGGAAGTAAGTCCGATTGTCGGTACTGAAAAACAGTCGGAGGAGCTTGTGCATTATCTGCTGTCGGAATTTGAAACGGATCCGACAAAAATTTGGCAGTCGAATATATTCGGTAAGTCGCTTTATGAGCTTGTAAATGAGGGACTTCATAATAAACTTTCAAGAATGCCTGAATCGGCAAGAATGAAATTAAAAGAAACTTTGCAGAGGATTATTAATGACGGAAGTAACGGCTTGATTTGTATAATTCTGTAATAAGGGGCTTGATAATGAAACGTATAATAGCTGTAATCTTCGTGATTCTTTGTTTGTGCGGGTGCGATATGAAACGTATCCGCACAGAAAGCAGTATAAAGGAATATGAAACCGATTTTTCAACGGTGTATGCCGAAGCAGTTAAATTCAGCGGTATGAAAAACAGTGAGTTTGAAAAAAATATCAACGCACAGATACAACAGTCCATAGACAGTGACCTTGTTGCTTTTGATTCCAAAGCACAGGAATGTAAGGATAATTTGCAAATGGGGAACAAGTGCGTTATGGAGATAGGTTGGGAGGAAACTTATAATAAAAATGATTTTATCAGTGTGGTTGAAGAAAAATATATTTATACCGGCGGTGCAAGAGGTACAACGGTGCATATTCCCGTAAACATAGATGTGTCGGGCGAAAAGGAAGTGAAACTTGCGGATTTGTTTGCTGATGACGGGTATGTCAGTACGCTTAACAGAATGATTAATGAAGAAATGGAAAAACATTCGGAAGAATATAAGGATTTGTGGGCAAAGCCTGAAATAAAACAGGAACATCAGACGGATTTTTATATTCAAGACGATGATTTGGTTATATTCTTTCAACCGTATGATTTGTCATACTATGCCCGTGGATTCGTGGAATTTAGACTTGATTTGGAAGATTTGTCCGGGTATATGAAAGAGGAATATAGACGGATGATTGATTAGGGGCGACCATCGGTCGCCTTTTTTGCGTTTGTGTGAGTAGGGGACGGCGCCCACGACGTCCCTTTTCCCACATCAATTCCGTAGGGGCGATCATCGGTCGCCCCTTGTTCAACACACTTAAACATCGATTTCAAAATGATAACTACCGCCTACAAGTGTATGAATATCACCGTTAGGCAATTTCAAAGTTGCGGTTGTATTAGTCGGAACGGTGCAATCATACGTAAATTTACCGTCATGCAATTTCCACGCAGAACTGATTTTACCGTAAGGTGACGTAAAACTGCCTTTGGCATAAGTCAAACCGCCTCCGAATTTCGGTGAAAGCATAAATGATTTATACCCAAATTCAACGGGACAAATACCAAGTATATCGGTAAAGAACCATTGACCTATCGCACCGTAAGAATAATGGTTAAACGAATTCATTGAAACATCGCCGAAAGTGCCTGTTTCGGCAATATACGAATTCCAACGCTCCCATATGGTTGTAGCACCGTTTTTGACACTGTAAAGCCAAGACGGATTGTCTTCCTGTTCAAGCAACTTAAAAGCAACATCATCAAGACCGACTTTTGAAAGTGCAGGTGCAAGATGTGATATACCGAGAAAGCCGACTGTAAGTTTGCCGTTGTTTCTCAATATTGAGTTTTTGAAATATTTTCTTGTATTTTTAAGCTTGTCTTTGGGGATAAGGTCAAAGTCAACTGCAAGTGCATATGCTGTTTGACTCGGACAGTGCGGAGTGTTTTCGGCATAATATGTATATCGCGTAACACTTCCGTCAAGTGCGACCGATTCGCCGCAATGTGCGGTCTGTGAACTCACTTCGCCGTAATACGAAACAGAGCCGTCATCATTAACCCACGCATCATTGAATGCACGTTTTATATTTTCAAATAATTCAGTATATCGTTTTTCATCATCGGTTTTGCCGAGAATGTACGCGGTTCTGCGGAGTATGTCGGCAGAATGTGCGGCATATGCCGTTGCGGAATATATGTAAGGCGTGGAATTGTCATAAGTAAGGTGGTCGCCACGGCATTGCTGTACTTGAATATACGGAATTGTCGCAAGGTCGGATTGTTCCGGTACTTCCTTGCCGTCAACCGTTCGTACACCGTAATTACGGCGGTCAGTGCTGTTTTGATATTCAACCCACTTTTTCATCATATCATAGCATTTTTTAAGTATGCGTATATCGCCGTATGCTTCATACATTTCCCACGGCACAATCGTTGCGGCGTCGCCCCAACCGCCGCAACCGTCAATGCGGTTATCACCTCCGAGTGGGGCGGTATCGGGAACAGCACCGTTTTTATTGTACATAGTTTGTGCGTCAATCAAATCATCAAGCCATTTGTCGATAAACGACTTTATGTTCATATTATATGCACCTGTTTTTGCAAAAACCTGCATATCACCCGTCCAACCCATACGCTCGTTGCGTTGCGGACAATCAGTAGGAATTAGCAGAAAATTGCCGATTTCACCCCAACGGATATTGTGCTGAAGCCTGTTAATAAGCGGATTTGAACATTCAAATTCACCTGTAACAATATCAATATTCGATATTGCAAGACCGTCAACCGAGATAATCATATCTTTTGATATATCGCAACCGTTACCGCTGATTTCCGCATATCTGAAACCGTGTGACGTGAAAGTAGGAATAAACTCCTCCGTATCACGTCCGCAAAGTGTATAAATATCGGTATTTGCGGCGGAACGCAGATTTTTTATATAAATACAGCCGTCTTTATGCGTCATTTCGCCGTAACGAATTTTAATCGACTGACCGCATTGACCTTTAACTTTCAATTTTATTGTTCCGACCATATTTTGACCGACATCATAAACGAAATGATTTTTCGGATTTTCACACACGAATTTACCGACAAAGTTTTTTATAATTTTTGCAGTGTTACCCTTTTGGGCGGTTAATTTAAAATCAGTATCGGATAGTGTGCCGTTTGTCGGGACAGGCTTTTTAGGTTGTTGTTTGATACCGCATTTAACCCAGCGTTTATCGTCCGCAAGGGGATTGTATTCAAGCCTTGCGTCATAGCTTTCACCGTCAAAATAATCACAGTCGCTTATCGGTGCTTTATCAGTAAACTCCCACGAACTGTCTGTTTTGATAACCTCGCTTGTTCCGTCAGTGTAGACAATATTCAGCATAGCAATAAACGAACTCTCTTTGCCGTATATCATAGCACCGCTGTAACCGCAAAAGCCCGAATAATGTCCTTTTCCAAGAACTGCACTTATGATATTTTTACCGTCTGCAAGCATATCGGTAACGTCAAAAGTTTGGTATTGAATTCTTAGTCTGTAGTCGGTAAAACCGGGATTGTAAAAATCGTCACTGACTTTTTCGCCGTTTATGCAGGCATTGTAAAAACCTTGCGCAGACGCATAAAGACGTGCCGATTTAATTGTTTTTTCTATATTGAAACGTTTGCGTAGATTTACAGACGGTACGGGATTGATAATTTCAAATGCGTTGTTGATTGTGAGTTTTCCGTTTTCGTATGTGCCGAGTGCCGAAAGTAAGCCATTTTCAAAATTATCCTCTTGCAAAACAAGATTGTTTGTTTCGATTTTTAAGTGACTGATTTCGGCAACGCTGTTTAGCTGATTAAAGCCGACAGACATTAAAAATGTCTTGCGTGGCTGATTAATGATATTTTTCGGAAGAATATCTTCATCAATTACTTTTTGACCGTTCAGATAAAGAAGTACATTTGTTTTATTTACCGATAATTCAAGGTTGTCAGAATGTTCGGTAACGTGGAATGTACCGAGTAATTTTTTATACGGAACATTGTCATTCCAAGCATTGTCGGATATTTCGTAAACAGAAACGCTGTCTTTGCCGATGTTAAATAGGACATAGTTATCTTTATTTCTTGCGTTCACAACCAAGCCGAGATTGTCCGACTTGAAAGTACAAGAAATTTTATAGTTATCAACGGCATATGTGTTGACGGTTTCTTGCGGACTGCCAATCCAATCGGCATTAAATTCATTATTCATTAAGCCTGTTTCAAAATCGGCAGTATCGCTTGTGTATTCATTGCCTTGTTCGTCCCATACGCTTACTTGCCAAGAATACTTTGTCATAGCCGATAAAGACTGACCGTCGTATTCAATGCAGATTGAACGGTCAGATGTAACTTTACCGCTGTCCCAAACCGTATCATTGTCTGAGCGAACAATAATTCTGTAAGCGGTTTGAACAGTACCGCTGATTTTCGATTGCAGTTTCCAAGAAAATCGCGGTTTCTTTTCATCAATTCCGATTGGATTTATTAAATCCTCTGTTTTCATATCGTAAATAATCATAATTCTAATCTCCGTCTGTTTTATTAATATTATTATAACATATCACAATATAAAATGTTTCAAAATTTTGCTTGAAATCGTTTATTTTTTGCTTTGTATTTTGACATTGCATATAATATTTGATATAATATGTAAGTTAAAAGAAGGGAGAAATCAGAATGAAGAAAAATGTAAAGAAAATAACGGTCGGAGGACTGCTTATCGCATTGGCACTTGTATTGCCTATGGCATTTCATTTAACGGGAGTACCACAACCGGGTCAAGTATTTTTGCCTATGCACATACCTGTATTACTCGGAGGATTTGTTTTAGGACCTGTGTTTGGATTTTTTGTAGGATTGTTTTCACCGATTATAAGCTCTGTTTTGACGGGTATGCCGGCAGTAGGCAGATTGCCGTTTATGATGATTGAGCTTGCGGTATATGGATTGGTAAGCGGTTTGATGTATAATACATTTAAGTTTAATAAGAAGAAAATGGGTACATATATTTCACTTTTAACTGCCATGCTTTGCGGTAGAATTGTGTATGCAATTTCATTGTTTGTTGCGGTAAATCTTATGGGTATACAGTGTGGCGGACCTATTGCGGCAGTTACCGCAACAGTCAGCGGTGTACCTGGAATTATAATTCAAGTTTTGATAATTCCGCCTGTTGTATATGCACTTGAAAGGAGCGGTTACATTGACAGACATTTTAGAATCTGCAAAGGAACAGTTGCATAATAATAATTTTTCTATTGTGATTGTAGGCGAAAATGATGTTTATACTTCAACGAAACACGGCGTTGCACCTCTTTTGGAAATTCTTGACGGTGGGGATGATGTTATAAAAAATTCGTTTGTTGCCGATAAAGTTGTTGGTAAAGCAGCGGCTTTACTTATGGTAAAAGGCGGGGTAAAAGAGGTTTATGCCGATATTATAAGCTCTCATGCACTTGATGTTTTTGAAAAATATAAGATTAAGACATATTACGGTAATTTGGTTGAGTATATTATAAATCGTGATAAAACAGGTATGTGTCCTATGGAAAAGGCAGTGCTTGAAGTAGATGAACCAAATACGGCATATGATGTGCTGAAAAAGAAAATTGCTGAAATGAGAAAGGGCGGTCATTGATCGCCTTTTGCTATATAATAAATATTTCGTAGGGCGGCCGTTGGTCGCCTTTTTGTGTGGTTTTGTATTGCAATACGGCAAGTGTTTCGTAGGGGCGACCATTGGTCGCCCCTACGGATTTGCTGAATGGGAAAAGGGACAGCACCACGACGTCTTTTTTTGCCACCACTCCGTCACTTCGTGCCACCTCTCCTCAAGGAGAGGCAATTTGTAAG
>ENA-OPTB01002511-OPTB01002511.1-human-gut-metagenome-genome-assembly--contig:-NODE-2511-length-11523-cov-5.057813_pt1 | contig 11523 bp, 9 predicted proteins | sample MGYA00241810_ERZ501911 | MGnify/ENA primary metagenome ERZ501911 (study PRJEB25962, sample SAMEA2042304) | human gut metagenome | biome: human gut; feature: human-associated habitat; material: faeces... | reverse complement strand
AGATAAGGTGTTGGTTTAGTGTACACTTTTTACACTGAATTATAGTTAAAAAAGACAATTTCCTTAGTTTGACTATGGAACTCAAACTATTTTTCGGCAAATACTTTGATATACTTGACAATGGTAGAAAAGGACTTAGTCCTGTGCAATACAGGACTAAATCCTTTACTTAAATTATTTGTCTAACTTTTTTCGGGAGCGGGGAGTATAGAGAACGAGTGGTTTTGACTATATACCAAGTAGGTTGAAGGATAAATGTTTGATTAATTGAAAATTTAGTAAGATATATAAATACCTCTTAAATATATATTAAGTAGGAATAGTTAATTAGAGATACCTTTTAAAATAATTACAAAATAATTAAAATAATAAAAAATTGAAAAAGGTTGAAAAAAAAAAATAACATGCTATAATTATACCATCTATATGAATATGAAACATTGGTACTAGTAATTTGGAGCAGCCTTGTTAGTCATCTTTAATCCCTTTGGGGAAGGGGGTTAAATGCAACTTATCTGTGTTTATTGCTACATGATGTTGGATAGGTATGTCATTCCGATGTTTCAGTTTATAAGATAGGGATAGAGCGTAAGTAAAGGGGACGCTCTTTAAAATGGGGAGAAGTTTTTATGAAATATATGTAAATTAGCAATACTGCTGGATTCAAAAACACTTTTATTAGCAAAGCGTTTTTTCTCCTGCAGTTTTTTTATTTATTAAATAGTGTATTTTTAAATTCGAGGGAGAAGACTAAATAGCTCAAAACCATTGATATCCTTGGGTGATATGAGTTGACTTTTGTCTTAACTTCTTGAATTTTATACGTAATGATAGTCTTTTTATTGAGACCTTTTTCTTTATCTACTTTACATCATTTGCAAAACAAGACCAATAGCGAGGGCATTCCCTTTAATGCTTTTGGAGAAAGGATAACTCATTTTCCTTTTTATTGGGGATAATAAAGTGATAATGTAGAGTCTTATTTGTCAATATTATATTGATTTCGTATAGGTCATAGGGGGGATCTTATGGGAAAATTAAATATTATGGTTGTCTTTGGGACAAGACCAGAGGCAATTAAGATGGCGCCGTTAATTCTTGAGTTGAAAAAACATCAAGAAACCATTAATACTATTACAGGACGTTTTGTTACAGACAGTTTGGATGCTGAAGGTATTAAAACTACTTAGAATGGTGAGGCTGTAATGGTATTAGGAAAAGTAAGTGATTTTTTAATCAAGTATCAAAGATTGTTAACGTACTTAAGTATTTTTGCTGCGTTAATGTTATTAATGCGCTTAGTGTATGATGATGTTTTGATTGACCGTGATAATCCCATCGTTTTAGCAATCTATATAGGAATACTAGTTCTTTGGACCCTAGCATCTTACCTTAATCGAGGACAGCATATGCTATCCCACTTTATCTTACAGAGTTCGAAACTTATTAACGTCTATGCTGTAGACTTAGATTATCGTTTTATTGCGGTTAATAAGAATGATATTCGGCTCATGGAAGAAATCTTTTATTTCACTCCCAAAATTGGTGACTTTCCAATGAATTATCTTAATAGTGAAGATGCTGCGCGTTTAAAAGCAAATGTTGATCGTGCGAAAAAGGGTGAAACATTTATATTTATGGATACTATTAAGACAGGCGACAAAACGCTTTACTGGCAAAATATGTATTCTCCCATTTATAACAATCGCCAAAAAGTGATTGGTGTTTCTTGTTTTGTTCTTGATGTTACAGAGCAGAGACTTCATGAACTTGAAATACAGAGGATGGCATACGAAGATGTTTTAACACGGGTTCATAATCGACGATATATTGAGCTTGCTTTTGAGGAATGTCTGACACGTAAAGAAGAACAAATTACGGTTATTATATCTGATTTGGATAAATTCAAGAAAGCAAATGATACCTTTGGACATGCTACGGGAGATAAGATTCTAATTGAATTTGGTGATATTTTAACGAAGATAATGCCTGAAAGTGCTGTAATAGCAAGGTTAGGTGGAGATGAATTTGCGGTTTTACTCCCTGGAGTTTCTGAAAATCAAGCTGAATTTTTAATAAAACTTGTTCAAGCAGAAATGACTCTCAAAGATATGGGGATTACAGCATCTTTAGGTGCTTATACGAACTCTTATCAATCACATAAAAACTTCGTTGATTTTTTTGCAATAGCTGATAAGAAAATGTACGAAATTAAAAGTCAGAAAGGAGAACATCAATGATGTTTCAAGATGTTGTTATTGTCATTCCTGCCTATGAACCTGATGACCGTTTGTTGGAACTTTTGAAAAATATTCGGGATAAGGAAAATCAAATGTTTGACATTATTCTAGTCGATGACGGTAGTGGAGCTAATTTTGCACCGTTATTTGCAATAGCGCAGAGTAACTATGCTTGTCATTTGCAAAGACATGCTGATAATAAAGGAAAAGGTCGTGCTTTAAAAACGGCTATTTCATATATTTTGGACAATTTTCCTAATTCCAAAGGAATTGTGACGATTGATTCTGATGGTCAACACACCTACGAAGACATGATGAAATGTTTGGCTGAATTTTTGCAACATCCTGATCGTTTGGTGCTGGGTGTTAGAACATTTGAAAAATCTGTTCCTTTACGTAGTAAATTTGGAAATTTATTGACAAGAGACGTCTTGGGGGCTATGACAGGTGTGAACGTTTCTGATACGCAAACGGGACTTCGTGTGATTCCTATGTCATGGTTGCCAAAACTCTTAACCGTGGAGGGTGAACGGTATGATTTTGAGATGAATATGTTACTTGAGGCAAAAGAGGACAATATTCTGATTTGTGAAGTTGGCATTGCAACGATTTATTTGGATGAAAATCAGTCGTCGCATTTTGATGTGATTCGTGACTCGATTAGAATTTACAAGGTTTTCTTCAAGTACATTTTTTCATCATTGTTTTCCTTCTTGGTTGATATTGTTGCTTTTACGATTTTAATTTCTTTGTTTAATGGATTGAGTTTTAGTGCGGTGACGTTAGCTTCGATTTTAGCGCGTGTGATATCATCTGTTGTTAATTTCACCTTGAATCATAAGGTGGTCTTTAAACAAGGTCAATCAAATAGTGCGATAAAATACTTCACTTTGGTGGTAGTACAGATTGTTTTGTCAAGTTTATTGGTAACAGTTCTAGGAAATGCCTTGACGACGCTGTCAATTTCATTGGTGAAGATTTTAGTTGACGCTACACTTTTCATTGTCAGTTATTTTGTGCAAAAACATTTGATTTTTAGTGGAGGTGAGAATGAAGACTAGTAAGAGGATACTCTATTTCGTTGCATTTGTAACGACTGCCTTTTATTTAACTTGGCGTTTGGTGGCGACTATTCCGTGGCATGATTCATGGTTTGCGCTGATCTTTGGGATTTTATTGTGGGGAAGTGAGGTAGTTTCAGCCATTACAGGCTACATTCTCATTTGGAATAAGCAAAAGGACTTTGAGCTTGAAAAGCCTGAGATTGCTAAGGAGCGTTACCCAGATGTGGATGTTTTGATTGCAACGCATAATGAGGATCCAGAGTTGCTTTATAAGACGATTAATGCCTGCACTTTTATGGAATATCCTGATAAGTCTAAGGTGCATATCTACGTCTGTGATGATACCAATCGTCTAGAAGTTGCCAAATTGGCTGATGAGCTTGGTGTTGGTTATTTTGGTTTGGCGGATAATAAAGATGCCAAATCAGGAAACTACAATAATGCTTTACGTCAGACGTCATCACCTTTGGTGGCGACATTTGATGCGGATATGATTCCTTATCGTGAATTCCTGTTGGAAACTGTGCCTTATTTTGTTGAACAAGTTGAGGCTTATGAAAATGGTGACGATTATGATAAGTCAAAAGTTGGTTTGATTCAAACGCCACAAAGTTTTTACAATGCTGATATTTTCCAATTTAACTTGTTTTCAGAATCAACCTTACCAAACGAACAAGATTTCTTTTCCAAAGAAATTAATGTTTTCAATAATTCGCACGGTGCAGCGCTTTATACGGGGTCTAATACGCTTATTTTCCGCAAGGCGATTGAAGATGTTGGTGGTTTTCCGACAGATACCATTACGGAGGATTTCGAGCTAGGTGTTCGGATAAATGCGGCTGGTTATGTAAATTATTCGACGAAAAGTCCAATGGCTAGCGGGTTAACGCCAACAGATTTGAAGAGTGTCATCAAACAGCGCGTGCGCTGGGGACGTGGCGTTATTCGCAGTAGCTACAATATGAATATCTTCTTTAATCCCAAATTGACAAAGGGGCAAAGAATTGTTTATATTAATGGCTATCTTTATTGGTGGTCTTTCTTTAGACGGTTATTGTATATCTTGGCACCGATTTTATATACGGTTTTCCATGTGCGTGTGGTGGTGTCAAATATCTGGCTACTGTTCCTATTCTGGTTGCCAAGTTTCGCCTTGACACGCTTGTCAATGCGAGAAGTCTCAAAACGATACCAAACACAGGTTTGGGGAGAAATTGTGGAAACGATTTTTGCTCCGTATTTGTTTATTCCCATGATGTTGGAGTCCTTTGGCATTAGCAATAAAAAATTTAAGGTGACACGTAAGGGAAATTATACGTCGTGGACGTTGTACCTTTATGCGCTTCCTTATCTTGTTTTATGGGGATTAGCCGTTTATGGTTTGGTGACTTTTAACTATGGAAAATTTGGTTCAGAGCTTTTTTATGGAAGTATTATCAGTTTTTGGTTGATTTATCATATCATCAATTTGACCTTTGCGATTTTCTGTGCGCTTGGTCGTCCGATTTATCGCTCAAGTGAGCGTTTTACTGTTGATGAAGCTATGGTTATTGAGGTTGATGATGATTCTTACCAAGTGAGAGTCTGTGATATTTCAGAAACGGGGATTTCATTCTATACGGATTTACCATTGTATTTGCCGAAAGAAAAAGAACTGACGCTTAATTTGCAATCACGTGATTACCATGCGAGGGTAAAAGGTCATGTTGTTCGTGTTTTTGCGATTGATAATGGTTGGCGCTACGGCGTTCAATTTTCAGAAGTTCCTGAAGCTGATAAGCGCGAATTTTATCAGTACATTTATGACCGCATTAATCACAATCTTCCGAAGGAAAAAGACCCTTGGATGACAACATGGGATGATTTATTTGAGAACTTTAGTCAACGTTTCCAAAATAATGAACGTCCTGTTTCAGCCTATGACCAAGTAGCTTTTCCGAAAGTTCGTGTCAATGAAGAGGTTCAGGTTGCTGGAAAAAAATGCCAGCTTAGAAAGACAGATTATTATTACATGACATTTTCTGGAAAATTGACAAATCCTAAAAAAGAACCGAATGTCGCATTTACCTACAAAGATTTGCCAATTCAGTTGACTTTTGTGTCCTATAATACTGATAGAGACGAATCGCTTTATCGAGTTACCAATTTAGCGGATTTGAATAGCTTACCTGCTTTTAAAGCCTTAGCAAATGAATGGAGAGGGAGAGTATGATTAGTATTGCTAGATTACTGTTGTTCTTTGTGATTACCATGGGGTACAATGCCTTTTTCCGTAATACTGTGAAGATGAATCGCAGTCTGACATGGGTGTTTACATTTTCAGTCATTACATTGGTATTGTACCTTGGTAGTTTGTTAGGCTTTATGTTGCAGACCGTGTATGCCATTTCTGTTTTGGGCTGTCTTTTGAGTCTTTATTATCTTTGGGCGGTATGGAAAAAGAAATATCGCTTTAGGAGACTTGATTATATTGCGCTTGGAATGATGGCTTATTTGCTTTTGTTTGGAATAACGCTCTGGCATTCACCGCTTTTACATTATGATAATTTTACGCATTGGGCAACGATTGTAAAATTTTTCCATATCAATAATGCTTTGCCAACACAGCAGGATACGATTATTAGTTATTATACCTATCCTGTTGGAAGTTCACTTTTCATTTATTTTTTCACGACTATCGTAGGCTTTTCAGAAGGTAGTATGTTGGTCGGGCAATTCTTCTTGATTGCTTCCAGTCTTTATGCCATGTTTGCGGCACTTCGTGATGATCGACGTGTCTTAATGGTTAGCATGATTTTTGCTTCGTTTGCTGTTTTTAATACGTTCAACGTTGCTATTCGATTAAATAATTTGCTGGTTGATTTTCTGCTTCCGGCCTTGGCCTTGGCAGCCATAGCAGGTTGTTTTGTCTATCGTAATCGTTTCTGGTTTTTGTCGCTAAATACGGCGGTAATTCTTGGATTATTAAGTATCGTCAAAGTAAGTGGACTTTTCTTTGTCGCTCTCGTTTTAGTAGTTTATGTGGTTTGTATTGTGCGTTTACTTGTTCGTAAAAGAGCACGTTTAAAAGCACTAGTGCTGCTCATAATGACCTTGCTAGTCAGCTGTCTTCCTTTTGTTATTTGGCAAAAGCATGTGACGGATAATTTCCCAAATGCCTCAAGTGCCAAGCATGCGGTGTCCATGTCAGAACTTGGTCAGGTATTGACTGGAAATCTGTCAGGCGTCCCACAAAAAATTATCACTCTTTTTGTCAAATCGGTGTTTACTTTTGACAGTTTGGCAAGCAATGGAATTTTGATAATCAATCTGATTATGCTGATTGCCTTTATTGTGATTGGCATTCGTTTGAAATATAAGAAATTTGTCTTGTTGACTTGGGGATTTGTTGATATTTCGATTGTGACTTACTATATTGGCATTTTACTCATGTATCTGACAGCAATGCCGACTGATGAAGCGTTAGAATTAGCAGGATTTGAGCGCTATGCTTCGAGCATCGTTATCTTTGCTTTTGGTTGTTTGACCATGGCTTTAGCATGGGTAATGGACAAGTGTCTGTATGAAAAAATCATTAGTAAACGTAATGCTAGGTCTTACAAGAGCTTATTTAATAAACACTTGTACCAATACGCGAGCCTTGTTTTGACAGTTTATGCCATTGGAATGTTCTTGTCAGAAAATAATAGCATTGTTTACAATAACAATCAGGAAACAAACGAGGTCGCAAAAGAAATTCGTCAGTTTACTGGAAGTCAGAGTAATTCGTCAACGGATAGAATTTTGGTTGTAACAGCAGATAAGGAGAATGTAGATAATTATTTTGCCCAATATGCTAGTCGTTATTATCTGTGGGATGTCAATGTTGATGCCAGAGAAAATTTTGTGTCGGTTGACCAAAAATTTTTAGATTTAATGGCATCATACAGCGACAGCGCAACAAGTTATTACCTCAGCAATAAAAATATCGATACTAGAGATGATTCCAATTTAACAGACGATGACTTTATTGCACTCTTAAAAACGTATGACGAAGTCTTGATTTTAGATGACCATTATACGTTTAATGCCTTGACGAAAAAACTATTTGGTCGGACATATTCCCCAGGATTGTATAAAGTATCAGATATTCTTGCTGGAAAAGGGTAAGTTTTCTAGCTTTATCAAGCATAAGTCTTGATATTTCAAATAAAATATGCTATCGTAACAAAAAATATGTAGAAGGAGGCGGAGTTTGTGACTTCGCCTCTTGTGGTGCTCAAAAGACTTTCTTGAACATTGGAGAGGAAGCTAAGATAAGTCCGTTTGAATTATCTGCTCTACTCATCACACAAAGCGAGGTCCTTAAAAGATACAATCCACGTTCCACACACTCAACACTAGCATAGAAAAATCTCATATCTACAACAGCAATATCAGATTTTGGTTCTCGTGAACAATCAAAATAGCCCTTTATCTATCTCTTTTATATTTGCTTTCCCAATATTCCCTTTCACCTTTTCCTATGCCTTCTGGTAGTTGCTTCAAACATTGTCCATACTTTGATATTTAACAATTTCAGTTATTTCAGCCAAAGAAAGTCGATGGGATGCTCTGCTAAAGTCCGTATCGAAGTAATCAACCTCTTCTATTTCAACTAAAATCTCATAATTTTGACCAAGATAATATTTAATTTCAGACGGTACTAACTTCTCTGATTCTTTAAAAAACAAATTAATATAGCCGTTTGAAGACAACGATCGTTCTCTGATATTAGTTGATTTTCCAATATAAAAACAGACTTTTTCATCTTCTAAAATGGCAAAAAACTTATATACTCCCGCAATATCTTTTTCCAAAATTTCTGAGGGGATAGTGATATTCCTCATTTTAGCTTTTTCTAATTTTGCTTTATACGTCATTCCCATGGTATTCTCCTAACTTACACCTCTAATGGCATAAAGTCTCCTACAATTTTACCCACGATACGAGGGTTTTCATCATAAGGAATATAGATGTCCTTATAATCCTTGTTAATAGAAACTAGGCGTAGCCCCTCTTTCTCACGGTAGACTTTCTTGATAAAGGTCTGAAAGTTCCATACTACAGCATATACTGCTCCATCATAATCAAAACCTGTCTCACCGATAAGAGCTACTGAACCATTTTGATATTTAGGTTCCATTTATAAAAAAAGTGGACAATTGTCCACATGCGAAACTTGTTCCAAGAATTTTTTAGGCTTGTTATCATCATAAATACTGATTTTAAGGGATTTAACTACTAGTAAACTTAACAACTTTTATATATTTTACACAATATAGGACAGTAAATGGACAGTGACAGCATAATTGAAGAGTGAACAAAAAGAGGTATAAAAATACCTCTTTTTTGCATAACTATCTATTTTTAGAACTTAGTTGAAACAGTATTGTCTACCCTTCCATAAAATAGAAAATAGAAAATCTACTCAAAGCTAAAACCTTTTTCACCCAAATTAACCTTAAAATATTTGAACCTCGTATCTGAATCTGGAATCGAGAATTCGAAGCTTTTTTTAGTTCCATTTTCCCATACATATCTTGTGTTAAACCGAAAACCAGAATAAACTTTATCATTTTCATCATAAAAATCAATGCTAATATCTATGTAATTGATGTAATGACCTGTAGTATTTTCAAAATCCCCTATGTAGCGCTTCTCTTTTCCCGATACACCTGTGACCTCTTCAACTACGAAGTTTTTGGGATCAAAAGTATCTACTAATATTCCGTAAACTCTATTAAATTCTTTCACAGCTTTACCAGATTTCAATATACTATCTAGAATGTTTTTATCCTGAACAGGAATTTCAACTATTGAGTTAATATCTAGAAGCAATTCAAAACGTTTATTTTGGTATTGATTCCATTCACTTACAAAAGTACTATCCACAAAATTTTGATTTTCTATAGATTTTCTTTCATTCTTTTGAACGTTAATATATTTATTAGCTAATCTCTTTAACTTAGGATTTTTAAACTTCCTATTTTTATACTGTTCAATTTCAATTAATTCATAATCTATATAGGATTTATAGTCTTCAATTTCTCTTTCATCATAATTCTTTAGGTCAGTAACCTTCCAACGTTCATCTAATCCTATTGCCAATGAAGTTATGAATTCACTATCATAAGTCCTATTCCTGTTATCGATTGATTTAAATATAGATATTAACAAAAGTATTAGTAATAAAGGTATTAAGGATACCCTTAGTAGTTTTTTTAACAAAGTCCATCCCCCATCTCTATCGTTTTATTTATTATATTAACCCCTTGATTACCATCACGATGGCAAATACCTTTTAAGTGACAACCCAAGTATAGATACTTTTTTATACCAAATTTCATTTAGGTGTATTTTCTGTTTTTAGTTCATTTTATCTTCTTCAAAGTGACCAACACCGTCTTCAACAACAAATATACAAGTCACATCAATACTTTCCCCTTCTTCACTATAATAATTACCTCGTATTTCATATATTCCATCAAAAAATGAGCCTTTGGGCAAAGATAAGAGTTTCGTTTTAAAATAATCAATATGCTCTCTCGAAAATGACTTGCTAGCGTTAGGATCAAGAGATGCAAAAATACAATCCAAATGAAGACTCACTGCTTTATTCTTCATTAAATTTTTAGGTCTAATATTATAAAAGCCAGCCGCTTCAAAGTCTCCATTATCACGATTCCTGACAGCCTGTGAAAGAATAGTAGCGTAGATTTTTTCTCTAGATACTGGCTCAAATTTATAACTATAATCAAACGTCACTTGTCTATCAAATAGTTTATTAATTTTATTGGCAACGTCTTTTTTGATTTCATCTTCTTCTCGTTGAAAACCTGGTCTCATTTTATAAACATCTAACAAGAAGCTAAACTCGTTAAATTTGACAGTATCAAACAAGTCTTTTTCTTTGTCATTGAGCAATGCTTCGATCTTTGTAAATAACGGAGGATAAAAATCTGAAATATGCTCCCCATTATATTCTCGTATATCTGCTCTCAGATTCTCATCTAAAAAATATCCATCAGAAAATCTCTCAGTATAATTCACTTCAACAACAGTACCGTGAAATGCTTCAATTTCTTTATATGTTCTAATTACTTTTACATTACCTTTAAGACCAAGCGATTTAAATCCTTGTACGACATTATTACTCCACTGATGCCCTTTTCCACAAAAAGTCACTACTACAAAGAAAATTAAACTCACAATGGCAACTATTCCAATAATTGTATATCTTTTCGACTTCATGTCACTGTTGCCTCCCACTATATTAATCTATTTTTCAAGGTCCCCCATTCCATAACTCTAACTCTTCTAAAATCATTATACTATATACAAACATTTTTCACTCATCTTCTTCAAATGAAAAATGTCACCAGATTAATAGGAACTGACTATCAAAAGTGAAATTTAAGTAAAACATCCTAGTCCCACATCCTTATAATTTTCAATTTTACTACTTTTTTATTTCGGAAGAATTAGCACCTATCCTCTAACCGTAAAAAAACGCTTTGCAAACTGCAAAGCGTTTTCGTTTATACTTTTAACTAGCGTAACTATATAGACTTCACAAGCATAATCAATCTTACAAAATGCTTCTATGCTTCTTATTCTCTAGTTAAACCTACTTTGATAAATTAAATTAAACAACCACTGAAGATTGATAAAGGGTTTTGTTTGAACCTTCATAACTGGGGAAAAATCTTCCCTAATCTCTCGTTTAATTTTCGATTCATTAACTTGAATTCTTTTTTCTCCTTCTGAAAAATAACTGACGTCCTCAAATCTAAACGTACTGTCAAAACCGACAGTCATATTATCCTTATCATATAAAAAGCTTCCTAAGGATTTTGTTAGAAAAGATTTACTTTTAGTATTTATAATAGCGTTTGTTCCATCATCATCATATCTAATAATGTCAATTTTAGGAGTATAAATCCATCCCATATTCTCTACCAACATAACTAAATCCGGATCTGTCCCCTCCTTATGAGGGATGTGCTGAGCATAATAAACAGAGTAGTATTTTAAATTTAAAAAAGTAAATAGGCTCATTCCTAAGATTGTATACAGCCCTATAATTAGTCCTACAAAGAGCCCCAAAATATTTCTTTTTTGCATTCCTGTCTTCTCTTTCTTTTTCTCTAGTTAAACCTACTTTGATAAATTAAATTAAACAACCACTGAAGATTGAT
>ENA-OPTB01002510-OPTB01002510.1-human-gut-metagenome-genome-assembly--contig:-NODE-2510-length-11524-cov-2.676519_pt1 | contig 11524 bp, 6 predicted proteins | sample MGYA00241810_ERZ501911 | MGnify/ENA primary metagenome ERZ501911 (study PRJEB25962, sample SAMEA2042304) | human gut metagenome | biome: human gut; feature: human-associated habitat; material: faeces... | reverse complement strand
CGTGTGCATCCACAGTTCTTGTTTCTCCGCAGAATTCCTCCTTCCACAGTTCCTGCAAGATCTGGCTTCTGGTAAGTGCTTTATTTGGGTTTTTTACGAACACCATAAGGCAGTTATATTCCATAGGTTTTAAATATATTTCTTCTCCATTTTTCGTAACTATGTGACTTACGGTATCAATTATGACATCGTCTATCTGAATCTGTTTCGGTGCCGTTCCATAACGATCTAACACTTTTTCCAAACGCACCATTACCTCCAGCATTTCAAAAGGCTTTACTATATAGTCCTCGGCTCCGTCTTTTAACCCTTTTACTTTACTTGTAACATCAGCCTTTGCCGTAAGAAATATAACCGGAATACCAAACTTTTTTAATTCCGGCAACAGGGTATAACCATCCTTTCCCGGAAGCATAATATCCACAAGGGCGCACTGAAATTCATGGTCCTGTACGACGCCTTCACTTGCATCATTTCCATCCAGATAACCTACTGTTTCATAACCAGCAGCTTCCAGATTCATACAAAGCAGATCATTGATTGCCATTTCATCTTCTATCACCAGTATTCTTGCTTTCATAATAATGTTCCTTTCATTTTACACAAATCCGATTATTTCTTTATTGTGCGTGATTTTTACTATTACAATTATACACTAATTTCAGTACTGCGAACGTAACCGATTTGTAAAGAAAAAGGAATCAAGAACGATCCATCTGGAAGTCGTTTTGATTCCTCAAATCCCACTACATTTTTGATTTCATTTTGTTAATTGTGTTTATATGAGTCACACCCTCCCTCTCTTAGAACTGTCTATTTCCCGACAGACAATCATGAGAAAATCTCACCACAATAAATGAAAACTGGATACTAGCTATACGTTATGTAGTGGTATACTTAAGGTGCCGAATAAGATCGGAAGGGGATTGGTGCTTACAAGCCCGTCCGACAGACTGATTTTCAGCTCCTTAGGTGTACCACTTTTTGTTTCCATCGGGTTTTGATGAGGACGCAGGACAGCCAACAATTAAGCAAGGAGCTGCATCGGCTTATGCGAAGGAGGTTTGCTTTATGGAAGTATTGTATAAGCGGTGTTGTGGGATTGACATTCATAAAAATATGATGGTAGCCTGTATTTTTACGAGTGTCAGAAAAAAAGAAATCCGTCAGTTTTCAACAATGACGGAAGATATTCTCCAATTAGTTTCGTGGCTGAAAGAAACAGATTGTGAGATGGCTGCCATGGAAAGTACGGGCTCTTATTGGAAACCTGTATATAATATATTTGAAGAAGAACAGATACCGATCATGGTTGTGAATGCGCAGCATATCAAAGGAGTTCCCGGACGTAAGACGGATGTAAAAGATGCAGAGTGGATTGCCGATCTGGTACGCCATGGATTAGTAAAAGCAAGTTACATACCAAATAGGGATCAAAGAGAACTGCGAGAAATAACCCGTTACCGCCAGGAGATAACTGAAGAACGTGCTCGTGAATTAAATCGAATCCAGGCTGTGTTAGAAGGCTGCAATGTTAAATTGAGCAGTGTAATTACCGATATCAGCGGAAAAAGCGGTATGACAATTTTAAAGGCAATTGTATCTGGAGAAACAGATCCGGTTGTTTTAAGTGAACTTGCCGAAGGAAGAGCCAGAGATAAAATTCCAGAAATGCAGAAATCCCTACAAGGACGGATATCAGAACATCAGCAAAAAATGTTGAAACATCAACTTGGGCATATTGAAAGCCTGACCGCTTTAATTATGGATTTAGATGCAGATATTAAAAAAAAACAGAATCCATAAATTGGGCAATCGAAGCTTTGGATGATATGCCTGGGATTGGAAGAAAAAGTGCAGAACGAATTTTAGCGGAAACTGGTGTGGAAATGGAGCACTTTCAAAATGAATCCCGTTTCAGCTCATGGGCGGGGCTTGTGCCTGAGTGTAAGGAAAGCGCCGGAAAAAAGATGAGTACACGAATACGGAAAGGAAATAAATATTTGAAAGCAACGCTGGTGGAATGTGCTCGTGCTGGAATACGAAACAAGCAAAGTTATCTCTACTCCCGTTATCAAAGAATTGCCGCGCGCAGAGGTGGGAAAAGGGCTTTAATTGCAGTAGCCCATACCATGTTAATCGCGATTTATCATATACTAAAAGAGAAAGTTCCTTATCATGACCTTGGAGCGGACTACTACTCCGTTATCAATCAAGAAAAGATAATCAATAGGAATATTCGTACATTAGAAAAGTTAGGGGTAAATGTAATGATTCAGCCGAAATGAATCTCTTTAACTGTATAATTAAGAGAAGGAAATAAGCCCGCCAAAAGGCGAGCTTATTTAGAATGCTTGTTTATAGGTTATCGCTGAACTACGTTTTCAAGACAGCTCCTTTTTTGTAACCTGCCTATCTTCTGTCTGCACCGCTTTCCTTATAGTAGCGTTCCTTGCTCTGATACATTCTTGCATCTGCAGCTTTTGAAATTTCATATGCACTACCCCAGTTTCTCTCTGTGCTGAAAACCCATCCGTACGAAACAGTCATTGAATCAACAAACTTTCCATGCCAGTTTGCCACATTGGAGTCGAAGCTATGTATCAGCTCTTCCACCTGGTTTGGATTCTCTGTGATGATCACTGCAAATTCATCTCCACCGATTCTGTATACCTTTCCATACTCATGAAAGCTGTCTCTCATGCAATCTGCCGCTGCGCATATAAGCTCGTCTCCTGCCATATGGCCATAAGAATCATTTGCCCGTTTTAATCCGTTCAGATCTACAGAAATGTATACCCATTCCTCACTAAGATTAAGCTTTTTCATATCATTTTCATATGCGTGCCTGTTTAAACATCTGGTAAGCTCATCCGTATTTGAGGTGTATATCAGTTTTTCTTTTTCCAGTCTTTCTTTCATCACTTTGGAAAACATATAGGTTATACAGCAGGATGCCAGTACCAAATATGCACCTACTATAAAAATAGCAATCATGCCGCCCTGCTGATAAAATGAATCCTCTACAGTTACAATAACAATATAGTTATCATTCTGGTGCATCATGCATCTGCAGTGCTTTCCATCCATTCTGATCTGTGTTACAGTCGCACCGTCAGCACTGACATGATCCGCTGATATCCCCACATCTTCCAGTTTTTCCCCTAATTTGCTACTGTCCGTGGCTCCTTCTATTACCTGTGTATCCCCATCTGCAACCATAATTTCCATGCCTTTATATACCGGCATTCCGGCAACTACATTGGAAATGTTATTCTGCTTTATTTCATTGAGAAGTCTCTTTGGCTCAATTCCCACCTGGAGCATCTTAGTTCCGTTTTCGTTCCAGGTGATGGCATACATCATTTTCTTTCCCTCTGCAGTATTGGGAGTAACATCCTGGCACATGGTCAGCGATTTATCCTTAAGCATAGGCTTAAAATACTCCATCTGCGCACCGGAATCAAAATTATAGCCAAAATAATTGGGCGCAGAACCACTGTAAATAGTTCCCTGATCATCAAACAGATGTATCTCATCAACGGCCATTAATTTTGCTATTTTCTGCAGCTCATTCACATCATATTCTACCGCCGGATCGGCATCAATCATATATGACACAGCTTTAGCCCTTACAATATAATCGTCCTTTAACGATTCGATCAGCTCGTTCCTGCTCTCATCATTTTTATCAAGCACAGTAATCACACGATCAAGAAGCACCTTTGATGTTCTATGGGCATTTCTGTCATTAACATATTTCAAAATGCTCGCTTCAAGGAGTAAGGCAACCACAATTATCATAATAGATAAAATTATAATTTTTTTCTTCTTCATATTTCCCGTTCCTTTGTCAGATATGTGGTTTTAGTGTAGCAAACGGCAGATGGGATGTCAACCTGGGAATCGTGTGCAGGCATCAGAAACATTGTACAATTTTTATAAATTTCCCCATTATCATTGCTATTTTTTGGTAAAAAGAGTATACTTTGAAATACTAAACATCAGGAGTACAAAATTATGAACACACACTCATCCGGATATTACAGCATAGACAAAGACTATAATATCCTAAGCTATAACGACACTGCCAAACAGCTGTACCCCAATCTCCAGCCGGGAGTAAAATGCTATAAGGCACTTATGGGGCTTGATTCCCCATGCCCGCCCTGCCCTGTAGCACTGGGGATACAGGGACCAAAGACTTACCTGGATCCGATCCGTCATATTTATGAAACAGTTGATGCAGTAGAGACTGTACAGCCCGATGGCAGCAGAGGACATGCACTTGTATTCAGCACAGTAGCCGAGGGAGAAAGCCTGTCAAAGTCTATTCCCACAGGTGAGAACTCTCTCCGTCTGCTGGGTGCCATCAACCTGCTTGCTTCTGACTATATGTCTGTTTATGGCGTAAACCGGGAAACCGGGAAAATCTCCGTATATCGTTCCAGATTTACTGATGCTTTTGCGGATCTCGATATTAAAGATAATTCAGATTATAAACTGTCATTTGATTTTCTCATTCAGAAATATGTTCATCCGGATGAGCGTTCCTATGTGTCCAGACACCTGAATTATGAAACCCTGCTGGAAAGACTCTCTCAGGAAGCCTCTTTCAAATTCCATTTCAGGTTTGTCACAGATACTGTCCATTACTATTATCTGCTCATTGCCAGAAACGGAAATGCCGACGACTATCGGGATTTTGTGATTGCAGTGGCCTGTGAAGACAATGATGTGACAGCACGCAAGATTTATGAAAATCAGCTCCACTCTCTCCTGGCATCCATTACCCATGCTGCCGGCTACTTTCATCTCGACCTTACAGATGATAAGATTCTGAAGATCGGAGGCACCTCTGCCCTGGCCTATAAGATGGATGCCGACGCTTCTATTGACCATTTTATCGCAGAGACTTCTGTTTTCATCCCGGTATTAAAGGACAGAAATGATTTCATCAACGCATTTTGTCGCAGTTCCCTGATGAAAAGCTACGAGGACGGTCAGGTGGAGGTCACCAGGGTTTCCCGCTGCCTCTACGATGACGATATAATCAGAATTTCCAAATATGTGGCGAGACTGCTGCTCAATCCTTCCAACAACCATCTGGAAGCAATCCTCTACGGTGAAGATGTCACCAGAACACAGGAAGCCTATGAGACACAGGTAAGTATTGTCCAGACACTGAGCAGCAACTACCTGAACGTATACCTGATCAACCCCAGAGAAAAAACTCTCTCTGTGATCAAGCAGGAAGACCATGATGTCCCTGATCAGGACAAAAAACACAAGGATACATACCCCTATGATCTTTTCCTCTCAGACTATATCCGGCAGCGTGTACATCCTGATGACCGTACAATGCTGGAAGAATCCCTGGACCTGGGCAATGTAATGGGTGTTTTGTCCGGTCAGTCCGAATACAAGGGAAATTACCGGATAAATGACAGGGATGGTATCCACTACTATCAGTTCCGCTTTATCAAAAACGAAGACTCCGGTATCATTGTTCTGGGATTTCTGAATGTGGACGATGTGGTGGAATCAGAAATCCGGCACCAGAAGCTCCTTAAAGAAGCTCTTGACACTGCCGAACGAGCCAACGCAGAGAAGTCCAATTTTCTTTCCCGCATGTCACATGATATGCGCACACCGCTGAATGGGATCATTGGTCTGCTGGAAATTGATAAAAAACATGAACATGATATCGAGTTCCTTAAAAATAATCGTGAAAAAGCATTCATTTCGGCCAGTCATCTGCTCTCTCTCATCAATGATGTGCTGGATATGTCCAAAATCGAGGAGGGCGGACTTGTCCTCAACCATGAACCTTTTGATCTGATCAGATATGAAAAAGAGACACAGATGCTGATTGATATGCAGGCACAGAAAAACGGCATTGATTTCACCGTTCATATCGCACCGGAGATATACGAACATCCCTTTGTATACGGAAGCCCTCTGCATCTCCGTCGTGCCATGATGAATATTTACAGTAACTGTATCAAATACAACAGAGAGAATGGGGCGATCCATACGGAGATCCATGCTCTCCCTTCCCATGATCATAAGCTGGTCTGCAGGTGGACGATCTCTGATACGGGAATCGGCATCAGCAGAGAATATCTGGAGAAGATCTTTGAACCTTTTACTCAGGAGAATGTGGATGCCAGAAGTGTATATCATGGCACCGGACTGGGTATGAGCATTGCCAAAGCGCTATTTGAACAGATGGGTGGTACCATTGAGATTACCAGTACTCCGGGTATCGGAAGTACTTTTGTGATCACACTGCCATTTGAAGAAGCAGAAGAAACGGATATCTCTTCTGAGACAGAATCTGAGCGAAACTCCATTCAGGGCATAAAGATCCTGCTGGCGGAGGATAATGAGATAAACCGAGAGGTGGCACAGGTACTCCTTGAAGAGGAAGGTGCTGTGGTAACTGCAGTATCCAATGGCAGGGAAGCTGTGAAACTTTTCTCCCGTCACCCTGAGGGGACATTTGATGTGATACTTATGGATATTATGATGCCTCTGATGGACGGATACGAAGCCACACGCCAGATCCGGAAGCTTGACAGGGCAGACGCTTCTTCCATTCCCATCATTGCACTGACCGCCAATGCTTTTGCAGAAGATGTCCGCCACGCACTGGGCTGTGGCATGAACGCACATCTGGCCAAACCACTGGATGTAGAAAAAATGATCCATACGATCGCTCTATGCCTGTAATGAAATATTTTTTTCGCAAATATTGCACAGTAACCGATTCTGTGCTATCATGCTAAAAAAAGCTTAAGGGGTAAAGTAGTATATATTTTACCCCTGGCATAACTATTATTTAACATTTTTATTTACAGGTAAAATACATGCAAAAAAGAGATAATGGCTTTACCCTGGTTGAACTTGTAGTCGTGATCGCAATCCTGGCAATTCTTGTCGGACTCCTGGCACCTTCTTACACAAAATATGTGGAACGAAGCCGCGAATCAACAGACCTGGCAAACGTCCGCACTGAGTATGGCGAAATGATGGCAGATATAAATCTGGAGGGAAAAAATCCCAAAGATGCAACGAGAACAGTTAAGCTGAAACAGAAAATAGATGACTGGCAGTCCGCAGAAACTATCACCATCGCCGGGATTTCCCATACTGTAGGTGACGAAGATACTGCCAATTGGAAAGGAATTCCAGTCGCCAATGGAACATGTGAGATTTCCCTTAATGATGATAACAGTGTGAAATTTACATGGTCCGGCGGAAATGGGAGTGGTGTGAAGAAATATCCGTTTAATATTAATGAAGATTTGATGGGGCCGCTCAAGGATTCTGGTTTATTAACCACTGATGCTGATATAATGAATACATATAACTTTGAAATTGATTCCAAAGCAGGTACCAAAAGAGTTAAGAAAATTGAAAACGAAATTGCCAAAAAAGAAAAAAGTCTGCTGAAATACGGTACCTGGGCATATTATGGAAATGGAAATGGAAGATTTCCATCCGATCGTTATCTTTTTTGGACTTCTTTAGACACCAATAAAGTAGGTGTTAACCAAAAAATCCCAGTTATTATCAGCACAACAGATGGCAAATTCTATGTTTCCGAAACAACAACTGCTACTCGCTCCAAAAAAACTTATGTGACAATCCTTGCAACTGTAAAAACGCTAAACGATTACAAAAAATATCTTTCTTCAGATCAAAAATACGATACTTTGCAGGACGCTTACGATGCATATGAAAAGCTACTTACCGAAGGTAAATATATGAAATATAAGGATACCCTGCCGGAACCATAAAAAACTCCCTGTTCAGACCAGAAATAAAATATTTCCGGCCGAGCAGGGAATTTCTTTCTTTACTGATTATCATACCGCATCCTTATACACTCTCTGGATATGCATTGCCAGATATCCTGTCTCGGTTTCATCCAGATTATGTCCAATACATCCTTCCAGGTTTTTACAGATGTCAGTGGCAACCTTATAGGCCTGGGGATACTGATCCAACATATATTCATTCATGTCCAGATTCAGCTTCTCTCCTGTAGATGCACGCGCTACCATATACTTCATATGGTTCATCAGACGATTATAGGACAGTGACAGTACATCGATTGGCTTACCTGTTGCTTTCTCGATCATATCTATACACTCTCTCACTGCTCTCGCAGTCTGCATGGCAACAGATACCTTCTCGTCACCAATTGCAGAATGAATATGCAATGCCACATATCCAACCTCATGATCATCAATCTCTATCTGAAGTCTTTCTCTCAGAATTGTTTTCAGTGTTTCCGCAACTTTAAATTCACTGTAGAAAAGAACCTTGATATCCTCTGTCAGCGGATTGCTGATCTGCTCATTTCTGCGGATTCTTGCGACTGCAAAAGAAATATGGTCAGCAAGTGGAAAAAGAATCCCTCTGTCTATGGAATCTCCAAACACTTTCTGTGACTCTGTCAGAATTGCATCTGCAATCTCCAGATACTCCGGCTCTATTCCCTTTACCAGTTCCTTCGCAGATCCACGCTCTGTCTCCTGTTCCAGACGATATGTAGTACATCCCTCCGGCTTATCAAAACGCTGGCTGACCTTCTTTCCAAATCCCACACCTTTTCCCAGAAGTACATATTCCTGGTTTTCTTCCATATTTATGGCAATGATGCCATTATTGTTCAATACCTTGCTCACTCTGTACATCTTTTTCCCCACCATTTTTATATATCCTGCTGCTTTTCCACATTCCACCACTGTCTGCCCCGGATTTTCAGTCGACATTTTTGTCTGCAGCTGTTGATTTTCTTTATCGTAACAGAATCTTTCTTTTGTGTAAAGCCCTTCTGACAGACAGTTATTTTCTTTGCCACAGGAAAAGCGCGCCCGGGCATTAGGCGCGCTTTTCACAAAACCAATCTTCTATATTATTGCTGAAAAATTTCCTATTCTTCCACAGTCTCTACTGCGAACAACGGCTCTCCTGCCTTGATCTCTCCATTGGCAAGAAGGCGTACTCTCTGATTATCCTCGATCTCTGTGCAAAGGATCGGAGAACATAAGGACGGAGCGTTTTCTGTAAGATACGGGATGTCAATCTTCATCAACGGCTCGCCTTTTTTTACATGCTGTCCCTGCTCTACCAGGATCTCAAAGCCTTTTCCTTCCAGCTTTACCGTGTCAATGCCGATATGGAGGAGCATAGGAAGATCTGTATCTGTCTGGAATCCGATGGCATGCTTTGTGTCAAAAATTGTAGAAACCGTAGCATCACAGGGTGCTTTTACTTCACCTTTGGACGGAATCACTGCCATGCCCTTTCCAAGGACTTCAGATGCAAAGGTTGCATCCTTTACTTCTGAAAGCGGAATCGCAGTTCCCTCAAGCGGGCTGTAGAGGGTCTGTGCACCTGTCTCTGAAGTTTTCTCCTGGGCAATTTCTGCCGGAGCATCTGATTTTTTCTCTGCTTCAATATTTTTTTCAGCTGTTTCCTGTACCTCATCCTTATATCCGAACATCCAGGTAAGCACAAAAGCCACACCAAATGCGATGGCAAACATCAGGATATAACCAACTGGATTATTCAGGCACAGCAGGATTCCGAAGATACCGGTAACACCGGTTCCTGTGGCACCAAGACTGCTAATGGAGGCAAAAAGTGCTCCGCATGCACCACCCAGGCAGCCCATGATAAACGGCTTTCCAAAGCGAAGATTTACACCGAAGATTGCCGGTTCTGTGATTCCCATGCATGCGCTTAAGGCAGAAGGAACAGCCATGGATTTGATCTTCTGGTTCTTTGATTTCAGGCCTACAGCAAGAGCTGCACCACCCTGTGCAATGTTAGCTGCAGATGCAAGTGGCAGCCAGTAGGTAACGCCGAATTTGGCCAGCTGTCCAAGGTCAATGATAGTGTACATGTGATGAACACCGGCAACAACAGTCGGTGCATAAAAGGCACCCATGATAAAGCTTCCGATTCCAAATGGCAGTGCGATCAGCCACTGGATCCCATCCAGAAGTCCGTTCTCAACAGCTACGAAGATCGGTCCGATAATGGAAAGTGTAAGATAACCAGTTACAAAAACACTGACAAGTGGTGTTACAAAAAGGTCGAACATTGCCGGTACAACTTTATGAAGTCTCTTCTCGATCTGTGCCAGTACCCATACTGCAATGATAACCGGGATTACATGTCCCTGATATCCGACCATGTCAATGGAGTAAAGTCCAAACCATACTTTCTGTGTTGCCTGTACGCCTTCTGTTGCGACGGTCCAAGCGTTCTGCAGATTCGGATGAATCATGATCATACCGATAACCGCGCCCAGGTAGGGGTTGGCGCCGAATACTTTCGCACCGCTGTAAGCGATGAGGATCGGCAGGAATGTGTACGCCGTGTTACTGAAAAGCTGTGCAAATACATAAATGGAACCATTGGTGTTAATATTCAGGAAGCCGTTGTTTACCATGAAGTTCAGGGCTTCCATGATTCCCATCAAAAATCCACTGGCTACGATAGCTGGGATGATCGGGACAAAAATATCTCCCAGTGTCTTCATCAGTCTCTGTATCGGATTAGCCTTGGATGCTGCCACCTGTTTCAGTTCTTCTTTGCTGCTCTCGGAAACTCCGGCGATCTGGATGAACTCGTCATAAACCTTGTTTACAACTCCTGTTCCCAGGATGATCTGCATCTGTCCCTGTGCGAAAAACACGCCCTTCACACCGTCGATGTTCTCTACATATTCCTTATCCGCCTTGTCATTATCCGCAATGACCAGACGAAGTCTTGTTGCACAGTGTGCTGCGGAAATTATGTTTGCTTTCTTTCCTACATGATCATAGATTTCCTGTGCTGTCTTTCTGTAATCCATGTCCTTCCTCCTTTTCTGCTACTGTTCCCGGACAGTCATCTCTTTCTGCTTTCCCTTTCTTCGGATCAGATCTGTCTGTTCTTTCTTCAGCTTCCCGGGATTTATTATCTCTGATCCATTGTTTTTTATTTATTTATGAGATTGATTTCATATATCCATTCATACAAGGAACGGTAATCTTTCCATTTTTTTAAGTTTTTTGATGATTTTAACACTTTTCAATGGTTTGTTTTATGTTGTTGCTTGCGCTCTTATGTGGAATCGTTCTCATATCTTGTTTGTATTATAACTACTGCATTATTATTTGTAAATCCGTAACATCTCACAAATTTCTTCGGTCAAAATTGTACATATTCCATAAGAACAGATGCAAGACAGACAAACCAGTCAGGACATCGCAGAAAAAATCTGGCATTTTTCTGTGTTTGCTCAGCCATAACACAGCACCACACAAAAAGAAGCAGGTCTTTTTCTCCCAAAAGATCTGCTCCTGTTCCACAATAGCTTATAATTTCTTCCTCTGTCTGCGAGGATATTCTCTGTTACCTGTGGGATTCCCGTTCCACAAGCTCACATCCCATTTTTATTTCCTTGCTGATCCCGGTATCGTTCTCAATAAGATCAGCCAGCATGGCTGCCGCCTCC
>ENA-OPTB01002504-OPTB01002504.1-human-gut-metagenome-genome-assembly--contig:-NODE-2504-length-11549-cov-5.032191_pt1 | contig 11549 bp, 10 predicted proteins | sample MGYA00241810_ERZ501911 | MGnify/ENA primary metagenome ERZ501911 (study PRJEB25962, sample SAMEA2042304) | human gut metagenome | biome: human gut; feature: human-associated habitat; material: faeces... | reverse complement strand
CTCGACGATCACGTAGTCCGCCAGCCGGGCCAGCGTCCCGACCGGCAGCGCCGGCGGGCCGAATTTCCCGTTTTCCGACCACGCACCCACGCAGATGCAGGGGCTTTTCTCCAGCGCCGCAGCGATCTCCGCCTGCGCCGGCGAGACGAGGCAGGGCATGGTCTTTTCGGGGTAGATATGCGTCGTGGTGCAGACGATGACGCGGGCCTTCCCAGAAAGCTCATGCGCGAGCCGCTCCATGAGCGTGGTCTTTCCACCGCCGCCGATGATGGCCGTCACACCGGGTCTTATCTGCAGCGCTTCCGACAAGTTCACGGCGCATACCTCCCTTCTGTTTCCTTTCTTAAGGATAACACCCGCGCGGTTCTTCGTCAAGAATATCGGAAGAATGTTGACAATCCCGAACCGAACATGGTAAAATTCAGACATGGAAAATAACTTTCGGCCTGTCCTGACGATTCGGATCTTCGGCGAGGACAAATGCTTCGGCCCCGGCGTAGCCGTGCTGCTGCGCAGAGTCCGCGAGCTGCACTCGCTGCGCGCGGCGGCCATGTCGATCGGCATGGCCTATTCGAAAGCCTGGACCATCCTCAAAAACGCCCAGCTGTCGCTGGGCTTCAAGCTGCTCGATTCCACAACCGGCGGAAAACACGGAGGAGGTGCGACTTTGACGCCGGAGGGCGAAAAACTGCTTGATGCTTACGACAGCTACTGCACCCGGCTCCGCGCCTATGCGCAGGAGCTGTTCGACGAGACCTTTGATGAAATTCTTCCGTAAAGCGTCCTTCTCTGCGCGCCTCCGGCAAAAAACTTTCGTTTTTTCCGCCGGGGGTGTTGTCTTGCGCATAGCTGCGTTGTATAATGGAGACTAGATAATTGCGGGATTTCCGCAAAATGGAGGTAACACACCATGTTTACAAAACTGATCAGCGCCCTCAAGGCGACCCGCCGCACCATCGTCTTCACCGAAGGCCCCGACGCCCGCATCCTCGAAGCGGCCGACCGCCTGATCAAGGACGATCTGATGGACGTCATCCTCATCGGCAATGTCGACGAGGTCAAGGCTGCCGCAGCCAAGGGCGGCTTCGACATTGCCAAGGCCGAGATCATCGACCCGGCCACCTACGCCGGTATGGATGAGATGGTCGCAAAGATGGTCGAGCTGCGCAAGGGCAAGATGTCTGAGGAAGACTGCCGCGCCGCGCTGGCCAAGGGCAACTATTTCGGCACCATGCTCGTCAAGATGGGCAAGGCCGACTGCCTGCTCGGCGGCGCTACCTACTCCACGGCCGACACGGTCCGTCCCGCGCTCCAGCTCATCAAGACCAAGCCCGGCAACAAGATCGTCTCTTCCTGCTTCATCATGGTCCGTCCCGCCGCTTCCGGCGAGAACGAAGTGCTCGCCATGGCCGACTGCGCCATCAACATCAAGCCCAACGAGGACGAGCTCGTCGAGATCTGCAAGGAGACCGTTTCCTGCGCCAAGATCTTCGGCGTTGACCCGAAGGTCGCTTTCCTGAGCTACTCCACCCTCGGCTCCGGCAAGGGCGAGGACGTCGACAAGATGCGCAATGCCTGCGAGAAGGCCAAGGCCCTCATGCCCGACACCCCGATCGGCGGCGAGTTCCAGTTCGACGCCGCCGTGTCTCCCGTGGTGGCCAAGACCAAGCACATCACCAGCTCCGTGGGCGGTCATGCCAACACCTTCATCTTCCCCTGCATCGAGGCCGGCAACATCGGCTATAAGATCGCACAGCGTCTGGGCGGCTACGCTGCCTACGGCCCCATCCTGCAGGGTCTGAACGCACCCATCAACGACCTGTCCCGCGGCTGCAATGCAGACGAGGTGTACAAGATGAGCCTGATCACCGCTTGCCAGTCTTAAACAGTTTTAGCACAAACGAGGAGAAGCCTTCGGGCTTCTCCTTTTTGTTTTGCCCCCTCTTGCAATCCGGCGGGGTTTATGGTACAATATCTTAGCATCCACAAGGATGTGTCGGACAGCGCCTGCTGCGTGGTTCGGCATACGGATGCGGGTCCTGTACGATGGGCTCGCTGTGAACCAGGTCAGGTGGGGAACCAAGCAGCCTTAAGCAGTGCGTTCGTGCGTTTCAGTAAGCCTGCATCCGTATGCCGAGTTACGCAAGGCGGGGACAAAACCCCGTCGAGCGCTGTCCTTTTATTTTTGCCGCAAAGGCCGGGAAAGGAGAGAGATCGCCATGTATCGTGCGCTTTACCGCAAATGGAGACCCCAGCGGTTTGAGGATGTGGTGGGCCAGCGTGCCATTGTGACCGCCCTGAAAAACCAGATCACCGCAGGGCGCGTGGGCCATGCGTATCTGTTTACCGGCGTGCGCGGCACCGGCAAGACCACCTGCGCCAAAATTTTTGCCAAGGCGGTCAACTGCCTGCACCCGGTAAATGGCGACCCCTGCGGGGAGTGCGAGATCTGCAAGGGCATCGACAACGGCAGCCTGCTGGACGTGGTGGAGATGGACGCGGCCTCCAACAACGGCGTGGACGATATCCGCGACCTGCGGGACGAGACCGCCTACACCCCCAGCGCCTGTCAGTATAAGGTGTATATCATCGACGAGGTGCACATGCTGTCCACAGCGGCCTTTAATGCGCTGCTGAAAACGCTGGAAGAGCCGCCCGCACATGTCATCTTCATTCTGGCGACCACCGAGATCCAGAAAGTGCCCGCCACCATCCTCTCCCGCTGCCAGCGGTACGATTTTACCCGCATCGGGCCGGAGGATATCGCCCGGCGGGTGGAGTATATCGCCGGGGAAGAAAAGCTGGAGCTGACCTCCGACGGCGCAGAGCTGATTGCCCGTCTGGCCGATGGTGCGCTGCGCGATGCACTGTCCATTCTGGATACCTGCGCCGGCGTCACTGCAAAGATCGACGCGGACGTGGTGCGCCGCATGGCGGGTGTGACCGACCGCAGCTACCTGTTCCAAATTTCGGACGCTCTGGAAGCACAGGACGCCGCCGCCGCGCTGGCACAGCTGGCGCAGCTGCGGCAGCAGTCGGTGGACGTGAAGCGCCTGACCGAGGAATTGATTGCTCACTACCGCGCTCTGATGCTGGCAGCGCTGCCCGGCGGGCAGGCGCTGCTGTCCGGTGTATCGCCGGAGGAAGAGGCGCTGTACCTGCAAAAAGGCCCGGAGATGGGGCAGCGAGAAGCCATCCGCGCCATCCGCACTTTGGGCACGGCGCTGGAGCACATGACCCGTGGCAGCGACCAGCGCATCGAGCTGGAACTGGCACTGTTCAGCCTGTCCGAGCCGCCCCAGCAGATGCAGGCGGTAACGGTACAGGCAGCCCCTGCCCGCACGGCACAGTCGGAAGCACCCCGTCCCTTTGCGGCAGCGGTGCAGCCCTTTGCCAGCGCCCCGGTGCAGCCCGCACCGGCAGCAACTGCACCCCAGACCCCGGCAGCAGGAACAGAACCTGCCCCTGCTGCGCAGGAGGTGTCCCCGCAGCCTGCCGCACCGGAAGCAACGCCCGCCCCTGCGGACGAGCTGCCGCCCATGCCAGAGGAACCGCCGGTACAGCAGAGCGATGCCGCCCTGCCGTGGGACGAGCCTGCCCCGCAGGCACCGCCGCCGGAGGAGCCGGAGCCGGTCAGTCAGCCGGAGCAGCCTGCCCCTGCAGAGCCTGTGCAGCCTGCCCCGGCAGCAGAGAAATCGCCTGCCCCGGTGCAGGAGCACCCTGCCGACCCGGTGCTGACAAAGCCCCGCAGCGTGGCGCAGCAGGGCACGAACCCCTTCCCGTACTGGGGGCAGATCGTGCAGAAGCTGGAAGGCATCGACCCCATGCTGTATATGTATCTGCGCAAGTCCAAGGCTTACTTTGACGGCACCCGCGTGCTGATCGATGGCGGCAAGACTTTCCGGGATTTTATCCGGGTGAACAAGGACAGCCAGAAGCTGATCAAAAAGCTGATCGCCGAGGTATCCGGCGTGCCGGTGCCCATCGGCCCCTACGAGCCCAAAACGGCCGGAAAGACCGCCTCCAACGCGGAGCAGTCCCTTCTGGCGCTGGAAAAGCTGGGGTTAGAGGTCAGCATTGAGGATACCGCCCGCAAAAAGCGATAAAAATTGTTTATAATAAAGGAGAATACCATTATGAAAGCAAGAATGCCCGCAGGCTACGGCCGCCCCGATATGAACGCCCTGATGCGTCAGGCTCAGAAGATGCAGGAGGACATGAAGAGCAAGCAGGCCGAGTTGGAAGCCGCCGAGTACACCGGCAGCGCCGCCGGTGAGATGGTGACCGTAAAGATGAACGGCAAGCATGAGGTGCTGTCCATCACCATCAAGCCCGAGGCTGTGGACCCGGACGACATCGAGATGCTGGAAGACATGGTGGCTGCTGCCATCAACGCCACCGTGAAGCAGGTGGATGAGACCGCCGAGGCCGAGATGGGCAAGCTGACCGGCGGCCTGAACATTCCGGGTCTCTGAGCCGGGAAGGGGAGATACCATGGACTACACTGCCGCACCGCTGGAAAAGCTGATCGAAGAGTTCGGCAAGTTTCAGGGCGTGGGCCGCAAGGGCGCTACCCGCATGGCCTATCAGGTGCTGAGTATGTCGGATAAGGACGCTGCGGCGCTGGCCGATGCCATCCGCGGTGCGCACACCCGGCTGCACCGGTGCCGCATCTGCCAGAACTTTACGGACGCTGACCTGTGCCCGGTGTGCGCCAGCGCCAAGCGGGACACCTCGGTGATCTGCGTGGTGGAAAAGCCCCGGGACGTGCAGGCTTTTGAGCGCACCCGGGAGTATAACGGCCTGTACCATGTGCTGCATGGTCTGCTGGACCCGCTGGCCGGTGTGGGCGTAGAGCAGTTGACCGTCAAGGAGCTGCTGGCGCGGCTGAAGGACGACACGGTGAAGGAGGTCATCATGGCCATGAACCCCACCGTGGAGGGCGAGGCTACCGCCATGTATCTGGCAAAGCTCATCAAGCCGCTGGGCATCCGGGTCACCCGGCTGGCCTCCGGTCTGCCGGTGGGCGCCAGCCTGGAATATGCGGACGAGACTACCCTGTACCGGGCACTTTCCGGCCGGGGAGAGCTGTGAGTTTGTAAAAATTTACAATTCTGTCAGAAACAGCCCTTGCATTACCCTGAAAAAATGGTATACTGAAACAACAAACGGAACGGAGAAAGGAGGCGCGCAGCATGGCACCCACAAAGGAGCGCCCGGCGACCAAGAGCATCGCCACCAACCGCGAAGCGCGCCACGAATATTTTGTTCTGGAAGCGCTGGAGACCGGTGTGGAGCTCAAAGGCACCGAGGTGAAAAGCCTGCGGGCCGGCGGGGTCAACCTGAAGGACAGCTGGGTAGATATTGAAAATGGCGAGCTGCTGGTAAAGGGAATGCACATCAGCCCTTACGACCACGGCAACCTGTTCAATCAGGATCCTATGCGTGTCCGGCGGCTTCTGGCACACAAAAGTGAGATTCGGCGTCTGCACCAGCAGTGCAAACTGCAGGGCTATACGCTGGTGCCGCTCTCGCTTTATTTCAAGCATGGCCGCGTAAAAATGGAAGTGGGCCTGTGCAAGGGCAAAAAGCTGTACGACAAGCGTGCCGATGCCGCCCAGCGCGATGCAAAGCGCTCCATTGACCGGGCTGTGAAGTCCAACGGCAAGTATTATTAAGCATTCCAATTGCAGACTGCGGCTCACCGCAGAAAACCAAGCTTTCCGCACATCGCAAGATGTGCTTTATATGGGGGCGTAAAGGTTTCGACGGGGGGAGCAAGGTCTGGGCAGCGGGTAGCAGTGGGGGAACTGCTCTATAACTCCTCCAAAAAAATTAACTGACAACAATAATTATCAGTTGCTCGCAGCCTGAGTGCTGCGCGTTCCGCCCACTCTTGTGTCGTGTGGGGCCGGGGCGTCCTTTAGACACAGCACCTGAACGGACCTAAGCTTTGCGGACCGGCAGGAACTCATGAAGCTACCAAAGCGCTAGCCTGACGATCGGCGTGGCGCGGCGGGAATGTTGTAGATCGCCTGCACCCGGAGACACCTACACTGAGCTCTTTTCGGACATGGGTTCGACTCCCATCGCCTCCACCAACATAAAAGCCACCTGAAAACTTACGTTTTTCAGGTGGCTTTTGCTATATCTGCTATTCTGTTACGCCAGATCCGGCAGGATATCCGACCACAGAGCCTGCTCCTGCCGCAAGGCATCAAAGCAGCAGTCCAGATATATTTTGTTGACCGCGGCAAAAATGGTGCTGCGCAGCAGCAGACGCTCGTCGTTGAGCGTAGTCTCCGGCTGGGCTGTCTTGCCGCCGAACACCACGGAAAGACTAGTCTCTAACTCCTCGCAGAAGATATCGTAGGCTGTCCCGGCGGAGCAGTGCTCCCGCTGCATTTTGAACAGAGTGTCGATGTTTTCGATCGAGAGCACGGTCTTGGAGACTGCAATGTACATCAGGGATGCGATCTGATCCCGGGTGTATTTTTTGCGGATGGGGTGATCCACCACCCCTTTTTTGACATAATTGCTTACCATGGACGGGGTCAGTTCTACCCCGCAGAAGCTGCGGAAGTAGCCGTTGACGAACTGCACCGTCTGGTCCAGATACAGCCCTACCGAGGGAAGATCGTTGTACCGGGGCAGGGCAAAGCCCGCAGCACACGCCGCAACGCGGAGTTTGGTTTCAGCTTTCATAGTATCTTGTTCCGTTCATGCTCCTGCACTTTTTGCAAGCAGGAACGTTGTTTTTGTGCAAAGGCAGAGCAATTGCTTTCCGCAAAAGTACTTCTGCCTGTGAAATAGTATACCGCATTTTGGAAAATTGGTCAACGGGCAATGAAAACTTTGTAAAAGAATTTGAGAAAACAGTTGACAGGGTTTTGAAAAACTGATATGATGGTCACGGACAAAGGAATGACTGCGGCGTGCGCCGCTTGAAAATGGAGAAAAATATGAAAAGCAAAATCGTTGTAGATTCCTCTGCAAATGTGTACGAGCTCCCCGATGTGGGTTTTGCCTGCGTGCCGCTGAAGATCCTGACCGACGAGCAGGAGTATGTGGACACCGCAGAGGTGGATGCCCCCGCGCTGGCTCAGATGATGCGCACCTATAAGGGCCGCACCAGCACCTCCTGCCCCAACATCTCGGACTGGATGGCTGCCTACGAGGGCGCAGACGAGGTGTATGTTGTAACCATTACCGGTACGCTGTCCGGTGCCTATAACGCTGCACTGCTGGCGGGCGAGGAGTACGAGCAGAGCCACGAGGGCGCGCGGGTCTTTGTGCTGGACAGCCTGTCTACTGGTGCGGAGTCCCGGCTGCTGGTGGAGCGTCTGGCGGCGCTGATCAAGGCAGGCAAGCCCTTTGATACCGTATGTGAGGAGATCCGGGCGTACCATGAGCACACCCATCTGCTGTTTGCGCTGGAATCTCTGGCAAACCTTGCCCGCAATGGCCGCGTGAAGCCCGCTGTGGCTGCTGTGGCGCGGATGCTGGGTATCCGGGTTATCGGGCAGGCCAGCGATGCCGGTGATCTGGAGGTTCTTTGCAAGACCCGCGGCGAGCACGGCGCACTGGAGCGCATGGTGCTGGAAATGAAGGCGCACGGCCTGACCAACGGCCGGGTGCACATCGACCACTGCTGCAATGCTGCCGCTGCGGAGCGGCTGAAGCACATGGTCCATGCGGTGTTCCCGGAGGCCAAGGTGGAGGTAGGCAGCTGCGGCGCGCTGTGCAGCTACTACGCGGAGTACGGCGGCCTGATGGTGGGCTACGAGGATAACGAAGCACCCACCGTCTGAGCGGAAAATATGATACTATGATTTCGATTCACCGGGGCATCTGCGGACGCTCCGGTGAACTTTTTTATAAGGAATAAAGGCGGCCGGCACGCCGGTGTACCCGACACCAAAAGCTTGCAAAGGGGGAAAAACCGCGTTATACTTAACCGTATTAGAAACACGGAAAGGGGAGATGGTATGCTGTTCCGATTGCCGATCGTCAAATTTTTCAACCGCATCCTCAACCGCATCACGGTTACGGTGGTGCTGGTGGCGCTGCAGCTTGCATGGCTGGCGTGGGTGTTTTTTGCCCTCACCACCGGCACGGCGCGGGTGTGGGTCACCGGGGTGCTCAACGGGTTAAGCCTGCTGATCATTCTGTATCTGGTGCGCAAGGATGAAAACAGCGCCTATAAGGTGGGTTGGATCGCCCTCATCGGGCTGTTGCCGCTGCTGGGCGGGGCACTGTATCTGGCCTTTGGCAACAAGCGGCCCTCCCGCCGTCTGCGCAGCAAAATGCAGGCGGTGGAGCAGGCGCACCGGGCAGACCGCGCCCAGCAGCCCGGACAGACCGCCGGGCTGTGCGATGAAAACCGGGGCGTGAGCCGCTACCTGACCCAATACGGCTGCTATCCTGCATGGAAGAACACCACCGCCCGGTATTTTTCCTGCGGTGAGGCCATGTACCCGGCATTGCTGGCCGACCTTGAAAAGGCAGAGAAGAGCATCTTTCTGGAGTTTTTTATCATCAGTCAGGGCAAGATGTGGCAGGGCGTGGAGGACATTCTGCGGCGCAAAGCGGCGCAGGGGGTGGACGTGCGGCTGATCTACGATGACTTCGGCAGCCTGCTGGGTCTGCCCAAGGACTTTGTGGTGCGCATGGAGCGGGCGCATATCCGCTGCATCCCCTTTAACCCGGTGGTGCCGCTGCTCTCGCTGGTGATGAACCACCGCGACCACCGCAAGATCGTGGTGATAGACGGCAAAGTAGCCTACACCGGCGGCATCAATCTGGCAGACGAATATATCAACGCGATCACCCGCTTCGGCTACTGGAAGGACGCGGGCCTGCGCATCGAGGGCACTGCGGTGTGGAACTTTACCGTAATGTTTCTGGATTTCTGGAACGCCTTCCGGCCCTTTGAGCAGGATTACAGCGCCTTCCGTCCGCAGCTTGCGGTGCTGCCCGCCAGCGATGGAGTAGTACAGCCCTACGCAGACAGCCCGCTGGACGAAGAGCCGGTGGCAGAAACGGTCTATCTGGATATTCTGGCACAAGCACAGCAGTACGTTTATTTTTATACGCCCTATCTCGCCATCGGCGAGGAGATGCTGGACGCGCTGCGCAACGCCGCCAAGCGCGGGGTGGATGTGCGGCTGGTGCTGCCGGGCATCCCGGACAAAAAGCTGGTGTTCCGGCTGAGCCGCTCGTACTATCTGCCCCTGCTGCGGGCGGGGGTGCGTATCTACGAGTACACCCCGGGCTTTCTCCACGCCAAGTGCTGCGTCAGCGATGACCGCGCGGCGGTGGTGGGCAGCATCAATATGGACTACCGCAGTATGTTTCTGCACTTCGAGTGCGGGGTGCTGCTGCTGCAAAACAGCCAGGTGCTGACCCTGCGGGACGATGTGCGCCGCACCCTGCCCCAGTGCCGGGAGGTGCAGTGCGCGGACTGCCGCACCGGTCTGGTGGGTACGGTGCTGGACAGCGTGCTGCGGCTGTTAAGCCCGCTGATGTAAACATTTGCTCATAAAACCCGCGCGGCGGGGTACACTAGCTCCAAAGCCTGCGTCTGCAATGCAGGCACGGAAAGGGAGCGTATGTGACGATATGAAACAGGCATCGCGTTGGTTTTTGTGCTGCACGCTGGCGGCAGCACTGACATTGACCGGCTGTGGCGGGGGAAACTCCGGCAGCAGCTCCGGTTCTGTGAGCGGCAGCACCTCTGTGGGCAGCAGCGCGGCGCAAAGCGCGGCGTGGCGCACCGGGCTGGGGGTCCTGACCGAGACGACCGGCACAGACCGTGCGGGCAACATCCACACCGTAGCGGCTGCCGTGCTGCTGGATGCAGACGGCAAGCTGGCCGGGGTAACACTGGACGAGTTGGAGCTTTCAGTCAGTGCGGACAGCACCGGCAAGGTGACCACCCCCACCGACACCCGCACCAAGCGCCAGAAAGGGAAAGACTACCCACTGGCAGAGGTGTCCGGTCTGAAAAAGGGTTGGGCAGAGCAGGCAGATGCCTTTGGCAGCTGGCTTGAGGGCAAGACTCCGGACGAAGTGAAGAAGCTGAAAACGGATGCGGACGGCAAGCCCACGGAGGCAGACCTTCTCTCCGGCTGCACCATCGCGGTGGACCGTTACCGGGATGCTGTTGTCCGCGCCTGCGAGAATGCACAGGTGCTGGGTGCTGCCCGGGGCGATACGGTCAAACTGGGTGTAGAGGTGGCCGAAATGCCACAGGGGCTTGCGGGCACAGACGACAAGGACGCGCAGGTGCAGGCTAAGATCACGCTGGCGGTGGTGACCATGGACGAGAACGCCCGGGTGACCAGCGCCATCGGCGATATGACCGAGCCGGAGCTTTCCGTCAGCGCGGATGGTACTGTGTCTGCCCCGCGGGAGCCGGTGTACACCAAAAACGAGCTGGGCGACCGTTACGGAATGCGCAGCGCAAGCGCGTTAGGCAAGGAATGGTACGAGCACAGCGCAGGCTGGTGCGGCTATCTGAAGGGCAAAAACGCCGTGGAGATCGGCAAGCTCTCCGCAGACGGCACGGATGCCGACCTGAAGGCGCTGTGCACCATCTCAGTTACCGACCTGCAAAAAGCGGCGCTGAAGGCCATGGCGGAGCAGTAATCATAAAAACAGGATGTCCCTCTGCACAAAAAGTGCGGGGGGATTTTTTATGGATACCCCCTCAGGCGCAAAGCCGGAAGGGGTATGTGCACACTTTCCCACAAAAAGCGGGCTTACAGGCGGGGCAAAGCAGTGCATTGTGCAAAAAAATGGGTTTACCTCTTGCAAAACGGCGGCAAACGCGCTATTCTATAGCTACAGTTTACCACTTTAGCATGGTAAAATGGTAAATCGAGAGGGAAGCGGGACGCAGAACGTCCCCCATGGGAGGAAAAAGATATGAAACTCAAGCGTATTGCAAGTGCATTTCTGGCCGGTGCTCTGGCATTGAGCCTTGCAGCCTGTGGCGGCAGTGCATCCACCTCTGCTGCGGCATCTGCTTCCGGCAGCGCAGCCGGTTCGGCTTCTGCTGCAGCGGGCAGCGATCTGGATTACATCAAGGGCAAGGGCAAAATGGTCATCGGCTACACCGTGTACGAGCCCATGAACTACACCGACGTCGACGGCAACTTTACCGGCTTTGATACCGAACTTGCCACTGCGGTGTGTGCAAAGCTGGGCGTAGAGCCGGAGTTCGTAGAGATCAACTGGGACACCAAGGTGGTGGAGCTGGACGCCAAGAGCATCGACTGCATCTGGAACGGCATGACCCTGACCGAGGATATCATGGCCAACACCGCCACCACCAAGGCTTACGCCAAGAACGCACAGGTCGTGGTGGTAAAGGAGGGCACAGCCTATACCTCCACCGCCGACCTTGCCGGTAAGACCGTGGTGGCCGAGGCTGGTTCTGCCGGCGAAGCCGCCATTCAGGGCGATGAGAACCTTGCAAAGGCTGACTACATTTCCAAGAGCGTGCAGACCGACTGCCTGATGGAAGTGGCTGCCGGTACGGCAGA
>ENA-OPTB01002495-OPTB01002495.1-human-gut-metagenome-genome-assembly--contig:-NODE-2495-length-11586-cov-2.312462_pt1 | contig 11586 bp, 8 predicted proteins | sample MGYA00241810_ERZ501911 | MGnify/ENA primary metagenome ERZ501911 (study PRJEB25962, sample SAMEA2042304) | human gut metagenome | biome: human gut; feature: human-associated habitat; material: faeces... | reverse complement strand
TTTTTACTACTGTCGGTATATTCTCCACCAGCCATTCTTCTGAGTTCAATGGTAGCAGGAATGTCAAAATTCTTTTTCTTCTTGTTCTTGTGAACACTGTCCATAAAACCAGACCATATTTTCAGCGGATACGTACCACCGTACATACCCGGCATTCTTCTCGGTGTGTCATAACCTATCCACACAGAAGTTGTATAATATGCACTGAATCCACAGAACCAGGCATCCTTATTGCTGTTGGTCGTTCCTGTTTTACCGGCATAGATCTGATTACTGTTGTAAGCTCTGTGTCCGGTTCCAAATCCTTCTGTAATCGGCCCCTGTAAAAGATCCTGCATGATAAAGGCAGTATCCGAAGAGAACACCTGTGTCTGGGAATCATCCAGTTCCGGTGCTGTATAAATATTCCCTTTCGTTTCATGATCCACCTTCACAAGACAGGTACGGGAACTCATCTGTCCGTTATTGGCAATAGTCGCATATCCACGGCACATGTTGTTTATCGTCACACCGTTGGTAAATCCACCCAGTGATATAGCAGGTGCCGTATTATCTGCATAAGAAAGGGAACTAAACTTCATCTTATCCAGATAACTAAGAGCCGTCTCAGATCCCATTTTCTTAAAGGTCTGGAAGGCAATGGTATTGATACTGCGGGTCAGTGCTTCACGGATAGTCATGCTGCCCCGGTATCCTCCCCCACTATTGGATGGGCTGTAACTCTTCTTATCATAGTCATCCCAGTATACTTTCTGGTCTGTCATAACCGTAGATCCATTAATGACACCATTATCAATGGCCGGACCATAATCTAACAGCGGTTTGATCGAAGATCCCGGCTGTCTGGTGGATAAAAATGCCCTGTTATATGGATCATTTTTGCTTCTGCCGCCTACTACGGCCACTACATACTGCGTCTCATTGTCGATACACATTGCCGCACTCTGCAGGGCATATTTTTTTGTTTTTTTATCTTTCTCTGTAAAAGATGCCAGCGTTTTTGTTACCGAATTCTGCAGTTTTTTCTGTATTTTCTGGTCAAATGATGTATAAATCTTGAAGCCGCCGGCACGGATCTCAGTGGATCTGGCACTATATTCCTTGACATATTTTTTCTTGTATGCCTTTTGTTCTTTGGCATCTGCAAAAGAATATTTAAACTCAAATCCTTCATCCGTCATCATCTGCAAGGTAGCGCAATCAATGGCATAACTTACCATATAGTTTTCAGAAGATGTAGTCTCATCCAGTCCTACTACATCAATCTTCTCTTTCAGTGCCGCCTTGTATTCTTTTTTCGTAATATAGCCGTCTGCCAGCATTTCTTCCAACACCTGGGCCTGCTTTTTCTTGGCCAGTTCCATACTGGCGATCGGATTATATTTATTCGGGCTGTTTGAAACACCGCACAGCATAGCCGCCTGAGCCAGAGTCAGATCTTTGGCTGAGCATCCAAAATAGAATTTACTTGCAGTCTCAATGCCATAACAACGGTTACCATAAAAGTTACTATTACAGTAAAACTCCATAATGTCTGCCTTAGTGAATTTGCTTTCCAGCGCCGGTGCCAGCATCACTTCTGTCAATTTACGGCTGTAAGTCTGCTTCTGGGTAAGCAGGTTGTTTTTGATCACCTGCTGTGTAATAGTACTTCCTCCCTGAGTGATCTCGCCATCATGAGACCAAAGAGACAGAGCTGCACGGATTATAGACTGAAGATTGACTCCTCCGTGCTCCATAAATTTTTTATCCTCTGATGACATGTATCCCTGCTGTACATATTTGGATATTTTGTCAATCTTTACATATACATAGGAACCACTGTCGATCTCACCGATCTTTTTGCCATCTTTATCGTATACAACGGTATTTGACAGCATGTGAAAGTCCTTTTCACTGAGATTAGACAGTTTGTCGTACGCCTGCTCACAGGCATCCTCATACATAGGTTTGAAATGAGCAAATAAAATACTGCCTGCAATGGCTGCCACTACTAATGTGATCAGACACACATTCAGGATCACACCGAAAAATTTAACAATATATGCAACAGCCTGATAAATGGCACGAAACGGACATGACAATATGTATAGAGCCTTTTCGCCGGCTGTTCGTTCACTCCACAATTTCTTATTATTCTTCAATGGTATTTCCTACCTCCTCACTGACTGGCATTTCATCCTCTTCTGCCAGCCGTTTTTTATATGCGCCATACTCCCTAAGCCGGTGCCATGTCAGAATAGCACACACAGCCTCCAAAGCAAGAATCAGGTAATTAATTGGATTCACGAAAAAATTCGTCTTAAACATTACATGATTAGGTGCTTTTTTATTTACATACATCTCCAACTGACTGCCCTCTGTATCCGAAAGTCCAAAACTTTTCTGTACCACGAAAAACTTCCGTTCTGTATACTCTTTGTCCCCATAGGTATACTGCACCTCTACGACAGGAACTAAAAGCAAGTACAGATCTGTTGTCTTTTTCGTAACAGTCGCCGTCACCGTATCGTAACTGCTCCAGTTAGACAAATGGCAGATTCCCTCAAAATTGATCAGAATGTGAGTCAGCAGCAAAAACAAAAAAACTGCTACCAGTCTCAATATTCTGTTCACTCCTTTATTTTTTTTCTTTCTTTTCACGCGGATTTCTTCCTCCTCCTATATTGCATACATGGGTCTATTATCGCAGATTTACAGGAATTTGTCTATATTTTATCAAAAAAAGTTATGGGGTCTCTTAAATATACGCAGACCGGGACTTTTTACTCGCCCGCTCCTTATAAAAAGAAAAGGCGCCTTTTATTTACCGTACAGCCAAACGCCGTACCACAGGGGTAACTAAAAAACGCCTCTAAAAAAAACACTACCTTTTTGATTGTGAGCATTATCTCACATCCGGGAGTAACTTGCAATATGAAATTTTTTCATGTTATGTTTCTCCATTTCCTTTCATACCATTTGAATTTCTTCGTCTGTAAACCATAACCATGCATAAAAGGGTTGTGCCGCTTAAAAGAAACATGTCAAACCAAAGTGAAAGTTCATAATCGTCACCAGTCTGGGGACTTTTGGTATGGTTTGAAGTTGTTTTTGAGGCCGAATCCGTTCTCGAAGGACCTGCCCCTGAATGTTTCAGTGTCGCAGGATTTGCCGATTCTTTTGAAGTGTCTGCTTTCTGTTTGGAAAGTTTTGCCGGCTGTTCCGAAGAATTGACTGACTGCTTCGGTGTATCTGTCGAATCACCGACAGCAGGGACCACCTCGGTTATCGTGTGCCCACACAATGTACAGCTTTTTGTTTTAATTCCTGTTTTGTCGGAGGCAGGTGCCTGTGTGATCGTCCATTCTCCATAAGTATGAGTATGCTCCAGTACAGGCAGAACCGTATCCGCTACTTCCTGACTTCCTGCTTCATCGGAAAAATTTTTCATACAATCAGTGCAATGCCAGTATTCAATGTTACCGGCTTTCGTATAGGTGGCAGTTATCTCTTTCCGATGTTCTAAATGATGTGCCCGCAATTTACCATATGTATTGCCACACACGGTACAGACTGCATTCTTAGAACAGGTAGCTGTTCCACCGGTATGTTGACAAGGATAACCACACTCAAGGCACACATCCTTTTCCCATTTGTGCGCTTTCTCTGCTGTAACAGTCGCATTACAGCAGTTATAAACCGAATGGTGTGCGGTAGCTGTCTGGATCCAGGTAACAATGCCCGTGTGATTATTGGGATCTAAATCACCGTAAGTTTCTCCGCATTTTGTGCAGACAGCCTGATTTGTACAGGTAGCTGTACCGCCGGAACATGCTTCTGATTCCGAAGTCTGACAGACAGAACAAGTCCGGGTGTGTTGATCCGCACCATCACGCTGCCAGGATTCCCAAGTATGTCCAAGGGGCTCTCCGTCGTTAAATACTTCCGTTCCCTTTACACCACACTTGCAGGAATAGTAATATTTCTTCGCCTCTGTGCAAGTAGCATCACTAGCTTTATAAGCATCCTCTTTCACCTGCTGATCGTAAACATGCATCGCATATTCATCCTTTTGACTGTTGTCCGGAAGAGGGCAATTTGGTGCGAGACATTCACGCCAGTGATGAGAATCATCATATGCCCATGCATCCGGATTCCACATATGATAATGCATATCACCCTGATAACTACTCACAATTCCCACACCATTGGATACAACCACACGCATTGTCACCGGTTCACTGCAAAAGTCCATAGAGCGCGAATCATTTATTTGTTCCGAAAAGATCGACAATGTGTATTCGTTATCTCTGACACCGTCAAGGGGAATAGACAAAAATCCGCTTGACGCATTGGAACTGTCAACTAATCTTGCGTAATACCGCATATCACCATAGCGAGTTGTCAAAATACAGGAAATATACTGATTTGCTCCTCCGGTTGCATTGGCGTAACCAAATGTGAGCGTTTTTGCCGTCTGTCTGCTCTGCCCCCAAGTCGCATAGACATTTAGATTTTGATCTGTGTGTTTCATGGTAAATTTTACCAAATCGTCTGGCTTCTCTGTCTCAGCAAAACCATTTCCCACAGATACAGAAGGCTTCCCGGTTGCATCATCTGTATTGGAGATTAAGAGGAGAGAAGACAAATCTACATTAAGGGCAGGTCTGGCACCGATATCCCAGTCTACTTCAATATTGTAAAACATGTCGGCTGCTTCCGGCACCATATAACGGCCGGTACATTGCCGGGCTCTTTCACCTTCCCCATAACCGGGAGTACGCAGCCAGAAATGATCAAAAATACCTCCGTACAAACATACGGCTTCCGTCTTTATGGTATTATATTCCTCCAGGGACAAAGGCCATAGTTTTTGATTATTGACATTCGGACCTTTGATGCTGTCGCTTCCGGTCAGGTTCCTTGGACGGATATAAGCTGCATCTTTTGCCGGCAGGCCCTTTGCAATCTGAACCATTTTTTGCTGCGGGGTACTTCCGGCATATTCATTGGGTTCTCCCCACGCTGCCATTCCGGAAGGATTGTTCGCATAATACATAGTTCCACGACCGACAGTAGAAAATGACTTCGAATTTTCAAAAGAGTCTGCACTTCCTTTACGGAATGGAATTTTTTGGTAATCGCTTTCATAATCTGCGGCTAACAGTGTGGCGCAATTTGGCTGTGGATATACACCGCTGGATCCGTCACCGATTACCCACCATGTACGCCCCGCAAAAACTGCTTTGTTCTGATTGATTTTTAGCGATGGTTTCCATACTTCTGCTGAAAAACTTGTGGTTGGCATAAGGGAAACTAACATTGCAAGGCAAAGCAGCAGTTGAAGTATCCGTTTCGTCTTTTTCAAATGATAGACCTCCTTTTTAAGATGTCAGCCATAAGCAAAGCCCCACACATTCAATCTTTATGCAGGTTTGCAAGGCATAGTTATGTTTATATATATGGAGGTATTATACAGAATCGGCATAGAAAAATCAATGAAAAAAACCTCAACATGCAGAATTGTATAAGTAGTTTGGACTTTTTCGATTTACCAAATTCATTTTATTAAAAAAGGTATCAAATAAAATGGTCTAAACAGCAATTTTTCTTCTTGTCCCACATCTTTCTGTGATATTAAATATGCCTTGTTGATATTTTGAGAAAATTTTCTACAAAAATTCTTTATCGACTCATGATTTCCGGTGCCGGAAGACTTAATTTCAAACGCATTTACCTTACTTCCCTCGGAAACCAAAAAATCCACTTCATAATAATGCGTACTTTCATGCTTCTCCCAAGTATGATAATACAATTCTCTTCCCGATGCCGTAATCATTTGAGCAACCAAATTTTCATAAAGATACCCTAGGTTTGCGGGCAATTTATCAGAAAGCAATTTTGCATAAATATTATTTTCTGCTACCGGACGATCCATAAACATCTGCGTAACAAACAACCCCGTATCCGAAAGATATAATTTATAACTGTCAAAATCTTTCGTATCTGTCAGACTAACTCTTGGATCCGTAGAGTTGTAACACGGCAAAACCGTTTTGGAATCTATCAATTCGTACAATAATTCCTCTGCTTTTGTGCCATTTCTTTTCCCAATTGCTGTTGTGATACGATATTTTCTTGTATCCCTTGCCAGCTGTGCTGGAATAGAATGATACAGTGCGGATATTCTTCCAGACGCATCAATTTTCTTAAAATCTTCCTCATACAAAGATATAATCTGTCTTTTTACCATATCTATTTCCGAAAAGTTTTTCCCATTGATATAAGCTTCTACTGCCTGTGGCATACCCCCTACTGCCATATATATCCTCAAATCCCTCATTAATTTACGGTTGGTCGCCTGTCCAATGGCTGTTCCACAATCAAAAATCTGCTGCAAAAGGCCATAATTATTCCCCGTAGCTTCACTAAACTCTTCATAATCCATCGGATATACTTCAATCTTCATTTCCTCTGATGGAATCAAGATATCTTTTACATTTTTTTTAATTGAAATCAGAGAACCCGTTTCCAGATAACTATATCTTCCGTCATGTACAAGATGCTTTATTGCCTGTCTGGCCTTCGGGAAAAGCTGTACTTCATCAAAAATAATAAGGGATTCATGTTCATACAATGTAATTCCCGTTTCTGCCTGCAATCTTAAAAAAAACAGATTAAGATTTCCTATATCATCAAAACACTCCAGGATATCATTTTTAGTTTTAGAAAAATCTATTAAAATATATGATTTATATTCATGTTTTGCAAAAGTCTCCGCAATTGTTGACTTTCCAACCCGTCGTGCCCCCTCCAGCAAGACTGCGTAATTATCCGCATATTTTTCTTTCCATTCAATCAGTTTATTATATGCTTTTCGCTTAAAATACATAGTCCACCTCCCTTAATTTAGGTACATTGTATCACGGAATACAATTTTCTTCAAGGTTAGTATCCGAGATTTTAGCAATTTCTTCAAAGTTACTATTAACCATTTTTGTATTTTCTTCAAGTTTTTTATCAGCTACAATAAAACCGTCTGCTCGATATGCACAGACGATCTTATCATTTGCTCAAACAAATCGGTTAGACTAAACGAGGTTTCGTTATAGACTTTTTCCACATCCCCAAATAAGCGCAACGACTCTTTTTGTTTCCCCTATAGTCCATGTTGAAATTGATTTTTTAAGTTTTCTTTGCTACAATCCTCCACCTCCAAGTATATTCTCTGTATTAATCTGTATTATTTTATACAGATATTACAGAAACTAAACCATTAGAACTAACAGCACGACAACAATCAACATACACTTCGATAAAATCATAGCCACCACGCATAGCAATAGATCGTGCCTTTTCAAGTCCACCCGGAAGAATATGCCCACTCTTATAGTGCTCAATAATTTGTCCCGTTATATCAAGAGTATGGACTTCATAGGGTTTACCTAAATAACAAATTGAAACCTCATGATTCTCCAAAAGCACAGCGATTTTCAACAATATTCCATTCAGCGAGAAATCCAAGACGCCCTGAATACGAAAGACTTTCCAACTATAAACTCCTGCTTAGCTGTCCACTCTGCTTCTTCTGATTCTCTTTAAAAATACATATCCAGCCAGACACGCTATGATCTCCGTAATCGGAAACGCCCACCAGATCAGTGATACTCCCATCTGTCCATTTCTGACAAGCAGGGAAAAAACTCCCGCCAGAGGCAGGATGACCACAAGCTGTCTGAGCAGCGAAATCACCAGTGACTCCATACCACCATCCAATGCCTGGTAAATTCCCTGGTATGCCACATTGATCCCAGCAAAAATAAAACTGAGGGAGATAATCCTCATAGCACTGATAAAATATTCTCTTGACTGCCCTGCATTAAAAAGAGCCGCAAAGTTTCCAGGGAAAATTTCTGTCACCACTACACCTGCGATCATAAGTACTACCGTATAGATCAGTCCATATTTGATTCCATCCTGAATCCTTTTTTTACTGTTCATTCCATACGCAAAAGCAATAATTGGTGTGATGGCATCTCTGAGGCCAAATGCCAGGAACAAGACAAACTGCTGTACTTTATAAAATAATCCATATGCGGTCTGCGCTGAAGGACTGAACTTCAAAATCAGATTCATGACATAAACCATAAGGGACATAAGTGCCTGTGCAATAATCGCCGGAAGTCCGATAGTATAGATTCCCTTGATAATTCCACCTTCTGGCCTCATATATTTTACACCGTGCTCAAATTCCTTGTTTAATTTCATATGGAATATAAACAACAACCCCGCTGATACAACCTGTCCGATTACCGTTGCATACGCAGCACCCTCCACTCCCATTTCCGGCACCGGTCCAATACCGTAAATCATAATCGGGTCAAGAATAATATTTATCACCGCTCCCACAACCTGTCCAATGGTAGAATAAAGGGAACGGCCTGTTGCCTGCAACAATTTTTCAAATAACGAAAAGAAAATAATTCCAAATGAGATCACGCAGCATATACTCAGATAGCTTGTCCCCATAGAAATCACTTCCGGATCAACTGTCTGTGATGAGATATAAGCCTTCACACCCAAAATTCCAAACAATAAACATATTCCATAAATAATGATTCCTAAAAACAGACTGTTTCCTGCAACCTTGGCTGCCTTTTTGGCATCTCCCTGTCCCAGTGTCCTAGCCAGAAGGGCATTCGTTCCTACACCTGTCCCAATCCCGACTGCTACCATAAGCATCTGAACAGGAAACACCAGCGTAAGTGCATTCAGTGCTGCTTCACTCCCTTCTCTCATGTTTCCAACAAAAGCACTGTCTACAATATTATAAACTGCCTGCAGTGCCATCGATAAGATCATCGGTATTCCCATCTGTATCATGAGCTTATTTACCGGCATATCCTTCATCTTATTACTTTCTGCCATCTTAAAATCCTCCTTTTTCTGCATAAAAAAAAGAGCAGCGAAACTGGATTTACGCTAGTTCGCTACTCGTTTGGAATTTATTATATTTCTCTTTACAAAAAAAGTCAAACAAAAATTTTTCTATTCTTTAAACAATGAATATTTTCCCTTGTCCGCAGATGTAATCTTGCGACTTACTTCCGATTGTACCCCCGGCAGAACAGACACATTTGCTCCAATCCAAACACTGTCTCCTACCGTTAAACTCGATATAATTGTCAGCATCCGGGTCTGAGAATTTTTCCACTTTGTTTCCCTGCTTTTCAAACCATCTTACATTTATCGGCAAGAAAGGAAAAAAATAAAAGTCTAAAAATCATTGATAATTTGCCGATAAATCTGTATACTATATTCAGATATTTCCATGAATATGTAAGGGGGAAAGGTGATTATGAAATATTTATCTGTAAAAGATACAGCAAAAAAATGGGGGGTCTCTGAACGGTCTGTGCGGGGTTACTGCGCTGCAGATCGAATCCCTGGTGCTGTTTTGTCCGGTAAAACATGGAAAATTCCCGAAAACGCTGTCAAACCAGATAGACTTTCCAAAAATAAAATAAAAACCATATCTCTCCTGGAAGTTCTCCGTCGAGAAAAAGAAACAAAACTGTCAGGTGGAATTTACCACCGGGTGCAGATAGAACTTACCTATAATTCTAATCATATCGAAGGAAGCCGGTTGTCAAAGGAACAGACCCGCTTTATTTTTGAAACAAATACCATCGGCGTAACTAAGGATGAGACCTTTAATGTGGATGATATTGTAGAAACCGCTAACCATTTCAAGTGTATTGATATGGTGATTGATAAAGCAACCGCACCTTTGTCTGAAAAACTGATCAAACAGCTTCATCAAACACTAAAAAATGGAACCAGCGATAGCCGAAAAGATTGGTTTGCCGTAGGTGAATATAAAAAACTTCCTAACGAAGTGGGTGGAATTGAAACCACATCTCCTGAAAAAGTCACAGAAAAAATAAGACATCTTTTGAAAAAATATAATCAGCTTTCTCAAAAAACGCTTCATGATCTGATTGATTTTCATGTACAATTTGAAAAAATCCACCCTTTTCAGGATGGCAACGGAAGAATCGGCAGACTTCTTTTGTTTAAAGAATGTCTGCGCTATCAGATTGTACCTTTTATCATAACAGACGAAATTAAACTCTTTTATTACCGGGGACTGCAAACTTGGCAAACAGAACCATGTTATTTAATGGACACCTGCCTGTCCGCACAGGATTATTTTAAGAAGGTAATGGATTATTTTCGCATTTCCTATGAATAATGTTATATGCCCCATATTGACTGCCGGAAAACTGAATAGACCCTAAACACAACCTTCTTTTTATGTACTAATCTCTGTGATGCAATTATGTTTATTAGCACTTTGTTCTTAAAACATTCTCAATATATTCTCGATATCCCTGCTCTAAAATCCTAAAAGCACAGCTATTGTCAGTTAATTTCTGTTTTCGATTTGTTGTAACCATTTCATATATTTTATTTGCTTTTTTCTGAATCCGCTCAGCATTGTCCATACAAAATTGATATTCCTTATTCAGTAACAAGCGGTATTTTACATCTTCTACATCTTTGATAACCAGTCTTTCAATACATACCTCTGGAGATACTGATTGTATTCCTCATTTATACGATAAAAATCCATATTCCCTCCTCCATAATATAGCAAAACAGGGAGATAAATGCCTTATCTCCCTGAAATTAACGATTCGCATTTCAAGCTGCGAAGCACTTAAATTAAAGGTTCACATTCAAAGTAGTGAAGCACTTAAATTAAAGGTTTGCACTTAAAGTAGCAATGCACTTAAATCGAGCAAACTTCCTTGCTCAGTTATATTATATGCAATTATCATGAAAAAAGCAATAAAAAATCCCAAATTTCATCCACAAAAAGAATACATAAACCATATCGCTCTTTACAGATTTTTCGTCACATAGTGTTTAACATCTTTAGATGGATTGGCTAGTTCTGTTTTAAAAAATTCAGGGTAATATTTCTTTTGATGGTCGGCTCTGATCCATACCAAACGCTCCTTGTCTCCATCCTCTGTAAAACTATCACATACTGGCTCAAAATCTGTGGGAACATTCATGTAAAAGAAAAATGAAATCTCATGGACTATATTCCCTTGTTTTTTCAATGAATCTCCAGGGAAAAAGTTCTCATGAATAAAACCAAGTCTATCAATTTCCATTTTTCTGCCTGTTTCTTCAAACACCTCTCGTACCACTGCCTCTTCTGCTGTTTCACCAAATTTAATTCTTCCACCTACAGAGTACAGATGGTCGAAACGGTCATTCTCGACCATGAGAAATCTGTCATCCTTATTCAAGTTCGAGAGAATTGGCAATATAAGAATGGAATTTCTGCTCTTTACAGTATTTTTTTATTTTGGAGATTAATTTTTTATCGGTTGTATATTCCAACAGATATACTTCCATTCCATCTGCTTTGCATGCTTCCAAATATTTGCAGTAATAATTCCTTGTTTCCCTTGTTTGCTCATAAAATGTCCCTTTATCAAAATTGATGCCGCTCCACACGGATTCCTGGTTTACACCTGTCATAATAGGATCAATAGCCCCATAGCGATCCCTATATTCTGTCACATA
>ENA-OPTB01002494-OPTB01002494.1-human-gut-metagenome-genome-assembly--contig:-NODE-2494-length-11586-cov-6.937646_pt1 | contig 11586 bp, 15 predicted proteins | sample MGYA00241810_ERZ501911 | MGnify/ENA primary metagenome ERZ501911 (study PRJEB25962, sample SAMEA2042304) | human gut metagenome | biome: human gut; feature: human-associated habitat; material: faeces... | reverse complement strand
CCGTGTGATATATAGGAAGCCGAATGACAAGGCGCAAGGGGAGCGCCTAGCCACGCAAGAGAGAAAGCACTATCTGAAACTTTTCAGCGACATTTTGATCGCTGTATCGAATCATGTTTTGATAGTATGTATTTTTGATTGCTTTTAACTGCATGTTTTTTGAACAAACCATAAACGACGCGTCGATCGTCATGTCTTCATTGAAAGCCGTATAAATAGGCCGCTGACGGTCGATTTTTAGCCGGTCGGATACGTACATCAATCCGTTTGTTATGTCGTGCCATATCGTCAAAAATGCCGTTTGAAACACTATCGCGCATAAATAACGGGCGCGGGCGGGTTTTTCCTCTATGCAGTAATCTGGCACCGCGGTTTTTCGCTCGTTCAAAACCGCTGTCTTGTAGAACGTTTCATTTGCGCTTGATAAAATATCTGCCACGCTTCCACGATCGCCGGCCCCGCGTTCGGCTCTGTAATATATGCCGCGCGCCTTATCAGCCCATTTTTTGGCGCCGTATGGTATTTTAAACCATTCTTTATACGGGTCAGTGACGCAACCAATAGGCGGATTGCCAAGCAGTATTGACCAACGGTTCGGGAGCTTTCTAAAAACAGTATGAACCAAATTTAGAAATATCTCCGGCTCGTGGATCCCAGCGTCTCCGCCTTTGTAGTCGCTGCGTTTTTCGGCGATGTACTCATCAAACAATATAAGATCGCAATCCATTAAATCAAGCCCTTTCGTGCTGTTAAGGTCTTTTATATATCCCACATGCTCAAAAATCTTGTTTTTGGGATTGATCGCCGTGTTTGTTAGGTATATTATACCTCTTTTTACATCAAAATGCAGCCCTTTTTCGCGGTAAAATTTGTTATAATAATCAGTTAATAACAAATTTTTACCAAAGCCGACGCGCAAAATTTCATCAATTTCGCGTTCTTTGCGCCGCAAAAATAGAAATTTATTGCCTTTGCTCTTGTATGCCCGTTTCGTGGATTTGTTCAGCCAAAAGGAAGAACGCCCGAAAGATCTTTCCCGCTCGTCAAGTAACATCCTATGATCTTTGTCAAGCGGGAAAAATGACCCGTCATAAAATTTCATCTATGGTAGATCCAACGATTGAAACCGAAGACATATTAAACTCCTCCGTACTATATGAGCCGCCGGAATTGGTTTTTAATGTTATACTCGTTCCAGCTTCAAAAGAAATTTCGTTTATATTTTTACTTTCGCCTCCTGAATCAATAAACATACCACAGGAAAACCAAATGTTACTGGTCCATTCTGAAAAATCCGTTATGTTTTCTCCATTATTTGAAAACCCGAAAACAGTTATAACGCCCGTACCTGCGGAATTATCCATAGACAAATTAAACGTGTGTACATATAATTTTGAGGTCGCTTGGCCTCCTACCGCTTTTATCTGCAAGGCATCGGCATTTTCTGTTGCGTCGATCGTGATGTTTTCGCCCGGCACAATCGGCAAATTCATTTCGACCTCGAAATCGAAAGTCTGCGTACCTGCGTACGCCTTACCGTCTGCAACTATTTGCGCGCCGCTCGTTGAATCATAGGTAACAACGGGCGTCCCCGTCACGATATCAAGTTTTGTTAAATCGTTCCAGCCTGTCCCAGTTGCTCCGGTGTCGCCTTTCTCACCCTGGGGACCTTGCGGGCCGGTGTCGCCTTTCTCACCCTGGGGACCTGCGGGACCTGTATCACCTTTCGGACCCTGCGGCCCGGTCGCCCCGGTGTCGCCTTTCTCGCCCTGGGGGCCTTGCGGGCCGCGTAATGCGGTTGTATTTAAATAGAAATGAATGATGAAAGGATCATCGGGGACGCCTGTCCCGGTCATCTCAATACCAGTTGAAACGGTTGTGTTTGCTGTTACTATGAATTGTGTCGTCTCCGGTACGCTCTCCGTCAGATAATATATAATAGCGTTCATTGTGTTCTGCCAGTCAAGGGGATATCCTTTCTTGAACAAATCACAGTACCACAACTGAAAATCCGTAAAAGTCCAGCTCATTATAAAACCTCCATGAATAGATTATTAAAATACCCGAAAAATTCGGTATATACATCTTCGAGCGCTTCCCGCAGCCGGATAACATAATCAGGCGATACCGCTTTATAACTCTCCGATACTGTTCCCGTGTGCTTCTGTTCTCCGGTCGTGTTTTCGCTACTTGTCGTTGCTCCGGTTACGGTCGTTTTTTCCGTCGTGTTTTCGCTGGTCTCGCCCGTGTCCGTGCCTGATACGGTCGTATTTTTGGAATCGGTAAACGAATCCGTTCGAGTATCCTCGCCGCCGTCCGTCTGCTGACTGGTTGCCGTATCCGTTTGTTCAAGGCTCCCGACCTCTTGAAAGCGCGCTTCTTCTTTTTCGACCGTTGAATTATTTGTCACGTTTACGGTCTTTCCGTATTCGGTCTTTGATGTTCCGCCGTTCGTTCCGCTCTCTTCGGTCGTCCCGGATTTTGTCAATTTATTTGTCCCGGCTTTTGTCCCGGTCGAATCGGTTGTAACATCGTTTGAGCCCTTTCCGGTCTTTTCCGATGTATTGTTGAACGTTTCGTTGTAGGTCGTCGTTTTTTCGCTCTCTACAAACATTTGCTCGACGATCTCTTTCTGCGCGTCAATAAGAGCGATCGCGCGCGGCGAACGGATTTTCCATTCGCTTTTGAATTTGATATCGAAAATGTCAAGTTCTTCAAGCCCTATTTCAGAGGTTATAAAATGATTGTAAAGAGCTTCGGCAAGGTCTGATTCTGTCCCGCTGCCAGTGATTCCGAAATATTGTTGAATCGTTTGCCCCTTGTCCGCTAAAAAGTCGCTTAGGCGCGTATTTACTGGATAATTCCATATCCCGCCAAACTTGAAATCAATTGTCATTGCTTTCCCCCTCAGTTTTTACCCCGTTTTCTTCGCCCTGGGCGGTTTTTTCTGTTTCCTCGCCTAGTTGCTCATCTTCGCTTGTTACGGGGTTTTTAAGCACCTTTTTCGCGCCCGTCAGTCCTCTGAAAACAAAATATAGAAATTTTTGAAACTTTGACCCATCCGGCGCGAACCCGTAAAGAATCCGCACCAATACAAGCAAAATTTCAACGGCTGTTAATACGTATCCGATAACTTGCATTATTTGATTATTTTGAATAATCGAAAGTAACAGAGTTACCATTTTTCTGCGCCTCCTCGTTTTCTATTTTTTTCAATGTGTTCGGCTCGATCGTGATGTTCGTTCCGAACAGTTTATTGACTTGCTTTAATGCCTTTTCCCGTTCATCGAAAGCGGCCGTAAACTGCGAATATATTTTTTCGTTATTGCTGTCCGCTTCGTTCGTGATAAGGCGTTCCGCTTTCTCAATCTGTACGTTATTTATCCCCAAATAGGTTAAAATTTTGTTTTCGTACTTATCGACGGCGGCCAAGTAGTCAAGTACTTTGAATTGTACTCCCGTATTCATGAGATTTGATTTTTCTAGCCCCATACCTTTTTTTGAAGACTTGCGCAACAAAATCAAATCTGCAAAGTTTTTTAACTTCATGAAAAGTTTATTTGCGCTTTTCTCTTGTTCCTCTTCGATCTCCAAAATAAATGGCTGCCTATTTAATACGGTGTTTTGGTCCGCGGTCATTTCAAGCTCAACGATCTTTTTCACGTAGTGCATTACGTATAAAATCGGCGGTATCCTCGTATGATCGTTGAATACAAGCACCGAATTTTTATTATTAAGATCACGCCTTACATATCCGTTTCCACCGTATACCGTCCATTTTTCCGGGTAAAATGCGATGTTAAATTTTGAATCAGACGAAACGGGAAGCATTTGCAAGCCGAGAATCTCATCCTCAAAAAAGCAAACCGCCGGAGCATACCACAACCAACGATCAAGATTTACCATTCCGAGCTGTGTTTTTTCAATGCTTTCCGGTACGTTCCCGTATTTAAAGCGCGACATGTATTGATTAAAATAAAAAAGCATTATTTCAAAAAAATTGTTATCGCACCCGGGGAAATGTATAGCCCATTCGGCGCAACACACATTAAGATCAATCATTTTTTCACCTCTTACAATTCAATAGACTGCGCGATCGGATAATTTATCACATCTTTATTTCCGACATTTGTCGCCGTCCAAAGTGTAACGCCGTTTTCAAATGCGGATTTGATGTTGTTTGCTACATTGCCCGGCACTCCGTGAACATCTATATTTCCCGTTTTTACTGCGTTGTATGCTTGCATTTGTTGAGTGTTAAAATATGTATTTATATCAATATAGCAGCCTATCCCGTTACGTTCCAAATCAATAGCAACAATGTTTTCATTTTTTGAATTTGGTTTTTGATATATAACAAGCAAATTTTCTTTATTTGCCATTCTCTCCGCGGATATGTCTAAAACATTATTGTTATATGTATTTTTTCTTATCGCTTGATATTCAACAATGTTTTGTACTAAACCCGCCGCAGATCCCGCCGCTGTTATTGCCGCCGTTGGATTTACGCCACCGCCTGCAAATGTTTGCGCTGTGGTCGCAACAAGTTGCAGTGTATTTATTCCAATCCCGAGAGCTCCCGAGATCTTGGCATTTTTGTATCCTTGATAATCGTATGAAACGGCCGGGGTTTCGATCATTGTGTTTGCGCCGAAAGCTGTGTTATAATCGCTAAAATCTATGTTTTGATTCCTTAGCTTTATATAACAGCTTTCCCCGTCTGCGGTTTCTCCATAATAACAATATGCAAGCGAATTTTTCCGCAAATTTTTCAATGATGTTGAAATCTCTGCCCCGCGATATTTTATTACGATGTTCAAAAATTCAGGTGATAGTTTATATAAAGAGTCATTTAAATATTCGTAGTATGTCGTCTTTTTTGTATACGCTTCACCGTTCCCATGTTTCAGCGTTGAAAAATTAGATCTCGCAATCGGCGAATATTTTAATTTTAACAATGAATAAGTATTCCCGAGCTCTACCCCGCCAGTAATTGTATAAACATTCGCACAATTTTTTTTTCGATAATCTGATATAGATACACCGCTTTCTTGTGCTACATAAATATAATTCCCTCCTGACGGTGTCTGTCCTATCGAAAAACCAGTAAAAGGCGCATATCCTTGATATTCTATTACTTTCAAAATATGCGAATCATTAAAACCGGACGGGGTGGCAAAATTCATCAAAATATTTTCTGGCGCGAATGATCCATAAAAAACGGATTGCGGGGATCCGCTTTCGTTTGTTATTAGCATGCCGATGATTGCGTTTCCGTCTACCGTTTCCGCCCCTAGATCATCAAGTGAGAAATAAGAGTATGAGTTTACGTTTGAATTGCTCGAATCTCCTGCAACTTCATCGCCCATAAAATAGGGTGTATCATAAAAAACCGCGTAACATTTCCAACCGGACGGCAATGTCGTCCCATAGGTAAGATCTTTTTCAAGCTCTTGCGCTTCTTCGATGTTTTCAATTTCAACATGGCTACCCATGCAATTATACAAATCTATAATATTTGTTGAATCAATAAGTGCGATGTTTGCCCGCGTCACGAATCCGTCTAACGCTGATTGCGGATAATCGCCGGACAAAAAGAAATTGTACCAATCATCAAGTGTATAATTTACCGTGACCGTCCCAACCGTTAGCCATGTAAAAGAATCAATAAAGGCGCAGCGCGTTTCAGATGTTACCGCCGTTTCGGATTGAATTTGATTGATTATTTTAATATATGTTGCTTCTTTTACAGCGAAATAATCGGCCGGGGAAAGCTCAAAAGGCGCGCCCAGTGCCAAAGGGCGCGCCAATGTGTAGCCAGTTTCAGACCCAACAAAAGAGGCCGCTAAAATAGCCGTATGCGAAGTAAGATTATATGCCCAGTTCCTTTTATTCATTCCGTTTTTATAAAAATAAACATGTGACGAAATAATCTTACTTGCCATTTTATTTTACCTCTCTGATAGCGTCGTTATATTTTGCCTTTTTGTTTACATCGTATTTGATTCGACTATCTTTTCCCGTGGGGGACATCGGAATCCCCGACAACTTTTTAAACCAGGGATCGCCCGGCTTGAAATGGTTTCCGTTCTGTTTGATAATCTTCATTTTATGCCCCCGCTGCTGCCGAAAGCGTAAATTTTACCGCCGGCGTTACATACGAATACCCGATAAAGCCGCGACCTTTCAAGAAGTGATTCCAATATTCGCCGCGCGGGTTGAAAATATTGTTTCCGTGCATGACCTCTTTATCGTAGAGCTTCACGCCGCGACGGGATACAAGCGCCGCATACATTCCGGCGGTTGCTCCGGTCGTTCCGAACCCGTCAACCTTGATGATCTCATTGACTCCGAAATCAATGTCGTTGTGATAGACTTGCTTCATAGCAGATCTAATCATCTCGAACACGATACCGTTTATCAAAAGCACGGTATCATCTTTGGGGATGTTGTTAATTACGGCCGCTTTGTTGTACTGCGTCTGGCTCCACTGGATCGCCTCTGCCGCCGTTCTGATTGCAGCAATAATAGATTCAGCTTCCGCCGCGGTTAAGTATTCTGCCGTAGCGTTTACGGCCGTGTCGATCGTCTGTCCGTAAATATCCCCCGCGCCGAACATTTCGCGAACTGCAAGATATTTATCCATTTTGTATGATTCAGCCGTTACGCCGATACTTTCGTTAATAATGTTTGCGAAAGCCTCGTTTGACAAGACAGCGGTTGAAATCTGTTCATCGGATAGAGTCGTCCAATATTGCATTCCGTAATTGACGGCAAACAATTCGATCGTCATCGCCGGCTTTTTAATAACGAAAGGATCAATGCTTGAACCGTCGATCAAAGTGGGCGGGTAAGCCTCGCCAGCGGTCGGCCCGATGTAGTCATGTTCGATAAATCCGCCATAGGGGACCTCGCCTTTGTAGAAAGTTCCGAAATCTGCGCCGCCGAACTTAAAGCCGGTGACCAGCTGTTTGCCGATCTTTGTAATCATATTCGACAAAAAACTAGCAACGGCGGAGGAATCGAAATCCGAAGACTTGATATAATATCCCAAAGTTGAGATATTATTTCTAACGGATTCGGGGATCCTCGTTGCATAGGTCGGCATTTTGATTAAACTTTGTGCCCAGGTTAAAAACTGCGGTACTGCCATTTTCTTTTTACTCCTTATCTTTCAAAATATTTGAGAACCTCTTTTTCAAGTTCATCATTTTTATTGTTACCTTGCGGAGGCGCGGCAAATGCCTTTTCGTATTTTTGCGTGAGATCGTCAATCGCCTTTTGCCGTTCCTCGTTTACTTTTGTAATCTCTTCGATCTTTTGCGCAAGCGCGTTTTCAAGCTCTGAAATTTTTGCTTCCATTTCTTCAGATGTCATTGTTTTACCTCCTATATTTTGTGTAAGAAAAGCGGCGTACTTTTTTAATTTTCTCAAATCGCATTATGTCAGCATGCCACCGGGGGGCAACGCTTCTACCGTTGGACAGTCCCGGAATCATTCCCGGCTATTCTCCGAAAAAAATAAAACCGCGCGCCGCTTTGGCTTACGGTTTTATTTTAGCATGTCTTTTTTCCTTTGTCAATGGGATTTAGTTTTATTTTTTTTCAATAGGCAGCACCTCACTTATGATTTTTTTATCTAACAAATCGCGCGCGTCTTTTATGAGCTCGGCCGCGCAATCCGCTAGCATGTCGGCTAGATCTATCAATTTTTGATAGCTTTCAAAAGTTTTGGCGTTTGTCATTATAGAGACTCTCCCGCTTTTTTTGTAAACATAGCACGATAGCCCCGTCCCGGTCTTTTCTTTTAGCGCCCTGTATTCCGCAAATCCTCTTTTTTCGTTATTCATCTCTTTGCCTCACTTTATGTTTCATTAAATTCGCACAACTGTTTAAAATTTCGCCCATTTCGGCAAATTCTTGTTTGCTTTCCCCGGCCGATGTAAAAACTTTGTTAAACCTTTCTTTTGATAATATAAGAATTGCATAATCAGCCTCGAAAGCGTCCCTCAAATTTTTGAACGCTTGTTTTGTTCTTTTATCTTCCATTTTTTTAAACCTCCTTAAAATGGCAATTCGTTTTTTGCGTTTTTCGCTGTCATGAAATCATATTTGAATACTGTAACCGTCTTGCTTTCGGTATCAAGAATATAATCTTGTAACTTGATAGAGCCCGAAAATTTTGGTACTGTCACCGTCCGAAAATTCGTTGTATATGCTATGTCATCAATCTTGATAACATGCTTTATAAACTCCTCCCCGGTCTTTTTGTTCTTTCTTCTGTTTGCAAATAGGAAAACAGCTTTTTCAATCGTTGTCCGATTTATTTTGTTGTTGTCTCCCGTAAGGTTTGCCCAAAATTTGTATAAATCGCCGTCACTGTTATCAAATGCGATTTTTAGACGATCGATAAAAGGCTTTTCAATTTCCATTTCGTTCACCTCTTCGCGATCTCGTCTATAACTTGTTGTCGTAATTCTTCATTCTCCGCCGCAATTCGTTCATACGCTTTTCGGAGTTCTTCGTCCCAAGCGTCTTGTGAGTAAACGCCGCCCGCGTCATACCCCTTTCGAGCTTCATTATACGCCCGCGAAACTAAATTATCCGGCATAACTTTTTTATAGATATTAGCCAAGTCCGCGGCGCTCATGCGATTTATTTTTCGTAAAAGCTCCTCCGGGACATCCTCCGGGTTGAAATCGGTATAAATTTCGCCCGTTTCTTCGTCAATCTCCTGTACGCCGAACAAATTTTCCTTGATTCGCTGTTTTACTTCTGATCGCCTGTATAAGTTTTGATATTGTTCCTTTCTCCGGTAAATATATTCTTCGGCTGATATAGTCCCGCCCGTCTCGCGTTCGGTCGTCTGAATCGCCTTTTTAATATTTACCCATGATAGATTGAGTTGTTCGCCCGGATCTTCGCCCTGTTCCCGGGCGCGCTGCCTTGCCTTGTACATTGAATCGTATAATCTTTCAAGATCATATTCTTCAACGCCTTGCGCCTTAATCCATTGGCGCGCGGCCTTTTCGGCCGCGCTGTCAAGTTTTAATCTATTGTATTTTCCCATTTTGCTTTACCTCCTTTATCACCCACCCGAAATTTTCAAGCAAAGAATAAGCACTTTTTGAGACCCCGAAACTATCAAATAAATCTTCATAAAAAAACGTACCTAAAAATGATAATCCGATATAAATTTTTACTACACAGAATACACCACTACAAACCGCCATTTTTGAGTATTCATATTCATAACCGAAATATTCAAGCATGTTTTCAAGTGCTATTTTTTTACTTGGACATTCTCTAAAAAATTCATTTGATAGCTTTTCTTGTTCTTCGCTGAAAAAATCATTTTTGTTAGCCATTTTTTTGCCTCCTATATATTGCGGTAGGTCGCAACCCTTTTATGCTTCTATTATATCATACTCCCCCCCCCTCGTAAATATAAAATCGCCTAAACTTCCAATCTTTTTTTTATGCAATTTGCACAATTAAAAAAGTATATCGTTTTTCGCGATCGTGTATGTACGTTCGGCGAATGCGATCGTCATGTCCGGATATACTTTCGGATAAATACCGCCCCGCAACTCCATGCCCTCGAAGATCTTCCCGTCCTTGATTTTATCGAACATTTCCGGAGACGCACCCGCGACTGTGTATTTCCATTCGTCCCCGAATTTCTCTGCGTAAATCTTGCGCCCGATAAACTTGCACTCATTGAATATTTTCGCCGTCCAGTCTCCCAACTCGTCACCGATGTTTACGCCCTTTATCGCGGTCAAATCGGTTGTTTTCAGGTGCATTGAATCGGTATCCCCGTAAAGATAATTTTTATAATTTGCCCGGATTGTTCTAGATAAAATAAGCCGCCCAAATGAATTGATACAGCACGCAACAGGCAAATAACCCGAACCGCCTATATAATTTTCCTCAGCCTTTTCAAAATGCCCCTCTTTTATCGTGTATTCAGTTTTATACGGGTTCGCGCCAAATTGCCCCGTGATTGTGTTACACAAGAATTTAGCAGCCACGCCGCGCGCCGTTCCTTTGTTCCGTTCCTTTTCGGTAAAAAATATTTCCCCGTATCTCCTTAACTCTTCATGTATTTTTTTCCGAAATACATATACATACTCGATATTGATTGAAAAAACGTTGTAATTCTCAAATAATATTTCGTAATCGTTTGAATCTAGCATAATGGCCGGAGCGTTTGAAAGCAGTGATATTTTCATCAAGTATTTCCCCGGGTCAATTTTTTCGTTGTTTGTGATCCTGATTGCCGGAATGCCGTCCGCCTTCAATTCTGCTGAAAGCTCCGTTATTTTGTATATCACATAAAATTGCGCACGATCCGGGCAACGCTCCACAAAGTCCGCATAAGTGTATTGAAATGCGTTTCCATAGGGCAAAGCGCATTTACAATATATTGCCGGATACATGCTTTTTTTATCTAGCACAACCCCCGCCCCGGTATATTGTTTGGCCGAGTTTTTTAATAAATTTAATCCGCTCTGATACATGCCCGATTTTCTGATATCGTCATCAACTATTTTTGGCAATACCGGGAAAGTCTCCCGAAAGCGCTTTTTCCCGATCATCGGCTCGCCCTCTCCATAAATCGCGAAAAGCTGGTTTTTTCCTATACTCGATATCGTGTTCCCAAAAATCGAAACCCCAGTTATATTTTTTATTTCGTCCGAAAATCTAAAATAAGCCGATTTTTGCGCCATAGCGCCGCGTAAACATGTTTTTAATAAACTTACACAGGGCGCCCCCTTTTCTCCCGCCCATTCGCTCAAAATCGGCGTAAAATCGCAAGTACCGAAACTTTTTTCCAAATCTGAAAGCGGGCTTTTCAATATTGCCATAAAATCGCGGATATAAATAACTCCTCGAGCGCAACGCAGCGCGATCGCGTTCCAGTTCAACGACTTGTCAATAAAAACTTTGAATTGCTTCGCGGCCGGTTCATGTGTTACGCACTTATACCCACTTTTTAAGGCATGAGCCAGGATAAACCGCCCCCAGGCCTTTGCATTATCCAAGTAAACAGACGCGGAGCCGGGCAGCCGGTCAAAAAAGGCGAAAAGCTCCGCGATCGTGCTGCCGCATGCCTTTTCAACATCACCCAACGCCGCCCAAGCGTTCACAACCCCATGCCCCAACGCGTCGGCCGTGGCTATGTCTACACAGTTCATAGAGGCAAAAAAACGCCTTTCAGTCAAATACCCCTTTTCAGTTCTCTTTTTCGCCCGGTATTTTCGCATATACTCGCGCTTGTACTCTGTCCGATTCATGATTCTATTATCGCACGCGCCCCCCCCCACTGTCAAAAAAAAAGTGCACAAACCTATTTATGCACAATGTCAACATGTCTACACAATGCGGCTTTAAATGGCCGCATGTGTAAACAAGTTAACATCCTCCCCTCCTTTCCTTTTCGCGCGCATAATGCGCGTATAAATATATATATAATAATCCTATTCTCCCCTTACCCCGATCTAGAGTGTGGACACGGTAAAGCCAACATATAGATGTTGTCTTTACCTGAGGGAACGGGCTTTACCGTGTTCACACACGGTAG
>ENA-OPTB01002487-OPTB01002487.1-human-gut-metagenome-genome-assembly--contig:-NODE-2487-length-11627-cov-4.378154_pt1 | contig 11627 bp, 10 predicted proteins | sample MGYA00241810_ERZ501911 | MGnify/ENA primary metagenome ERZ501911 (study PRJEB25962, sample SAMEA2042304) | human gut metagenome | biome: human gut; feature: human-associated habitat; material: faeces... | reverse complement strand
GGCTGTGCGCTGCCGATGGCACCCCCGGCAGCCCAGTGCTGTTCGGCGCGGATTATTTTTCGGAGTTGCTTCACCTGCCGGATGGCCGCGGCGGCAATGCCGTTGCGCGGGCCCACCCCGGTTCCGTCTGCCTTGTGTCCGCCCGGAACGATGCCGAACTGAGGGATGTGGATTCGCGGGAGGACCTGAACCAGCTGCGTCAGCTGACAAACAGATAAAAATACCGTGCAGTTCAAAAAAAGCTGCACGGTATTTTTTATTTCATCACCTATTATATGATTGTAAACTGGCAGGCCCGCATGGCATCCAGCGCGGTCTGGTGGCTCTGGGGCGTTACCCCGGCGCAGCAGTCCGACAAAACTTCGATCTCTGTTTCCGGGAAAGCTGCACGCAGTACCATGGCGTTGCTAATCACGCAGATATCGGTGCAGTAGCCATAAATAACAATTTTTTCAATATCTTCAACAGCCTTGTTGTGTGCCATCAGTTCATCCAGAATCTCACTGGGCAGCATATAACTGCCGAACGTGGGTTTGTCCACAATGTGGCACACTTCCGGCTCGGTGTCCGCCATGACGTTTTCCAGTTCGGGCGCAAAATTCCAGCCATCCTCACCCTCAATGCAGTGCTCGATCGGCAGGCTGCGGCCCTCCCGCGTGGTCAGGTAGTTGTCCTGGTGGGTATCACGGGTAAAGAACATCCAGTGCCCGGCCTGCGCGTGTGCCCGCGCGGTCTCTGCCAGGTGCGCCACATTGGCCTGCGCCTGTGTGTTGGCCAGTGCCCCGGTAATAAAATCTTTCTGCACATCAATCACAAGATCAATGGTGATTTTTTCGTCATTCATAGCATTTGCTCCCTGTCCACAGTATTTTTTCCAATGTGTCTTTACACCTTAGTATACAGCATTTCTTTGCCGCCGTAAAGATTTTCGTTCTTGTTAAAAATGATCCAGCAGACTTCCGATCGTATTGTACCGTATCAAAATGAGATGAAAATCTTGATACTGTACGGTGCTATTGGTTCGATGGCGACAGATGATTGTTCTATCTCTCCTCTATATTTCGCTAAACCGGTCTTTAGCGAAATTACGTGTTTGGCTTAAACATTCTGCCCATCGCCCCATTCCTATCTCTAAATCTCCTTAAATCGCTTAAAAACCCTCCCTGCACCATGTGCGGCAATGCCTTCAGGCTGCTTATAACTTTATAACCGTTAGTTTTGGTTAACTCAATGAAATCGTTCTATCACACTATAAATGAATATGCCATCCATTCTGCACCGGGGAAACGGTAATTTTTCTGCAATATGCAGCCCCCCTGCGGTATAGGGAAAGCAGAACGCCCCGCAAATCTGTACTGCCGCAGCACAGGCCTGCTGTTTTCTATCTGATACGGAAATACCAAAACTCCCCCCGAACAGGTGCGGGAATCGGGGATGCAGAGCAAAAATGTTTTTGAATAGAGGACATATTGGGAAAGATTCTGCACCTTTTGACTTTGCAGCGCCTGCCGCCATCCTGGCTTCCTGTGCCATGGATAGCCGATTTTTACGCTTTTATCATCGGAGGAGTCTTTACCGTTAAACTGTATATATATTCGAACTTTTGCGTTATATATACAGTTTTGGCGGGCTTGCATACGCTGTTTTCTCTCCCTGTATTTTGTGTATTCCATTCAAGGACAGATATTTTGCTCTGTTGTTCCTCATCTCTGCTATTTTGCTGCGTTTCCACTGCCTTTTTGCGTTTTGGTCTGTGGTTCGGGCATCTCGCTGTGGCCGTTATGCTTTTTCGCGCCGTGTTTCACTTGATGAGTTGGGCGTCTCTTTGGGCTTATGTATGTTCTCCGTCCGCCTCCATTCGTCTCACTTTTCCTTTTTCCGCACATAAACAGTCCACCACATCCCCCTGTACTCTGCTTGTTTCCCTGCCATTCCGCAGTGATCCCATGATTTTGCGCCGGAAGCGCTTTCCCACGTTCCAGCGGCAGAGCATTGCGCTTTGTTTCAACCATCACAGCGATTCGCTAGAGCGTTAAACCGTTAAACCACCCATACAAAGCCCGCCCCGCTGGAATTTCCAACTTTCCGGGTCAGCAATACTGCATTCATTCCCATATTTTCTCTTTTTTTGTTCTCATCACAAGGACACATTTGCTTTGCTTATCGCTTTTTCCCTCATAATCCATGGTCTTATTCTACACATTTTTTCACCGTCGCTGTTTGTTTTGTATGTAAATCGGATATTTTTATAAAGGTGAAAAAAATATGAATAAAAATTGATGACAACCGCAAGCTGCCGCTATATAATAAGATAATTATAAGGCGGCTGGATTGTCAGTCTGTACCACCGCCAGGAACAACGCATGTGCACACTATGGCCACAGAGCAGCCGTCGGGGCGCCATTCCCTGTGCGGCGGCCGTGCACACGAAAGAAGGAAAACGTAATGGTTAAATTTATCCTGAAGCGCATCGGAACCATGATCATTGCCATGTTTATGATCATTCTGATCACCTTCACCCTGATGCACTCCATTCCCGGTGGCCCGTTCACCAACACCAAGGGCGTGCCGGAAGAGGTTACCCAGGCCATGGAAGCCAAGTACGGGCTGGACCAGCCCATGCCGGTGCAGTTTGTCAAATATCTGGGCAACCTGCTGCATGGCGATTTCGGCCCTTCCTATAAATATACCGGCAAAACCGTCAACGATTTTATTGCCACTGGTGCGCCGGTATCCGCCAAGCTGGGCCTTGTCACCCTGGTGTTTGTGCTGCTTACCTCCATCCCCATGGGCATATTAGCCGCGCTGAAAAACGGCAAATGGCAGGATATGCTGCTGATGGCCATTGCCACCATCGGCGTTACCATTCCGTCTTTCGTGATCGCCTCCATGCTGATCTATGTATTCTCCTTTAAGCTGAACGTACTGCCTACCTTCGGCCTGGACAGCTGGAAGAGCTACATCCTGCCCGTCATCGCCATGGGTGGCTATTCCGTCAGCTACCTGGCCCGCCTGATGCGCTCCAGCCTGCTGGAAGTTATGGGCCAGGATTACATCCGTACCGCCCGCGCCAAGGGCCTGACCGAGTTCGCCGTTGTTACCAAGCATGCCCTGCGCAATGCGCTGATCCCCGTCATCACGGTGCTTGGCCCCACGGTGGCTGGCCTTTTGACCGGCAGCTTTGTTGTAGAAAAGATCTTCGCCATTCCCGGCATTGGCTATTACTTTGTAAACAGCGTGACCCAGCGTGACTACACCACCATCATGGGTGTTACCATCTTCTTTGCTGCGTTCCTGATGGCAATGGTGCTTTTGGTCGATATCTTCTACTGCCTGATCGACCCCAGAATCAAGTTTGACGCGTAATGTTGAGGAAAGGTGAAAACACTTATGGCAGATTTAACCGCACAGAACAAGTGGGAACCGCTTGCTACCGATAACAGCGACCGTGAAAAAATCTGGTCCAAAAGCCGCACCTTTGCAGGTGACGTCTGGTTCCGTTTCCGCCGCAAGCCGACGGCCATCGCCGGTTTTGTGATTATTATCGCCCTGATGCTTTTTGCATTGGTCGGCCCCCTGTTTACCCCGTATGATTACTCCGTGCAGAATCTGGAAGTTGTCAACGTTCCGCCGGTCATGAAGGTTTACCAGATCCCCAACGGCGACTACCTGTACATTACCACCGCCCTGAAAGTCATCTCCGTTACCCCGGACGGCAAACTGAGCGGCCAGTTGCGCAAGGTGCGCGATGAATCCGATAAATCCATGACCATCTTTGATGCCGACGGCACCGAGGTTGCCCTGTATTACGGCGGCAGCCCCTATGTCATTGCCGATGAAGCCACCGGCAGCATCTACCCGTCCAAGACGATGTTGAACAAATCCTACATCCTTGGCACTGACGCCCTGGGCCGCGATGTGCTGACCCGCCTGATGTACGGCACCCGCATTTCCATGCTGGTTGCCTTGATGGCTGCGTTCGTCAACCTCATCATCGGCATTCTGTATGGCGGTATTTCCGGTTACCTGGGCGGCACCGTGGATATGATTATGATGCGTATTGTGGATATTATCTCCACCATTCCCCTGACGCTGTATGTTATCCTGATCATGCAGGTGCTGGGTGCCGGTATCCAGAGCATCATTGTTGCCTTGGGCAGCGTGTACTGGGTGGATATGGCCCGTGTTGTGCGCGGCCAGATCCTGAGCCTGAAGCAGCAGGAATTCGTTCTTGCCGCCAAGACCATTGGTTCCTCTGCCACAACGATTCTGTTTGACCACCTGATTCCCAACGCGCTCGGCTCCATCCTTGTTACCATTACCATGCTCATCCCTTCTGCCATCTTTATGGAGGCTTTCCTGGGTTATTTGGGCATCGGCCTGCAGCCCCCGCTGGCCAGCCTTGGCACCATGTGCAACGATGCATCTGCCAACCTGCGCACCAGCCCGCACGAGCTGTTGATCCCTGCTTTGATGATTTGTGTGATCATGTTTGCCTTTAACTTTGTCGGCGATGGTTTGCGTGATGCACTGGACCCGAAGCTGAAGAAGTAAGGAGAGCAAAATGAGCGAGACGATTTTGAAGGTAGAGGATCTGAAAACCTCCTTTATGACTTCCTCCGGCGAAGTGCAGGCTGTGCGCGGCGTCAGCTTTGAAGTGCATAAGGGCGAGATCCTTGGTATTGTCGGTGAATCCGGCAGCGGCAAAAGCGTTACTTCCATGTCCATCCTGCGCCTGCTGGCCGATACTGCCCGCATTAAAAACGGCAAAATTGAATTTGAAGGCACCGACCTGACCAAAGTCAGCGATAAGCAGATGCGCGAAATCCGCGGCCAGAAGATCGCCATGGTGTTTCAGGACCCCATGTCCAGCCTGAATCCGCTGATTCCCGTTGGCAAACAGGTTGCCGAAATGATCCATGTACACCACCCGGAGATGAAGCGCGACGAGCTGCAGGCTGCCACGCTGGAGCTGTTCCGCGAAGTACGTATTCCCGAAGGCGAAAAGCGGCTGAAATCCTACCCGCATGAATTTTCCGGCGGTATGCGCCAGCGCGTCATGATCGCCATGGCGCTGGCCAACCACCCCGACCTGCTGATTGCGGACGAGCCCACCACCGCCCTGGATGTGACCATCCAGCACCAGATTTTGAAACAGATGCGCTCCCTGCAGGAGGAATACGGCACCAGCATCATCTTTATCACCCATGACCTGGGCGTTGTGGCTGAGCTGTGCGACCGCGTTGTTGTTCTGTACGGCGGCCTTGTGATGGAGGAAGCGGAGATCAACGATCTGTTTGAAAACCCGCTGCACCCCTACACCATGGGCCTGCTGGCCTCCATCCCCGGCCTGACCAAGGATAAGAGCGAGCGCTTGCAGTCCATCCCCGGCAGCCCGCCGGATATGACCAAGCCCCCCAAGGGCTGCCCGTTTGCTTCCCGCTGCCAGTTTGCGCGCAACATCTGCGCAGCCGAGTGCCCGCCGTTTGTCCAGGTTGGCAGCCGTCAGGCACGCTGCTGGCTGCTGCAGCCGGACGCCCCGGCCGAGGGAAATCCTCTGCATGAAAAACTGGCAGAAGCCGAAAGGAAGGCACACTAATGGAACAGCCCATTCTTCAGGTAGAGCACCTGACAAAATTCTTTTCTGTCGGCCCGCACGCGGAAGTTCATGCAGTAGATGACGTCAACTTTACGCTGCGCCGCGGCCGCACCTTTGGCCTGGTTGGCGAGTCTGGCTGCGGCAAAAGCAGCTGCGCACGCACCATCATCCGCATTTATGAGCCTTCGCAGGGCAAGATCATCTTCAACGGGCAGGATATCGCCCACCTCAAGCCCCGCCAGATGCAGCCGGTGCGCCGCAACATGCAGATGATCTTCCAGGATCCGTATGCTTCGCTGAACGCCCGCATGACGGTGCGCGATATCATTGCCGAGCCGCTGAAAGCCCACCATGTTTGCAAAAGCAAGCAGGAAGTTGACGAAAAAGTCTTTGCCATGCTGAACCGCGTTGGCCTGACGGCAGAACACGCCGGACGGTATGCCCACGAGTTTTCCGGCGGCCAGCGCCAGCGCGTCGGCATTGCCCGCGCCCTGGTGCTGAACCCCGCGCTGGTCATCTGTGATGAGCCCATCTCCGCACTGGATGTTTCCATTCAGGCGCAGGTCGTCAACCTGCTGCGTGACTACCAGCAGGCCGAAGGTACCTCTTACCTGTTTATCGCCCACGACCTTTCGATGGTGCGTTACGTTTCGGATGATATCGGCGTGATGTACCTGGGCCAGCTGGTGGAAAGCAGCGATTCCGAAGAGATCTACAAAAACCCGCTGCACCCCTACACCAAGGGCTTGCTGAGCTGCATTCCCATCGCGGACCCCAAGCTGGCCCGCGCCCATGCGAGCACCGGTGTGGAGGGCGATCTGCCCAGCCCGGTCAACCCGAAACCCGGCTGCCGGTTCTGTGGCCGCTGCCCCTATGCCAAGCCCATTTGCAGCGAGCAGACCCCGGCCATGAAGGAAGCCGCACCCGGCCATTTTGTGGCCTGCCACCTGTATTAAGCCTTTTTATTTTGGTTTCTCCGCTTCTTGTTCCGGCAGCCTGCCGCAAACGGGTACCGGCGGCCAAAGCGGGATATGCAACACGGTGGTGCTGTTCCGTTTTGGCTCCCCTGCCCGGTTTGCTGCGCCCTGCCGGTGCAAAGGAACGGCAAACATACATTATTTTCTTTTCGAGGGGGATACACATGAAAAAGAAAGTCATCAGTGCCGCTCTTGCCGGCACGCTGGCGGTCTCCTTGCTCAGCGCCTGCGGCGCTTCCAATGAGCCCCAGAACATCTCCGATGTTTCTTCTGCTGCCAGCAGCGAAGCAACTTCCACCACCGCTTCCTCCGAGTCTACCGGTGATGCCGCCCAGGAACTGACCTTTGTTCTGAGCAACATTCCCGACGGCCTGGATCCGAGCGTGACCAACAACTCCTTCGCACAGTATGTTCTGATCAACTGCTTCGAAGGCCTTGTTACCTATGACAGCACCGGCACCCTGGTTCCCGGCAACGCTGAAAGCTGGGATATCAGCGACGACGGCCTGACCTACACCTTCCACCTGCGCGACGGCCTGAAGTGGAGCGATGGCAGCGACCTGACCGCTGAAGATTACGTTTACACCATTCAGCGCGTTCTGACCCCGGCCACCGCCGCACAGTACGTCAGCATGGCTACCGATTACATCAAGAATGCTCAGGAGTATTACGACGGCACCGCCACCGCTGACGACCTGGGCGTGAAGGCTCTGGACGACAAGACCCTGGAGATCACCCTGATCCAGCCCACCTCCTATTTCATCGACATCCTGAGCATGTGGACCTTCTCCCCTGTTCAGAAAGCCACCGTTGAAGCCAACGGCGACAAGTGGTCCACCGAAGCAGACACCTATATCTGCAACGGCCCCTTCAAGATCGCCAGCATGAGCATGAACGAAAACGTCATTCTGGAAAAGAACGAGAACTACTGGGATGCTGAGAATGTCTCCCTGCAGAAGGTCACCTTCCGCTACGTTCTGGATCAGGCAACTGCTCTGACCGCTTACGAGTCCGGCGAGGTTGACGGCGTTGCCAGCATTCCTTCCTCTGACTTTGCCCGCCTGAAGGCCGAGAATGCCGGTGTGCAGACCAGCCCCAGCTACGGCACTGTTTACTATGACTTCAACTGCTCTGCCGAGCCTGTGAACAACGTTCTGGTCCGCAAGGCAATCTGCCTGGCCATCGACCGTCAGTCCATCATCGACAACGTTGTGCAGGTCGATGCACAGCCCGCTTACAGCTTCCTGGCCCCCGGCTACTCTGTTGATGGCAAGGATATCACCGAAGGCCGCGAAAGCTTTGGCCTGTCCGCTACCGCTGACGTTGAGGGCGCCCAGGCTGCCTTGGCAGAGGCTGGCTACCCCAACGGCGAAGGCTTCCCCACTCTGACCCTGAGCTACTACGACAACGACACCGTCAAGAAGGTCGTTGAAGCTATGGCTGAAATGCTGAAGAACAACCTGAACATCAATGTTGAAGTTTCCTCCAACGAGTGGAGCATCTTCTATGACGACGTTCAGAAAGGCAACTATCAGGTTGCTGCCATGGGCTGGAGCGCTGACTACGTGAACCCCATGAGCTTCCTGCCCCTGTGCAAGACCGGCGATTCTTCCAACAACCTGTTCTATTCCAACGCCGATTATGACGCTCTGGTTGATCAGGTCAAGGCTGAGAACGATCCGGCCAAGGCTGCTGAGCTGACCCTGCAGGCTGACGCTATCGTTTCCAACGATTACGCTGTTCTGCCCCTGTACTATAAGTCCAACAACTACCTGATGCATGACAACATCAGCGGTTTCTACATGACTGCTTCCGGCAACCTGTTCTTCAAGGATGTGAAGGTCGGCTAATGCGCTGCACGATTGAAACCAGGGACTTTGGTACTATGGTTTTTACGCTGTACCCGGAATATGCCCCCCTCACCGTGGCAAACTTTGTGAAAACTGCACGCAGCGGTTTTTATGATGGTTTGTGTTGGTGCCGCATCGTTAAGGATTATGTCATTCAGGGCGGTTCGCCGGACAATGACATCATGACGGACAGTGATTGGCATATTAAGGGCGAGTTTACGGAAAATGGCGTCAACAACCCGCTCAAGCATATCCGCGGTGCCCTTTCTATGGCGCGCGATGATGACTTTGATACCGCCGGCACGCAGTTCTTTGTTGTTCACAAGGATGCTGCCAAGCTGGACGGCCGTTACGCCGCCTTTGGCGAAATGGAGAGCGGTTTTGATGTGCTGGACGCCATTGCCAACCAGCCCACTTACGGCCCTGAAACCTGGAACAAGCCCAAACAGATGCCTGTCATCACCAAAATCACGATCGAAGATTGATGGTTTTGGCTGACCGGCTGAACTGAACCACAACACCCCCTGCACCGGAAAGCATTGTGCTTTTGGCGCAGGGGGTGCTTTTGTGCTGTCTGTTGTTCGGTTGCCGTTCTCCATCATTTGTACATTTTCAATGCGTGCGTCGATCTCCGCCTGCGCATAGCCCAGCTCCGCAAAAACGTTGCGATAGTGTGTGGGCAGGGTAACTGCTGCCATAAATCGGCCCCTTTTGTTGTTCGGATTTGGCTCAATATAGCAGGTTGCAGCGGCAAAATCAAGGGGGTACCGGGCTCGATTTTCAACAGGGCAACATAAATACAGCACCCCTGCATTCCACTTATAACGCAGTGTAACCGTGGAATTTAGCGCAAAAATGACGCATTTTGCAAGAAAAGCCCCGTCGTTTTCGGGACTTTCGGCTTTTGCAATGCTTATTTTGTGCTATTTTTCAGGCTGTGCAAATTTTGACGATGCCGAACAAGCGCAGCAGGTAGGAAAAATTCGCGGCACATTATGCACCATTTATCCATAATGATGACACGAAAGTTACAATTCGTTTCTCGAATCGCACAAAAACTGTGTTTTTCTTTCTAGCACATTGCACAAAAAACAATCAACAAGCCTGTAAAAACAGCAGATATTGATAAGATACATAGCAAAAAATGAGAAGCGTGCATTTTCGGAATGCGGTATAATAACGGCAGATGATATGTTTGGCCTGTGATGAGCTCACCAAACATAAGACACAGACAATTCAGAAAAGAGTGAAGCAAACGGTGTTGGACAAGATCGCACCCAAGGACCCAACGGCCAAACGCCCGGGATTTTATGTGCTGCTGGACAAGCCGGTCGGCGGCCTGCCGAGCAATGACGGCGTAGGCCGCCACCCCGTTTATATCAATGGTGACCGCCTTGTAACTTTCGCCAAGATGGTCGGCGGCATTGACGATGAGAACATTCTGGAAATGCTCCGCACGGCCAAGGGCTTCCGCAAGCTCGTGCACAGCGTCGGCGTCATCATGCAGCGGGACTATCAGTCCCTGCTCGACCACCTCCGGCAGCGGCAAGTCTACCCTGCTTCACATGATGGGCGGGCTGGACACCAGCCGCAACAGCATGAAGATTACCACCGATGGCACCGAGCACATCATGGTCATGGATGAGCAGCAGTGGTCCGACAGCGACGAGACGCCGCAGGAGTTTCTGTTCGAGCTCGTCAAACCGAAGGACATCGCCACGGCCACCGTCAAGCTTTACTTGAACGACGGCTACACAGTCCCCGAGGTTGACCCCGACCCGCCCGTGGCTTTCGATACGCCCGCCTACGGCGAGATGATCGCCCGCAGCTGCCTGAGCACCGGCAACAACACCCGTATCAAGCGTGTGCTGCAGCAGCTCCGCGATGGCAAGCCCACGACGATCGCCTTCTTGGGCGGCTCCATCACACAGGGCGCGGGTGCGGTTCCCTCGCAGGAAATGTGCTACGCGCGCAAGACCTATGAGGCCATCTGCGAAAGGTACACACCCGACCACGGCGCACATGTCCGCTACATCAAAGCGGGCGTTGGCGGCACGCCCTGCCAGCTCGGCATCATCCGCTATGACCGCGACATCACCCGCGACGGTGCGGTGCAGCCCGATCTGATCATCGTCGAGTTCGCCGTCAACGACGAGGCTGACGAGACGAAGGGCCTGATGCACGAGAGCCTGATCCAAAAGATCTGGTCAGCCCCCAATGAGCCCGCCGTTGTGATGCTGTTCAGCGTTTTTGCCAACGACTGGAACCTGAAGGATCGCTTGGCTCCCATCGGTTGGCGGCATGAGCTGCCGATGGTCAATGTGCTGGACGCCGTCAGCCCGCAGTTCCGCGTTGGTGTCGGTGAGCGCAGCGTCATCACCCGCCGCCAGTACTTCTACGATGTGTTCCATCCCTCCAACAGCGGGCACCGCATCATGCGGGACTGCCTCATGTATATGCTGGACCGGCTGGACAAGCAGCAGGAAGGGCCTGCCCCGAAAGAGCTCGCCCCCTACTACGGTTTCGACTTTGCCGAGACGAAGCTGCTGGACCGCAGTGTGAACCCCTTTGACGCGGTCATCGACCCCGGCTGCTTCACCGAGACGGACACCGATTTACAGAGCGTGCCCTTCGACTTCGAGGATGTCAACACCCCCGAGTTCCCCCACAACTGGAAGAAGGGCGCGGGCGACAACCCGTTCACGATGGACATCACCTGCCGCAGCATCCAGCTCGTTTTTAAGGATTCGGGCAGCAAGGAGTTCGGCGCGGCAGTCGTCACGGTAGACGGCAAAGAGGTCGCGGCCTACGACCCGCGGCAGGCCGGTTGGACCCACTGCCATGCGGCCATTATCTTAAAGGAAGAAACCGCGCAGCGGCACCACATCGAAATCAAGATGCAGGAGCCGGGCACGGACAAAGTATTCACCATTTTAGGTTTCGGCGTTCTGTAAAGGACACGGAAGAACAGGAGAAAGCATTATGAAGAGAACCAAGAATCCCGCTAAAGAGGCTGAGTACCGCAAGCGTGCGGCCGACCTCGTTGCGCAGATGACCCTGCACGAGAAGGTCAGCCAGATGCTGAGCTGGGCTCCCGCGATCGAGCGTCTGGGCATCCCCGCTTACAACTGGTGGAGCGAGGGCATCCACGGTGTCGGCCGCGCGGGCACTGCCACCGTCTTCCCCCAGGCCATCGGCAGG
>ENA-OPTB01002484-OPTB01002484.1-human-gut-metagenome-genome-assembly--contig:-NODE-2484-length-11640-cov-3.522918_pt1 | contig 11640 bp, 9 predicted proteins | sample MGYA00241810_ERZ501911 | MGnify/ENA primary metagenome ERZ501911 (study PRJEB25962, sample SAMEA2042304) | human gut metagenome | biome: human gut; feature: human-associated habitat; material: faeces... | reverse complement strand
AGTGTTATCTGGAAAGTTGGCATCGGCTCAAAGTAAGGATGCCAGAAGAAAAGAATTATATCTAGTCGAAGGGGATTCTGCGGGTGGTTCTGCAAAACAGGGGCGTGATTCAAAATACCAAGCGATTCTTCCTTTGCGTGGTAAAGTATTGAATACAGAAAAGGCAAGTCTTGAAGCTATCGAAAAGAATGAAGAGTTAAATACCATTATTCATGCCTTAGGTGCTGGTGTAGGTGCAAATTTTACGGCTGAAGATTCAAACTACTATAAAGTCATTATCATGACCGATGCCGATGATGATGGAGCTCACATTCAAAACTTATTATTGACATTCTTCTATCGTTATATGCGTGATTTAATTACGCATGAAATGTTGTATATTGCCTTGCCACCACTATATCGGATTGCCAAGGCGGGTAAAGAATACTATTTATATACAAATGAAGAATTAGATGAGAAAAAAGCCGAATTAAAAAATGGTTACACCATTACACGATATAAAGGTCTTGGTGAAATGAATGCCACTCAGCTTTGGGATACCACAATGAATCCTGAATCAAGAACTTTACTTTGTGTGACCATTGAAAATGCGATGATGGCTGAAAAAAGAGTGACTGAATTAATGGGAGATAAGGCGGAGCTTCGCCGTAACTGGATCGAAGACAATGTTGTATTTACTCTAGAAGATGATTATAAGGAGGTAAATGCGTGAAAGAAAAAGAAGTAAAACATAATGTTTTAAAGAATTCTTTAGAAGATATCATGGCCGATCGTTTCGCCAGATATTCTAAATATATTATTCAAGAGCGTGCTTTACCAGATGCAAGAGATGGCTTAAAGCCAGTACAAAGACGTATTTTATATGCGATGTATGAAGATGGGAATACTTACAACAAGCCATATCATAAATCCGCAAAAACAGTCGGTAACGTCATTGGTAATTATCACCCTCATGGGGATAGCTCTGTATATGATGCGATGGTTCGTATGTCACAAAATTGGAAGATTACTAATCCTTTAATTGACATGCAAGGAAACAATGGATCTATCGATGACGATCCGGCGGCTGCGATGCGTTATACAGAAGCGCGTTTAGCCAAAATCAGTGATTTCTTGTTGCAGGACATTGATAAAGATACAGTGGAATGGGCACCCAACTTTTCCGATGAAAAGATGGAACCCACTGTACTTCCAGCACGCTTTCCTAACTTATTAGTCAATGGTATTACAGGCATTGCGGCTGGATATGCCACAAATATTCCACCTCACAATTTAAATGAGGTGATTCAAGCAAGTATTTATCGTATTTCACACCCCGATTGTTCATTAGAAGAATTGATGCAGTTTGTGAAAGGCCCTGACTTTCCTACAGGCGGCATCGTGATGGGACTTGACGGAATCAAACAAGCCTTTCAAACAGGTCGTGGACGTATTTTAATTCGTTCGAAAGTGGAAATTGTACCAACACGTACAATTAAACAAATTGTGATTCATGAGATTCCTTATGAAGTAATCAAGTCGAACTTGGTAAAGAAAATTGATGAGATTCGTTTAAACAAAAAAATCGATAGCATTTTAGATGTGCGTGATGAAAGTGATCGTACGGGATTAAGAATTGTCGTGGATCTTAAAAAAGATAGTAATGATGAACAGATCTTAAACTATTTATATAAAAATACAGATCTTCAAATATCATACAATTACAACGTCATTGCGATTGTGAATAAGGCACCCGTACAAATGTCATTAGCCATGATGTTAGATGCCTTTATCAACCACAGAGAAGATGTAGTGATTCGTAGAAGTAAATATGATTTAGCTTCCAAAAAAGATCGTGCACACATATTAGAAGGCTTGATCAAAGCTGTAAGTGTAATGGATGAGATCATTCGTATCATTCGTAAATCAAAAGATAAGGCCCATGCCAAAAAGAATTTGATTGAACGTTTTGACTTTACAGAAAAACAAGCAGAAGCCATTGTCGTAATGCGCTTATATCGTTTAACAAATACAGATGTTAAAGAATTAAAGGCAGAATTTAAACAACTACAATGCGACATTGCCGAATTAGAGAAGATTATTTCCGACAAAAATGAACTTCATAAAGTCATGGTGGAAGAATTAGAAAAGGTGAATGAAGAATTTAATACACCTCGTCTTTCGGATATTGTACATGAAGTGAAAGAAATCGTAATTGATGAAAAGGCTATGATTTCCAAAGAAGAATGTATGATCACAATTACGCGTGATGGCTATATCAAGCGTGTATCTATGAGAAGCTATAATGCTTCTAGTGAATCCATGACACAACGAAAAGATACAGATTCATTAGTATGTTACGGAGCGAGTCATACATTACAGACATTAGTTTTCTTCACAAACCGTGGTACATATGGATATATTCCGGTTTACCAGATTGAAGAGGCAAAATGGAAAGATTTGGGTGGTCATATCTCAAATTATATTAAGATGGATTCAAACGAAAAAATTATCGCAGCTTATGTATTGGATTCCTTTAAAACAGGAGTTCATGTCATAAGTGCAAGTCGTCATGGTATGATCAAGCGTACCGAATTAAAAGAATTTGAAGTTTCACGTTCTAATAAAACAATGGCTTGTATGAAGATTGGGGCTATGGACGAAATGATTAGTGTATCTTTATCTTATAAACCAGATGATCAAGTCATTCTAGTAAGTGAACAAGGCTATGGCTTGATGTATCCGGTTGAACAAATTCCGTTGGTTTCAAATAAATCCAAAGGTGTGAAGGCGATGAATTTATCAAAGGATGATTGCGTAGCTTCTATTTGTGTCAGTCAAAATCGTGAGGAACAAGTCTTAATTTCTACGACAACCCTTTCTTTAAAGCGTATGAAACAAACGGAGATTGCGCCATTAAATCGTCCAGCGAAAGGAAATCGTATTTGTAAGTTAGTGAAGTCCAATCCGAATGTGATATTAAATGTACATGTGGTCGATTTAAATACACCATTTGAAATTTATGCAGAAGATATTATGCGTTTTGAGGCAAAAGAAATCAGTTTGATGAATGCCCAAGCTACATTCTCTTCACCACTAGGCAAGGTAGACAAGTTTGAGTGGGTCTCACCACTTGAAAATGTTACGGATGGTTCTTGGGTCAAACAAGATGATTTTGAACAACCATCTTTATTTGATGAGGAAAAAGCATGAGTAAACAACAAGCTAATTTAGTATGCCTTTTAGTTGCAGCCATTTGGGGTGGCGGTTTTATTGCGACCGATGCAGCTTTGCAGACATTTGATCCTTTTACTGTTTTAATGATTCGATTTATTGGCGCTAGCATCGTTAGTATTATTGTATGTTTAGTCAGTCGTGTAAAGATTTCTAGGGAAGCCTTATTTCGTGGAAGTATTTCAGGTGTTTTAATGTACTTAGCTTTTGCGTTTCAAACCTTCGGCTTATTCTTTACGAATACAGGTCAAAATGCCTTTTTAACAGCTGTCAACGTCGTTCTTGTACCCTATATTGTATGGCTGTTATGGAAAAAGAAACCGAGCAATCATCAACTTGCGGCAAGTGTTGTTTGTCTTGTAGGAATTGCCTGTCTAAGCTTATCTAAAGGGTATTTCTCATTTAGCTTTGGCGATAGTTTATCTTTATCATGTGCCTTTTTCTTTGCGTGTCACATCATATCTTTAGAGTATGCGACAGAAAATTCGAATTCAATTGCGATCAATGCTGTACAAATGAGTGTTGCGGCTATCCTTTCGATTCCACTGGCCTTAAGTTTAGAAACGATACCACAAACAATCACTGCACATGCGTATATGAGTTGTGCTTATATGATCATAGTGGCAACGTTCTTGGCATTTCAACTTCAGACTTTGGCACAAAAATATACAGATGCATCGAGTGCGAGTGTTCTTTTATGTACAGAATCCTTATTTGCGAATGTATTTGGATTCTTATTGTTGCATGAAGAGAAAAGTCCAATTATGATTTTAGGAGGACTTTTGATCTTTGTTTCCATTATTTTAACGGAATATAGTGGTCAATTCATATTGTCAAAACCTCAAAAAGATAGTAGAATAGATGAGTAGATAGTGAGGTTGACTAAAATATGGGTATATCAATTTTTTATACGATAGTGGGAGCCGTCATTGGTGGCCTGGTTACTTTCTACTTCACTCGTAAGAAGTTTGAAAAAGAAATTAAAGAAAATCCACCAATTAATGAAAAGATGATTCGTGCAATGTTCTTACAAATGGGACGTAAACCTAGTGAAGCACAGATTCGTCAAATCATGAAATCGGTAAACGCAAACCGTAAATAATGATAAAGTGTCTTATGACACTTTTTTTCTTTTCTTAGGTTGTTTGCGTAATGAAAGTTTTGGTTATATAACCTGACTTTAGAGGTTGAATAGTAAAAAATGGTGCAACACTCGATATTTGATTATCGAGTATGCATCATTTTTATTTGTTTATCTGTTAGATAATAATTTGTTATTGGTTGATTTAATTTTTTGGATAGATCTGTTACGAATTCTTTGCTGGTTAATAGATTTATGAATCTTGTGGAGTTGATTCTTACAACTCGGAATTTTCTCATGAAATCGTATATTGTACTTGCTGAGTATTTATTTTCCAGAATCTTGAATTGAAGGATTCGTGATAATAACACGGCTGTGTAACAGATGAAGAAATGCCCTTTGATCCGATTTTCTTTTTGTAGATAGACTGGACGTGTATCAAGTTCGGACTTCATGATGCGGAAGGATTCTTCGATTTGCCAAAGCTGATGATAAGCATTGTATATGTCTTTTGATGACATATTGATTTCAGATGTTACGAGCATATTATATCCGGCTAGTTCTTTGTCTTTGTCTATAGCTTTTTGATTTAGCTGGGGTTTTATACTTTTCCCCTGATCATCTAGAAACTGCATATATTTTGATGATTCACCATATTCTTCTTTTTTGGCCTGGCATGCACGGTGTGCCTTGGCTTTTTCAATCATTCTATTGATTTCCATCAGTTTCTTCTTTGCGAGACTGAAGTTATAGGTAACTGTTCTTTTTTCTTTTATATTACGAGTTATGACATTCCCGTAATCATCCTTGTATGAATAGGTAAACGTATCGATGCATTCCTTGATTTTATAAACGGGTTCTCCGTTCTGATCAAACACTGTTTCGAATCCGTCATCAAGAAGAACCCATTGTCTTTCTTTTTCAGGAAGGGTTTTTACAGATTTCGAAAACAGATAGCCATCTCCATTATCGATAGCTTCAATAATATTTTTAGCACAGTTAAGGCCTTTATCAGCAATTTGGATGGTACGGCCCTTGATATTGTTTCTTGATTTCAAATCGTGGATTAGATCACGCATGACCGGCTTTTCAGATTCATTGCCTGGGAATATCTTCATGCCGACTGGTAACATCTGTGCGTCTAAAAGAAGGCCCATTCCCACAATAGGGTCCCTTCGATTTTCTTTGGAAGGCCCTCTTTTTTGAAGAGTAGATTCCTTATCGATTTCAAAGTAATAGTTTGTACAATCAAAATAAGAACGGCTGGAATCCAGAATAAAATTGTCATCAGTCGCAACGGTTAGTATTTCAACCAGTTTCTCATATTCTTCGCCCATGAATTCCAAGCCCTCTAGGAGTTGATCATAACTGAAGTTTTTTTGAACATATAGCTTTGGAAGAATATCATGAAAAGTCTGATGTTTAGATAAAGGTGCAACAACACGAGCATATACAAGAGCGGAAAAGACATCATATACATCGAACTCGAATTTCCTTGAAGAGCTTAAATACCCAAAATGTTCTTTTACATCCAGCATGTTCAAGATTTTCGCAATTGGTACATAACCCAGACATAGTTCTGGTGAAATGTCGGAAATCTGTTGAAAGTTGATGCGACACTTTTCTGTCTCCCGTTTAGAATTCAGTTCATTTACTTCTTCCTGAAAATGAGAGATTGGATCATCTATACCCTGTTCGATAAGAGCATCAACGAACCCGATTTTACGAAAACTTTTATGTCGGGTGTTCTTGGTTTCTGGAGAATAAAAACTCTCATAGATGGAAAGATAAAGTCTGTCATTTCGTTTTGTTTTTTTAAGAAAATAGGCCATAGAAAGTGCCCTCCAAGCATTACACATTTACACCATAATTATATCAAATAAATAAAAAAAATAAAATAAATTTAAAGCACAAAAAACAACGATAAATACTGGAGAATCTCAACTTTTTCTCAGAATAGCCTCTAAACATTCATGGTGCAAACCTCTAAAGACGGGGCAATGTTCTTACAAATGGGACGTAAACCTAGTGAAGCACAGATTCGTCAAATCATGAAATCGGTAAACGCAAACCGTAAATAATGATAAAGTGTCTTATGACACTTTTTTTCTTTTCTTAGGTTGTTTGCGTAATGAAAGTTTTGGTTATATAATAGTAATAAATAAGTTATTGTTTTAGAAGAGGTTTTTATGAAAGATTTTGATTCCAATCGCATCTATCAAACACTAGGCGATGAATTTAAAAACATCTATATTGTGGATTGTGAAGATCAACAAATTCATACTTTTAAGGAAACATTGAAGTTGCCTGGTTTTTCGTCATGTACGAGTTATAACGATGCGATGAATCAATATATTGATGATCGTGTTTACGAAAAGAATCGTGACATGTTACGAATGGCTCTTTCGTTTAACTCTTTATTTTCTAGGTTAGAAAAAACGGAACGTTTTAATATTCATTACCAATCTAAAAATGATTCGGAAGTTCATTTTATGTACTCACACTTTGGGCGTGTAATGGAAGATGGTCGATTAAGTCAAATCATCATTGGTTTTGCGAATGAAGATTTGGATATTCGTAGAAACAATATTGATATGTTTAATAATGCATTGCCTAGTAATGTGGTTAAAAGAAAAGTATTGATTGTCGAAGATAATGAAATCAACCGGGAAATTTTAAAGGAAACTTTAGAAGATGATTATGATGTAATTGAAGCTGTAAATGGAGAAGAAGGATTAAATATCTTATCTCAATACTATAAAGATATATCACTTATCTTATTGGATGTGGTGATGCCTGTTTGTGATGGTTTTGAATTCTTATCACGCCAAAAATCCGATTCCTTGTTGGCAAGTGTTCCTGTTATTGTGACAACTGGAAATAACTCGCAAGAAGATGAATTAAAATGTTTAGGCCTAGGTGCTGTGGATTTTATCACGAAGCCCTATAATGCGCGAATTGTGAAGAGTCGAATCGATAGTGTAATCAAACTTAGAGAATCAAGTATGACTTTGGCCGCTATTGAAAAGGATGAATTGACAGGTCTATATACAAGACAAGCCTTTTATCATCACGCAAGAACATTTACACATTTTATGACGGAAGAAAAGTTTAATGTGGTTATCCTAGCTGTTGCGGATTTTGAATTGATCAATGGTACATATGGCACAAAGAAAGGAAATGAAGTATTGGTTTACCTTTCAAATGCCTTTAGATATTATGTGAAGAATGGCTTGTTGACGCGTTATGAAGGAGATCAGTTGTTAGGGTTGTTCCACAGTAAAGTTAAGATGGATGTTGAAAGAATCAACAGGAACATAAATAAAATTGCTGAAGAAGCACCTATACCCAATATTCGTATTAAGGTGGGTATTTATGAAGATATAGATACAAGCCTTTCTATTCCCATTATTTGTGACCGTGCATTGATGGCAGAAAAGAGTATCTCCAAAGATTTTAAGACCAATGTGGCCTTTTATACAGATGAAATGAATCAAAAGCAGTTAGCGCAAAGACAGATGGAAAATGACTTTAAATCTACAATTGCGAATAGAGAATTCAAAGTGTATTATCAGCCAAAGTATGATGTGAATACAGAAAATATTGTGGGTGCTGAAGCTTTGGTTCGTTGGCAAAAACCCGATGGTACATTGATTTCACCTGGAGCCTTTATTCCATTGTTTGAAAGTGATGGATTAGTTGTTCATTTGGATGAATATGTATTTGAGAATGTTTGTCAGTTCCAAAAAGAAAGAATGGAAAACAAACTTCCTATGGTTCCTATTTCGGTTAACCTTTCTCGTGCCAGTATTCATTTTAATGATGTTGTGGAGCATTATGTGGATATTGTGAATCAGAAACAAATTCCGTTTGAATGTGTTCCAATTGAATTAACGGAATCTGCGACATTGTATTCAGAGAAGATTCTTGAAATTACAGATCAATTGGTAAAAGCAGGATTCAAACTTCATATGGATGATTTTGGCTCAGGCTATTCTTCACTGACGTCATTAAATGAGTTGAACTTTAGCACTGTAAAATTAGACAAGAGCCTGATTGATTATATAGATCAAGTGCGTGGAAAGAAAATTGTGCAACAAGCCATTGATTTAGGTCATGGACTGGATATGAAGGTTGTTGCCGAAGGTGTTGAAAGTAAAGAACAAAAGGATTGTTTAAAAGAAATGCATTGTGATATGATTCAAGGCTTCTATTATTCAAAGCCTTTAAAACAAGAAGATTTTATTGAGAAACTAAGAGCTTGATCAAGCTCTTTTCTTGTTTAAAAGATTATGCCATTAAAAATCATACGTTAAGATATCACAAAATTAAAAGTAGACGCGATTGTGAATACCACAAACCAATGTTTTGGATTAATGGTATAACATATGTATATAATTAAAGTACTATATTTATTTTTTAATTATTTATCTAACATCTACCAATTTAATTCATCTCATGACTTTAGTCATGAGTGTTCTTAGATTGCTTTATATGTCGCTTTCTTGACAATCATTTTGGTTGTGATAAAAAATATACTGTAGCCAAGTGATGAAAAAATTGTGCAGAAATTGTTTTTATTATCGATTGAAGTGGATCGATGCATGGATTAGAAAAGGATACGATTGGTGGATTTAACTCAATGATTGAGTTTGAGAAAAAATATGGGTGGCAATTCTTGTTTCTTGGCACAAATATGAATGCAATCGATGTTGCCCTCAAAAGTGTTCGAACTTGTGGTGTTGTTGATCGGTTATGGAAATTAAAATAGAAAAGCGTAAGTAAGAACCATTATGTGTGGTTCTTTTCTTTATGGGTTAGATTTGTTACAATTACGATTAGTGAGAAAAAGGCTAGAATTATGACAAATAATATAGTAGCAGAGATCAATCATATTTTAGATGTGATCGCAATCATCAATCAGGCAACGAGTGAAGAAGAAATACGCAAATGTATTCCTGATTTATTAGAATATCTAGGCATGTGTTCTTTGGCAAGTCATGTCTGCCTGTTTGAGTTGTCGAATGGCTTTAAAAAGACATATGAACGTACCGATTCTGTACCTATATTAGCGATGACAGCCAATGCATTTGGGGATGATATTGAACGTACAAAAAGGTGGGGATGACTGAGCATTTTTCTAAGCCTTTGGCGATGGAAAAAGTAATTGAAGCGATTGGTAATTATTCGAAAAAAATAACTAAAATATAACCAAGTTAAAGATATAATTGAATAAATGAAAGGTAGGTCCTATATGCAGGCAATCATACGATATGAATTGGTCATCAATGAAGCATTGCGTTCTGCGCTTATGTTGGATACACCGGATGAACAGATCGATGAGTTTATTCGTTTTTTTGGAAAACATATTGGATGTGATCGAATTTATATTTTTGAAGATAATAAAAAAGAACATGTGACCGATAATACATATGAATGGTGCCGTCAAGGCATTGAAAGTGAAATTGATTATCTACAAGGCGTTGATATGGATATCATCGATTGGTGGTACAAAGCTTTTGATAAGAAAGAAAATGTGATCATTCGTGATGTTGAAACGATAAAAAATGAGCATGTGTATACATATAATACGTTAAAGATTCAAAATGTTAAGCGTCTTGTGGTATGTCCAATTCGCTATAAAAATGAAATCAGTGGTTTCTTTGGCGTGGACAATCCACCGATTGATGATCATTTGGGTTTAACTACATTCTTAGATATGATCGCAACGTTAGTCATCTCTTTTTTAAAGATTCGTAATTCACAAAATAAGTCCAAACGTGAGGCAAAATTAAGTGGCTATTCAGCCTTGGGACAAATCTATACTTCTATGCATTATATCAATGTGAAAACCAATCGCTTTCATATTGTGAAAATGGAGCCGCAAATTCTAACGTATTTAGGAAAACATGAAATTTATGATATAGAAGATAATTTTACGGATCATATTTGTAAGATTCATCGAAAATTCTGTCAAGCTGATTATGTAGATCGAGAAGTTGAATTTATGGATCTTGAGACATTAGAAGAAAGACTTCAAGGCAAAAAATCCATAGATAGTGTTTTCTATGGTAAGCTTTCTGGCTGGTGTCGATCCCGTTTTATTCCGGTTGATTATGATGAGGATGGAAGTTTACTCCATGTTCTATACTGTGTGGAGTGTATTGATGATCAAAAGAAGCGAGAAGACAAATTATTATATTTAGCTCAAACCGATACGATGACGGGTGTTTCGAATCGTCGAAGTGGAGAAAAGATGATTGAGCGTATTTTGAATAATAAAATTAGTGGAAACAACAAAGTCAGTGGCATGATGTGTTTAGTGGATTGTGACAAATTTAAATCCATTAATGATACGTATGGGCACATGGCTGGGGATGAGGTCATTGTTGCGATTGCGCATACGCTACAAAAATCATGTCGTGATAAAGATGTAGTCATGCGTCTTGGTGGAGATGAGTTTGCGTTATTTATTCCAGGTGTTACGGATCGTAAGTGTGCCAATGCTTTCTTTAAACGTTTGTTTGAGAATTTGAAACAAATCCAAATTGAATCTATAAAAGATCATCCGATTATAATGAGTTTAGGCGCTTGCATTTATGATGGAAAAGAAGAATTGACCTTTGATGAATTATACTGCAGAGCCGATATGGCAATGTATCAAAGTAAAAAAGTGGAAGGATACAGCGCAACAATATATAAGAAAAAATAGCCTCTTGATGAACAAAGAGGCTATTGATGTATTCAAAATGTATACATGTGTTAAAAAAGTATAAACAAATTATATTTTTTGTGGTATTATACCCAAAACGGAGGGAAATATATGCAGAAGTACGTAGAAATTAAGCGGGATGGATTGACATTGCGAGGTATGCTTCATGTGCCAGACAATGTAAGTTCTAAAGTGCCTATGGTCATTCTACTTCATGGATTTTGTGATGATCGCAATGAAATAAATTTTGTGCATAATGAGTTATCTCAAAGATTGTGTGATGCTGGTATTGCGAGTGTTCGCTTTGACATGAATGGCAGCGGAGAAAGCGATGGACGCTTTGAAGATATGACTATTTCAAGTGAGATTCTGGATGCGAAAGCCATGTTGAATTATGTGGAATCGTTAGATTTTGTCGATTCTAAAAAGATTGCGTTTCACGGATGTAGTCTAGGAGGATGCGTAGCGAGTATGGTGGCGGGACAATGTAAAGAAAGAGTTCAAGCATTGTCGTTATGGTGTCCTGCACCAGATTTAGTTTACAACTTGAAAAAACATTTGACTTTGTGTGGCCAGGACGTTTCAAACATTGAAAAAGATGGATGTGCGGATGTGGAAGGATTGAAGTTGAGCC
>ENA-OPTB01002473-OPTB01002473.1-human-gut-metagenome-genome-assembly--contig:-NODE-2473-length-11710-cov-3.246589_pt1 | contig 11710 bp, 14 predicted proteins | sample MGYA00241810_ERZ501911 | MGnify/ENA primary metagenome ERZ501911 (study PRJEB25962, sample SAMEA2042304) | human gut metagenome | biome: human gut; feature: human-associated habitat; material: faeces... | reverse complement strand
AATTTCATAGCAATCCACTCCCAATTTTATCAGCAATTGCATTTTTAATCCATCTAACATATAAGGTATTTGGAATATTTTTTACAATAGAAAAATTACCACAGTAAATCGTTCTGCCGTATTTGATGAACGCCCCTTCGGAATAAATAATCCAATTTTTTTCACATTGTCTACCGCAATACTTATCTAATCGAAACTTTTCTTCTATTGGCAATTCAGATGAACCTATTTCGCAATGCCTGCCAAATGTTATATAAGCGAGTGGCACGTGTACACCAAGCATCACATTCTGAGATGGAACAACACTTAAAGAACCAACAACATCAACTTCGACTCCATATATCACATGATGCATTCCCATAATCTCTCCAGCACAAACGTGTTCATAGAGCTTGCAATTTCGTTGATTTGTGGGATATCTCGAATCACGGATATCTTTACTCATCGTTCTACCACACCAGATCTTCAGTGTAGTATACTTTAACATATATTTTAACATGGCGTAATCATTCACAACCACTTCGCTTATCACGTTGGCATAACGCTCTAACAATTTGTCTACAATCAATTTTAATTGATCAAGAAGGGTTTGGGACGGAGACTGTTTCAGTACTTCTCTGGGAGAGCCTGTAACAAATCCGGTAATTGCATAATATTGTACCAGAATGTCTTTCATAACCTTCCATGCCAGATCAAACGTAATACTGAATTTTGCACTGGTTCCACTGAGTACAAACGAATCTGATAAATCACGCTCTCTGGCTTCTGCCAACAAATCCAGGGAGTTTTGAAATGACTCAAATCTTCTTATAAATTTCTCGTCCGTATTGTTTAATGTCCTCCAGCAATAACTGATTTTTACAGGTATCAAGATCAACAAGATCAATTGTATACAATGTTGGAATATCTTCCAGAGCTTCCTCCAGTTCAAAAATATCACTTGATGCCACGCCTGACACTGCAATATCAATATCACTGCGTTCTGTTGCGGTGCCTTTTGCTCTGGACCCAAACAGGATTATTTTCTGTGCGCCATAGTTTCTGCATCTTTGTGTAATTTCTGCTATAACTTCATCGATTTGCATAATCTTCTCCTTATCTTTTCTCAATTATAACAGATTTCCAGTTATTTCTGAAATAGAATTATCTCACAGGTATTATTTCTCAGCAGTAATCTTAATATCCCCATCCTCACTCTTAAGTTCCAGGGAATCCTGTGGTTTATTTTCTGTGGTGAGTACCTGTTCATCGTCCTCATCTGTCATTACTTTTCCAAGAGTTTCCGGGATGTCGATATCACTTGCCTCTGCCTCTATAGAAAGACCCTCAACCACTTCTTTCGGAATACTAAGCTTGATGTCTCCCAGACTGCATGTGATTTTGTTTTTGCCCTGAAATACAGTGTTCTCTGCTTTTACATCTCCGTCATCCAGTGTAATCTGGCTATTTGTGACAGAAGTGTTTTTGAGATGCAGATCGCCAAGTTCCGTCTCCATTTCAAGGGAATTCAATGCACTGTCTTTAATTTTCACATCACCATCAGAACAGGAGATCACTGCCTTTTTTACTCCCAGAGATTCAATGTCAAGATCGCCATATCCCATCTTGCAGGAAAAACTACTTAAGTCGTTTTTTTTCGGAATATAGATTGTCACCTTATTAGAGTTCTCGATCACATGGCTCTGGCCAAGCATCTCCTGAAGAAAGTTAATATCAATGTGGATATATGAATACGACTCATGCCCCTGCTTCTCCACAATATTCAATGTATCATCCTGTACCTGATAGGAAAGCGGAAGCATTCCGTCATTCGTTTCAATATTATAAGAAATATAAAAATTTTTATCATCGGATTCCTTTACATCCAGATCCAGATTCCGAAGATCGATATTCACGGCAGAAAACGCATCGAGCTTTGTCTTGCTCAAGATCGCATGACTGTCGCTTGAATCCATCGTTGCAGTTCCGCTGATTCTGTTCAGGTCTGCTGATTTTATATAATTTCTACCGCCTGATGCAACGCCAACACCAAAGAACAGAATACCCACTGCACAAAAGATACCACCGACTGCCAGTAAACGCTTATTTGTTTTTTTCATGATTTTTACCCCTCTTTCCAGCTAATACCTGGGCCAGCTTGACAAGAAGCATGCCTGTCCATTTACAAAGATAGATTCCGAGGATATACAGAAGGATCGCACATCCGATTCCAAAGAGTCCGCAGCCAGTCACTGTCAGTGCGCCTGATAACGAATACGGGAAGGAAACAAGTCCTCTCAGCAACAGTTTACCACCAATCAGTAACACGCCGAATGCAGCAATAAAATCACTGAAGATCACACAGACAACACAAATCGCAACTGCAAAAAGTACTGCAAGCAATGCGATAAAAAGCGGCACTGTCACAGGCGTTGACAGGATTGCAAGGACCGAGAGCGTGATAATTCCTTTTTTACTCTTTTTCTCCTCAATATCTGTGTCCTGTTCCTGTAACTTTCTATCCAGAAGATTACACATCAGATCCGCAGCCGCTTCCTTCGGAGTTCCCAGTTCCTCCATCAGTTTCTGCTGACCTTCTTCGTCCGTATCACTGAAATATTCATTAAAATATTCAATTGCATCTTCATAATCCTGCTTCGGAAGTTTACGAAGATATTTCTGCAATTTCGCCATATATTCTTCTCTGGTCAATTTCTGATCCTCCCTTCAATGATTCCGTCAATCGTATCTCTGTAAGAAACCCATTCTTTGTGAAGATACACCAGTTGTTCTTTGCCGGAATCGGTGATAGAATAATACTTGCGTTTACGTCCCTGAAATTCCTGAGAATAGGTTGTGAGATAACCGTTTTTCTCAAGTTTCTTCAGGATGGGATATAGAGTAGATTCTTTGATATCAGCCACGATCTTGACGGTCTGGCTGATCTCATATCCGTAGGAATCCTGTGATTCTACAACAGACAGGATCAGAAACTCTATAAGTAATGCTGATACGGGATAATACATCCGATCACCTCCATAAATAATATGTAAAATAATTATATATAAAAATTTTATATATAAAATATATACATATTCATACTAAAAGTCAAGGAGTTTTTTAACCAATGAAGAAAAAAGCATTTAAAGCCGCGTTCCCATACACGATCCCTATCGGTATAGGTTTCCTTTTTCTGGGAATGTCCTACGGATTTATGATGCAGAGCAAGGGATTTTCCGTATGGTATCCATTCTTTATGAGTATGTTTATCTTTGCGGGCTCCATGGAATTCGTGACAGCCAATCTTCTGCTGTCGGCATTCAGTCCGATCGCAGCTTTCTTTCTGGCACTGATGGTCAATGCCAGACATTTATTTTACGGACTTTCCATGCTGGATAAGTACAAAAATACCGGCTGGAAAAAGTTCTACCTGATCTTCGGCATGTGTGATGAATCTTTCACCGTCAACTGTACAGTAACGCCGCCGGATGATGTAGACAGGGGATGGTTCATGTTCTTTGTCAATCTGTTAAATCAGATCTACTGGGTATCTGCTGCTACAGCGGGAGCACTTCTCGGATATGTGGTCCAATTCGATACAACAGGAATTGATTTTGTCATGACCGCCCTGTTTGTTGTAATGTTCCTGAACCAGTGGGAAGAAGCCAAAGATCATCGTCCTGCTCTGGTAGGGCTGATCTGCTCCGCTGTCTGCCTTCTGATCTTCCGAAGCAGCAATTTCATCGTTCCGTCCATGATCTTCATCATCGTATGCTTTACAGCAGAACGTAAACTCTCAAAGAAACCGGAGGTGGCTGCGAAATGACAATGACAACAACACAGGCGATCAGCACCATTGCGGCAGTTGTCCTTGGAACAATGGCAACACGTTTTATCCCATTCATTATTTTCCCGGAGGGCAAAAATCCACCGGAATTCATCAAGTACCTTGGAACGGTACTCCCATATGCAGCAATCGGGCTTCTCGTTATCTATTGTCTGAAAGACGTCCCTGCAAGCAGTACACATGGACTTCCTGAAGCAATTGCAATTGTTTTTATCGTACTGCTCCACAAATGGAAAAAGAGCACTCTTCTGAGTATCGGCGGCACTGTCCTGTATATGGTACTGATCCAGACTGTTTTTCGCTAGGAGAACTTCAACTGAAAGGAAGTTCAATATGAAAGAAATAAATACCGTAAATCAAAAATCTCTCCCGGAGCGTACCGCGGACGCAATCGTCGCCATGCTCCATATGGAAAACTACAAAGCTGGTGCCAAACTTCCAAATGAAATCCAGATGGCTCAGCGTTTCGAAGTCAGCCGCTCTACCATCCGTCTGGCCGAAAGGCTTCTGGCAGACAGAGATATCCTGGATATTCAGAGAGGCGCCGGAACTTTTGTTTCCCACAAGCTTGGTGTCTCTGATGATCCACTTGGCTTCTCGTTGATCTATGATAAGCAGAAACTGGCAAGAGATCTGTTGGAACTTCGTATCATGATCGAACCAAATGCGGCAGCCCTGGCAGCCCAGAATGCTACCCGCAGAGATCACGAACTTCTTTTCACATTATGTGACGAACTTGATGCCATCGTAAGATCCGGCAAAAACTACATAAAAAAGGACATGGAATTCCACCAGGCAGTAGCTAACTGCAGCGGCAATACAGCTGTTCACAACCTGATTCCATACATCCATCAGATGCAGGCATTATACGACAGCGTCTCCGGCACACGCCGCCCCAAAGAAACCGTCCCGGAACATCGTGAGATCGCATTTGCCATTTCAGAACACAGAGGAATTGATGCACGAAATGCGATGGAATATCATCTTCTAAGTATCAGGAAGAGAATTTTGAAAGATAAATAAATTTACTTCTATACACTCCAAAAAAAGCAGACAAATTTGTCTGTTTTTTTGTTATTCAGGGTGTAATTGATTCTAAAAACACAGGTCTTATTGCGGCGTGATTTTGCGCTTGCTATGATGTTGTCATCCAAAGAAAACACTTATTTTTTTATATAGAGAAAGGATGACTTATCATGGAAAAGATCATATTGGACAGTGCTATTAAATTCGGAGCAGGACGTTACCGCCAGGAAAAAGGACTTCTGGAAGAATGTGGAAAGGAGATTGCAAGATTCAGCAAAAAAGCATTTCTTGTTGCGGGACCGAGAGCTTTTGATGCTGTAAAAGAAAAGCTGCTCCCGAGTTTGGACGCTGCTGGTGTAGATTATGTTGTAGATATATACACAGGCGTATGCAGTTTTGAGGCAGCAAAAGAATATGCGGACAGATGCCTCTCTGCCGACTGTGATGAAGTTGTCGGCATCGGCGGCGGCAAGATCATGGACTTTTCCAAAGCAGTCGCGGAGACAGCCGGTCTGGGAACTGTCAATATTCCTACCTCCATCGCCACCTGCGCAGCCTTTACAAGCATGAGTGTCATGTACACTCCGGAAGGTGCCAAGAAAACCTGCTGGAGATTCGAACATGAAATTGATGCCGTTCTGGTGGATATGGATGTCATCGCCAAATGTCCGATTCGCTACACTGCTGCCGGAATCCTCGATGCCATGGCCAAAAAGATCGAGATCCAAAACGGCAAGCCTGTCATGACACTTGATGACAACAAATTCGATCTTTTTACTGCCTACAAAATGGCAGAATATACTTATGATGTTCTTAAAAAATACGGTCCTGCTGCTGTTGAAGACAACCGCCATCACAAAGTAACAAAAGCACTGGAAGATGTCACTTTCATCAACATTGCAGTTACCGGCGTGATCGCCAATATCACCAAAAGTTTCAGCCAGTCCGCACTTGGACACATGATGTATGACGGTGTCCGTACCTTCTTTACACAGGAAGCCAAAGATGCGCTCCACGGTGAAATCGTAGCCGTCGCTCTGTTCACACAGTTATATTACAACAAACTCAGTGAGCAGAAAGAACAACTCAAAGAATTCATGCGCGGAATGGATATGCCGCTTACACTCGAAGAACTTGGTGTTCCATGTACAGAAAAGAATCTGAAAACTCTGGAAGATTATCTGATCGACTCACCTTATGTAGATCCATCTCCCGAGAGCCTTGCGCTTCTACATGAGGCCATGAAACAGATGCAGTAAAATTATTACAAAAAAATCGGTACCGATCGAACATTCTGTGTCCGGTCGATACCGATTTTTGTATTTACTCAGCAATCTCATTGATCGCTTCTACTGTTTTGTTGTACTGATTTTTTACTTCTGCGTATAATGCCTCATATCCATTCAGTTCTCTTCCGCGAAGTTTCTCTGTCAGTGCTTCACCTGGTTTGTAAAGATTGTCAAAGCCAAGGTTCAAACATATGCCTTTCAGTGTATGTGCAGCACGGAATGCGCGTTCTGCGTCCCCCTGCTCGATTGCATCTGTAAGATCCTGGAAGCTTGGGTCTTTGAGGAATTTTACAGCAAATTTCTTGATCAGCATTTCATTTCCAAGTCTGGATAAAACTCCGTCATAATTTGCGCCCATTTTTTCATAACTTTCTCTAACTGTCATTCTGTATATTCTCCTTTAATTCTTATTGGTAAAATGCATTATGATTAATTAATACCCCTGTGATCTTTATCAGTCAGACATTTTCTGAGGTAAGAGTTTACGTGTTTGTCAATCATATTTCCGTTTTGCCCCCCCAATAAAATCAAGGTCTGTATCATTTTCAATTTCTGAACATTCTTTCTGGATATCCTGTGTGATAGATTCCATCAGATGTTCTTTGGTACTTTCATATTCTTCCAATTCTCTCATTATATTGCGTTTATAAGAAGCATTGTAATCTTCACTTACTACGATGCTGTCCCTTACCTTCTCCTGTGCTTCTACAAGACACTTCAGAAGGATCGGATTGAAGGCTCCACATTCGCCGTTAAGAATCATTCGCATTGCTTCTCTGTGCGTATACTTCTTCTTATAAACCCGCCTGCTGACAAGCGCATCATAAACATCTGCCAGTGCAACGACCTGTGCGGAAAGAGGAATATCATCTCCCTTCAATCCGTCTGGATAGCCTTTACCGTCATATCTCTCATGATGCCATCTGCATATCTGATAAGCAATCTTGACAAATTCTTCGTCCTTGAAGATTTCCATGTTTTCCAGCATGGATGCACCGATCACTGTATGTTCCCTGACGATCTCTGTCTCCTCTGGTGTCAGCTTACCTGCCTTGTTCAGTATCTTGTCATCAATGCCGATTTTTCCGATATCGTGAAGAGAAGCTGCTGTCGTGATCATCAGTCTGTCTGACCATGAAACATTGTACTTATCCGTAACCTGAACCAGCTGTTCCAGAAGGATTCCTGTCAGGATATTTACATTCAGGACATGTCGTCCACTTTCTCCATTTCGGAATTCTACGATCTGGCTTAAAATCTCGATCAGGATACGGTTATTCTTCTCTTTCTCATATACCTGATTGGTGATCAGGGCGATCAGCTTGCGCTGCTTCGCATAAAGTTTGATCGTATTAAATACTCTCCGATGAACAACTTCTGCATCGAACGGTCTGTTGATGTAATCCGATACCCCCATCGCGTAGGCCTTTTTGACACTGGTCGCAGAATCCTCACTGGAGATCATGATCACCGGAATATCATCGATCCACTGATATTTATTCAGGAACTCCAGAACTTCAAATCCATCCATGACAGGCATCACAATATCGAGAAGCACAAGCGAGATACTGGTTCCATATTTCCTGATGATAGAAATACATTCCTCCCCATTCTCTGCCTCCAGGATCTCAAATTCATCTCCGAGAATTGCTGACAGGATCTCTCGGTTCATCTCTGAGTCATCGACGATCAGAATCTTATATTTATGAATGGATGAGGTATTTGTCAGTGCCGGTGTTTCGTGCAGCAGGTCTCCCTCAGTCACTACCATGTTTTTGGTTGTCTTTGCCTGATACATATACTGGTCTGCCCTGCGTATCGCTGACTCTATTGTCCCGCGTGTAGACAATACTCCGCCTATGCTGACAGACATACGAAGCTGTAAATACCCGGGTACTTCTGCGATATGTATTGCTTCCTGTATCTGTTTCAGTTTCTTGCGGAAAGAGGATTCCAGAATATCCGGCATTACCAGAAGAAATTCATCACCGCCAAATCGAACCAGCATATCTGTCTTACGGATATTGTTTCGTATGATCTTGACAACCGTCTCCAGGACAAGATCTCCTGCATTATGTCCATAAGTATCATTATAAAACTTAAAGTCATCCAGGTCGATCATTGCAACCCCGGCGACCATATCAACAGATTTGAGCTGATCCTCATAGTAACGCCTGTTATATGCACCTGTCAATGCATCCATATACAGCTCTCTGTCATACCGGATCAGTTTCTTGAGCATCTCATCGCGCTCTTGCTTGCTTACCAGCGCATCTCCGTCCAGTTTGTTTACCAGTTCTGCCACGTATGGAACGCCATCAATCTTAATATATTTGGACACTACCTGGAAAATGCCATCATCTATAAATTCAAGTTTTGTTCTCTTACCTTTTTCTGCAAAGGCCGCCCTGGAAATGCAGTTATCACAACGGGAATTCTTATTCCAGAGTGCATAGCATTCACATCCCTCTGCCATATCTGTACTTCCCTGAAGCCTTCCGGTCCGCAGTTCCTCCTCGTTAAGAAGGCGTACAATTGAAAATACCTTCTTCAGTTCTTTGAGCATGACTTCCCATTCATGCCTGGTTATATCATTTTCGTTTTGTGCTTCCATGGCATCCTTCCTTTTGCATACTTCTTTGCGTCTCCTATAAGATTATATTATACCATTCTCAATTTTGCCCGTAAAGAAATTTAAGGAATCTTCTTATTATTTTCTGCTTTTCTTTTTGCTTTTTTTACTGCCATTTCCAGCTTTCTTGATATTTTTTCTCTTTTTTTGAAGTCTGCTTTTTTTACGTCTGAATATCAGACTTGCGCCATAGAGTATTATCAGGAAAAATATCCCTTTCACTACATTTATAACTGTATGATCTGGTGTCGTTTTCTTCTGCTCTTCCGGAACTGTCTTCACTTTTTCCGTGTCGACAGATTCTTCCTCTGCTTCCGTCTCCTGTGTCTGCTGTTCCAGATATGCAAATCCATAATTAAAAAGCTTGATCGTATCTGTATAATGCGTCATCTCACTTTTTAATACTACTGCAATCAGATTTTTGTCGTTTTTCCTGGCCGCTGTTACTAAGGTATTTCCTGCAGCATCCGTGTAACCGGTTTTTCCTGCATAGGCATACTTATAAAAATAGTCTGTCCCATTCAAAAGTTGATGTTCCATTTCAACGATACAGCCGTTCGGATTATTCAAAGTTACCGGAAGCTGGTATGTCTTTGCCGATGCAATTTCCCTTACAGTGTCATTAGAAAAAGCGGCTGCTGCGATCTTGGCCATATCTTCCGCTGTAACCTTCTGCTCTTCTGCATTTAGTCCGGAAGGGTTCACAAAATTACTGTCTGTGCATCCCAGTTCCTGTGCCTTTTCATTCATATGTTCTGCAAATTTCTCATTACTTCCGGCAACATATTCCGCAAGCGCATTAGCCGCCTGATTGGAAGATTTCAACAGCATTGCATACATACAGTCTTCTACTGTCAGTTTATCGCCCGTTTCTAACTGAAGTGCATTTCCACTCCCTTCTTCCACTCCATAGACAGCATCGTACGAAAAAATAACGATATCATCCAGCTTTCCTTCCTCCGCTGTCACCAGTGCTGTCAGAAGTTTTACAATACTTGCGGGATATAATTTTTCTTTTCCATTCTTCTCATACAAAATATCTCCACTGTCCATATCCATTACAACTACAGCCTGTGATTCGATCACCGGTTCTTTCAATGTCTGTGCCCAGATATTCTGTGTAAACAGAATCCCTGATAAAATGCCTATTGTCAAATGAATTCCTTTTCTCATGTTTCCATCCTGCAATTATTTTTTTATCTGATTATATCATATTTTCTTAATTATTACGAAATATTTTTTTAACAATTGTAACATGTATATAATATAGTATTCTGCAATAACTGCCCAAAAATACATCAGACCCGTGGAAACAGCATTTTTAATTTGTCGGTTACTGTTCACTCCGTTCACAGCAACTTGGTCAAAATGCATTCCAAATCACCTTCGGTGATGGCATTTTGCCCCGTATGTCTCGGGATTTTGCCATTATTCATTGCAAAACACCTCGCGGGATACTACCTGTGAACAGTTACATTTGTCGTTCAATTCACAATATTGTGAATAAATTTTCACTGGTAGAATGGTGTCGTTTGTGGTAATCTAAGAATAGATATTTTATAAAAAATTGTAACTGTTCACGTGATAATGGTTGCAATAAATTTTGATTCAGAAGGGAGAATCCATATGCTTCAGGATGATTTTATACTGCGCCAGATCCGTGAAATGGTTCATGCTGTTATGAAAATGCTGTTTCAGGTAAGCGCATCCGAGCTTACCCCGGAAGTGATCGAAGACAGTACTGCCAGAACGACTCTTGAGAATCTGATCGCTCTGACCGATGAGGGTAAGATTGACGAGGCAGAGAACCAGTTATACGAAATGACCTGTGATGGTGACCGCCAGAATCTGGAGATCGGTCTTCTTTTTTATTATAATCTTAATGGAAAGGACGATGACTTCCTGGAAGTCCACAATTTCAGCCGTGAAGAGATCATGACCGGAATTCAGGATCTTGCTGACCGTTATCAGCTCAGTGGAATTGCGGAAGCATTCCGCACAGAAATCTTATAATGCTTATAAGGGAGGGATTTTTATGGAATCAAGAATGACCAAAATCAGTGCACGCGGCGACAAGAAAATTCAGCTTAAGGTAATTCCTGGACATTTTGCAACACCGCAGTCTCACATCACCCATTATCTGGACCTTACCACTATGCGTTCCAGAAGTTCAGAGGCACTTCGTGTCGCAGAGGCACTGGCTGCCAACTATGAAACAAGTATTCCTGTTGATACGATCATCTGTATGAGCGGACTGGAGGTTGTCGGTGCATACCTGGCAGAGACACTTACCAGAGCTGGTGTATATTCTATGAACTCACACCAGACTATTTATATCACTGCTCCGGAATACAATAACTCTGGTCAGATCATTTTCCGTGACAATATCCAGCCAATGATCAAGAACAAGAACATCCTGATCCTGGATGGTTCTATCACAACAGGCGAAACTCTGTCCCGTGCGATCGAGAGTATCTTGTACTACGGCGGCACGATCCGTGGTATCGCTGCAATTTTCAGTGCAGCTACCAATATTGCCGGACTGCCTGTTTATAGTATTTTTGATCACAGGGATCTTCCAAATTATGGTTCGTATCCTGCTTCCACCTGTCCTTTATGTGCCCAGAAACAGAAACTGGATGCATTGGTAAATGGCTTCGGTTATTCCAAGATCTAAGCTGTTAAAAAGGGCCGCAAGGCCCTTTTTTTCTGGCAAAAATACCTTCTATACTTTCAAACACGAGGAGTTTTATTATGAATAAAAAAGAAATATCAGAAATCAAGAAACAGTTTACCCCCAACAACTGCGCCATCACACGAATCTGCGGCTGCTACGTTGACGGAGAAAAAAACAAAAAGACCAAGCTGAAAGAAGCATTTCTTTCTCTCTCCGAAGAAGAAATGTTCAAATACTTTGAAATCTTCAAGACAACTCTT
>ENA-OPTB01002465-OPTB01002465.1-human-gut-metagenome-genome-assembly--contig:-NODE-2465-length-11766-cov-3.914098_pt1 | contig 11766 bp, 9 predicted proteins | sample MGYA00241810_ERZ501911 | MGnify/ENA primary metagenome ERZ501911 (study PRJEB25962, sample SAMEA2042304) | human gut metagenome | biome: human gut; feature: human-associated habitat; material: faeces... | reverse complement strand
GCCGCCCTCCGCCACAGCGCAGGCAACCAACAGCGGCAGCGTTACGGTGCGCGGCGTGCGGGATGGCGTGCAGTGCATCAGCTGCAACATCCCATACCTGGTGCTGAACCACGCCCCGGTGCCCGGCCAGCAGACCGACCCGGCGGAAAGTGTGTGGAAACAGTATGCCGATAAGCTGATCCCCGCGGGCGGCAGTACCGGGCAGGTGCTGGCCAAGGCGTCCGCGCAGGATATGGACCTGTACTGGGCCGACGGCACCACCACCCAAACCGAAACCACACCCCACATGCTGACCAACGCGGGCCGCAGCAAAAAGAAAGCCATTGTATCGTTTGTGGATGACGACTGCCGCAGCGAAGCGTACACCGTGCTGTTCCCGCTGGTGCAGGAGCTTGGTATGCCTTATACCGTGGCTTGCCCGGCAGGGCTTATGGGCAAAACCGGCCGCATGACGGTGGAACAGCTGCAGGAAATGGCGCGCAGCGGCGTGACGGTGGCATGCCATACGATGACCGAAACCGATATGGAGCAGGATACCCCCGAAACGCTGGAAGCCACCCTGCAGCAGTTTGAAGCAGAGATGCGCCGCTGGGGCATCCGCGGGGTGCGCAGCTATGCCTATGTGAATGGGCGCTATAAGGCGGACTGCCTGAACACCGTAAAAAAGCATTTTGACCTGGGCCTTACGGTGGAAAAAGGCATCAACCAGATCCCGTATGAAAGCTGCCGCATGAAGCGCGTGGAAGTGTTCCCAAAGAACAAAAGCTACACGCTGGAGGATGTAAAAGTGTGGGTAGACAAAGCCGTGCAGGATGGCGGCTGGCTGATTTTGATGACCCACGCATGGTACACGACCTTTGATGCAGCACAGCTCAAAGAGCTGGTGGGTTATATCCGGGCCAGCGGTGCGGAGCTGATGGACCTGTACGATGCACTGGATGCCACCGGCAACGTGGTGGAAGCGGGCGACTACCAAAAGCCGGGCGCGGATGCAGCGGAACCGTTTTTTGTGGTGGATGCGGATGGCCGCGCCTGGACCAACGCGCTGGAGAACTTACGCCCGGCAGATGGCATCACTAATGTGGGGGCAGCCCTGCAAAGTGGATATGTGATCTCCACCGCCACCGGCAAGGCAATCAAAACATCAGATACCGGGTTCCGGGTCACCCAGCCGGTGGATGTGACAAGCGCGGCCCAGGTGTTGGTAACGGCCTGGGCGTATACGGGTTTTGCGCTCTATTCTTTCTTTGATGCGGCGGGGACCTTCCTTGCCGTAAAAGCGGCCGATGCCGATTATGCTGCGGGCGGCAATACCCTGACCCGGCAGGCAGTGGCCGTGCCGCAGGGGGCAGCCACTTTGATCGTGGCGGGCAATTTGTACCAGGCGCTGCCCGCCGTCAGGCTGGTCAGCGCGGCAAACCTGGTGCAGCAGGTAAAAAGCATGACGGTTGCCTGGCACGCCAACTATGTGCTCAAAATTTCCGGCTCGACCGTCAACTATGCAAACGAGAATCGGCGCATCAGCGAAAAAGTTGCCGCTGCGGCAGGGGATACCTACCGCCTGAGCTGTTCGGCCAACTGGAACAACGCGCTGTATGTGATCTATGCGGCAGACAACAGCGTGCTGGCCTGCCGCCAGGCCCCCAACAATGCCGCCGGTGAGGTACTGACCGACTTTGCGGTGACAATGCCGGAAAACACTGCCTATTTCCGCGTGGCAGCAAACCTGGAAATCCAGCCGGAATCCTACGCGGTGGCCCAATACACCACCCGCATTGCGGCCAAAGCCCCAGTGCTTACGGTTGCAGCGGTGCGCACCCTGTTGGATATTTTGCGGGCGGGGACCTATACCCAAAGCCAGCAAAGCGCCATCCAGAATCTTGAAAATGCACTGCTGATCATAGACTGACAATACAGCGCGGTTTTTCAACAAAAAATCCAAAGGCTGTTGAATAAAAAGAAAAAGCGCAGAACCACTTTTGGTTCTGCGCTTTTTGGAGCGGGATACGAGTCTCGAACTCGCCACCTACTGCTTGGGAAGCAGTCACTCTACCGGATGAGCTAATCCCGCATCGGTAGCTTTTATTATACTTCCCAAGTTCCGGTTTGTCAAGCCCCGATCGAAGGTATCAGCCGTCAACGGATTCAATCGCGCCAACGGGGCAGGTCTGCATGGCATCGGTGGCGGTGGCTTCATCGGGGCCGGTTACATCGGCAGGGGCAGCGGCTGCGGTGCCGCCGTCCGTCATGGTAAAAACTTCGGGGCAGGTGCTCACGCACAAACCGCAGCCGATGCAGTCGGCATTTACATGGAACTTCATGGGCAGTCATCCTTTCACGATGTGTTATCAACAGTATGCCCAATCAGCGGCAATCAATCCATGCTTTCTGCGTTTTCTGCGGCGGCTTCCCCGGCGGCATAGGTTTCGTTGGTGTGGCCTGCAAAGGGGTAGGTACGGGTTTCGGTGGCGGTAATGCTGGTTATGCCGAACCAGCGGGCGCGGCCCAAAGCGAGGGAATCCTCACCGTTTTCGCGGATATCCGGCAGGCCGTATGCGCCGCACCATTTGGTGTAGGGGTCGATACCATAGCTAATAATGTTAGCCGCGGCGGGCTCATCCAGCTCGCTAATCTCCTGCCGCAGCGTCTGGGTGCGCACATGGTCCATCATCCAGTAGCTGGCAATGTCATACCCGGCTTCCAGCATGTGGATGCCGCAGACGATCCCCACGCAGGCGCTCAGGCAGGCAAGGCCCCGGCGGAACGCTTTGCTGTTCAGCTGTACCAGGCAGGCGGCGCCAGCAGAGCAAACACACCATGGGTGGAGCGGGGATAGTAGTCATGGCTGCCGATCATGGCAAAGTTTGCCCCCAGCGCCCCGGCCAGCAGAATCAGCGGCCACAGCAGGTCAGCTTTTACAGCATCCTGCCGGGCAAAGCAGAGCAGCAAAAACAAAATCGCAAAGGAAAACAGCAGGGGCAGGGCATAGTCTTTGAGCATATTCAGGCAGGCAAAAAAGCGCATGGCGTACCGGGTCAGCAGACTGTCGTAATCGCTGAAGCCGCTGGCACGGTTAAAGTTGCCGCGCGCGGTGATGAGCAAAGCAAACCCAACCAGCGCCCCCGCCAGGCCGGTCGCCATCCAGGCGGGCAGCCTGCGCTCCCGCTTGAACACAACAGCGCCGGCCAGCACCAAACAAACCAGCATTCCGGCACTGGTATTCTCGCTTAACCAACCAGCCAGCAGCCCGGCCAACGCCATGCCGGCCGCCATGCGCGCCGTACTGGCAAACGGCTGCTGCAAATAATACCGCCAGGGCAGCAAAAAAGCGCAGCATCCCACCGTGGCCCACAGGTAGTTGCAGGCGCCGCACATCCACAAATTGGTCTGGCCAAATACAGGGCTGATCTCCCACAGCGCGGCATAAATCAGGGCCAAAGCCAGCCAGTCCGCTTTTTGGCTACGCCGCCCAACGGCCAGCTTGTACAAAACCAGACCCAGCGCCATAAACATCCCAGCATTGCACACATTGAACAGAAGCTTGGGAAACATGGTGAACCCCTGGGCAAAAAATTTGACGATGACCCGGCCGCTCCATTCGTGATAGTGGAACACCAGGCTGGAAATCAACTGCGGCAGGCTGTGCAGCCGTTCGCCGGTATCAAAGGCATAAGCGAAAGTGTAATCATCGGCCAGGTAGGGCGTTAAGCAGTTCAGCAGCAGCATCCAGCAGAACACCAGCCCGGCCACAAGCCGGAACATGCGGCTGCTGAGGGGCTTTTTTGTTTGTGCCATGGGCAACCTCCAAAACAAAAACGGGCCCCCTGCCGAACAGGGGAGCCCGTAAGATCAACATTATCTTTATTATATCGGTTGTGCTGCCAAAGTGCAAGGTCAGTCCTTTTTGTTGCGGGCGATGCCTGCAACAACGCCGGAAAGCGCCAGCAGCGCCAGCAGGTTGGGAACCGCCATCAGACCGTTAAAAAAGTCCGCCAGCGCCCAAACCAGATCCACTTTCAGGGAAGAACCGATCAGGATGAACAGCACAACAATCAGGCTGTACACCTTGGTGTACTTGGAGCCGAACAGAGCGTTGAAGTTGACCTGGCCGAAGAAGTACCAGCCCAAAATGGTGGAGAACGCAAAGAACAGCATGCAGATGGCAATGAACACCTTGCCGAAGGAACCAAACGTCAGGCTGAATGCGGCCTGGGTCAGGGCGGTGCCGGTCATGCCTTCCGGAATCAGGCCGGAGGTGATCAGTACCAGGGCGGTCAGAGTCAGGATGACAAAGGTATCAACGAATACGCCGATGATGGCCAGCGCACCCTGATCCTGCGGCTGCTTGACCTTGGCCAGTGCGTGGGCGTGCGGGGTGGAGCCAAGGCCGGCTTCGTTGGAGAACAGGCCGCGGGCAACGCCGTAACGCATGGCCTGCTGCACGGTAACGCCAGCCACGCCGCCGGCAATGGCCTGCGGCTGGAAAGCCAGGGTGAAGATCTGAACAAATGCGTTGGGAATGGCGGATGCGTTCATGACCAGGATGATGACGCAGCCGATAATGTAAAACAGTGCCATGATGGGAACCAGCTTTTCGGTAACAGCGGCAATGCGCTTAACACCGCCCAGGAAGATGAAAGCTGCCAGAACGGCGATCACAACGCCAACCACCACGCGGTTAACGGCGAACGCATTGTGGAACGCATCACCAATGGAGTTGGACTGCACCATGTTGCCCATAAAGCCGAGGGCAAGGATCAAAGCAACGGAGAAGAAAGTGGCCAGGAACTTGCCAAACTTGCCCTTGAATGCCGCGCGGATGTAATACGCCGGGCCGCCGGTCACCTGGCCGTCCACCGTGGTGCGGTAGGTCTGGGCAAGAACGGCTTCGGCGTAAATGGTAGCCATGCCGAAAAAGGCAGAAACCCAGGTCCAGAACAATGCGCCGGGGCCGCCGCTGACCAGGGCGGTGGCGCAGCCGGTAATGTTGCCGGTGCCAACCTGTGCGGCAATGGCGGTGGCCAATGCCTGAAAAGAGCTCATGCCGTCTTTATCAGCTGCCTTGCCATGCAGGCTGAAACCTTTGAACAAGTGACGCACACCATCTGCAAAACTGCTCAACTGAACAAAGTGCAGCTTGATAGTAAAGAAGATGCCGGTGCCCACCAGCAGGAACAGCAACAGATAATTCCACAAAATGTCGCTGGCCTGCTCTACGATCTGCGTAAATGCTGCCATGATTAAAATTCCCCCTAATACAATATCCCATATCTTACACATCCGGCAGCGCCCGGTATGGGCAGCTGCCACGAAGCGACCTAATAACAATACCATGCCCGTTAGATAAAGTCAAGTGTATTTATACCGAAAACACTCTGGCGTGACAAAGTATGACTTTTCCTGGAACATGACGCGGAAATTGAGAAAACAAAAATGATTCGCAAATTCGAGAAAACGCCGGGACAGAACGCCGGAAAATCCGTCCGCGTTGGGGGAAACACAGGAAAAGAAAAATCTTGGGCCGTATTTTGCTTTTGTAAGCACAGGAAGCAAAAAAGCCCCAGCAGGGGCGGCAGCGCCGCACCCCACCGGGGCAGAAAGTTAAAATTCAGGAAATCAGGATTCAGAGGATTGCTCTTGGGGCAGGTTCTTTTTCAGCAGGCTCAGGATCAACCCGCCCAGAATGCTGCCAACGGCCAAAGCAACGCAGTACATCGGGGCGTTGGTGACAACGGGGAACACGAAGATGCCGCCGTGGGGGGCGCGCAGGCCGCAGTGGAACGCCATGGAAAGCGCACCGGCGGTGGCTGCACCAATGGCGCAGCTGGGGATAACGTGCAACGGGTCAGAGGCTGCATAGGGGATAGCGCCCTCAGTAACAAAGCAGAGGCCCATTACATAGTTGATCACACCGTTGCGGCGCTCGTCCGGGGTCCACTTTTTGGGGAAGAAGGTGGTGGATAATGCAATGGCGATCGGAGGAATCATGCCGCCGACCATAACGGAAGCCATGACCTCATAGTTGCCGGAAGCAAGGGCTGCAGTGCCGAACAGGTAACCAGCTTTGTTGAAGGGGCCGCCCATATCAATGCTCATCATAACAGCAGAGACAGCGCCCAGCAGGATGGCAGAGGTGCCGCCCAGGGAGTTCAGCCAGTTGGTGATAAAGTCGTTGATGATGCCCATGACCGGGTTGATGCCGCACATGAACACGCCCATCACAAACACACCGCCCAGCGGGTAGATCAGCATGGGGCGCAGGCCGCTGACGCTTTTTGGGAGCTTTTCGGTGATCTTTTTCAGGAAAAGGACTACATAACCGGCCACAAAGCCAGCCAGCAAGGCAGCCAGGAAACCACCGGAAACGCCATCCACCTGGCAGTTCAGCAGGCCGGTAAAGTTAGTGCCGTTCATAGCCAGCACACCGCCGGCAAAGCCGACAGCCAAAGCGGGTTCACCGGCAATGGAAATGGCAACGTAAGAAGCCAGGATGGGCAACATGTAGTTGAATACAGCGGAGCCAACCGTCTTAAAGAATGCGGCAGCCGGGGTGTTCATGCCAAAGTTGGCGGGGTCAATGCTGTAATCATCCAGCAGGTAAGCAATGGCAATCATGATGCCGCCGCCCACAACAAAGGGGATCATGTGGGAGATGCCATACATCAGGTGCTTGTACAGGGTGTGGCCAAGGCTGTCCTTTGCGGAACCGCCCCGGTTCTGCTCCAGCAGGTTCTTGTCAGATTCGCGCACGGTGGAATGGAACACCGGAACTTTGCCGTCCAAAACGCTCTGCAGCAGCTGCTCCGGCTTATGGATGCCATCATCCACATGGGCGAACAGCACCGGCTTGCCGTCAAAACGGGCGGTTTCCACATTTTTGTCAGCTGCCACAATAATGCCATCGCAGGCGGCAATCTCATCGGCGGTCAGCACATTCTGGGGGCCATCAGAGCCATTGGTTTCAACCTTGCAGGGAATGCCAAGCTTCTGAGCGGCCTTGTTCAGTGCTTCGGCGGCCATGTAGGTGTGGGCAATGCCGTTGGGGCAGGCGGTAACGGCCAACACGCGGTAGGTGGCAGGCAGCTCTTCCTGAGTAAAGCTCTCGTTGCCGAACTGGGCTTCCTCCTGGGCGTCAATCGTATCCAAAAATTCTTTGGGCGTTTTGACGGCGCGCAGCTTTGCCACAAAGTCTTCATTCATCAGCATCTGCATCAGGCGGGCCAGCATATCAATGTGCAGACTGCCGTTTTCCGGTGCGGCAATCATAAACAGCAGATCCGTCTTGCCGTCATCGTCAGCATTGTACTGCACGGGGGTCTTCAGGCGCAGGGCAGCCAGGCTGGGGCGGGTCACGCAGGCGGCGCGTGCATGCGGCACCGTAATGCCGTTATCCACATAGGTGGAAGCCTCCGCTTCACGCGCATAAATGGCAGCTTTGTACGCGGCTTTGTCGGTCAGGTTGCCGTGGGTGGCCTGCAGCTCCACCAGTTCGTCAATGATCTGCGTCTGGTCCGCTGCGGCAGAATCCAGCGCAATGGATTGGATGTTGAATAGTTCCGTGATACGCATCTTTCCTTCTCCTTCTACATGTTTTGCATTTACTGGGGTGGTAACAAAGAAATAGACTGAATTTTCGACTTTTCAGATCAGCCTGAATCATTCAATGGTTTTCAGCAGGGCATCAATATCGCGGCGCTCGGCAAGGCCCAGGCTGAATGCCGTTGCGCTGCCGCAGGCGGTGCCAAGGCGCAGGGCGTAAGAGTAGCTCCCGCTTTGCAGGTAACCGGCAATAAAACCGGCTACCATGCTGTCCCCAGCGCCAACGCTGTTTACCACTTTGCCTTTTGGGGTGCCAATGCGGTGCACCGCACCGGTTTCATCCAGCAGCAGGGCACCATCGCCCGCCATGCTTACCAGAACATTGCGTGCACCACGCTGCTGCAATTTCCGGGCAGCCTGGGTAATCTCTTCATCACGATTGAGCTCTTTGCCAAAGATCTCACCCAGTTCATGGTTGTTGGGTTTGATCAAAAACGGGTGGTAGGGCAGTACCTTTACCAGCAAATCACGGGTGGCATCCACCACAAAGCGGATGCCGCGGCCATCCAGCCGAGCCAGAATCTGCTGGTAAACATCCTGCGGCATGCTGGAAGGAATGCTGCCGGCAAGTACCAGAATGTCACCCTCGCCCAGTTCTTCCAGATTGTCCCACAGGGCCTGCATGGCTTCGGGAGTAATGTTCGGGCCGGAACCGTTGATCTCGGTCTCTTTTGCGCCCTTTACCTTAACGTTGATTCGGGTCATGCCGTCCGGCAGGCGGATGAAGCGGGTTTTCAGGCCGGAAAGCTGCAAGCCGCGCTCCAGCCAGGCACCAGTTTCACCAGCTGTAAAGCCAAGGGCGATGCTTTCGCACCCAAGCTCCCGCAAAACGCCGGAAACATTGATGCCCTTGCCGCCAAACTGGCAGGCTTCGTCTGAGGTGCGGTTGATCTCGCCAACCGCCAGGGGGGCAGTCAGATGCAGAACGTAGTCGATCGCAGGATTAAATGTGACGGTGTAGATCATACGGAACACTCCTTTACAAAGGTAAGCTGTGCGTACCGGGGGTCCGGGCAGTGGTTGGTCAAAATGGCCCCGCAGCCAATATCCCCGATCACGGCGGAATATACCATATCAAACTTTGTGTTATCCACCAGAAACCAGCGTTCCCGCGCGCGCTGCAATGCGGCGGTTTTGATGCTGGCTTCCTCCGGGTCCGGCGTGGTAAAGCCCTCCGCAGGGCTTACGCCGTTGGCACCCATAAACGCTTTGGTAAAGTTGTAGTGCTGTAAAGCGGCCAGCGTTTCCGGCCCGGTAATGGCTTCCGTGATGGGGCGCACCTGCCCGCCGGGCAGGTAGGTGCGGCAGCCCTTTTGCACCAGCATGCGCGCATGGGCAATGCCGTTGGTCACATAGGCAGCCTGCAGGGCAGGGCCCTCCAGCGCGGCGGCCAGCGCCAGCGTGGTGCTGCCGGCATCCAGAAAGATAAAGTCTTTCTCGGTGATCATTGCGGCGGCGGCGCGGGCAATCAGACGCTTTTCTTCCACAGACTGTTCCTCGCGGGCCGCCATGGGGGGCTCATCCGCCAAAACGGTGCGCCCAACCAGCGTGGCACCGCCGTGTACCTTTTTTAACAGGCCCTGCCGGTCCAGCTGGGTCAGGTCGCGGCGGATGGTGGATTCGCTTGCATCCAGGGCATCACACAGCTCCAGCACGGTGGCCGAGCGCTTTTGTGCCAGCAAATCTAATATCATAGCAAAACGTTCTTCGGCAAGCAAGACAATATCCTCCTTAAAACTGGACAATGTTTCAGATGATTCCCCTGGCAATTCTTGAAGCTTTTTTGCTTTACGCCTGTATTATACACGCACAAACAGTCAAAAGCAATCATGAAACGCCAAAACAAAACATAAAATTTGCGGACTGCTTTTTGTGCAATTTGACAACGATAAACGCTCTGCATTGGAAAACAAGCACATAAAAAGCCGGGCACTGCGCAGCGGCAGTGCCCGGCCGAGAAATATGTATCGTAAGGATCGTCAAAAAATGGAAAGTAAAAATCAGATTCCGTCAAAAAGCGTCAATCCTGAAAAGCGCGTTCAAAGCGGTCGATTTTTTCGCTTTTCCCAATCACCAAAATGGTGTCCCCGTTCTGGAACCGAGACTCCGGCGAAAACTCCACATCGGTACGGTGGTCGCGTTCGATGGCAATAATGTTAATGCCGTATAGTCGGCGGATATCCAGCTCCCGGATGCTTTTGTTCAGCATCTTGCCGTTTACCTGGATGCGCTGTACCTCCACACCGTCCTCCAGGGCAATGTAGTCCAGCAGGTTGCCGGAGATTAGGCGCTTGCCAATGCGCACTGCCATATCGGCTTCGGGATAAACAACGGTCACGCCCAGCCGCTTGAGAACCTCACCATGTCCAACGCTGCTGGCTTTGGCAATCACATGCGGCACCCCCATGTTCAGCACCAGCATGGAGGTCAGAATGCTGATGTCGATCTGCTCGCCAATACAGATGCCTACCGTACCGCAGTTCTGAATGCCGACTTCGGTCAGAGCCTCTTCGCTCAAATCATCTACCACAAAGGCATAGTCAGTATATTTGCGAATAGCCTTGACCTTCTGCTCATCGCAGTCAACGGCAATCACCTCTTTGCCGGCTTCGGCAAGGGTGCGGGCCAGCGCAGAACCAAAGCGCCCCAGCCCGATAACGCCGAACAAAGCGGAAGAATCCTGTTTTTTCATAATGCACCTATCCAATCGTAATGGCTTCTTCAGTAAAGTGCGCGTTGGGTTCCGGGCGTTCCACCCAGAGGGAAAGCAAGGTAAAAGCCCCAACGCGGCCCGTGTACATGGTAAAAATCAGCACCAGCTTGGCGGGCAGGCAAAGCTGCGCTGTAATGCCGGTGGAAAGCCCGGCAGTGCTGTAGGCGGAGACCGCTTCAAACAGCAGGCTGATGAACGGCAGGCCGGGTTCCAGGATGCAGAGCAGAAATGTGGTGCAGCATACCACCAGCATGCCCAGCAGCCCAATGGTGGAAGCCTTGGCAATGGCGTTGGCAGGCAATGCACGGCGGAATGCACCCGGCCGCTGCTTGCTGAAGATGCAGCGAATCTCTTGCGCCAGAACAAAAATGGTGGTGGTTTTGATGCCGCCGCCGGTGGACCCCGGCGAAGCACCAATGAACATCAGGATAAGAATCGTAAACAACCCGGCGTTGCTCAGTGTGCCCAGATCCAGCGTGGCAAAGCCGGCCGTGCGGGCTGATACGCTCAGGAAAAATGCTGTCAGCCAGCTGAGAGGATCGGTGAACTTTAATAACAGGGTACCTGCTGCCAGCAAAAATGCCGTGGTGGTTACCACAACCTTGGAATGCAGGGTGAATTTGCGGAAGCGGAACCGACACTTGACCACATCCACCATGACCAGAAAGCCGATACCACCCGAAATGATCAGAAAACAGGTGCTCAAATTCAGCAGCACATTATCCCGATAGGGGGCCAGGCTGCGCCCGCCACCTAAAATATCGATGCCAGCGTTGTTGAAGGATGAGATGGAGTGGAACACACTCAAGCCCAGCGCCTTCAATGGTGGATAATCCTGCGCAAACACTGCAAAGATGGGGATGACCCCGGCCAGCTCAAAGGCAAGGGTCAGCTTAATGATGGCGCGTACCAGCCGCACCATGCCCTCCAGACTGCTCACATTCATGGCTTCCCGGATCAGGGTACGCTCCCGCAGGCTGATGCGCCGCCCCGCAGCCAAGGCAAGCCCCATGCCGATGGAGGTAATGCCCAAACCGCCGATCTGGATCAGCACCGCCATCACAGCCTGCCCCACGGGGGTAAAGGTATCGGCGGGATACACGGTCAGCAGGCCGGTTACACAGACGGCGCTTGTGGCGGAAAACAGAGCGTCCACCGGCTGTACGGTAATGCCCGGCCGGATGGAAAATGGCATGAGCAACAAAAGCGTACCCAGTAAAATGGTGGAAGCAAACCCCAGAGCAATCAATCTTGCAGGAGGCTGATGATTGAAAATTTGTTTGAATCGTTTCATATGCAGTATCAGGCCGGGTCAGCAAGGCAACAACTGAACCCACTTATCATATTTGTTTGGACGAAAAAGCTCACTTGATATATAAACATAGCCGCTTTTAGGGGCAATGTCAAGCATTTTGTGCAAAAGATAAAGGCAGGATAAGGATTGGGCACCGGGC
>ENA-OPTB01002464-OPTB01002464.1-human-gut-metagenome-genome-assembly--contig:-NODE-2464-length-11774-cov-3.687516_pt1 | contig 11774 bp, 13 predicted proteins | sample MGYA00241810_ERZ501911 | MGnify/ENA primary metagenome ERZ501911 (study PRJEB25962, sample SAMEA2042304) | human gut metagenome | biome: human gut; feature: human-associated habitat; material: faeces... | reverse complement strand
GCTAAAGAGCTAAAACACATTAAAAAGGTAGGTTTAATATGCTAAAGTGCTAAAGCATAAAACCTACCTATATAATATATTTTAGTGTGTTAAAGTGTTAAAACGGTATCAGCTCAAAAATATTTGTTGCGTTTTTGATTGCTCTAAAATCCAATTACGAAACAGCTCGCCGACTTCGTTACTTGAATAAAAAATTTTTTGCTTGTTTATTAAAGATTTAATCAGCAAGCCAATTTTGTTATCGCAAGTATTCAGATTTATAAAATAATTTGTTTTGGTATTTGGAGTAAAGTCAAAAATGATGTTATCTGTATTAAATTCTTTAGTTTGCATATGTACAGTCAAAAACACTTCGGAGTTTTTTTCACAAATATTTACACACATAAATTTATGATTGAAAAATACAAACGCTTTATATATAATATTATCATAAGTAATATTTTTTGGAATATGCGGATAGTTTTTAATTTCCCATTTTCCCTCGGTTATCATTTTTGTGCGTGGATTGGTAAACGCAAAATATTTACTTACTTTTTTAGTATTCTCTGTATCTGAACAGTACTCAACAGCTATCTGCAACTTCTCATTACCATATCCGAAAGGATACACTTTTATTTCTCCTTGTTGCATATTCTCAACATCATTGATAGCCATTTCTGAAAAATAAATGCAATATTTATTGACGGTATTAGCAAGCATATATATTTTTGTGCCGTCACGGTCACGCAATAACGAAGATAGTACATTACAAAATATAATAAATTCGTCTGCTAAATAGTGACCTCTTGTTATAAATTCGTCAAACAGAATATAATCAAAATATCCATTATCTGCACCTTTGGCGCTCTCCCAGACATTCAACGCAAAAGTTTGACAAAACGGTTCTACTTCGCAATCAACAATTTTATTATCTTCGATTTTAGCAAAGTAAAAACCTCTGTTATAATATCGTATATAATTCCACTGACCGCCCGTAATACTTTCCAGGTCGTGCGGCGCAAACAGATTTTTAATAAATTTCGGTGTAATATCTTCTGCGTATCGTCTGATATAAGCAAGTCGTTTTCCTGCTTTGTAATGTTCTCTGATCGCTTTGTCGCATACTGAATATGTTTTTCCGTTACTTCGTTTGCCGATTATAATATTATAATCGGCTTGTTTTTTATCAATATTTTTAAGACTGTAATACTTCATTGTTTATACTCCATTTCTAAAATTATCAAAAAATGTAATAGCAAGTTCGTCACGCTTTATCCCTAATGAAAAATTATTCCCTAGTTCGTCAAAAACAAAATCGCACAAAAATGATAAAAATTCAGTTGACATCTGTAAAGTAAATTCAGTATCTTCTAAGTGAATACAACTTTTAATGTGCTCAATCTCTGATTTTCCGTTATAGTCAACTAAAGTAACATCAATTTCATCATCAAGGTATGTATGAGTTAATTTTCCCGTTTTGCCTTTTGGGATTTTCAAATTTGAATTGAACATATCAAAAAATTTATCAACATCATTGTTGCATACTGACATCATATACGGCACTGCATATTTTTTGTTAACACCCGAAACGGTTAAATTTACACTGCCGTCAGTGTACTGATAACAATATCTTTTTGCTCCGAGCGTTTTAAACTTTGAGTAGCTTTTTTCAATATCCCATACCCCAAGCGGATATTTTTTTCCGTTTTTTTCGGGTTGCGTTAACTCAAAATTAATATTGTAAAAATTACAACATTGTTTCAACTCTTTAGCAACACACTTATTGTAAGTGTTTATATATTCTTTATGTTGCTCAAAATTTAAAAATTTAATGCTGTCAGTATCTGAATAAATAACATCTTCATTGATATTTTTAATACCGTCAAAAAGTTCATATCTTGCCCAAGATGTCACCCACACACCCCACGAGTAGAGTAAAAATTGATTATAATTATATTTATTATCTTTTAAACACTCGTCAATACGTTTGCGCTCTTTCTGCCACTCGTCACTGTATGAAATTTCGTCATTACAGGGATTTGTTACACACATTCCATAAGCACTATTTAACATACCCTTTTTTATTAAATATTCTTTCTCATATCCTGCAACACCTTTTAACATTGTTTTATCGTTGTATAACTTTAATATACATTCAATAATTGTTTTTGGTAAATACTCATATTTGCTGTACCAAAAATTTTTTATAGTAATGCTGTCATACGTATAAAAATCTTGAATACATTTAAAATCAACATCATTGCAGTAAGTTATAATATTGTCAGCTTGCATTATTCGACCGTTATCGAAAATACCATTTGTGCATACACTGCACTTTGCACGCTGTATTATGTGATGTGATGTCTTTGCTTTTAAATTAGTAAACATAACTTCAAAAATGCAAGGAAATTTGTTTATAAATTCTGTAAAAGTTTCATAATCTATAATGTCAATTTTTTTGAATTTTCTCATAGGAAATTTATGTCTAATCATTACAGATGGATAACTACTTGTAAAATCAATGCTACTAACATTATTTAGTGTTAAACCTACATAGTTACAATTTGCGTGAGTATATCCGCCCTGAAAAATTTTGTTAAGCAAAATAAATTCATCAGGTTCGGGTGAGTTGTCTTTGATAAACATACGATATTTTTTATAATTGTTTTCTTTTAAAGCGTTACGGCAAAACCTTCTAACATATCCTGTTTTTGTCAGAGGTATGTTTAAGATATTGTTTTCATTTAATGCAATCTCTTCGCTGATATAGTATTGCAAGATTTTTATATCATATTCGCAGTAGCCGAGTTCGGTGTCGGTCATCGGTGTATTTGAATTACGATATAATCTATAATCCAAGTCACCAACTTTTTTGCTGATTTTCACACTTGTTAGATTTTTTGCAATCGTTTCAAGACTTGAGCAACTCAACATAAAACTACATTTAAACTCAAAAACTTCGTTTAATGTGAAGTGTATCGGTTTTCGCTCTTGTCTTGCAAACATTTTTGTAATTTCAAATTCTTTTCTTAAAAATTGAAATTCATACGCTAAATTATGTACATAGATTATAATTTTTCTATTGTTGTTTAGTTTGAAATACTCTTTTAGCATCATTAGAAAATCTTTAAAGTCCTGCCAAGTACGACCAAAATAAACATCATCACCAACACCAAATTGCCAAATATACATAACCGCGGCTTTGTTATATTTTTCTGTTTCATTCGTCTTTGGAATTATCGAACAACCGTTCTCATAATAAAAGCTCGTTGTTTCAATATCAAAAGAAAATGCAGTGTTATAATATTCAATTTCTTGTTTTTTTGTTTTCTTAGTAACAATATCAAATTTATAATTCTGCGCAGGAAATTCAGAAAAATGCAACATATGTTAGTCCTCTTCTCGTTTGAATGTAGTATCGCCGTATTTGACAAGTAAACGACCATTTTGGGAAAAATCATTTAGAATTGCTGTTGTATCATAATCGTATGAGTTCATACTATTTGCTAAACTTTCAAGTATGCTTGAATAGTTTTCGCCGCTCTCAATTCGTGACTTTGTTATTGCTAAAATATCAGAATATAAACTACCTAGAACATTTGTATTAAACCCCATATTTTTCAAGTCAATGATCAGATTATCAACAAGTTCAAAAGTCTTTTTGATTGAAATTTTTTTAGGTCGTGTTCTTTTACTTCGTTGCGCTTTCATTGTTTCAATTCGTTCAAAACTTGCTTGTTTTGCTTTCTGTTCTTTTTTTACTTCTGTAACTGTAATGTCACTTGATAAAAAATTTCTAACTTGCAAAAATTGAGTTATTAACTGTTGTTTGCTTTTTTCTTTTGTAGCTGACGAAAAGTAACCGCTTTTCGTTCCAAAACCGTTCGTATTGTGCAAAAGTGCTGAAAATTCTTGATTATATTGTTCACTTTGATTTTGCAAATTTGCATTATACAGTCGCCGCAAACGCTTATTTGCAATAGATGCTTCTTTTTTTATAAGCTGTTGTAAGTCTGCAACTGTTAAATCTTTAACAAGTGAATAATCTAATTTTGCATAACTCATTTAAAATCACCTGCTCAAATATAAAAACCGTTTTGCAAAATTCTTTTTATTTCGTCATTTTCAGCACTTGAGCATTTAAACGAAATTTGCGGATTACTGACTACTGTATAACCGCTCAAATTTTGCAATTTTTCTTTAAAACTACACGCATAGCCGACCGTTGCACCGTAATTGTCGGGTTCATTGCTTTCAGATGTGCGGATAATCAAATAAGCCTTTTGCGGTAACCAATTATTGACTGTTGAGGAATTGCCACCCACATTTTGAAAAATTGTCGGTTGTGTATAAGATTTTGCTATATCGGTTGCACTACCGAGAACGCTTACAAGATTTCCTGTTGCGATTGAAGATATATTAGAGACAGCACCTACGCTTGCATTTAGCCAATTTTTGCCATAATCGGCTGATATGTTGCTACTCATAGCAACCTCAGCACCGATATTGCCACTTTTGTACAGCTTTGGTATTCCGTCCGCAAAAATTACAGCGGTGCAGGCTCCCAAGTTGAAATCAACAACTAACTTAATTGACAGCGTTTTTCCGATAAATTCTTGCGGTTGTATTGTCAAATTACCGCAATATGGTATAATTAGCTCGCATTCTGTATAGGGGGAGTAATCGAGAAAATTATCGTGGTAATTCGGAAATTCGGTTGAACCTAAATCGAACACGCAATCGATGTCGTTCGGTAATATTTTCCCGTCAACATCTGTAACAATTCTGCCAAGCTTGATTTTTTCAACAGCTGTTGAACCTAATTTTTTATCGATGTCGAACGGATATAATCTTAAACTAATTAGAGCGTTTATAGGATTTTCACCGAATAGCTTTAAACTTTCAACAATTTGATTGAATATATTATCGTCACTATTCCACATATAATTCGATAATAACAATATGTCATTGAAATTCATAGCATAACTACGATTGAAAACTCCAATTGTCGAGATTGCGGGTTTATTTAAATCAATGTCATTTGTGTAGTCGTGCGTATCTGGATTAGTAACAACTCCGTTATCTTTTTGCCATTGGTCTGTCGTGTTGAGTTCGGGGTGTTTATTCAAATAGTCGATAGCCTCTTCACCTTGCAAATAATCGCCTACATAAAATCCCTCTTCATTGCGGATTGGTATATAATAATGTTCATTAATAGTATTTTCGTTTAAATCGTTAACAATAAAATCTTTATCATCACACCATATCAAACCATAGCAACTTATTAACCTTTTAAATTTTTCTTTTTCTGTATATGCCGCTACAGTTCCGAACCATTGCTTGTCGCTGTTTGCCAAAATTTCAAACGGTTCGGGGCATCTAATCGCAGTGTTAATCGTTTTGCCTGCTAACTCGCTGATTGACCGTATCGGAGTAGTTTTTCCGATGACTGTCAAATTTTCAAAACTTATATCAGGTTTTGCCTGATTATCGGGTTCAATGTCAACACCCGTTATGCCGCTTGACTTATATGTTGTTATTTTTGTGTTGTTGATATTAAAATTATCTACGTTATCATTACCTAACAAAATACTTGAACCATTATAATATTTATCTATCATATTAACATTACTAATATATTTATAATCGTCTGATAATTCATTAAGTTTTCTTTTTACCTCACCTGCACCATTTTTTTGTATTGCAAGGTCAATTGTTGAACTGCACTCAAATTTTGGACATATAGCAAACTGTTGATAATTGAATTTGACCGCAGGAACAAATTTTGTAAAAAATTCCGCCTGTTGTGCGGTTCCTTGCGTACCCTTGCCCCACGATTTAAAATTTGTGTTTTCCGTGCTCACACTTGTTCGGATTGGATATTTGCCAAAAAGCCCGACAGGCAAAAACGGACTTTGCATTAACTCTTTTGCCCTATTCAAAAAACAGTAAGCAAACGGTTGATTATATTTTGTAATCTGAATTTTACTCACATCTGGATTTACATTCAAATTAGTTGCAACAACTGCAAAATTGCAGTGCGGTGAGTATTTTCCTTTACTCATTCCGTACGCAAAAGAAATATCGGGCATTTTATTATAGTCTTGATTGAATTTATAATCATCACTGTTTGTGTATTCGCTCAATCCTTTAGTGTTAAAAATTATGCCGTTATAATTTACATCGTTTTCAGTTTTATATATTTGTCTGTTGAGTTCCACGTGTTCCACCCCCCGCAACTGTCAGTAAAAAATTGTAGCTGTCTTTTGTCGCTGTACTTAAATTAAACTCTGAATTATCAAACTCAATAACCTTTATTGTTTTTTCGTTTTTCAGCGGTAAAAAGTTGTCAACTATAAAATTGCTTTTAATGTTTTCTTGTCGAGTAATTAAACAATTCAGTTGTAAAATTTTGTCTGAATATGTTGCTAAAACATCTTCGATAAGATGTAGTACAATTCTACCGCCCGTCAAAAATTCGATTTTGTCAACAAAATAGTAAATAGTTCTTTCTAAATTGATATAAGCATAATTTACTAAATTACTATTAGTAAGCATTGAAACGCTATTATTGAAATTTAAAACTATTGTGCATTCCAAATCAGAAACGGTCATTTGCTCAATTTGTTGCGCTGATATAGTTTTAATTTCTGTAAATGTTTTTATAACCGCGTTTTTTCTGTTTTCTGTTAAAGTGCATAATGTTACATTCATTTTTATCACCTTTTCAATTATCGCCCTACAAGAAAATTTTTGTAGGGCGATTTTGTTTAATGTTTTACGTGAAACATTTATTATTACGGTTTGCCAGCAGTATCGGCAACAACAAAAACAATGCAATTTTCGTTTGTATCGTTGATGTATGAGCAATCCCATTTATGAAAATAGTTGATAAACTCGCCTTTAGCGTTATACTGACTTGTTGTGCGAGGATTTTCGTTACATACGGCGCAAGCGTTTTCATCAAAAATTACTCCGATAATTCCCGTTTTTTCAATATCCGCTCCGCTTGCAGTTTTTACAGAAATTTTGCTAATCTCGTCAAAATCAAAATTATCACCTGTTCCCGAACCCTGCCAATATGGAACTGTAGTGTAGCCGTCAAGTTGCACAAAATTGTTATGATATGTGTCAGAGTATAAATATACTTCTGCTGACTTATCAAATTCTGACAACATCACAATTTTTTGATTTTCTTTTGGTGTAAAGGTTACATAACCTTTATCATTGAAGAGCATTGACGCTCTTGTCAGATAATCGCTGTAAAGACTGATTTGCTTACAAGCATAACGCAAAAATTCTTTGTCACTTAATGCTTTAGCCGCTGCCAAGGTTGTTCCTTTTTCAGTATTATAATTTGCAAGTAAATTAATAACATTGTTGTTTGTAGCAAACTTTTCAGCAATCAAATTGTTAATAGTACGCATAATCATACTATCTGTACAAAGTGTCATTTTCATAATAACACGATTTTCAATCATAGCGAAAAATCTTGACATCTCGCTTGCTGATGTGAACGCTGATTTTATCTGCTCTTCAACGAATGAAATCGGGATTTCAAATGTTGTCTTACTGTTGAAAAATTTTGCTTTTACTGTCGGTGGGTTAAAAATGAACGGGTCATAACTCTGACCTTTTGTCAATTTCCAAGACGGATTTTCTTCTACGTCTGGGAGTTCGCAACGGATTTTTTCCATAATCGAACCAAATTCCCAAGAGTCTTTAAGAATGTTAGGCGCTGTTGAGTTGTATGTTCTATCCCAAAATACAACTCTACCGATACGGTCGATTAATGCCTTTGTGTAATTCTCAATGTCAACAGCACCAATGACATCCCTGCCGACATCAACAATATTAGATAAATCCTCCGCAACTACTGCGCTTTCGCCGATAATTTCTGCGTTAATTGTGTTTAAAATCGCGGCAATTTGTGTAACTTTCATTTTTTCATTTTCCTTTCTGTTATAAATTTAGAATATCAAAAAACAGCAATTTTGCAACATCTTCAAAAAATATTTTAATTGTTGAAAAGTCTGCAATTGCTCTTTCTTGCTCTAGCATTTGTTGTGTTGTAGTAACACCTATGTTGCCTTTTCGAGTTAACTCGTTTGTTGTTTGCTCTGTTCCATTTTCCGTACTAGTAACTGTCGAGTTACTTTTAGCTGTATTTTCGCCTGTTGTGCTTGAATTGCCTGTTAATTCATTTTTAGAATTATTAACAAAATCTGCACTGTCAAAACTTGTGTTGCTGTCAGTTGATGTATTGCTTGTTGTGTTATTAGCGCTATTTGTGCCGCTTTCGCTTGCTGTTCCCTCTGACGTTCGCGACAAATTTGGCGTTCTTGTTTCGTTTCCGCTTTCAATCATTGAATAATTCTCAATCGGATTATACTCAACTGTTTCACTAGCAACAAGTTTGATATATTTGTTTTTGTTAAGATTATATACAACTTTTGCTCTTTTGTAATATGTATTATAATCAGCAATTTTATTGCAATCAATAATCATATATCTATACTTGTATAACTCTAAAAACATATCTGCCAAATCCGATGTTGAAAAATTAAACGGAATTGCTATATCTGTTGCATAATCAAAGAAATTAGCAAAATTAGCTTTGTTTTTTTCTGCAAAATCTTCAAGTGTTTCAAGTTCAACTCCGCTATATTCACATAATAAACTCAAAGCTTATTCCTCCGTTTCTTCTTCTTTTTCTTCTGTTTTTTCTATTGTTTTTTGTTTCCATATATCAGACAAAACAACTTTACAATTAAGATTGAAAAGATTATTAAGTGATTGCACATTGTTTTCTCTCATTTCTAACATTGAATTAATATTAACTTCTGTCGCTGTATCATTAACTGCAATCTCGTCAGTAACAAGTCTTTCTTTTTTCATATTGAAATTAGAGTTTACTCCTATTGCGTGATAAAATTGTGCTAAAAAATACTGCTGAATATCAATCAATGTTTGCAAAGTGGGACTAACCGAGCCGCCTCCTGTTGCAAGCGGTGAAATGGAAATTGTACTTGCAATGTCACTTTTTGCTATTGCAAACCCCTCGCCGTTGTAAATTTTCTTAAATACTTCTGAAACACTTTTATATGCGTTTTCAGTATCAGCTGACGCAAAAGCAAAAAATCTTGAATTTTTTTGTGCTACATTTATAGAGCACTCATTATCAGATAATAAAATAGCTGTTCGATAAATCAGAGAATATAACCCGCCTCTTGCAACTGACAAAATCGGAAAATCGTTATACTGTATGTCTTTAGCTGAATTATACAAAATAACACAATCTTTATTAATTGTAAAAGTATGACTGCCCAATGCGGGATTAGCTATAATATACTGTGTCGGCATATAGTACTCATTCGGTTCACCTGCAAAGCCACCACTTGCAACATAAAAATTACCGTTTAATTTAAAAAACGCGCAATGACCTTTTAAAAATAAACATCGGTTCAAATAGTTGATGTCAATGCTTTTTGGTAAATTTTCCCATAAAAACATATTTGAGATTTTATCATACAGCATATTAAAATAATGAACGAACCCGTCAGCCGAGGTCAAGCCCCGACTGACATCATTTGTAATTCTAGCCATATCATTCTCCACTCCTTTTGTTAATTTGCGTGAGAACTTTTTTTAATTTTTTCGGAATTGGTAAACCGATTTTTGCTGAATTTTCAAGAATAGATATTCCCTCATTTGCAATATAAAAGAAAATTACCGCTGTTCTAATAGCTATTCCCTCTTGCAAAATAAATAAATCAATTAAATGAGCAACACCTACTAAAATGAAAATTAACACTTTTTTGCAAATTCCTTTAAAGCCGACTTCACTCGATAACGCTTTTGAAATTAGTGCGTTAATAATACCCGTTATGTAATCGATAATTACAAATGCAATTAACACATATAAAAATCCGTCAGTGCCGCCGAAAAACCACCCAAGAAACGCACCGATTGCCGATAAAATAACTTGTATATGTAGTAAAAACTCTCTCATTATTTTACTTTAACTGCTAAGTAGCTGTTACCGTTTTTGCTTACACCGTATGAAAAACAGAATACAAATTCCTGCAATATGCTTTCGTCATCTGCTACATCTGCGATAATGTCTGAAATAGTATCAATAACTACTCCCGAACTTGCTAGATAATACTCTGTTTCACCGTCTGCGTTCTCTGTTTCAAAAATTGCAATTTCTGCAACCTCTTTGCTGTCAGAACCTGCGTTCTTTATTTTCTCTGCTTTTTCTGTATCTGTAATAATAGTGATTGACTTCACATTACCGATACAAAAGCCGTTTTCGCTGTTCTTTGTAAGTTCTGCGATTGAAAATGCGTCAATGTTCTTTAACTTGATTTTTTCAACTGCTGTAAGTTCGTGTGTTGATGTAAATGTCTTTGCCATAGTTTTTTGTTTCCTTTCTTTTTTGAAAATTTTGAATTGTGTGTTGATGTTACTTTTTTGAATTTGAGTAACTAACAAATTCCGCTTGAACATTTAGAATTTTTAAAAAATTCTATGGCAGTAGTTTTATTTTAATTTGCAACTACCAAACAAATTTGTATATAAACTAATTGCAATTAAGTTGATTTTATTTCAATCTGCAATGCTCTGTTTATTAAGAACTCTTGAATTTCAACTAAGTCATTTAAAATTCTGTAGTATTCTTGTTTTTTTGTTTCATACCTTTTGTGCTGTGTCTCTCTCAAACTATCAACAGTTTTTTCTATTTGTAATATGTCTATTGAATATTCATTTGCCCATTGCAAATATTTTTTCGCATATTCATTTTCAAAAAGCGACAAATACAAATTGATTTTTAATTGATTAGTTTTGCCTTTAGAAATTGATTTACAATTATACATATTATCACCGATAAAAATATTTGACTACTGCATATATTCTTTCCTTTCCTTTTTGCAAATGCCTACTAACTGTACATTGTGCTAAATTTAGTTTTTTCGCAATATCTTTATTTTTCAATCCTTTCATATGTAATTCAATAATTTGTTGCTGTCGCTCTGTCAGATTTTCAGATATTACATTATTTACAATATCGTCAAAAGTTCTACGATATTTATAACTGTTAGCACCTGTCTTTTGTTTCAAATATTGCATATATTCAATTTTATTAGTGTTTTCTTCACTCAAGTATATTTTTACTGAATGATTAGTAATCAAGTTTTATCACCACTTTTCTATTTAAAACTGTTATGGTAGTAGTCTTGTTTTAACTTGCGACTACCAAACAAGTGTTACATTAACAACTATACTTTAATGCCTCCTTTTCCATTTCCTGCTCTTCTATTACAAAATTATCAATCATTTCTTTCGCCTCTGTAATATTATTAGCATATGTAATCAACTTATATGTATTAGCATAATATAAGCCGTATTTTTCACCGTTCGGCGCGTATGGTTTTATAAATCTTTTTGTATTGATAAAAAGAAAAACATTGTCGTAATTTTTGAGTTGATTATCTGCGTATTTTATTAATTGTTTTGTTGTCATAATGATTGCCTCTTTCCACACTTTAAGTGCTCTTATCTTTATTTCTTGTATATTATATCATAGAATTTTAAAAAATTCAAGTTACAATTTTGTAATCAAATGAAATAGGAATGTTTGTTAAAAATTTAACAATATATTAGCATATTAAACCTACCTATTTACTATGTTTTAACACTTTAGCACTTTAAAGCATTACCACTTTAACGCTTTAACGCTTTAGCACTTTAGCACACTAAAGCGGGGAACGGCAAAGTTTGTTAAAAGTTTA
>ENA-OPTB01002463-OPTB01002463.1-human-gut-metagenome-genome-assembly--contig:-NODE-2463-length-11776-cov-4.421295_pt1 | contig 11776 bp, 9 predicted proteins | sample MGYA00241810_ERZ501911 | MGnify/ENA primary metagenome ERZ501911 (study PRJEB25962, sample SAMEA2042304) | human gut metagenome | biome: human gut; feature: human-associated habitat; material: faeces... | reverse complement strand
GGAACAGGATAAAAAATGCCTTGAAAATATTAAAAACGAGTTTGGATGTGTACTTTCCGGTCTTAGATGAAAGGGACTTAAGCCTTCGCTCAGTCTCATATTGTCCGTAGTTCATATAGTCTCCTTTACGCAGTGTGTCGGCATTTTGAACAGAAAAAAGCCGGTCAGGCTTCTACGATTATACAACAGTTTTCAGAAAATGAAGGCGGGGTTACAGAACAAGTAAAAGGCGGCCTATCCTTCGAGACCATTGAGGGTGATATAATAGGGAAATTGTTCATATTATCGGTCGAAGAAATTGTCGCTAATAGAAATCTGTGGTATATTCCTAATAAGGGGACATACCGCAGATTTTGCTGTATCATAAATAGAAAAGAGATGGTTTTATTGAAGAATATGGTAGTTTATGTTACCATAATACGGGGCAAGACAAAACTAACTTTGCGGAGTGATGATAAGGGCCCGGCCGCATAAGGGTATCATTTAAAACCGTCCAGGGTTCAGTAAGTTGGGACACATGCTACACACCGTGTGGCATGTGTCCTGCTTTTAATTATACTTCAATTACATATCCTTGTTGAAATTAGAATACACTTGCGTTATCATTTTCTTTAGTCAATCACGATTTCCAAGAAAGGGCAAATAAGTATGGCTGATGTTGTTGATATTCCGGAATTCAGAGCATTTTATTATACAGATGATACGCCCCGCCAGTTTTATACCCTCCGGCGATACGAGGATGAGAGCGGGTCTGGGGAAATGCACTGTTATAATATTGCGCCAGGTATTCAACTGTCTTTTAATGATCTAAATCTAAGTTCTTGCTATCAGCCACTAAATGTCCAAAAAGATTTTTTAGAAATAAATTATTGCCTTGAGGGCGGACACGAAGTTGAAATGGTCGGAGGCGGAATTACCTTCTTGGGTGAAAAGGATTTAAGTATATCTGGCCTATACCATGATAAACGGGTTATTGTCAATTCAAGAATCCCTTTCAATAAATATAAAGGTATAACCATTCTCTTGGAGCTAGAAACAGCCCAGACGACTCTCGACAATGAATTCTCTAAGTGGCATATAGACTTGCAAAAAATCCGCACAACTCTATGTCCGGAAGGACGTGTTCTTTTAATAAAATCCAAACAAAAAATCGACCATATTTTTGCAGAGATCTTGAGCGTTGAGAACCAGATAAGATTGCCGTATTACTGGCTGAAAATCCTGGAAATCTTACTCTTATTAAGCCAACTGGATAACAGTTATGTGGAGCCGCCCCAACAGTTTACGGAGAAAGTATCCCGGCGGACTCAACAGGTCTATCAGTATATTATTGAAAATCCTTTTACACAAAAAAATATTTCTGAGATAGCAGAGATTTATGGGGTTTCGGAATCAAGTATGAAACGCTGCTTTAAGTCAATTTCCGGTGCTTCTCTAGGCACGTTTATGAAAAGGAAACGGATGGAGGCTGCTGCGGAATTACTTAGGTCAGAGCCGACATTGAGTGTGGGTGAAATTGCCAGTCTTGCAGGGTATGAAAATCAAGGAAAGTTTTCTGGGGCATTCAAATCAGTATACGAAATGACTCCTATCGCATATCGTTTGAAATACTCGTGACCTAAATGGATTAAGACTTGACCTAAACAGTTATAGACGGATATATGATCTTGTGCTATCATAACTGACGTTAATTAGAGAATGGTGAAAAGAGCCGCGTTCAGCGGTTCTTTTTAAGGGTGTCAGTTAGAGATGTCTAACCGCGAGCGAATGGGGGGCAAATCAGTTGTTCAGTATGGGGATCAGTGCGCGAATTGTAAAACGTATTATAACCTTGCTAATTGTGATTTTGGGAGTCGTTACTCTCAGTTTTTGCTTGCAGATATTTACCGGTACAGATCCGGCAGAAATGCTTGTAAGAAAGACTACATTGTTCGCAACAGAAGAGCAAATCCAAGCAATGAGAGTTGAACTTGGCCTGGATGGTACACTCTCTGAGCAATATGCAGATTATATAAAAGGACTACTTACCGGGGACTTGGGTATTTCAATTACCAATCGAAAGCCTGTCATTGATAATATTAGAAATGCCCTTCCTGTTACATGTATGTTAGTTATTATGTCTATGCTCTGGGTTGCTATTTTAACCGTTTTAATATCAGCGTTTTCTGTCATATGGAAAGACAAAGCATTTGACCATGCAACAAGAGTTATCTGCATAATTGGTATATGTGTTCCGAGTTTTTGGCTGGCACTCATTCTGCTAATTGCTTTTGCAGTTGAGATTCCGATATTTAGTGTGATTTCAGACGGGAGTATTAAATCCCTTATATTGCCATCTATTTCTATTGCCATTCCAATTGCTTGTATTTCTATCAGAGTTTTGCGCGCTGCTGTAATAAACGAATTAAAAAGTGACTATGTTACTTACGCTAAAGCGAGGGGGTTTTCCACATCTAAAATTGTATACGGCGAGGTCCTGAGGAACGCATTTCCATCGGCCATAACACTTTTCGCACAATATTGCGCATCAGTTTTTGGAACCTCTGCACTGATAGAAACTGTCTTTTCCATTCAGGGTCTTGGATACTATTTAACTGAAGCGTGCGAAAGTATGGATGTATATGGAATATCGGGTGTGGTACTTATTTGCGCAATCCTATTTGTTCTTTTTAATACTGCAGCAGACATCTTCTCGGGCATTATTTGCCCTGCGTATAGGAGGAAACGTGTATGAGGAAACATCCACAAATTGTCATTGGTGTTTTGCTTATTGCGTTATTTGTTTGTATTGCGATAACTGCACCCCTCCTTGCCCCAAATGACCCAAATGCAACAAACCTTGCACTAAAAAATGCCCCGCCATCAGCCGAGTATCCTCTTGGATGCGATCAAATGGGGCGGTGTGAACTTTCGCGCTTAATTTACGGAGCGCGATATTCACTAAGCCTTACGGTGCCTGTGCTGATAGTACTAGCAGCGATTGCATTGTTTATTGGATGCTACACTTCTTATAAAGGTGGCCTAATAGATGAGGTCATCCGATTGTTGTGCGATATATTTATGGCATTTCCGCTTTTAGTAATAGCAATGTCATTAGTGTCAGTTATTAACAATTCTGTTGCGAGCATTATCACTGCAATTGGTATTTCTATGTCTGCGTGGTTCTTACGCATGGCGCGTTCTTATGCAAAGACCGAGTGTGGAAAGGGGTATGTAGAATCCGCAAGAGTATCTGGTGCATCTGCAATGCGGATCGTACTTCACCACATTATCCCGAATGTATTGCCACAGTTTGTTGTCTATTTTACCACGGGAATAGCATCAGCAATTCTATCGGTATCAAGTTTTGCATTTTTGGGTGTGGGCCTTATTGCTGGTACTCCGGAGTGGGGAGCCATGCTTAATGACGCTCGAAACAGCATTTATACAAATCCCGCCCTAATTGTTTATCCCGGCATATGCCTCATTATCTGTTGTGCGGGCTTTAATTTATTAGGTGAAGGTATTCGGGATTTTATTGGCAAGGAGGACCAGATCAGTGTTTCTTGACGTCAGAGATCTCACTATTACTCTCAAAACGGGTGAAGAAATTGCAAAGGATATTTCTTTTTCAATAGATGGAGGAGAAATGTTGTCCATTGTGGGCAGCTCTGGGGCAGGAAAAACGACGGTATGCAAGGCCGTTATGGGCTTACTTAGTTCTAATTATTCCATTTCAGGTGAGGTGCTTTATAGGGGGGAAAACTTGCTGCACTGTTCAAAGAAACGATTGCAGGCAATCTACGGTAAAGAAATATGCTATATTATGCAAAACCCCATGACAGCATTTAATCCATCGCTGCGTATTGGAAGGCAATTAGAAAAAACATGTTACTTACATAACCCCCAAATATCGCGGCAGGAATTACAACTATTAGTGAGCAACACACTACAACAGTTGGGCCTTGATGATTTGAAACGGATACTGAAGAGTTACCCTGATGCCCTTTCAGGTGGGATGTTGCAGCGGATTATGATTGCAGCAGCACTAATCAATCAGCCTACTATATTGGTTGCTGATGAAGCGACTACAGCAATAGATGCCTGTAACCGAATTGAATTGATGCAATTACTTAGGCAGTTATGCAGTGGCGGCATGGCGATCTTATTTGTTACACATGATTTAAGAGCGGCGTCAATGGCGGATCGAATTTTAATAATGAATGATGGCCAGTTGGTCGAGGCAGGGACAACAGAGCAGATCTTCAATGAACCTAAAGAAGAATATACAAAATATCTGCTTAGTGCTTGTACGTTGGAAAGGCGGTGATTATCTATGATTGAGGCGAAAGATGTAAGTTGCACTTTTGCCCGCAATCCGTTTTCCAAAGAGGGATTCATGGCGGTTTCCCCAGTTTCAATCCAATTCATTGATGGTGAACGGTATGCCATCGTTGGTGAGTCAGGGTCAGGTAAGACAACACTCGCCAGAATGATTGCGGGCCTCCAGCGTCCTACGACGGGGAATATCTATGTCGATGGGATGCCTGTTTACGGTAAACACAAGGTTCATACAAATTACTTCAAGGAAGTCCAAATTATTCAACAGGACTCTTCATCTGCATTAGATCCTAAAATGTCCGTGGGTAGATCAATCGAAGAACCTCTTTTGTGTTTTTTTCATTTAGACAAAGGAGAACGCAAAAAAAGGTGTCATGATCTGATGGATTTATGTAATTTGCCTGTTGAATACTACTCGCGTCTTCCCGCAGAATTATCTGGGGGCGAGCAAAAACGAGTCGCTATTGCAAGGGCCTTGGCAGCAGAACCTAAGTGTCTAATTTTTGATGAGGCAACAAATGGCTTTGACCTTCCTTTACGCAAGAAGATCATTGAAGAAATTGTTGACTTGCAGAGGAAACTCGCATTTACCCTTATATTTATTACACATGATATGGAGTTAGCCGTCGTTATTGCTGACGTAATTTTGGTTATGAGAAATTCCACCTTGATTGAACAGGTTGAATTTTCTGGAGATATATCAGTATTTACAAGCGAATACAGCAAGACGCTTTTATATGCGAGTGGAATTACTGATACATAATCATTGTTGGAATTGATCATAGCAGAAATAAAATGAAAGGATAGTTTGCGATGAAATTCAAAAGACTTGCAACGATTCTTATGGCTGCGGCCATGATGGTTTCGTTGGTTGCCTGTACAGGCGACAATGGCGAAAACTCAGAAACGCCTGTTACTTCGGGCAATGATGTTGTGGAGGAAACGGAAACCAACCACATCACTTTGGCCGAAAGTTGGGGATTTGAAAATTTCTATACAATTATGACGCCCGATGTATCGGCAAGCAACTTCGGTATCACATATTATCTTAGCAATTTCTACGATGTGCTTGTAGAATATCAAGATGGAGAATACGTTGGTGGTCTGGCCGAGGATTGGACAATTAGCGAAGATGGAACGGTCTACACATTCAATCTACGGCATGATGTGAAATTTTCTGATGGTAGCGATCTGACTGCGGAAGATGTTGCCAAATCGCTTTTGGCCGTTCCCATCAATTTGGGGCAATACAATGGAACCTATGGCCGTCTGTCTACAATTATTGAAGATGCAGTGGTCGTTGATGACTATACTGTTGAAATGCATCTGACGCAACCTTATTATAATGCGCTGCGGGAGCTGTGTTTGGCGAATCCATTCGGAATCGTATCGAGTGAACAACTTAATGATGATTTAACGAAAAAGGATACTTTTGAAACTGCAACCTATGGTACAGGTCCCTATATGTATGCTGGAGATAATGACGGGCAGACCTGGAATTTCGAGAGCAATCCCTACTATTGGGGTGAAAGACCTGATGTTGAGAGTTTTTCTATCAAGAGCATTCCTGACAATGATGCTAAAATTCTCGCATTGAAAAACGGGGAGATTGATTTTGTCGCAGGAATCACGAACGTCTCCAACGAAAGTTTTGTGGAAATGCAAAACACTGAGGGATTTGGCGCCAAGGTTGACGACAAATCTTTCCGCACCGGATATATTGGTTACAATTTAAGTAGCTCTATGTTCGGTGATGAAGTTGTTCGCCAAGCCATTACATTGGCCTTAGACAAAGATGCAATTTCTGAGAGCATTTATGGCGGCCTGTATGAAAAAGCAGATACATTCTTCCCGAAGACCCTACCCTATTGTGATGTAGAGCAAACCGTATACTCTTATGATATAGACATGGCAAACCAATTGCTTGATGAAGCAGGATACATTGATACGGATGGCGATGGCATCCGTGAAAAGGACGGTGAGAAACTATCCTCTCCGTTCCAGTACCAAGCAGGCTCCGCTTCTGATGATAACTTGGTTGTTTATATCTGCGACCAGTTAGGGAAAATCGGAATCGAACTTACACCGCAGTCTGCACAAATGATGGACTGGTATGCAATGATTACAACTGGAGAGTACGGCCTTACCTTATTTAAAACACAAGGCGGTTTCTATGATCCGGGCAATACGATCGGTAATATCGATCCCAGCATGGCCATGGACCCAATTATCTCCCAGGTCGCTGCATACTTGCCGGGCGGTGCCGATCTGATTACAGAATTGGAATCTACTACTGACGAGGAACGAATCCAAGAGATTTATGGAATTATTTTGACTACGATGGCGGATCAGTGCCTTACTACACCTCTGGTGTATCCTCACCAACTTGCAGTATATAGTGATAAGATTGCAAACTACGATTTTCCGCCTGATGCAAACTTTACTGCTGTACAAAATATCACATTAAAGTGAGCATTTTCCCATTCTGCAAACGGCGTGCTATGCAAAACATAGCACGCCGTTTGTAGAAAGAGAAACGACATATTGCAAATAGATTACAGAGAAGTTATGTTAAACCATATATTTGCTCTGCCGGTTGAAAGGAGTCCAGATATTGGTGAGCAATCAATCAAAAGGAATTAAGCGGATTCTCAGTTTTGCCGGCAGATACAGGGGCCTCTTGACTTTTGCCCGTTGCCTTTCCGGCATCAGTGCGTTGTTTATTATAGGCCCTTTTATCTGTGTATATTTTGCGGCAAGAGAACTTATCGCTGTATTTTTAGGCGATCAATTGAATGGCCAAGCATTATTGAATTGGGGCCTTTTTGCATTAGGATTAGAACTCGTGGGAGTAGTACTCTACTTTTTGGCTTTGCTATCTTCTCATATCGTTGCGTTCCATATTCAAAAAAACCTGCAGATGGCAGCATTAAGGCACCTTGCTCATATGCCAATTGGCTATTTTAATGCCAATCCAAGCGGAAAATTGCGTAAAATAATTGATGAAAACAGTTTTCAAACGGAGACCTTTATTGCACATCAGTTGCCAGATTTAACAGGCGCCCAAGTAACCCTGATTGCTGGTGTTTGCTTTATGATCATTTTTGACTGGCGTATTGGAGTTCCACTTATTATCTTATATGGAATGGCCTTTTATCTGCAAAGCTCTCTCATGGGAAAGAATAGTGCTGAGTTTATGAGAATTTATCAAGACGCTCAAGAAACAATGAACCATGAGGCTGTTGAATATATTAGAGGAATCGCCGTTGTCAAGGTGTTCGGACAAACTGTAAAGTCGTTCGCCAAATTTCATAATGCGATAGAGACCTATAAAAAGTACGCACTTGCTTATACTATGTCTTGCAAGAAAGGCATGGTTGCATTTAATGCTATCGTAAACTCATCCTTTTTAGTGCTGGTTCCGATTGGCTTTCTAGTTGGATTTACGACCCCGACACTCAGAGATTTTATTCAAAGTTTTCTGTTTTACGTGATTTTCTCTCCGGCATGCGCAGTGATGCTTAATAAAATTATGTATATGACTAGTTATAAAATGCAGGCAGAGGAGTCTATGCGTAGAATCGATATGATTTTAACTTCTAAACAGCAACCAGAACCAGCGATCCCCCAATATCCTGATACATATGAGGTCGCTTTTGAAGATGTGACATTTGCATATGATAATACCGATCACCCCGCAGTTTCACATCTCACTTTTATGGCAAAAGCAGGAGCAATAACGGCCCTTGTGGGACACTCCGGGTCAGGTAAAAGCACAGCGGCCAGTCTGATCCCTCGGTTCTATGACGTGCAGGATGGCGCAGTAAAAATTGGCGGCGTTGACATCAGGGAAATCCCACAGGGTGATTTAATGAAAATGGTGGCATTTGTGTTCCAAGACCCCAAGTTGTTTAAGGATAGCCTATTAGAAAACATAAGAGCCGGAAGACCATCGGCAACCCGTGAGGAAGTTCTAAAGGCAGCTCATCTGGCGCAGTGCGACGACATACTGAAAAAGCTTCCAAACGGAATAGATACAATTATTGGAAGTCAAGGTATATACCTGTCCGGGGGCGAAACACAGCGCATTTCTATTGCCCGCGCTATTTTAAAAGATGCTCCTATTGTAGTTTTAGATGAGGCGACAGCATATGCTGACCCCGAAAATGAGCATCAAATCCAGAAGGCCTTTGATGGACTTATAAAGAATAAAACGGTTATTATGGTTGCACATCGGCTTTCGACTGTCCAGGATGCAGACCAAATATTGGTGATGAAAAACGGTGCGATAGCGGAAAGCGGAACACATTCTGATTTGATAAAGCATCAGGGCGAGTATGCTAAAATGTGGGACAATTATAACAAAACGGTGCAGTGGCATATAGAAAGTTGAGGTGCTGTCTATGCTAAAACGTGCGTTTGCATTAAGCGATCAAGGCGCAAAAGATTTAGCGAAAGGAATTATAGCAACTGCCTGCGCCAATTTGATACAGATCATTCCAGCAAGTTTGTTGTTGATGGTAGTAATGATGCTTTTAGAAAAAGCGGCGGGGACTCAAGTTAATGTAGGTCGGAATATTCCGTTCTTTGTCGGAATTACCCTGGTGCTTTTTGGCATGATCGCGATTGCCCAATTAGTACAATACAATTTGACATACACTGCTGCATATAAGGAAAGTGCAAACCGAAGAATTGTGCTGGCTGAAAAACTCAGAAAACTTCCACTGTCATTCTTTGAAAAGAAAAATTTAGCCGATCTGACAACTACTATTATGGGGGATTGTACAGCATTAGAAAGGACATTTTCTAATGCGATTCCACAGTTGTTAGGCACAATTCTTATGTTTGTTATTATGTCCGTGGGGCTGGCAGTTTTAGACTGGAGGATGGCTCTTTGTATTATTGTCCCGGTACCAGTTGCCTCAATTGTTGTTGTTCTTGCTCGTAAGGCACAGAGTAAGGCGGAACTTGAAAATCTGGAGGCAAAAAGGTGCGCCTATGACGCAGTACAAGAATATATTGATACTATAAAAGAATTAAAAGCATACTCAAAAACGGATGTATACTTGGATGAACTTGATAAAAAGTTAGAGAATGTTATTCGTTGTTCCTTCCGAAATGAGTTAGCCCCCGGAGCATCTACAACAGCTGCTCAGTTCATCCTGCGCTTTGGTTTAGTTGCTGTTTTGCTTATAGGGGGAAACTTGGTGATTGAAGGTATGCTTTCTATTCCCATGCTCATACTGTTCCTTCTTTTCGCTGGTCGAATCTATGATCCATTCACCAACTGTTTCATGCTATTAGCGGAGGTTTTTGCCGCACTTGTAAGCATTGGCCGGATGAAACAGATAGACAATACACAGGAACAAACCGGCTCAGACTGTTGCAATAACATTGGCTGCGATATTGAGTTCAAGGATGTTTACTTTTCTTATAACGAGGAACCAGTTCTGACAGGAGTATCTTTTGTAGCAAAGCAAGGCGAAATAACTGCTTTAGTCGGGCCATCTGGCAGTGGAAAATCAACAGTTTCAAAATTAGCAGCGCGTTTTTGGGACGCCGATTCCGGACTCATAACACTTGGAGGCATAGATGTCAAAACTGTTGAACCAGAAGTATTGTTAAAAAACTATGCAATCGTATTCCAGAATGTCACCCTTTTTGACGAATCGGTAATGGAAAATATACGGCTTGGCCGTAGCGGAGCTTCTGACGAAGATGTTAGAGCCGCAGCAAAGGCCGCCCAATGTGATGAGTTTATTGATCGTTTACCGCAAGGCTATGACACGAATATCGGGGAAAACGGAAGTAAATTATCCGGTGGCGAGCGCCAGCGCATTTCTATTGCCCGTGCCTTGCTAAAAAATGCTCCTGTTATTCTTCTCGATGAAGCAACTGCATCTATGGATGCAGAAAGTGAAACAATGGTACAAACTGCCTTGTCAGCGTTATTAAAAGGTAGGACAGTGATAGTTATTGCGCATCGAATGAGGACCATAGCAAATGCAGACAAGATAGTTGTTTTGGACAAAGGAAAAGTGACTGAAGTGGGGACTCCCAGCGAGTTGGCTAAAAAAGGCGGGTTGTATGCGCATTTGGTTGCACTCCAGCAGAAACAGCAAATGTCTTCCTTACCGACATGAACGTCCTAAGAGGGAAATATGAAAAGAAAACAGCAAGCCACCACATCGGGTGAAGATTATTTAGAGGCAATTTTAGTGCTCCAAATGCAGAAAGGAACAGTGCGCTCTGTTGATGTCGCCCGGCATATGGAGGTGTCAAAGCCCAGCGTGAGCCATGCGGTGGCGACCCTGCGGGATGGAGGTTTTCTGACGATGGACAGCGACTATTTCCTGCACCTGACCGATGTGGGCCGGGAAGTGGCGGAGCAGATCTACGAAAAGCACCGTTTCTTTACCGAGTGTCTGATTGCCGCCGGCGTGGATCCGAAAACCGCAGAGGCAGATGCCTGCCGGATTGAGCATGTTATCAGCGACGAGAGTTTCCAAAAATTAAAGAAACAACTCATGTAACCTGTGGAGATCGAACTCATTACACCAAGAGTGTCTTTGAAATTGAGGATGACCAATATGCAAAACGATCCGCGCTCCCGAATTCTCCTATTGCTACAACTTCTCCTGAAGCAGACAGATGAGTACCACTATGCAACTGGCGCGGATATTCTCCGTTTTTGGGAGACTCATGGCATCCAGACCACCCGGAAAAATGTGTACAGCGATATCCAACTGCTCATGGACTTCGGCCTGGACATCATCTGCATCAAAAGCACGCAAAACCGCTACTTCGTCGGTTCCCGGCTGCTTGAGCTGCCGGAACTGAAACTGCTGGTGGACGCCGTGGAGTCCTCCCACCTCATCACGGAGAAGAAAAGCGCCGCCCTCATCGAGAAGTTGGGCCACCTCACAAGCCGGCACAACGCCGCGCTCCTGAACCGCCCCGTCTACATGGACGGCACGGCCAAGCCGGACAACGAGGCCGTGTACTACGCCATCGACGCCATCCAGACGGCGATCCACGAACAGCGGGCCATCTCCTTCCAGTATTTCGAGTACACGCCGAAAAAGGAAAAGATCCTGAAACATAAGGGGTACCGCTATGGCTTCAGCCCTTACGCCCTCATCTGGAACCGGGACTTCTACTACGCCGTGGGCTGGTCGGGAAAGCACAGGAAACTGGCCCAGTTCCGGGTGGACCGCATGACGGCCATCCAAGAAACCGACGCCCCTTACATAGCAGACCCGTTCTTTGACCCATCCAGTTATGTCCGGGAGGTCTTTGGCATGTACCACGACGCGCCCCAACGGGTGACGCTGCTGTGTGAAAACCGCACCATGCGGAGCGTCATAGACCACTTCGGGGAGGATATGGCCACGGAGGTGGTGGACGCCAACCACTTCCGGGCCACCGTGGATGTGGCGCCCACGCCGCCGTTCTT
>ENA-OPTB01002456-OPTB01002456.1-human-gut-metagenome-genome-assembly--contig:-NODE-2456-length-11797-cov-5.340998_pt1 | contig 11797 bp, 9 predicted proteins | sample MGYA00241810_ERZ501911 | MGnify/ENA primary metagenome ERZ501911 (study PRJEB25962, sample SAMEA2042304) | human gut metagenome | biome: human gut; feature: human-associated habitat; material: faeces... | reverse complement strand
CACCCAGCACGAAGGTAAATGAGGTCATCAGGATAGGACGCAAGCGCACATGCCCCGCCTCATAAGCCGCTTCACGGATAGGATTGCCGGCTTTACGGTAATCACGGGCAAATTCCACAATCAAGATGCCATTCTTCGCAGACAAAGCAATCAGCAGAATAATACCGATCTGCGTATAGATACTGACCGGAACTCCCATCACCCAGCAACCGAGCATCGCACCCAGAATAGCTACGGGCAAGCCCATCACAGCAGCGACCGGACTTGTCCAGCTTTCATACTGTGCCGCCAACACCAGATATGCCACCAGCAACGCCATAATCAGAATAATGGTAGTGGTATTACCGGAATGAGTTTCCTGATAAGCAACTGAAGTCCATTCATAACCAAACTCATTGCCCAATTGATTTTTTATCAAGCTCCCCACAGCCTCTATCGCCTGTCCGGAACTGCTTCCGGCAGCCGGAGTGATAGTGATGGAAGCAGCCGAATACATATTATACCGGTTTATCTGGTCCATACCCAGCTTCTGCTCTATCTGCGTAAAACTGCTGAAGGGAACCATCTCTCCCTTTGAATTGGCCACACTCAGTTTCAGCACATCATCTATCACCTTCTGTGCCTGCTCACCGGCTTCCAGTTTCACTTGATAAATACGGCCAAATTCCACAAAGTCGTTGACATAAGCCTGTCCCATGTAATACCCCAATGTAGAGAACACCTGGTTCAACTGTAAGCCCATCAACTGAACTTTGTCACGGTCTATATTCAGAAAATACTGAGGGACATCTGCCTGATACATACTACTCATGGAAGCAATGGCCGGTTCAGTGTGATAATTGACCAGCAAAGCCTCAACCGCCTTTTGCAGTTCCTCGGCACCCAAAGACTTACGGTCTTCCAGTTCGAGCTGCAAGCCGCCTGTATTACCCATACCCGGAATAGCCGGAGGAATAATACCAAAAACCTGAGCCTCCTGAATCATGGCATAAGCCTGTCCGTTAAAACGATTGACCACTGCCTGAGCCGTATGCTCCTTGCCCGCACGTTCCTTCCAATTTTTCAGCACCACAAAATAAGTAGCCGCGTTAGGCAGCTGCCCTCCTCCCATAATACTGAATCCATTTACGCCCAAATAAGTCTTCACTTCGGGATACTCTGCCAAAATAGCATCAATCTGTTTACCCACCCTCTGCGTACGTTCCAAAGAAGAAGCAGCCGGAAGCTGAATGGCAATCATAAAGTATCCGTCATCTTCTTCGGGTATAAAGGTACTCGGCCATTTCACAAACATCAGAATGGCAATGATTGATATAACCACATAAGAGCCGATGGCAATGACCGGCCGTGCCAACAACCATTTCACCGAAGCGTCATAAACCCGCTGCATCCAGTCATTCATCTTGTCAAACCAGAGGAACAAACGCGCTTTATGCGCCGGAGTGGGGCGTAGCAGCAAAGCGCAAACTGCCGGAGTCAAGGTCAATGAATTGAAACCGCTTATCACCGTAGAAGCCGCGATGGTCAAAGCAAACTGCTTATAAAGCTGCCCGGAAATACCGCTAATCAGCGTAGTAGGAATAAATACGGCAAGCAGTACCAGCACCACTCCGACAATAGGTCCGGTAATCTCCCCCATAGCCTGCTCGGTAGCGGCACGGGCGTCCAGCTTCCCTTCATCCAGAATACGGGTGGCATTTTCAGTCACCACTATGGCATCATCCACTACAATAGCTATAGCCAATATCAAGCCGAACAGTGTCAATGTATTGATGGAAAAGCCTAAAGCAGCCATTACCGCCAATGTTCCGATAAGGGACACAGGGATAGTAAGACAGGGGATAAGAACCGCCCGCCAGCTTTGCAGGAAAAAAAAGATAACCAGCACCACCAGAATAATCGCTTCCACAAAGGTCTTCATCACTTCATCAATGGAGTCGTGTACCACATCGGTAGTATCCAACGTCACATTGTATTTCACCCCGGCCGGAAATGTTTCAGCCAGTTCCGCCATACGGGCACGGACGTGTTTAGAAACATCCAGCGAATTACTTCCCGGCAACTGGTAAACAGCAATAGCAGCCGTAGGTTGCCCTTTCAAGCGGGAAACAACTCCATACCCGGCACTGCCCAACTCAATTTTTGCAACATCTTTCAGACGGAGCACTTTTCCCTGGTCTTCCACTCTCAATATGATGTCGCCGAACTCTTCGGGAGTAGAAAGACGTCCTTTTACATTCAGCGTATATTGAAAATCATTATCAGCCGAACTGCCGATGGGTTGTCCCACATAACCGGCAGACACTTCCATATTCTGACTTTGAATGGCAGCATAAACCTGCTGCGGGGTAATATTGCGGATACGCATGGTTTCAGGATTCAGCCATACGCGCATGGAATAATCACCGGCTCCCATGACATCCACCGCTCCTACCCCTGGTACACGTGTCAACTGGTCTACCAGATTCAAATTGGCATAATTGGTCAGATAAAGGCCATCATAAATACTGTCACCACTCAGTGTAAGCATCATCACAATATTGGATGACTGCTTCTGCACCGTCACTCCCTGTACCTTCACAGCTTCGGGTAAAGAATTCAATGCTACACTGACACGGTTTTGTACCATCACAGTTGCCATATCGATATCCGTTCCCACTTCGAAAGTCACTGTCAGCGAATAAGCGCCCGATGCAGAGGAATTGGAACTCATATACAACATTCCGTCCACACCGTTTACCTGCTGTTCAATGGGGATACCGACAGTTTGAGCTACAGTTTCAGCATTGGCACCCGGATATACCGCACTGACTTGCACGGTAGGAGGCGTAATATCGGGATATTGCGCCACGGGCAATATATTCAGGGTTACAAGTCCGGCCACCACGAATAACAAAGCCAGCACCGTGGCAAATATAGGCCGTTCTATGAAAAATTTTGAAAACATAAGGCTATTGAAGTTTATTGGTTTGTTCTATCGGTTTAATTTTCATGCCTTGACGCACTTTCAACAATGCCTTGGTGACATAACGTTCGGAAGGTGACAAGCCACTTTTTACAACACGCATATTATGATCCGCCAACTGCCCGACTTCAATATGCCGATAATTCACTATATCACTGTCATTCACTACATACAAATATTTACCCAACTGGTCTGTTCCGATAGAAGCATCATTAACCAACACTGCATTCCGCGCTTCACCGTATGGTAAGGTGACACTGACAAATAATCCGGGACGAAGCATCCCGTCAGGGTTATCCAATTCCGCACGCAAACGGAGAGTACCTGTAGTTAATGTCACATTGGGAGAAAGATAATCCAGTTTCGCTTTCCATGACTGTGCCCCGTCAGTTCCCAAACGCAAGGTTACAAAATGAGTTTCCGCAGGAATCTTGCTGGCAGCCTCCTGGGCCAGCTCGTATGTCAGATATTGGTTATCTGCAATATTAAAATAGGAATACATACGGTTATCCTTATAAACAGTAGCCAATTTAACCGGTTGCAAAGCACCACCAATATACGCCCCGACAGAATAAGCCGAAACATCAACCACTCCGTCACAAGGAGCCTTGACATAGCAATAACTCAAGTTGGTACGCGCAGTTTTCAAAGCTGCTTCAGCATTACTTACGGCAGCCTCACAAGCCGCCACATGACTTTCCGCCTGTAAATATTGTATACGGCTCACCGCATCACTTTTTATCGCTTCTTTCATACGTTGATAACTACTGACAGTATATTCAAGATTGGCTTTAGCCGTTTTTAATTCAGCTTCCGCTTGTTTCACTGAATTTTCATAAAGTGTCGGTTCTATAACGAACAATACCTGTCCCTGACGTACCCGGGAACCAGGTGCAAAATTCTTGGATTGTAAAGTTCCATTTACTCGTCCCACCAAATCTACAGTAGATTCCGCTTCCAGATAACCGGGATAATCTTTGGTCAGCGTCACATTTTCCACCAAAGGTTTCGCAACATCTACAGGCAATGCCTGCATTTCTGTCTGAGAAGGTTTATTTTTATCGCAGGCGGTCAACACACATACCGTCCATGCGAAAGCTATCATTATTTTTTTCATATCTTGGGTTAGGTTTTTATTATTTCTATAGTTCAACAGCTTTTCCGTCGCAGCCTACCAGCCTCCTCCCAATGCCTGATACATCTGGATCAGACAAAGCAATGAATATCCCTGTGCCTGCACCAATGAATTCTCGTATGACAGTAACGAACGCTGTGCATCCAATACATTTTGGAAAGGGCTCAGCCCCTGTTTGTATAAGTCCAATGAAAGTTTAAATGCCTCTTTCCCCTGATTCAACATCTCACGACATGCTACAATCTGTTTGATGGAATTCTTATAACTACTCATGGCATTATCCACCTCCTGCACCGCTGTAAGAACCGTAGTATTGAACTGATTGATTGTTTCATCCAGTTGTGCACGCTGCAAGCGTACATTATTCGCACGCTGGCCACCATTAAAAATCGTCCAGCTCATAGAGGGAGCGATACTCCATGTCATACTGCTACGTCTAGTAAAATCTTTCATATCATGTGAAGCATAGCCGAAGGAACCGTTCAGAAAAAATGAGGGAAGCCAATCGGTCTTGGAAGCTCCCAACAAGGCTGCTTGTGCATTGACTTGACGTTCGGCAACCCGTACATCGGGACGTCGTAAAAGTAATTGTCCGGGAAGACCGACCCCTACCGGCTCTATATAATCGGGTAACGGTTTTCCCGTTTCCAGTGCAGCCGTCACATCCTGAGGATAAAGCCCGAGCAATACAGCCAACGCATTCATATATTGAATAATACCGGATTCTGTAGCAGGAATAGAAGCCAATGTACTATAATAAACCGATTTAGCCTGAGCCACATCCAGTTTGGAAGCCAGTCCGGTATTATAACGCACTTCAGTTATATCCACCACCGCCTTTTGAGATAAAGCATTGCGCTGTAACACACTAAGTTCCTGTTGGGCCTCACGCAAATTAAAATAGGCTGACGCCACTTCTGCACAAAGACTTACCATCGTCGCATTGTACTCTTCACGACTTGCCGCAAAATTTTCTTTCTGCGCTTTCACCCGTTGGCGGATGGAACCGAACACATCCACCTGCCAGCTCATATTAACCGTTGCATCATAATACCCCACTCTGGATTGAGGCTGTCCCGTACCGGTATTGCCACTAGTCTGTTGGCGGTTCCACCCGGCATCCAATGACAAAGCCGGATAATAGCCTCCTCTGGCTATCCTCAGATTCGCTTTCGCCATATCTATACGATTCAAGGCTGTAAGGACAGACGGATTCTGCCTGACAGCCACATGAATCAATGAATCCAGTGTGGCATCCTGAAATACAGTCCACCAATGGTCATCCACCGGAAGCAGTTGTTGAAACATCGCATCCTCTTCTTGCCAATGTTCCGGCAAGGGTACATTCAATAATTTTTCGGCCCGCTGCTGGGCATTCAGTGCCAAAGGAATGATTAAAAGGAGCCATACTCCCCATCTACGTATTTTCCTCATAAGTTTATCACATTAAAAAACATTAGGAAAACACATGAAACAACGTTTTGTTTAACCCTTTGACTTTCAAAAACAAGACAGCCTCTCCTTCTGAGAAGAAAAGGCTGCACCATACAATATGAAAAAAGAAGTTATTTCCCAAACATATTATTTATTAATGACATAGAACCGGTCAGCATACTTCCCAAGACATCCTGGTTGAATGCAATGGAATAGTTTCCGGGAGATAACTGTATATCCATTTGTACGATACCGTTTTTGCCGATTTTCTTCAATTCTTTAGCCTTTATATTATAATAGGCAAAACGGCGGAAACTTTGATACACATCACTCATCTCCACATCTACATGCTGCAATACAGAAGCGCCGCCTGCTACCGTAGGCAGCTCTAATGCCTTTCCATTATCCAACGTCAGGACACACTTACTGTCATTAGGAATTTCCACCTCATGCCCCGACCCGATAGTAACAGCCAGCGAATAACGTATGGTACTTTTATACTGAAATCCAGCGAGTGCCACATATACGTCCATATTATTGGAAACACCCAGATTCATACCCTCGCATACCACTGTACGCACTCCGGTCTGGTTGGTTTCATCATAAATTACCTTTTGTGCCATAGCTCCTATACCCAGAAGCAAAAAGGCGAATAAAAACAATACTTTCTTCATAATTCTTCAGTTATTATTTCATCATACAACAAAAACAAACTCATAATGATGACAATATTAACAAAAACTTTTCATACAACATATATCACAACGCATCATTTATACGTTTTTATCCGAACAAGCATAGAACTATAACCTTTCGCATCTCTTATTTCAATCTACTCTACCGATTCGATTCCAACGAATTGAATTTTGCTCTTCATCTTTTGAAAACCAAATCCATTGTACTACACCCACAATGAAATCATCAGGCACCAATCCCCAATGTCGTGAATCCAATGAATGGTGTATATTGTCTCCCAGCATAAAATAATAATCATGCTTAAACTGATAATTTGTGAAACGATGATTTCCTATAAAATATGCGCTATCTTTATAATCTATTTTCTGTTTAGTCTCCCATTCCATAACACTTCCATATTGGGTAGCAGTCAAACTATTTATCGGGATTTGATCACCTTTGCAAGGTATATAAAGAGGACCGAATTTTTCAGCAGTCCATCCTAACAGGTCATAGTAATTATGATCAAAAGAAAACGTAAGGCTATCCTCGACTAAGGCAGATAATGTAGGCAGGATAATTGCCACAGTGTCACCCGGAAGCCCCACACATCGTTTAGCATAATATTGCATGACATCAAAATGTATTCGATTCTTATATTGCCCGACTGGTGAATTAAAAATGAGAATATCATTTTTTCTTATCCGTCGTATTCCCGGAATACGTTTTATTGATATATGCTTGTTTTTTACCGCATTAAAAACATTAAATATCCTGCCGCCTGCTATCCATTTATTCACTATTACATAGTCACCTTTTATCAGAGTAGGATGCATGGATGCAGTAGGAATCCTGAACGAAGAAAAGGTCGTGATTTGTAACAGCAACCATATCAGAGCAAGTACACAACCATAAAATACAAAGTTTATTAAACGGTCTATCCATTTATTCTTTTCTTTTACCCTCTGGTTCATTCATCACCCTCCACCTCCGGCTTATTATTACAATCACGCAACTGTCCCATATACATCTCTTTTATCCGAGGATGATGCATAGGATTTCCTACTAATATCACTTTATTAGTATTGTCAAGCAAGAATGTCCTAAATTTATCATTCAGTGGAAACTTATTCAGTTTATTAAAGGTATCTTTCAGATCTATACATACAGGATAAATAAAATCTTCTGACTGTAATATCATTATTAGTTCCTTCCTATTTCTAGGGTGGAAGAAAAAATAAAAGGATACATTCCTAGATGTGACAGAGTCTACCTCCGCTATAAAATTTATCCGTTCCAATAATTGCAATTTGCAACTAAGGCATCCTAATGAGTCTACATAAGTTACAATTTTATAATATGTTGAAGCATAAGGAAACTTATCTAATGTGTCTTTGCCTTGTATGGTAAAGACAGCTCTATCATGAAAGAGAATTTCTTTTCGAGTCCATTCTTTCATCAAAAAAGTCAACTGCTCCTTTTCTGTCCTTTTACACGAGAAGAAACAAAATACCCCAAAAGCCAACAACACATAAAGCAGGATTTTCATAATTTTGCTTTCAGGATATCATCCATCTCAAATATTTCAACATTACATTCCGATTCGCAATTTAACAAGTACAACTGAGGGGTATATTGAGAAAGAAGCACACTCATGCTTTGGTGTTCCAATGCGTACTTGCCTACCAGTTCACCATCGATGGAAAAACCCAGCAAAGTTTTAGGTGTACAGGCTGAATAGTTTTCAAAGGCTTTATAGCATAACTCACCACTATAAGTCACAAAAACATATTTATCATTGGCTGTCAATCCATAAAATCCATCCAAGTTATTCTTCTTTCTTGCAAGATTTGCTTCATAGACATTGCAAACAGGCTCAACAAGCATTTTTTCCCACTTCAAAGTAACATCTTCCTCATCCGATATATCATACCGACAAAGATAACCAAAAAATCTAGATGCAAAATAAAAGCTGTTTTTGTATGAAACCATCTCCCCCTGCAACTGCATAAAATCATTTGCTTCAGTAGTCATTCCCCGCACCGGATGATTACCGAAACGCTTTATTTCTTTAAAATCCCTATCAAAGAGAATGAAAAACTCCTTACCCCCAGACAAAGTCGTCGCCACACTATAACCATTGGACAGTCGACAGAAACGGGTTGTAAAACAACCATCTTTTACTTTAATTTTTTCACTTCCTACATAACGGTAGTCAGCACCCTTTTCCTCCCGTGCATACAATAGGACAGTAGAAGGCAAATTAACAAAATATAAAGTATCGTCCCCCTCTGTTTTTCCAATAAATTCAGCGGCTATAAATTCTCCAGGCCCTTGTCCCCTGCTTCCAAAGCTACCCACTCTTTCGCCTGTCTGTTCCTCTAGAATCTGACAAATAGGTTCACCAGGAAGTTTACAACGTTGAACCATAAGAATTCCACAATCAAGAGAAGAGAATGCAACCAACTCATTGGACATAATTTCTTTATCATAATAAGAGCCATAGATCGGTTTGGCGGGAATAGATAAAAAGTCATTTCCTTTGTTACTGACACAGGAAATTAAAAAAAGGATGGTAACAATCGAATAATACAATTTTATTTTAATCATAATTTTAATACTCTTCAAACGGGACAAAACAAATGCCTAACACCTATTTATTTTGTCCCGTATTACATAAATGCCTAATTACTCAGGAATGGTATATCGATTTACCCAATTCGCTTCCTCACTTGTTTCAATAATAACAGGTTCGCCCGGAGGACCTACAACGAGTTCATAACAACGTGAATTACGTTGATACATACAATCCTTCGTACCTAAAGTCAAGGCCTCCACATTTGACAAAGCTAAATCGGACAATTCTTCTTTGTTTTGAGAACCATACAAAACATAACTTCCACCAACTGCCAATGAGGCAATCAATGCCATTTTAAATGTTCTTTTCATAATATATTTTTTAAAGTTTGAAATAGGGATATCTTATGATGATTCAAAGAGGTATAATGAAAAAGATACCGTCTGTCCCTATCATCAGAAACAGACCGTCCACGAAGGCCATTTAGCTTGATTGTACTTGGAGGTGAATGTTTTCATAGTATCACTTTCTACAAAGAATATAAAAAGTTTCCACTTAAACAAACATTTCCGCTTTTATTCTACAATATAATTATCATAAAAACATTTGTATCCTCCTCGATTCATGCTCACACCTCACCTTTTTGTGCATATTTTCTCCTCATATCCTTTTGTTGCTCAAATTGTTTAAGTAAATTTGTCGCCAGAATATTACTAATACCAAATATATTAAAGTATATGAGTTTAAAAATTGTAGTACTGGCAAAACAAGTTCCCGACACACGCAATGTGGGGAAAGATGCCATGAACGCTGACGGCACCATCAACCGTGCAGCACTTCCGGCCATCTTCAATCCGGAAGACCTGAACGCCTTGGAACAGGCACTCAGACTGAAAGACACACATCCCGGCTCTACGGTAACTATTCTGACCATGGGTCCCGGACGCGCTGCCGAAATTATTCGTGAAGGTTTATACAGAGGAGCAGACAATGGATATTTATTGACTGACCGTGCTTTTGCCGGTGCTGACACGTTGGCCACTTCATACGCCATCGCTACGGCTATCCGCAAAATAGGCGAATATGACCTGATTATCGGCGGTCGTCAGGCTATCGACGGTGATACCGCACAGGTAGGTCCGCAGGTAGCAGAAAAGCTGGGATTAAGCCAGATTACTTACACCGAAGAAATTCTAAACGTGGACGAAACTGCCCGCCGCATCACCGTAAAACGCCATATTGACGGAGGAGTAGAAACAGTGGAAGGTCCTCTGCCTATTGTACTGACTGTGAACGGAAGTGCAGCTCCCTGCCGTCCGCGCAATGCCAAATTGTTACAGAAATACAAACGCGCTCTCGGCGCACAGGAAAAAGCAGCCATCACTAAAGACGGTTCTGAACTGCCTTACGCTGAACTATATGAAAAATTCCCTTACCTGAATATCACTGAATGGAGTGTGGCCGATGTAGAAGGCAACACCAAGCAGTGCGGTCTGTCAGGCTCTCCCACCAAAGTGAAGAAGATTGAAAACATCGTCTTCCAGGCAAAAGAAAGCAAGACCATGACAGGAAGCGACCAGGATGTGGAAGGATTGATTGTCGAACTGTTAGCTAACCATACAATAGGATAACGATTATGAATAATGTATTTGTATATTGCGAGATTGAAGGCACAACAGTGGCCGATGTGAGTCTCGAACTTTTAACCAAAGGTCGTAAATTAGCTAATCAGTTAGGCTGCCAGCTTGAGGCAATCGCTGCCGGAACCGACCTTGCAGGAATTGAAAAACAAGTATTGCCCTACGGAGTAGACAAACTTCATGTATTCGATGCTCCGGGTCTGTTCCCTTATACTTCACTGCCCCATACTTCCATTTTGGTGAATCTGTTCAAAGAGGAAAAGCCACAAATCTGTCTGATGGGCGCTACTGTTATCGGCCGCGATCTGGGACCGCGTGTATCTTCCGCATTGACCAGCGGACTGACTGCCGACTGTACCCAGTTGGAAATCGGTACCCACGAAGACAAGAAGAACGGCATCACTTATGAAAATCTGTTGTATCAGATTCGTCCCGCTTTCGGTGGTAACATCGTTGCAACCATTGTCAACCCCGAGCACCGCCCGCAGATGGCGACCGTTCGTGAGGGAGTGATGAAGAAAGAGATTCTGGATGAAAATTATAAGGGTGAAGTGGTGAACCACGACGTTGCCAAGTTTGTTCCTGAAACAGACTATGTAGTCAAAGTCATTGACCGTCACGTAGAAAAAGCCAAACATAACCTGAAAGGCGCACCTATCGTGATTGCCGGAGGCTATGGCATGGGATCTAAAGAAGGTTTTGACAAATTGTTCGAACTGGCCAAAGAACTTCACGCCGAAGTAGGTGCCAGCCGTGCAGCTGTCGATGCAGGTTATGCAGACCATGACCGTCAGATTGGCCAGACGGGTGTAACTGTCCGTCCCAAACTGTATATTGCTTGCGGTATCTCCGGACAAATCCAGCATACTGCCGGAATGGAAGAGTCTTCTATGGTAATTGCTATTAACACGGATGCAAACGCTCCGATTAATAAATTTGCCGATTACGTGATCACGGGTGACTTGAACGTGGTTATCCCAAAAATGATCCAGTATTATAAGAAGAACAGCAAATAATATTGAGTGATTAAGAGATTGACGATTGAGTGATTTTTTAATCACAGAATCGCAGATCATTAAATCACAGAATCACTAAATCTAAAATTAAAAAAGGTATGGCAAATTTCTATACAGATAACGAGGATTTGAAGTTCCACTTGGGACATCCCTTGATGCAGAAGATTGTTGCTTTGAAAGAGCGCAATTTTGAGGATGCAGGGAAATGCGAGATCGCACCGCGTGATTTCGAGGATGCAATGGATAATTATGATAGAGTGTTGGAGATCGTGGGAGATATTTGTGGTAACGTGCTGGCTGAAAATGCAGAGAGTGTGGATCACGAGGGACCGGAAGTAATTGACGGTCGCGTAA
>ENA-OPTB01002454-OPTB01002454.1-human-gut-metagenome-genome-assembly--contig:-NODE-2454-length-11801-cov-3.464669_pt1 | contig 11801 bp, 12 predicted proteins | sample MGYA00241810_ERZ501911 | MGnify/ENA primary metagenome ERZ501911 (study PRJEB25962, sample SAMEA2042304) | human gut metagenome | biome: human gut; feature: human-associated habitat; material: faeces... | reverse complement strand
CCCGTGACTTCGTAGGCCGTTTGAAAACATTCCTCACTATCCACATAAGCCACAAATTTAACATAGTCCACATCATGTAAAACCTCGTTTTCAATCCGTGTTCTGATTTCTTCCGCCGCTTCATCATCTGCAACGGTGTAAAGTTCCAATTGCCAATCATCCGCCATTAGATTATTCGGTCTACTATCCGCCCCGGCGGTTGCTTCCCGTGGCAAAAGGTAAACCATGTAAGGTAATGGCGGCACGGGGTTTTCTAAAGTCCCCTCAAAGGCGTTTTTTGTTATGGGTAGTCCCAGACTTTCCGCCCTCTCTGTTAATACTGCTGCCGTTGCCATTTTTACCCCCTTAATTTGCTTTCAATCTTTCCGGTTACCATTTCGCCCAATTGTTCATTGACCGGGGCAATGTGACTAAACGCCTTTACACGGCCCCCTTTTCTGCTTTGGTGTCCGTTTTCCAAAAGGTGGGTTAATTGGTAATGCTTCTTGTTATAAACGCTATATCCATTTAACCCGGTAACTACACTTGTCCGGCTTCCTCGCTTGTCAACCGCCCAATCTTTTGTGTATGCTCCGGTTCTTTCCTGGTACGGTCCGCCTTTTTTTAACATTTCTGCGGCTTCTTTTGCCGTTTCCTGGAAACTGTCATTTGCTGCGTTTATCACTTCCGCATTGAAATTTTCCAATTCTTTTTTTATTTCTTCGTCCAGGCTATCAAGTGAAACTTTCAACCTTTCCCCACCCTTTCCGCAATATACAACTCTGTTTTTCCGTTGCTCTTCGGTCCGTAGGTTCTATATACTGCATAACGCTTACGCTGCCGGGTTCTTTACACGGATAAATCCGTTTCTTGCAACGACATTTCCGCCCATGAATACGCAACCCTTGTAGCAAATCTGGCCGGACTTAAACTTGTAATCCGTAGATTTTGCCGTTTCAATATCAGAGAATACGGCAACCTCCATCTCTTCCGGAGGAACGATCTTCTTGATCTCATCAAAAAGCTCCTGAGGTACTGCACAGGACTCGTAGGAATGTTTCTCTTTTCCGCACTCAGCTACGATCTGGTCGATGAATTTAATGATCTCCTGGTTTACTTCGTGAGCCTTGTAGATGGCTTCGATCATCTTGTCTTCCGGAACTTCTTTTGCGCCGGCTTCGATCATGATTACTTTCTCTCTTGTAGAAGCTACTGTAAGCTGAAGGTCAGATACATCTTTCTGTGCCATGGTAGGGTTGATGATATATTCACCATTGATCAGACCAACCTGTGTGGTAGCACACGGACCATCAAACGGAATATCGGAAATGCAGGTTGCAATAGAGGAACCAAGCATAGCCGGAATCTCCGGATTACACTCAGGATCAACAGACATAACCATGTTTACCAGTGTTACGTCGTTTCTGTAGTCCTTCGGAAACAGAGGACGCATTGGTCTGTCGATCACGCGGGAAGTAAGGATTGCATGCTCGCTTGCTTTTCCCTCTCTCTTGTTAAATCCTCCTGGGATTTTGCCTACTGCATACATTTTCTCTTCATATTCAACGCTTAACGGGAAGAAATCAATTCCTTCTCTTGGCTCTTTGGATGCTGTTGCTGTAGATAAAACTGTAGTATCACCATAGTGCATTAATGCTGCACCGTTTGCCTGTTTTGCAACGCGGTTGATATCTACTGTCAAGGTTCTTCCGGCTAATTCCATGGAATAACTTTTGTACATATGTTCATTCTCCTTTTTTCATAATTCTGTTGTCATTTTCTGTTACCGTTCACTGCATGTCCGGTAACTACTTTATTCTTTTCAAATTTGTCTGTTCCGTCTGCTGACAATCTTGTCCATCAACGTTCAGACTTTTTATGAAATTGTCACATTAAAACAGGAGTCCGAAACAACTGAAAAAACTACTTTTCAGGCAAATATATCTGCCTGTTTTGTTACTTTCATATACAAAATAATCTTTTCAGTAGTCTCGGAAATAACTCCTGTCATGTTTCGCAGCTTCTGAATATGCAGATGCAGTCGAAACAACAAGCCACCGCAATCCTGAAAAACACCATATTTTACAAAACTGCCATATACATAAAAAGGGAGGCGGATGGAAATCCGCCCCCTTCCGCATACTAAAAGGCTATTATTTTCTTAAGCCTAATTTTTCAATCAGTGCACGGTATCTTTCGATGTCTGTTTTCTTCAGGTAAGCTAACAGTCCACGTCTCTGACCTACCATTTTCAGAAGACCACGTCTGGAGTGATGATCTTTATGGTTGCTCTGTAAATGCTCTGTAAGTTCCTGAATTCTTGCTGTAAGAACTGCTACCTGTACTTCCGGTGATCCTGTATCGCCTTCAGTTCTTGCATATTCTTTCATGATCGCTGCTTTCTTTTCTTTTGAAATCATTGTGATTTCCTCCTGTATTCTATAATTATTATTGATTGACCGCCACACATTAAGAGATGGTCGGAGCGTCCGGTCCCTGAACATGGGCTAAATTCACCTTGGTTAGTATAGCACATTGATTCTGGCGTGTAAACCTCTTTTTTACAAAGTTTCAAAATATTCCTGTCCCTTCACAGCATCCCTCTCCAGCTGTGCCTTCAGTGCCTCCAGCGAAGAAAACTTCTGTTCAGGTCTGAGGAATTTTTTGAAATCTACCTTGCAGTATTCCCCATACAGATCTTCATTGCAGTCAAACAGATATGTTTCCACACCAATAAACTTCTCGCCGCCAACAGTAGGCTTATGACCTACATTGGTAATTCCCTGATAACTTCTGTCTCTGAAATGGGATACTGTGATATAAACCCCGTTTGGAGGCATCAGTTTCTCTACCGGAGGGATCAGGTTGGTGGTCGGAAGCAGATATTTATGTCCCATTCCACGTCCATGTTCAACGATTCCTTCTACTGAGAAATCTGTTCCCATAAGGAAACGGAATTTTTCCATATTTCCTCTGTTCAGTTCTTCCCTGACAAAGGTACTACTAATCTTACGGCGTCCGTCCATTTCTTTTGGCAGGACTTCCGTATGAAATCCATATTTCTTTCCGAACTCTTTGAGCATGGCAGGAGTTCCTTTCCGCTCATAGCCAAAACGGAAATCCTCTCCAACTGCCACATAGGAAACCTGCAGATCTCCTATCAGTATTTCTTTTATAAAATTCTCTGCTTTCATGTGCCGTATTTTCTCTGTGAGCGGACATTCCAACAGTATATCCACTCCCATTTCTTCCAATATACGACATCTCTCTTCCTTTGTGAGGATTGTTCTTGAGGCAGTTCCAAGCGCAAGTACAACCGCCTGTGCACCTTCCTGTTTCTGCTCAATAATTTTCTCAACCAGTTTCTGATGTCCGCGGTGTATGCCGTCAAACTTCCCAAGTGTTACCGCACTGTGTGAAATTCTGGGAAAATCATTCTCAATCCTTAAATATTCCATCATGTCTCCTAAAACATTTTTACAGGGAAATACCTGTTTCTTTTCTCGTCCCACTGGTAAACTCCGGCAAAACCGCCTTCACTGCTGCACATACGGATCCATCCGTTTTTCTCCTGTGCATCGACCAGTGCCTGTACAAGAGGATTTCCATTAGCCAGAAGTCTGTCCCCTTCTTTTGTACAGCATACCCTTGGATACTCTGCAAGAATCTCCTCAATACCGAGGATTTTACTCTCTATGGTTCCTTTCTGCACTGCCTCTTCTGTCTGCGCCAGGGTAATGGCATCATCCAGTGTAAATCTGCCCACCTTTGTCCGCAAAAGACTTTCCATGGCAGCTCCACAGCCCAGCTTTTCCCCTATATCATGGCACAGAGTACGGATATAGGTTCCCTTGCTGCAGGTCACACGAAAACGCACCAGCGGAAAACTGATATCCAGAATTTCTATCTCATAAAAATGTACAGGTCTTGGTTTACGCTCCACAGTCTTGCCCTCTCTGGCAAGTTCATAGAGTTTCTTTCCATTGACCTTCAGTGCTGAATACATTGGCGGCACCTGCATATAGTCTCCCACAAAAGAACTGACCACTGTGCAAAGCTCTTCTTCTGTAACGGAAAGCTCTGTGGTCTGTGAGAGAACAGTTCCGCTCATATCCTGGGTATCCGTAACAACACCCAGACGCATCACTGCCTCATAGGTTTTCTCTTTATCTGTGATCATATCCACCAGACGGGTTGCTTTTCCCAGAGCCACCGGGAGCACTCCTTCTGCATCCGGATCAAGAGTTCCGGTATGTCCGATTTTCTTCATATGAAGGATTCCCCGAAGCTTTGCCACCACATCATGGGAAGTGAATCCTTTTTCCTTACGGATTACAATTACTCCATCCATCAGACTTCCTGCTCCTGAAACTGTTTGCAGATCTGTTCTGTCACATTGTTGATCACATCATACACAGAACCCTGAAGATCACATCCGGCTGCTCTCATATGACCGCCGCCGCCAAAATATACTGCAATCTTGCTTACATCCACATTTCCGTTGGAACGCAGGGAAACTTTGAAAGACTGAGTTTCCACTTCATAGATAAACATGGCAACTTCCACTCCTGCTGTAAGACGAAGCTGACTGACGATACCGTCCAGATCCTTGCCATCCACACCATAGAACTCCATGTCTCTTTTTTTAAGATATCCGATAATACATTTTCCATCCAGAAGCAGGATACTCTCTGCAAGAACACGCCCCATTACCTGATTCTGCACATAAGTTTTCTGATAGAAAGATTCGTCAATGATCTTACTGAAATTGAATCCTGTCTTCATCAGTTCCCCGGCAATACGCATGGTCTCCGGTGAAGTTGAAGAGTACTGAAATACCCCTGTGTCATGAACCATTCCCGTATAGATCGGCACTGCAATGGTACGGACCACTTTCTCAGGATTGAAAAGCCCATAGAGAACTTCACAGGCAGAGCTTACCTCTCCCCTGATATGATTCACCTGTGCAAATCCGGAGTTACTGATATGATGATCAATACATGCTGTTCTTTTTGCAGTGTCAAAGTATGGACCTGCAATGGCAAGTCTGTCTCTTGCACTTACATCACAGGTAACAAAAAGGTCATACTCTTTGTCACCGTCCAGCTCTGTTTTAATCTCATCCATACAGTCAATATGTCCGAAAACAGGTTTGGGATTATCCAGGTACACATCTGCCTGAATTTCCGGATAATAGGTTTTTACATATAAATATAACGCCATACAGGAACCAACGCAGTCACCATCCGGACGGATATGTCCGCCGATTCCCATTGTTTTCACACCTTCCAGTATTTCCGCAATATTTTCCATGTTCTCATCCTCTTTTAATTCTCATCCTGTCTGTGGGAGTTGCTGTCTTTCTTGGTAACATCATCAATAAGCTTTGACATATTTACACCATACTCAATAGATTCGTCCAGGATAAAACGGATCTCCGGTGTATTTCTCAGGTTTAAATTACGCGCCAGCTGGCGTCTGATGTAGCCTTCTGCACTGTTCAGACCTTTGATCGTCGCTTCCTTTGCTTCTTTTTCACCCAGCACACTGATATATGCTCTGCAGGTTTTCAGATCAGGAGCCACTTCTACAGCCATGACAGAAGTCATCGGATGAATACGCGGGTCCTTGATCTCGTTGCGGATAATGGTGCTGAGTTCCTTCTGGACTTCCCCATTGATCCGGGTATTCTTAATACTGTTTTTTCTCATTTTAAGTTTTACTCCTATATATCCGGCAATTCTGTCAAATACTGTGAGCAATCCGGATCATCGACTATCCTAATCACATTATTTTCTGAATTACCACAATCAAGTCAAGGTGCGCACCACACTGTACCTGACACTATGAATCGCGCACCCTACCTTTATAAACCATTACTATCTCGGTACTTCTACCATGATATAAGCTTCTACTTTATCTTCCTCTTTCACATCGTTAAATCCGTCAAATACAAGGCCACATTCGTATCCTGCCTTAACTTCCTTAACATCGTCTTTGAATCTCTTCAGGGATGCAAGCTCACCTTCAAATATCTGCTCGCCTTCTCTGGAAATACGAACCTTGCAGTTTCTCTGGAAGATACCATCCAGAATATAGCTTCCTGCAATCGTACCAATACCGGATGCCTTGAACAGCTGACGCACTTCCGCATGACCGATAACTTTCTCCTCAAATATAGGATCAAGCATACCCTTCATGGCAGCTTCTACATCTTCGATTGCCTGATAAATAACTCTATACAGACGAAGATCTACACCTTCCTGCTCAGCAAGCTGTTTTGCGGTTGCATCAGGACGGACATTAAAGCCGATAATGATCGCATTTGATGTAGCCGCAAGACTTACGTCAGACTCATTGATCGCACCAACACCGCCATGAATCACCTTTACAACCACTTCTTCATTGGAAAGTTTGGTCAGACTCTGTTTTACAGCTTCCACAGATCCCTGTACATCTGCTTTGACAATGAGCGGAAGTTCCTTCAGATCGCTTGCCTGAATCTGATCAAAGAGATTATCCAGAGATAATTTGCCCTTAGTCTCCTCAAGAAGACGGTTCTTGTTCTCAGATACAAATGCACCTGCAAAGTTCTTGGCTTCCTTATCACTGTCAAATGCAAGAAGAATTTCACCTGCATTCGGCACATCACCAAGTCCCAGGATTTCTACAGGAGTAGAAGGACCTGCTTCTTTAATCCTGCGTCCCTTATCATCCATCATGGCACGAACCTTACCATTGCATGCTCCTGCTGCAATAAAGTCTCCCACATGAAGAGTACCTTTCTGGACAAGGATCGTGGCAACCGGACCTTTACCTTTATCAAGCTGAGCCTCGATTACAAGACCTCTTGCGGAACGGTTCGGGTTTGCCTTTAATTCACATACCTCGGCTGTAAGAAGGATCATCTCAAGAAGAGTATCGATTCCCTCTCCTGTATGTGCGGATACAGGAACAAAAATTGTACTTCCGCCCCAGTCTTCCGGGATCAGTTCATATTCAGAAAGTTCCTGTTTTACACGCTCAATATTAGCACTTGGCTTATCAATCTTGTTGATTGCAACTATGATCTCAACGCCTGCCGCCTTCGCATGGCTGATAGCCTCTACTGTCTGAGGCATCACACCATCATCAGCTGCTACAACCAGAACTGCGATATCTGTGGAGTTTGCACCACGCATACGCATAGCTGTGAAAGCTTCATGTCCAGGTGTATCCAGGAATGTGATCTTCTGTCCGTTAACCTCTACTACAGAAGCACCGATGTGCTGTGTGATACCGCCTGCCTCTCCACGTGTTACATTTGTCTTACGGATTGCATCCAGAAGGGATGTTTTACCATGGTCAACGTGGCCCATAACACAGACTACAGGTGGTCTTGAAACCATATCTTTTTCGTCTTCTTCATCCTCTTTGAGGAGTTCTTCGATAACGTCTACCTTCTCTTCCGGTTCTGCGATGATATCATATTCCAGAGCAATCTCCTGAGCTTTCTCAAAATCGATCTCATGGTTTACGGTAACCATCATACCCTGCATAAAGAGCTTCTTCACAATTACTGACGGCTGCATTTTCATAGCTTCTGCCAGTTCGCGGATCGTCATCTTCTCCGGAAGTGTGATTTCCTTAACCTCAGGTTTCTTCTCTTCCTGTTTTGGCTGCGGAGCCGGTTTCTGCAGAGCTTTCGGGATTCTGGAATTCTTATTGAATCCACCCTGATTTGGTCTGCGTCCGCCACTCTGTGTCTTATCAAAATCTTTTTTCTTGTTTTTGTTCTCTCTGTCTCTTTCTCTCTTGCTGTCTTTGGAAGTCTTTGTCAGTTCCGGTGCAAATGCCATATCGTCATTCTTTCTTGTATTCTGGCGCTGTCCCTGACGTCCCTGACTGCCGCCGAAGCGTCCGTCACGTCCTTCACTTCTGTTTCCGTCCGGACGACCCTGGCCATTGCCCTGCGGTCTTCCTCCCTGACGGTTTCCATCTCCCTGTGGTCTTCCCTGTCCGAAACGTCCTCCCTGGCGGTTATCTCCCTGGGATCTTCCCTCGCCCTGAGGTCTTCCCTGACGGTTTCCTTCGCCCTGGTTTCTTCCCTGGCCAAAACGTCCTCCCTGGGATCTTCCTTCACCCTGAGGTCTTCCCTGACGGTTCTGTCCGTCCGGTCTTCTGTTGCCTGTACCTGGGCGGTCATTATTATTTCTTCTTGGTCTGTCACCGTCTGTTCTTGAACTGTCGGAATTTCTTCCTTCTGCATTTCTTGGTGAACCTGTTCTCTCGCCTTCAGCTTTCACAGGTTTCTTTCTTGTTTTTCCTCCGTCACTTGCATTCTGTGCATGAAAAACGCGGATAATATTTTTTTTCTTTTTAGGTGTTTCAGTTTTATCTCCTTCTGATTTTGCTGTTACAACCTTTTCTTCTGTCTTGGGAGTCTCCAATTTCGCAATATGCTCCTTTCCCCTGTTATTATTGTCTTTTCTTAATCTATTCCTTACTTCCGAAACCGCAGGCTCATCCACCATACTCATATGACTTCTCACATCAACGCCTTTTGATTTCAGAAACTCGATCACTTCTCTGTTCTGTCGTCCAAGCTCTCTGGCCAGCTCATGTACTCTTAATTTTGACAATCGCTATACCTCCTTCATGATTGCTTTCGCAAAGTTCTCATCCTGGACAGCCAGACAGGCACGGTACTCCTTTCCCATTGCTCTGCCTAAGCTCTCTTTATCTGAGAAGAAGAAAATCGGAACTTCATAAAAACTGCACATATTCCTGAATTTCTTCTTTGTATTCTCGGAGGCATCCTCAGCAACGATCACAAGCAGTCCTTTTCCGGTCTTTACAGATTTCTCTGTGGAAAATTCTCCGCTTACGGTCTTGCCTGCTTTGGTAGCCAGCCCTATCAGCGACAGTACTCTGTTATTTTTCAATATCTTCCAGCTCCTTCTTAAGTCGTTCGTATACCTCATCCGGAACCGCAGTTTTCAGTGAACGCTCAAGTCCATGATTTTTAATCGCTTTATCCAGACATTCTCTGGAAAGACACAGATATGCGCCTCTGCCGTTTTTCTTACCGGTAGTATCAAGCACGATCTCATCTTCTGTAGTCTTAAGAACTCTGAGCATCTCTTTCTTGCTTTTCATTTCCCTGCAGCCGGTACACTGGCGCATGGGAATCTTATTCTTCGTCTTCATTCTCTCCTGCTTCCTGAGCCTGTGGCTCTTCTTCTACAGGAACTTCCTCTGAAACTTCTTCTGCTTCGGTTTCTTCTGTCAGGGAATCTTCTGCTGAAGTTTCCTCTGCTGATGCCTCAGCTGCATCTTCTGCAGTCTCGTCATCATCATAATCATAGAAATCTCCGGCTTCTTTTGCCTGAGTCTCACTCTTGATGTCAATCTTAAATCCTGTAAGTCTTGCAGCAAGACGTGCATTCTGTCCTTCCTTACCGATAGCAAGGGAAAGCTGGTAATCCGGAACCACAACTTTTGCTGCTTTCTCGTCAGCGTCCGCAATAACGGAAATAACCTTTGCAGGACTTAATGCATTCTGGATCAGGATGGCAGGATTCTCATCCCAGGTAATAATATCGATTTTCTCTCCGCGCAGCTCATTGACGATCGCGTTAACACGTGCACCGTTTAATCCGACACAGGCACCAACCGGATCAACATCCGGATCATTGGACCATACAGCAATCTTGGTACGGCTTCCTGCCTCACGTGAAATTGCCTTGATCTCAACAATGCCATCACGTACTTCGGAAACTTCGGACTCAAACAGTCTCTTGACCAGTTCCGGATGGGTTCTTGATACAAGAATCTTCGGTCCCTTGGAAGTAGCCTTTACTTCCAGGATATACACTTTGATACGTTCGGTCGGCTGGAATGTTTCGCCCTTGATCTGCTCGCTTTCGGTCAGAAGTGCATCTGCTTTTCCCAGATTAATGCTGACATTGCGTCCGACATAACGCTGAACAACACCTGTTACGACTTCTTTTTCCATGCTGAAATACTCATCGTAAATCACTTTTCGTTCTTCTTCACGAATCTTCTGTAAGATCACGTTCTTGGCATTCTGTGTTGCAATACGGCCAAATTCCTTGGACTTTACTTCTACCTGAACGATATCGCCCAATGTATATTTTCCATTGATCATCTGGGCATTCTGCAAAGAGATCTGCTCAATCGGATCTTCCACGGTCTCTACCACTGTTTTTTCCTGATAACAATGATATTCGCAGGTATCCGGATCAATCACAACTTTTACGTTGTCAGCCTTTCCAAAGTGATTTTTGCAGGCAGTTAAAAGGGAATTTTCAATTGCCTCCAGCAGCGTTTCTTTACTGATGTTTTTCTCCTTCTCCAGTATCGTTAACGCATCCAATAACTCATTATTCATGATTTTTATCCTCCATATATATTGATCGTATTTTTAAGTCATTGTTCTAAAAATCAATTGCCTGTCGGATCAGTGCAATATCTGTTTTCAAAAAGGTGGTCTCTTTTTCGTTCTCATCCGCAATTGTTACCGATGTATTATCATATGCTTTCAAAATCCCTGTAAACTCTTTGCACCGGTCGATCGCGCGATAGGTACGGATTTCAATTTTCTTCCCCATATTGCGCACATAATCTTTTTCTTTTTTGAGCGGTCTGCCAAGTCCCGGAGAACTTACCTCAAACGTATACGAATCTGAAATAAAATCTTCCCGATCCAGCAGTTCATTCATCTCACGTGCCACCGCTTCACAATCGTTGATTGTAATGCCCCCTTCTTTGTCAATATACGCCCGCAGATAATACGTGCTGCCTTCCTTGACATATTCTACATCTACCAGTTCAAACTGCATACGCTCCAGAATCGGAAGAATCAGTTGTTCTGTCTTTGCCTCATAAGTACTTGCCTTTGACATATTACCACCTCTTTTCTTTGACATAAAACACATTTTCACAAAAATTTGAGAGAGGACATCTGCCCTCTCTCAACCTTAGTTTCTATGTTACTTTTGTTATCATATCACTCTTTTTCCCTGATTTCAAGGGATTTTGTGTATTTCTTTCATAAAACAAAAAGTTCTTACCCAATCAGGTAAGAACTTCAGCAGTCCGTACGGGAATCGAACCCGTGTTTCCGCCGTGAGAGGGCGGCGTCTTAACCGCTTGACCAACGAACCGTGTATTATACTATCATAGCACAGGCCATGCGTCAAGTACTTTTTTCAGAAGCCTGGTTATTGTTCCCCGGTTCCCCTGCAAGCAGTAACAAGACTTGTACTTTCTTTCCCATATGTATATAATTTGTATAAAAGCAACTCAGGAGGACATCAGAAATGAAACTTATCTCATGGAACGTTAACGGGCTGCGCGCCTGCGTACAAAAAGGATTTCTCGATTATTTTCATGCCGCAGATGCCGATTTTTTCTGCATCCAGGAATCCAAGCTGCAGGAAGGACAGATCGCACTTGATCTGCCGGGCTACCACCAATACTGGAATTATGCCGAGAAAAAAGGCTACTCCGGCACGGCCATCTGGGCCAAGACTCCGGCATTGTCGGTCAACTATGGCATCGACTGCGAAGCCCACAGCCATGAGGGCCGCGCCATCACGCTGGAATACCCGAACTTTTACCTGGTCAACCTCTATGTGCCCAACTCCCAAAACGAGCTGGCCCGCATCGATTATCGCATGCAGTGGGAGGATGACCTGCGTACTTATTTAAAGAAGCTGGACGCCGTTAAACCTGTCATCCTCTGCGGCGATCTCAACGTCGCACACGAGGACATCGACCTGAAGAACCCCGGCCCCAACCGCGGCGCGGCGGGCTTC
>ENA-OPTB01002453-OPTB01002453.1-human-gut-metagenome-genome-assembly--contig:-NODE-2453-length-11804-cov-2.455188_pt1 | contig 11804 bp, 10 predicted proteins | sample MGYA00241810_ERZ501911 | MGnify/ENA primary metagenome ERZ501911 (study PRJEB25962, sample SAMEA2042304) | human gut metagenome | biome: human gut; feature: human-associated habitat; material: faeces... | reverse complement strand
GACATAATATCCCCGACAATCTGGTTTACTGGGTTATATCCTTTCTCTATCAAGGCACGGTATACCTGTTCTACAACATCCTTAACCTCAATATCCTGGTCCTTCTGTACTTTGAAATATTGTGTATTATTTACTTCCTGCATAAAGGCTCTAACCTCCATTCTCTTTTCACGTACTCTTACCTATCGTCTATAGTAATATAATCAAACGAAAAATACAAGTTTTTTTTGTGGGCTCATTCGGCAAAATGCCCTAACAAAACATCATGCGGCCCCTGTTTTTCCAGCTTTACAAAGACTACTGCACCCTTTTCAAACGTTCCATCTGCACCGATCGGCACAGCAACGCGAACGTATCTGGATGTGTAGCCGATAACATAATTTTCGCCATCTATTTCCGTCATTTCCTCTAACAGCACCTGCGTTACCTGTCCGATAAATTGTCTGCGGTACGTTTCCGAAAGCTGCTCTGTCACTGCTAACAGCCGGTCACTGCGACCTGCTTTTTCCTGCTCCGAAAGCTGTTCCGGCATCTTGTCTGCCACTGTTCCCTTGCGTCTGGAATACTTAAACACATGGATCTGCGCAAACGCTGCCGTCTCTGCAAACGCCAATGTCTCTGCAAACTCTTCCTCTGTCTCTCCCGGAAATCCTACTATAATATCTGTCGTGATCGCCGGATTCTCATAATAACGCCGCAATATATGCACGCCTTCCAAATACTGCTCACTCGTATAATGTCTATTCATACGGCGCAGTGTTTCATCGCAGCCGCTTTGCAGGGACAAATGAAAATGCGGACATACCTTCGGCAGTGCAGCCAAATGTGCCACAAACTCTTCCGTAATAATACGTGGTTCTAACGACCCTAAGCGGATCCGCTCAATACCCTCCACCGCATTAGCAGCTGTGAGGAGCTCTAACAGCGGACGCCCTTTCAATTCTAAAAAGGAACCTGCTTTGCGGTCATCTACCCCATAAGAAGACAAATGTATTCCGGTAAGTACAACTTCCCGAATACCTTTCGCAGCCATCTGTTGCAACTCTTGTACGACCTGCGGGATCGGCTTGCTCGTCAGCGGTCCTCGAACATACGGAATGATGCAATAGGAGCAATACAGATTACATCCATTTTGCACGGTAAGATATGCTCTGGTATGCTCTTCTTCCTGTGCCATCAAAGATTCACCACCGCCAACTCTTCCGGTCTCTTCCCCGGATATCTGCCACACTTTCTCCTCTATGGAAACTCCATTTTCGCTTTGTGCCGTATCCGCCACATTTTGCTGCCACGCCTGCTTGACTAAAGTTACAATGGCGTTCTTTTGGTCATTCGGTACAAACAGATCCACGCTTTCATCCTGCTCATCTTTTGCCAGTGCAGAGTCTACATAACATCCTGTAGCAACGATCAATGCCTGTGGATTTTTTTTCTTAGCGCGATGAAGCATCTGTCTGGATTTACGGTCAGCAATATTTGTTACGGTACATGTATTCACCAAATAAATATCCGCCTCTTCCTCGAAAGAAACGATATAATCTCCCGCCTCCATAAATTTATTTTTCATCTTGTCTGTCTCATAAGAATTCACTTTACAGCCAAGCGTCAAAAAGGCAATCCGCATAATTCTTTCTTCCTTTCTCATCCATTTTATGTAAAAATGCTGTTCCAAAAAAATAGTCCTGTTCATTTTTGGCTATGTTTTTTCGTTTTCAAATTATTTTTTTAGCAACATTGTATATTGACTTTTTCTTCCATAGTGACTAGTATAAAACTGTAAGAAAGAAAAGGAGGTAAAAAAATATGAAAACAGTAAAAATTTCATTAAACTCAATTGACAAGGTAAAAGCATTTGTAAACGACGTAACTAAGTTTAACACTGACTTTGATTTAGTATCCGGAAGATATGTGATCGACGCTAAGTCTATCATGGGAATCTTCAGTTTGGATCTGTCTAAAGCCATTGATCTGAACATCCATGACGATGACACCGATGAGATTCTTAAGGTTTTAGCACCTTACATTGTAGAGTAATACTCCATATACTATATTGTGTGAGCAGTATCACCTCTTTCCAACCGGAAAGAGGTTTTTTACATTATAGGAAACTTCACGTTTCCTATAATATAAAAAACGCTCCGCGAGGATGCGATCACTTATGTTTACTCATCAATCTCAATAATCTGAATCGTATCTAATGCAGTCTGTACCATTTCATCAATCTTTTCGGTCAGATTTTCCTCGGATCTGCGAATCACCTTGCAATCCGGTTTTGTAACCGGATGCTTCGCAACAAAGATCGTACAGCAATCTTCAAACGGCTGGATCGATGTCTCATACGTTCCAATCTTTTCCGAAATATCTACGATCTCCTGCTTATCAAATCCGATCAACGGACGATATACCGGAAGTGTGCACACCTCATTCGTTGCTGCCAAACTATGCATCGTCTGGCTTGCCACCTGACCGATACTCTCTCCGGTAATAAGGCCTAAACAATCATTGTCATAGGCTAATTTTTCTGCAATGCGCATCATATAACGACGCATAATGATCGTCAATTCCTCATGTGGACATTTTTCATAAATATAGAGCTGAATGTCCGTAAAGTTGACCACATGTAAACGGATCGGACCAACATATTTAGAAATGATCTTTGCCAGATCAACTACCTTCTGCAAAGCACGTTCGCTCGTATAAGGCGGTGCGTGAAAATATACTGCATCTACATACACACCGCGTTTGGCGATCATATATCCAGCTACCGGACTGTCAATTCCGCCGGAAAGCAATAACATTGCGCGGCCATTTGTGCCAAGCGGCATACCGCACGCTCCTGTGTATACTTTCGAATATACATAAGCTTTATCACGGATCTCTACCCAAATATATACATCCGGATCATGTACATCAACTTTGACATTCTCAAAGCGATCCAGCAAATAACTTCCCATCTCTACACAAACCTCTGGTGAAGTCAGCGGATAATGCTTATCACTGCGGCGGCATTTCACCTTAAACGTAAACGGTTTGCTGCCATATTGGTGCTCCACAAAATCTCCCACGCAGGCCGTCAGTTTATCCCAATCTTTCTCTTCGATGACATCGACCGGACTGATACCGGATACACCAAACACATGACTCATGGCATCGATCGCATCCTCGAAATCATAATCTCCATCTGCTTCCACAAAAATACGTCCCTGCTCTCTGACAACGGTAAATTCGCCATCAATTTTTGCCAATCGCCTGCGGATCTGTTCGCATAATGCATTCTCAAATTTATAACGATTCTTTCCCTTGATTCCAATCTCTGCGTACTTACATAAAAAAGCCTGTTTTGCCATTGATAACCTCCTACTTTCTAATAAATCTTCGAAGCATCGGAAGTAAATTATATAATTGCTCCAATGCATAGTCAATCTGCTCTATCGTTGTATCTGTCGAGAAACTAAACCGCAGCGTAGAATCTAGTAATCCATCTGCCACACCGATAGCCTTCAACGTACCACTAAGTTCCGGATGATTCGACGAACAAGCCGAACCCGAGGATACAAAGACACCTTTTTCTGCCAGTGCATGCAATAACACTTCACTGCGCACTCCTGCAAAACTTGCGCTGACAATATGTGGTGCTGTCTCTTCCAATGGAAGCCCTGACACGCCATTGACCGTCACATCTTCTAGTACTTCCAGTCCCTCGATCAAATGTTTCTTGCAGGCATACATCTGTTCCACATAGGTTGATCTGTTTTTGCAAAACAGCTCTGCTGCCACACCCAAGCCGGCAATCCCCGGAACATTTTCCGTACCGGAACGAAATCCCTTTTGCTGACCACCGCCGTAAATGAGCGGACGAACTTTCGCTTTGTCGCGCATATAAAGGAATCCGACTCCCTTAGGTCCATGCAGCTTGTGACCGCTGACAGACATCAGATCGATCCCCAAACGTTTCGGCACAATATGATATTTGCCATATGCCTGGATAGCATCAACATGAAATAAAATCTTAGGATTGTAAGAATGCACGATCTCCGACAGAGTTTTTACATCCTCCACTGCACCTATTTCATTATTCACAAACATAATCGACACAAGAATCGTTTCTTCCGTCAACGCTTTCTCTAACTCGCTCGGTGAAACCTGTCCGTTTTTATCCACCGGCAGATACGTAACCTGATAGCCCAACTCCTCCAGAAAGGCAAGCGGTTCATGTACAGAAGCGTGCTCTATCCTCGTCGTGATAATATGTTTGCCTGCGCGTCGATTTGCATATGCGCCACCGATCAATGCCGTATTATTAGACTCTGTTCCACCTGATGTAAAAATAATTTCTCCGGGAGTGCATTTTAAGTCTTTTGCTAAAATCTCCTTGGTTTCACGAATATACTTTTCCGCATCCATTCCTTTGGTATGTTTACTGGAAGGATTTCCAAAATCTTCCTCCATCACACGAACCATTTTTTCTCTGACTTCCGGAAAAACTCTCGTCGTTGCCGCATTATCTAAATATGCTTCCATTGCTGCCTCCATGTTATCCTAACACTAATCTTCAAGTCCCCCGCCCCTGCATACGACTTTAGGTCAAATGCTGCACCCTGACGGTCATTCACCCTGCATCTGAAACATTAGAATGGATAATAACGCCATTCCTGCTGTTTCGGTACGTAAAATACGTTTTCCAAGCGTCATCGGATGTATGTTTCTCGTCATGGCTCGTTCCACTTCCTCCGGTTCAAATCCACCTTCCGGCCCGATGAAAATGCCAAGAGACCGCTGCTTACACGCCTGATCCACAATCTTTCTTGCCTCTTCCATCCCTGTCTGAAGCTCATATGGTATTACATTATAATCAAGTTGGTCTGCCATAGCAAGTGCTTCCTCATAACTTACCGGTTTGTGTACCGTAGGAATGATCCCTCGGTCGCACTGCTTTGCTGCCGCATACGCAATAGACTGCCAACGCTCTAACCGCTTGTTGATCTTTTTTTCCTCAGACAGCTTAACAACTGTCCGTTTTGTCATGACCGGCACAATTTCACAGGCACCCAGTTCCACCGCCTTTTGAATGATCAGTTCCAGTTTGTCTTTCTTCGGCATTCCCTGAAATAAAGTGATCCTCACCGGCAGTTCTGTTCCCGTGGGCTGAACCTTCTCGATCGACGCAACAACCTCATCACTGCAAATAGATTGAATCCGCGATACATAATCCGTTCCGTTCCCATCACAAGCTACGATCCAGTCTCCCACCTCAAGGCGTAATACATTTTTGATGTGGTTGACATCTCCCCCGGAAATGAACACTTCTTTTTCTGCAAGCTGGTCTGCAGATACATAAAATCGATACATAATTCACCTCTACCATTATTTTGGCTATACAGAAAAACTGTCCAACCGCACCAAACAGTTGGACAATCTATTTCTTCACATAAATACGCATTATTTATAGCAGTTGATCCAGTAAATTACTAGTGTTGCCAAGAGTAGAATACGTTCCCTGGCTGCTATATCTGGTTCCTCCGGAAGTCTTATAACTTGCACTATTGGCAAGCCGATATGTTGCTGTTGCCTTATCACCGATCGTATCTCCATAAGAACCACCACCCTGAAACAGTGATTTGATCGTTGACAGGGAAGCTTTCTGTGCCTTTGTCTCATCCAATGTCAAGTTGCCTTTTTTGTCATAACTGATACCAACCTCTGCCAACAATTTGGAATTAGCAGCTGTTGCTTTCAACGCTGACAGATTCTGCTTCTGCACCGTTGACTTCGAGGATTTACCGGTCTGCTCAATGTAAGTATTATACGCACCTACAAAACTCTTCAGTGCTGATGTGATCTTGCTGCGATCCACCGCACTCGTACCATCCTCTGCCGTCTCAACCTTATACAAAGAGTCCTTTTGCAAGGCAGATGCCGCATCCGACAAACTTTTTGCACCGGTCTTGAGCTCCTGCATCTGCTGAAGCTGCTCCTTTTCCTGTGTGCTCATCTGTGCTGTCTTATCGTTTTTTTTAGTCTTGTCTGTTTTATCTGTCTTCTGCGTTGTATCAGCCTCTTTTGCATAGTATGCTTTCATCAGCTTGCCATACGCACCACTGCGGATCATCGAATAGTCGCTCAGAGAACTGCTCAAACTTCCAAACAATGAGTTCTTGTATGATCCAAATAACGAACTCATCAATCCACTATTATTACCTGTATATAATGACATCGTCATCCCTCCCTTGTCAAAAGTAACACAAACTTATTGTGCTACCCTACCAACACCTCTAGTTAGTATTACTTTACCCCTTATCACCTCTGTTTGTCAAGTTTTTCTCCCATGAAGGATATTCTCCTGCACTGGAATTTACTTTTTCAAGTTAGCGACAGATTTTCTCCAAGGACGATTTTCTCTCATGGAGGATTTTATCCAATGGAGATATTATATTTTTTATAACGACTGGTTTCATCCTATATTTTAGGAAATAACCGGATAAACCATGATCCATTTTGCTAATATATTCCAAGTGTCGTACTGCATAAACGCCGCTGCCAATACCGGTCCAAATATGAGCACTGCCAAAATCAGGACTCCGACCTTTTTGTTTTGTATAAAATATAGAATACTATAGGTCACGACTGCAAAGATCATTGTATTTACTACTCGAAGTAACAGCGTCAACAAATACCACTGAGCAATACTGATTGTGATGTGCTTTCCTGCCAAACAGGAAATGCTTTGAATGGGTGCGTCCAAATAAGAAAGCGGCGAAAACTGTCGTATCACCATAAGTTCCTCCACGGCAAACAGAATGACAAATATCAATGTCGCCATAAGGATTGTTCTAAGCTTAGCACCCCATAATCCTCTTCTGCCTTCTCTGGTTACACTTATCGTTGCCAATAACTCTTTTGGCTCACAGCATACTAACAACACGATCAGCAAAAAAACAGACAACATCAAGCCCCACTGCGTTCGATCCATGCGAAATAATTGATCGTAATAACCATCAAAGATTATCCAAGAGCCATTTTTTCGTGCTGTCTCATATTTTTCATAGACCATATCAATTGCTTCATTCTTATCATTCATCATATGATATTCGTCACGATATTTCATATACTCATCGACGCTGATCTTCCCCTGCGCATATTCATCTTCCTTCTGCGCCTCCTCCTCTAACACGGCATCCTTTCTCTGTTTCAGCTCTTCAATCTCTTTTGCGGTAGATGCCGTCAATCTGCCACCGATCTTTTGATATATTTCCTGCTGCTTTGCAGTATTTCTTCCCTTTTGTACACTAGAATTCTGTGTCCAAAAGAGCATCAGGAAAGCCAGGTGAATAACGACAAAGCATAGCAGCACTCTACCGTTTAAGATCTTTTTCCATTCAAACCATATCATTTTTTACCACCTCTTTTGGTCCACAACAATAGCATAATGCATATCCCAATAAGAATAACGGCGATAAGCAGCGGGAAGATCACCATGGAATATTGATACTGTCCTAATTGAATATACCTCGGCTGCTGCGCAAAATATTTTATCTGAAATAATGAAATCGGATTACCAAGTTTTTCGAATTTTAATAATCGATAAAATTCCGGTCTCGGCAGGAAATACCGTTCTCCCGAATCCACCAAAAAAATGCTGTTATAAAGTACCACTTCCATAACATCCGGAATGATCCCCAGTATAAAAATGACCAATGCCGCTAACAGTGCAAAGATTCCTTTGCACGTTAATTTGGATAACAACATGGTGATCACTGCGATGACAATCGTGGCAAGTGCAGCTGCTGCGATCTGTCGCAAAATATAACCAAAGATCGTTAGTCCTGAAGCACACATTTGATATCCCTCCACCAAAAAGAGCGGACTGCTCCAGTCCTCACTACGCATACCAACAGCAAACCATTGATATGCCAAATAAATACCCCAAAAATAAAAATTGGAAATCACAGACCAAAAAACTCCATGCAATAACTTCGTGAGTATAATTCTCTCTCTTCCTTTGCGGGTGACATGGACAACATCTGCCAAATGACTCTCCCACTCTATGGAAAAAGAATTGCTAAGGACAAAGATGACAAACAAACAAGGCAGTACGCCATATAGTTCACAACAAACGGCAGCCGTAAGCTTTTTTTGATCAACAATTGTTGTATTTTTTTCTTTATGGTACCCCACCAATTCTCCCTGATAATCAGAAACCATCAACTCCATATTACTGTTTCTCTTTTGGATGCAGTCAATGCAATCGATCGCTTCTCCTAAAAAGCCATATTCGTCAAGCTTCGTACCGGCATATTTCCCCGGCTTCTTAATTTCTGTTTTAATCGGTGTCCCATCCTCACGATAAAGCTCTGTCTGAAGCTGATCGACTTCCTCCTGCAGCTTTTGCTTGTCAGCTAAGGAAATCTGTTGGTCTTTCATCTTTGTAAAGAAAATTTCCCTTGTATTTTTTTCAAAAACATATCCGTACTCATTAAAATGCATTAAGCCAATTGCCGCAAACGTCAGCAATAGCAACATAAGTAATGTTCCCCAAGTAAGCACATACTTTTTGCTTTCAAATTTCATTCCCTGTATCATGTAATTTTCTCCCCGTCAAATGCAAATAATACTGTTCTAAGCCGGTCAGTTCCTTATCTTCTATCTGCTTCATATAATAAGACATTGCATGATTCTCCAGAACCTTTCCTTCATTCATAACTAATATATAATCTGCCGTCTCTTCAACATCAGAAACAATGTGCGTGGATAAGATCACTGTCATCTCCTTGCCGGCTTCCTGTATCATCCTCTTAAACTCCGCGCGCTCCTCCAGATCCAGGCCAACTGTCGGTTCATCTAACAGCAGTATTCTTGGACTTTCTAAAAAAGCCTGTGCAATGCCAAGACGCTGCTTCATTCCACCGGAATAAGTGGCAATCTTATTATCTTTTACATCATATAGATTTACTCTTTGCAGCAATTCATCAATCTGACGAGTGTTCTTACGATCTCCCCCCTTTAGATAATGCATGTATTTCATCATGTCATATCCGGTAAAATGAGTATAGAATCCGATCTTTTGAGGCAGATAACCTACCATAGAATGATACCCTGCCAGATCATCAAACACATTTTTCTGCTCATAACAGATCGTTCCTGCCGATGCTTTTAAGACAGTAGCGATAATATTTAACAATGTCGTTTTTCCTGCTCCGTTCGGGCCCAACAAGCCGTATACCCCTTCCGAAAACTCTTGTGACACCCCCTGCAACACCGTTTTTTTGCCGTATTGCTTACTAATATTTTTTATCTCTAACTTCATGGTTTTAGCCCTCCACCTTTACGGTTGAATTTTATACTTGTCTGTAACATACGAACTATCAACATCGCCCCCCTGTTCATACATGTAAGCAAACACTACATTACTCTTAGCTGAATTCACAGATATTTTTTTACTTATTATTTCATTTGGTTTTTGTCTCCAAAAAAAAGAATAATTGCCATCCACCTTAATTGGAGAGCCATCTACAAATATCATCCCAACATATACCTTCGACTTTCCTAATGCCCCTAAATAAATTAGATCAGAATTTCCCATATCTAATATATAATCAAATTTCGGCATACTTTTTTCTTCTTTCTCGGAAAGCCATACAGCTTCTGAATCATTTTCTTTATCGATCTTGCGTGATTTCATATGTATGAACTTTTTGCGAGGATTCACTAAATTAGGTAATGTTCCCTTTAGCTTATATACACCAGCAGACTCTCCAACCAACACTTGATCCAGCGAATCATTCGGAATATTATCCGGATAATAAATCATAACCATTCTAAGCTGATTATTTTTTCTGTTAAAACTTTTTGCCGAAAATTTAATGTTCAACTTTTCAGAAGAATTTGGGTTCAACAAAAAAGCACCTGCCTTTTCTTCCCCTCCTTCGATATGTTCTATTTCTTGATAACAATCGTTCACAAAAACCGCTATGATATAGTTCAACGTTGTGTTACAGCTATTGATACATTCAAGATTAAATTCATATTTCCCATCACTACTAACTTCAATTATTTGATCATTCATAATTGGCTGTTCAGCCTTATCGTATAAATAAAACCCCGCTGAAGTTTGCTTTATCGAACCATCACTTACAGGTGTACTTTCTGCATCTACGCTTTTATGTACTTTGTTCAAATGTTTCTCATTTTTAGGATTCCTGTTCACGAAAAATATTATACTGCCAAACAGCAAAACACCTATTCCAAATACAATTGCAATCTTAACAAAAATCTTATCTCTAATCATCGTTAGCCCTCCACCTTTTTCGGATAATCGAGACGTTTTTCGCCACTTCCATCCTTCTTAACGCAATACAAATGTGTAGGACGCGCACCCACTTGCCCCTCTTTTAACTGTCCTTCATATTGTTGAATTACCAGCCAATCACTCTCCGGACACACGTACAATGCTCCCATCGCGCACTTTGTAATTTCGTTGCTTTTGTTTGACGCAATATCTAACACTCTCAAAGAAACATCCTCATCATTTAAGATCACCTGATAATAAATCTTGTTGTTTTTTTCATCAATGTTAAATAAATATACCTCATCCAACACCTTTTCTACGTGATGGTCTGTTAAAGAAATCCGCTTTAAGGTATTTTCCACCTCAAAACGTCCCTTTTTATCATATTCCATGCAGCGATAATATAAATAATCTCCACATATCTGTGGCGACGCTGCCTTTTCATCGCAAAAGCGTTTTTTATCACTGCCATCCAAATTTGCTTGATAAAGTAACAGATCCTCTAAGCAAAAATATATTTTATCTTTATAAAATGTTACATACTCATATGATACCGGTTTATCAATCACCTGCTCCTCCTTAGACGGATCATCGATAGAAATTCTATAAATGCCAAAATCATTCATAAAATATAAATATTTCCGGTAGCCCCATAGACCTCCAATATGATTTTTACTTCTGTAAATGCAGTTGATCTCATTATTTTGTATTTTCCAAATTTCGCTATTATCTGTTCCACTGACTGCAAAAACAACATCGCCATAGCAAACCATATAACTTAATTCCTGATTTGTAATGCAATCTGTCCCATTATGTAAGCAGGAGCGTTTATTACAATAAAATTGTAGTTTTTGTGTGGAATCATCAAAACATAGCATCTGCGAACCGCTATCATCTCTGTTATCTATTACCACCCCACGTCCTTGTACATATGCCTGATCTCCACCATTTTGAAGATTGCCTGAAGTATTTCCAATTCCGCTGTAATCAACCGCTATAGGTGTTTTTGTTTTCGTTGAATGATCAGCCTGCCGGACATGTTTTTCCACCGGCTTTCTCATCGCTATTAGCACCAAGAATATTCCTATTATGATAACTACGCCACAACACAATCCAATAATTATCTTTTTGTTTTTCATAAAGGCACCCCTATTTTCCATTAATATTTAGAGATTACAATTATTGCTCTATCCTGTCCACTCAAGAGAAAACACGGTTGATTTTGTTGTTAAATCAACCGCTTTTCTCCAACAACCTCTCTGCAATTATTCTGAAAGATTAACACTAAAATTTCCAAAATTTGAACTTGTAACATAAAATTTAGCAGAAATTCTCTTTATTGAGCCTGGCTTATAGTGTTCACCAGCATAAGATACGGTATACGCATTGCTCGCCGACTTGCTTACCCCCATCTCTCCACCACCGTCTTTTTTGACAATGTTAATATTTTTAATTCCTAATTTCTCAACCTTATTTCTGGCTGATATTTTTAAATAAGCTTGGGAATATGTAGTCGAAC